>Ga0073899_10000531_pt1 | contig 35183 bp, 30 predicted proteins | sample KloWWTmetaKNB5Ph_FD_88975 | JGI IMG/M metagenome (GOLD analysis project Ga0073899, IMG submission 88975) | Active sludge microbial communities from Klosterneuburg, Austria, studying microevolution and ecology of nitrifiers - Klosterneuburg... | ecosystem: Engineered > WWTP > Aerobic digester >... | reverse complement strand
GGCCAGGGCTCCGTCGGCGAGCAGCGCCTGCACCTCGTCGCGCTCCCAGGCCTGCTCCAGCGGTACCCCGTCCAGCGCGGTCGCCAACGCCGTCACCGCGGCCGCATCGCTGCCCTCGCCGAACAGCGCCGTCACCGCGGCGAAGTCGGCCTCGCCGACGCTGACCGCTCCGAACTCGGCCGACTCGGGGAGGTCATCCTCGGCCTCCTGCCACGGCAGCTCGGCGACGGCGACGAGCCGGACGCCGTGGCGCAGCAACCCGGCGAGGGAGGCGACGCACAGCGCGGTGTGGGAGGCGTCGTCACCGGCAGGGTCGTCGAAGCCGAACGCGGCGGCCATCGCCGGCGTGACGGTGTAGCCCGACGCCGGCCCGGGCCGCCGTCCACCGCTCGCCCAGGCGGCGAGCTCGTCCGGTGTCAGCGGCAGGAAGACGAGGTCGGTCATGGTCGCCCCTTCAGTGCTCGACCCGCAGCGCGCCGAGTTCCGCGCTGACGTCCCGGGCGAGGTGGGTGGCCGGGGCGGTGGCGACCACCCCGATGGTGACCCGGCCGCGGTAGCTGCTCACCGAGGCGGTGAACTGCTGGGCGTCGGTGGTGGCCAGCAGGCTGTAGAGGCCGGTCACCCGGGCCCGGCCGAGGTAGCGGGGCTGGGCGGGACCGGGCGCGTTGCTCAGCAGCACCCGGTGCGGGCGGCCCGCGGCGACGGTCCCGGCGGCGAGGCTGTGCAGGGTCGGCGGGGCGAACCCGGCCAGGTCGACGAGGTCCCGGGCCGGCACCGACACGCCGGTGTCGAGCCGTGCCCGGGTGAGGCTCGTGATGATCGCCAGGCGCTGCACGGACGACGGCTCCGAGACCGGCAGCGCGATCCATTCCGGGGCGACGCGGCAGCCGATCGCGCTCTCGAGCACATCGGGCTCGGTGACTGCGAGCGGCACCAGCGCCACCTCGTCGCCTGCTCCCGCACCCTGGTCGAGCAGCCAGCCGCGGAAACCGGCGGTGACCAGTGCGACGAGCACGTCGTGCGTCGTGCAGCCGTGCCGGCGCCGGATTCCGGCGAGCGTGGCCAGGTCGACCTCGACGCCGGCGACGTGGTGCCCACGGGGGCTGGCTGCGATGGTGCGGACGGCGTTCTCGAGCATCCCCCCGAGGCTTCCCGCGAGCCCCTTCACGGCGCCGAGGGGGTCGTCCAGGCCGAGCAGCCCGGCCCAGCCGGGATCACGTTCGGAGGCCGGACGCCAGCTGGTGCCGCCGCCGCCGAGCGGTCCGGGACCGTCGTCGAACAGTTCCTGCAGCAGGTGGACGTGGTCGTAGCCGTCCACCAGCGCGGGGTGGGAGAGCACGACCACCGCGGGCATCGCGCCAGCGGCGCCGTGCACCAGCCACGCCTGCCAGAGCGGGTGCGCCCGGTCCAGCGGCGTCGCGAGCCGACCGGCCAGCCATTCCTGCAGCCGCTCGCCCGCGCCCAGGGTGTGCTCCCGGACGTGGCCCGCGACGCTGAAGCCGTCGTCGTCCACCCAGACCGGACGCGGCCAGCCGGCGACGACCCGGGCGAACCGGGGTGCGAACCCGATCCGGTCGGTGACCCGGTCGATCAGGTCCTGGCGGGTCAGGTCGCCGTCCAGCAGGCACACGAAGGCCTGCTGCCAGGGCTGCTGCGCCTGGTCCCGGGCCAGCAGGGCCGCTTCGGCGACCGAGACGGGGTCACTCACGAGCCCACCCTACCCAGCGCGAACGGCGGCGGGGTGAGGCCGAGGTCCTCCCACACGAAGCCGGGGATGCGGGCCAGCCAGCCGCGCAGGGTCGCCTCGCAGGCGTCCACCACCAGGGTGTCGTGGCGGCCGACCTCGAAGACGACGATCTGGCCCGACACCGTCCAGCCGACCGGGTCGGTGGCGAGCAGCCACTCCATCATCCGGGGGTGGATCACGTCGGAGGCGAACTTCGCATCCTCGGCCCGTACCGTGAACGCCTCGTTGAACGCGGTGCTCTCGAAGGCGACCTTGCGGCCCAGCCGGCCTCCGTTCACCGACAGGCCGGGAACCGCGAACGGCAGCACGAACCCGCAGACCGGTTCGGAGTGGTGGTCGGTCACCGTCCGGGTGCTCGTGTTGCCCTGGGCGTCGGTGGTGGTCTCGGTGTGGGTGGTCTTCCATTCGTGGACGAAGGCGTCCAGCCGGATGCCGTCGCGGAAGCCGCGCACCAGGTCGGTCACCTCGTGCCCGAAGCCGCCCTCCGAGACGGGATAGGTGTCGAGCACGGACAGGTCGGAGCCGACGAAGCCCCAGTCCGGGTGTCCGTGGAAACCGAAGCCGGTGTTGTCGGGCACGGCAGGCCCGGCCAGCGGCGCGACCGCGAGCGCGACGGCATCCAGCGCGGCCAGCCAGCCGGCGAGGGCGTCCGGCGACTTCGGGGCACCCACCGCGACCAGGTGGCGTCCCTCCAGACTGAGGTCGAGGCCGCCGGTCGCACCGCCGAAGCCGAGCAGGGCACCGCCGGCCGCCTGGAGCACCCGCCGGGCGAAGGCCTCGTCGGTCGCGACGACGCTGAGTTCGTCGGATCCCACCTCGGTGAGCGACACCGCCGCGGGGGCGATGCCGGCCCGCTGCCCGCCCGGACGGGCCAGGAACACCTCGGGGAAGCCCCCGGCCAGCTCCAGGACGCCGACCCGCGCGGAGTAGCCCGACCCCGCCCCGGAGTACTTCCAGGCGAAGACGCGGAAGCTGAAGCCTGCCGGGGTGGTGCCGGTGACCAGCTCGTCCACCTCGCGCGCCAGCCCGAGCCCGAACGGTGGCGCGGCGAGGTCGAGGACGGTGCCCAGCGCCGGGTTGGAGTCGTGCGTCCAGCCGCGTTCGCGGACCGCGGCCAGGTAGCGCTGCCTCCGGACGATGAAGAACACCGCCACCGCGATCCCCGCCAGTGCCGCCACCAGCACCACCACCCCCAGCGCACCGCGCATGCGTCGTCCTTCCCCTCGGAGTCTCCCCTCAGGCTAGGGGCAGCCCGGGTCGGGATCTGCCAGAATCGGGCGGGGGTCGCAACGGACCCCACGGGTCGGGACGGAAGCGAGGCGACGATGCGCGCACCTGGTGCTCGGGGCAGCCGGGGCGGCACGGGTGGTCGGAGCAGCCGCGTCCTGTCGGCCGGGTTCGCGGTGGTGTACGGGCTGATGGCACTGCTGCTGGCCGGCTGCACGACCGCACCCCCTGCCAGCGCATCGCCGGCGGCGCCGCTGCAGGTCGCCATCACCCTGTCCGACGGAAAGGTCGACCCCAGCGGCGCCCACCTGGACGTCGCCCTCGGCCAGACCGTGGTGCTGACGGTCACCTCCGACCGCGACGACGAGATCCACGTCCACGGCTTCGACCTCGAGTTCGAGGTGCACCCCGGCACGACCACGACCCGCGAGTTCGTCGCCGACAAGGTCGGACGCTACGAGGTGGAGTCGCACGAGCCGCCGCTGCAGATCCTGCAGCTGGCGGTCCGGTGACACCGTTCCTGCTCCCGCTGCACGGCCTCGGCTCGCGGCAGGACCTGCCACTGCCGTTCGGGTTCGTCCTGCTGGGCGCAGCGGTCGCGGTGGTGGCCTCGTTCGCGGTGCTCGTGGTCGCCTGGCGCCGTCCGAAGTGGCAGGCACCGCCGGCGGGCCTGCCGCTGCCCCGACTGTCACGGGTCCTGCTGCACCCGGTCGTGCTGGCGTTGGCCCGACTGGCCGTCCTGCTGCTGTGGGGAGTGGCGGCGCTTGCGCTGTGGGCCGGACAGGACCGCGTCACCAACCCGGTGTTCGGGTTCACCTACGTGTGGCTCTGGGTCGGCGTGGTGCCGGTGTCGCTGCTGTTCGGCCCGGTCTGGGCCGCGCTGAACCCGTTCCGGACGCTGTACCGCGGCCTCACCGGCCTGCAGGGGTGGGTCTCCCGATCACTGAGCCCGTCGAAGGGTCCCCAGGCTTCGACAAGCTCAGCCATCGCTCCCCCGTCGACAGCTCACCCCGACGCCTCCCGCCTGGGCCTGCTGCCCGCCGCGGTCACCGTCCTCGGCTTCACCTGGCTCGAACTCGTCCTGCCCGGCAACAACACCCTCGGCGTGCTGCGCTGGTGGGCCGCGGCGTGGTTCGTCGTCGTGCTGGGCGGGGCGATGCTGCGCGGCGAGGGGTGGTTCGGCCAGGCCGACCCCTTCGAGGCCTGGGCGGGGCTCGTCGCCCGGCTGTCGCCCTGGCGGGTCGAGGACGGGCTGATCCGGCTCGTGAACCCGCTGCACCACCTCGCCGGCGGCCCGCATCGCCGCGGCACCTGGGCCCTGACGAGCGTGCTGCTGGGCAGCACCGCCTTCGACTCCTTCGGCGCCGGAGGCACCTGGGTGCGTTTCGTCCAGGCCACCGACGTGGCGCGCCCGGTCTGGGGGACGCTGGGGCTGCTGGCGATGGTCGCGCTGGTCGCCTTCTCGTTCCGGGCCGGCCTGGGCCGGCTCTCCCCCGACGTGCTCGCCGCCAGCCTGGTGCCGATCGCGACCGGCTACGCGCTGGGGCACTACCTCAGCCTGCTCGTGCTGGAGGGCCAGCGCACCCTGGTGCTCCTGTCGGACCCGCTCGGTTTGGGCTGGAACCTTTTCGGCACGGCCGAGTGGGGCATCTCGATGCTCTGGCTGGATTCGGGCGCCGCGACGGCCCTGGTGCAGCTGCTCGCGATCGTCGGCGGCCACGTGCTGGGCGTCTTCGTCGCCCACGACCTCGCCATCGCCAGGCTGGAACCCGGCCGGGTGGTCACCGGACAACTCCCGCTGCTGCTCGTGATGGTCGGCTACACGGTCGCCGGCCTGCTGCTGCTCTTCCAGGTCTGAATCCTCAACCACTCGGCGTCACGTTTCCGCCCGAACTCGGACGGAAAGGTCGCACCTGGCGCCGATGCGGGGGTCCCGCCCGAGGTACGAGCGCTCACGCGGGCGGACGGAGTGAGGTTCCGGCCCGGTTGATCACCGGTGGACGCAGGGAGATCTCCAGGTTGGTCCCGACCCAGCGGCCCTCGTGCTCGGCCAGCCGCAGGGCCGCGGCCCGCGAAGCCGTCCCCTGGCGAAGGTGGGCCACGACCTCCAGCACCCCGGGCGTCGGGGCCTGCACCCGGATCGACCGCAGCCGGAGGCCGACGCCCGCCTTGGCCCGGCAGAGGTGCTCGAGCAGGGACACCAACTCCGGCTCCAGCCAGCGCTCCAGTTGCAGGGGCGAACGGCGTCCGGCCAGGGTCTCCACGACGGCGGTCGTCAGGCTGGCAGCGAGCTGCCGGACGGCCGGGTCGATCTCCGCCTCGACCGCCAAGGTCTCCGGCACGGTGTCCCACGGCAGCATCGGGTGCGCGAAGGCCGGCTCGACTGGTTCGAACAGCCGCCTGGCGGGCGGTCCTGCCGGAGGGATCGGCGCGAATGCGAACATGAGCACACTCTCTGCCGCCTGGAGCCCCCGCCGGTAGCCCCCACGCCCCAATCTGTGGACAACTCCCCGGCTACCCGCCTCGTTCCTCACGTTTCCGCCCGTACTCGGGCGGAAACGTCGCACGCCTACCCCGCGAGGGGCGGGCTCAGCGCTCAGGCGCGGGCGCCGTGGCAGACCTTGTACTTCTTGCCCGAGCCGCAGGGGCAGGGCGCGTTCCGTCCGGTGCCGGCGAAGGCGTCCTCGGCGGCCGACCCGGCGGTCGAGGTGACCTCCCCGGTCTCACTCGGCGCCGAGTAGCTGACCGCCTGCGGCTTGCGGGGAGCGAGCCCCTTCGCCTGCAGCGACGGACGCTTCGTGAGCGTCGGCTCCGACGGCATCGACGAGGTGGCCGCCTTCGGGGCGGGCCGGACGACGGTCGGTTCGTCGCCGACCGGCGCGTTGAGCTCGGCGACCGAAGCCGGGGTGACCTCCGGCGTGCGTTCGACCTTCACCTCGAGGTTGTAGAGGTAGCCGACGACCTCCTCCATGAAGGCTTCCATCATCGCGTTGAACATGTCGCCGCCCTCGCGCTGGTACTCCACCAGCGGATCGCGTTGCGCCATGGCCCGCAGCCCGATGCCTTCGCGCAGGTAGTCCATCTCGTAGAGGTGCTCGCGCCACTTGCGGTCGAGCACGGTGAGCAGCACCTGCCGCTCGAACTCCCGCATCAACTCGCTGCCGAGCGCCGCCTCACGGGCGTCGTAGGCGGCCTGGGCGTCGGCCTGGAAATCCTCGACGAGCTGGTCGGGGGTCAGGTCCGCGCGCCCGGTGTAGTCGGGCTGCTCCAGCGTCACCGGGTAGAGGGTGCGCAGCTGGGCCCACAGCGCGTCGAGGTCCCAGTCCTCCACGAACCCCTCGGTGAGGCTGCGGACGTACTGCTCCACGACGGTGTTGACGGTGCCGCGCAGCTGCTCAGAGACGTCGGTGCCCTCCAGCACCCGCCGCCGGTCGGCGTAGATCGCGTGCCGCTGCCGGTTCATCACGTCGTCGTACTTGAGGACGTTCTTCCGCATCTCGAAGTTCTGGCTCTCGACCTGCTCCTGCGCCGACTGCACCGCGGAGGAGACCCGCTTGTTCTCGATCGGCACGTCGTCGGGGATCTTCAGGGTCTGCAGCACCCAGTCGATGATGTCGGACTTGAACAGCCGCATCAGGTCGTCCTCGAGGGAGAGGTAGAACCGGCTCTCGCCCGGGTCGCCCTGGCGACCCGACCGACCACGCAACTGGTTGTCGATCCGGCGGGACTCGTGCCGCTCCGAGCCGATCACGTAGAGGCCGCCGAGGGCGACCACCTCGTCGTGCTCGGAGGCGACCTGCTCCTCGATCTGCTCCAGCACGCCCGGCCAGGCAGCCTCGTACTCGTCGGGGTCGTCGACGGGGTCGAGCCCGTCCGCCTTCAACCTGGCGTCGGCCAGGAATTCGGGGTTGCCACCCAGGATGATGTCGGTACCGCGGCCGGCCATGTTGGTGGCGACGGTGACAGCGCCCCGGCGCCCGGCGAGCGCGACGATCGCCGCCTCCCGCTCGTGCTCCTTCGCGTTCAGGACGGCGTGCTTCACGCCCGCCTTCTTCAGCGCCCGGCTCAGCAGCTCGGACTTCGCCACCGAGGCGGTGCCGATCAGCATCGGCTGGCCCTTCTCGTGCCGCTCGGCCACGTCGGTCACCACGGCGTCGAACTTGGCCGTCTCGGTGCGGTAGATCAGGTCGGCCTGGTCCTTGCGGACCATCGGCTTGTTGGTCTCGATCGGCAGCACGCCCAGGCCGTAGATCTTCTGGAACTCCGACTCCTCGGTCTTGGCCGTGCCGGTCATGCCGGCGAGCTTGGAGTACATGCGGAAGTAGTTCTGCAGCGTGATCGTGGCGAGCGTCTGGTACTCGTCCTTGATCTCGACGGCCTCCTTGGCCTCCAGCGCCTGGTGCAGGCCCTCGTTGTAGCGCCGGCCAATCAGGGTGCGTCCGGTGTGCTCGTCGACGATCAGCACCTCGCCGTCGAGGATGACGTAGTCCTTGTCGCGCTTGAAGAGTTCCTTGGCCTTGATCGCGTTGTTCAGGTAGGAGATCAGGGGCGTGTTCGCCGACTCGTAGAGGTTCTCGATGCCGAGCCGGTCCTCCACCGCGGTGATGCCGGGCTCCAGCACGGCGACCGTGCGCTTCTTCTCGTCCACCTCGTAGTGCAGGTCGCGCTGCAGCGACGTGACGAGCTTGGCGAACTCGGGGTACCACGCGGAGTTGTCCTCCGAGGGGCCCGAGATGATCAGCGGCGTGCGTGCCTCGTCCACGAGGATCGAGTCGACCTCGTCCACGATGGCGTAGTTGTGACCGCGCTGCACGCAGTCGTCCACGGCGAGGGCCATGTTGTCGCGGAGGTAGTCGAAGCCGAACTCGTTGTTGGTGCCGTAGGTCACGTCGCAGGCGTAGGCCTCGCGCCGCTCGGCCGGGGTCATCTGGGACAGGATCGCGCCGACCTTCAGCCCCAGGAAGTGGTGGATGCGGCCCATCTGCTCGGACTGGAACTTGGCCAGGTAGTCGTTCACGGTGACGACGTGGACGCCCTTGCCCTCCAGGGCGTTGAGGTAGGAGGCCAGCACGGCGACCAGCGTCTTGCCCTCACCGGTCTTCATCTCGGCGATGTTGCCCCAGTGCAGCGCGGCCCCACCCTGGAGCTGGACGTCGAAGTGCCGCTTGCCGAGCACGCGGCGCGAGGCCTCCCGGACGGTCGCGAACGCCTCGGGCATCACCGAGTCGAGCGACTCCCCGTCCGCGATCCGCTGCCGGAAGGCGTCGGTCTGCCCGCGCAGTTCCTCGTCGGACATCGCGAGGAAGTCGTCCTCGATCGCGTTGACCTGATCGGCCACCACCTTGAGCTTCTTGAGGTGGCGTCCCTCGCCCATGTGCAGCAGCTTGTCCAGTAGAGCCACGGTGTTCGCTTCCTGATCGGGGCACGGGAGAGCCGCGCCACTCCCGGCGCGGGCCCCCCCATCCTAGGCGCTTGCGCCGTCCCGCCGTCTCAATCCGCTTCGGTCTCGCCGAGCTCCGCGACGTGGGTCGGGTCGAGGACGCGCCGCAGGAACACCCGGGTGCGTTCCTCGCTCGGGCTGTTGATCAGGTCGGCGGACGGACCCTGCTCGACGATCACGCCGCCGTCCATGAAGATCGTGCGATCCGACACATCCCTGGCGAACGACATCTCGTGGGTGACGACCATCATGGTCATGCCCGCCTCGGCGAGGTCGCGCATGACCGTCAGCACGTCGCCGACGAGTTCGGGGTCCAGGGCCGCGGTCGGCTCGTCGAAGAGCATGATCCTGGGGTCCATCGAGAGCGCCCGGGCGATGGCGACGCGCTGCTGCTGCCCGCCCGAGAGCTTGGCCGGGTGGTAGTCCATCCGGTCCGAGAGGCCCACCATCTCCAGGTTCCTCCTGGCGATCTCGACGGCCTCGGTCCTGGATCGCTTCAGTACCTGGCGCTGCGCGATCACGCAGTTGCCCAGCGCGGTCATGTTGGGGAACAGGTTGAACGACTGGAAGACCATCCCGACGTGGGTGCGGACCTGGTCGACCTCGACATCGGGATCGGTCATCTCTGCGCCGAGCAGACGAATGGAGCCCTTCGTGGGCGTCTCCAGCATGTTGACACACCGCAGCAGGGTGGACTTGCCCGAGCCGGAGGGCCCGATCACGCACACGACCTCGCCCTCGGTGACGGTCAGGTCGATGCCCTTGAGCACCTCGTTGTCGCCGAAGCTTTTGTGCAGGTCGGTGATCTGGATCGGGGGTTCGCTGGAGGAGATGTTCGGGGTGAGGTTCGTCATCGTTTGGGATCCAGCTTCTTCTCCAGCTGCCCGACCAGCCAGGTCAACGGCAGGGTGACGATCAGGTAGGCGGCGGCCACCATCACGATCGGCGTCGCGTTTCCGGTGGTGCTCAACGCGTCCTGACCGAAGGTGGTGAGTTCCTTCTGGGTCAGCGTGAACCCGGCCACGTAGAGCAGCGAGGTGTCCTTCAGCAGCATCACGAACTCGTTGGTCATCGGCGGGATCACGATCCGCAGCGCCTGGGGCAGCACCACCCAGAACATGGTCTGGCCCGAGCTCATGCCCAGCGACCGTGCGGCCTCGGTCTGCCCCGGCGCCACCGCCTGGATACCGGCGCGGACGATCTCCGCCGCGTAGGCACCGGTGACGATGGTGAGCGCCAGGACGCCGGCGCCCGGTCCCTCCCCGGGAATCTGGAAGCCGAAGGCGAGCGGGATGACGTAGGCGGCCGTGAAGATGGTCAGCAGGGCCGGGATCCCGCGGAAGAACTCGATGAACGCGGACGCGGCCCAGCCGAGCGGCCCGCCAGCCAGTTTCAGGACGGCGAGGAGCACGGCGAGGATGGAGCCGAGGATGAAGCTCGAGATCGTGTAGATGAGAGTGTTCTTCAGCGCGATCGTGATGATCGACGGCCACATCTGAAGCGCTACGGCAGGATTGAAGAACACCTTCTGGATCTTGTGCCAGTCGGCGAAGCCGACAACCACGAGGATGACCGCCACGCCGAGGGCGTAGGACGCCAGCCGTCCCACCCGCTTGCGGACGGTGGGTTTGAGGTAGGGAAGAACGCTCACGTGGCTCCCAGGGGGTAACGCTGTGCGGGGTGGGCCGGTCACCCGGCCCACCCCGACAACTCAGCCGAAGTACTTCTTGTAGATCGTGTCGTAGCTGCCGTCGGCGCGCATCGCCTTGAGTTCGGCGTTGACAGCGGCGAGCAGCTCGGGCTTCTTGCCCTTGGCGAACGCGAAGCCGTACTGCTCCTCGGTGTTGTAGGTCTCGACGATCTTGTAGTCGGGGTCGTCCACCTCGTGCTGGTGGTTCACCGGCAGGTCCTGCAGCAGGCCGTCCACCTGGCCCGCCTGCAGGGCGATCCACATCTTGCCGTCGTCGGCGAAGTCGACCAGCGTGGCTCCCTCGGGGGCGTTCTCGGTCGCGTAGAGCTTGCCGGTGCTGCCCTTCTGCAGACCGATCCGCTTGCCGGCGGTGCCGGCCAGGTTCGGGATGCCGGTGCTCGTCTTCACCAGCAGCGACTGCAGCGAGTCGTAGTAGCCGTCCGCGAAGTCCAGGTTCTGCTTGCGCTCCTCGGTGATGGTCATCGCCGACGCGGCGAAGTCGCAGGAGTTGGCCTCCAGCGCGGTGCCCGACTGCAGCGCATCGAAGTTGGTCACGACCACCTTGAGCGTGAGCCCGAGCTTCTTCGCGATGGCGTCGACGATCTCGATGTCGAAGCCGGTGTAGCCCGAGGCGCTGCTGGCGTCCTCGAACTCGAAGGGCTTGTAGGGGATGTCGGAGCAGATCGTGAGCGCTCCGGCGGTGGTCAGCTTGTAGTCGGCGGCGGGCGCCGCGGTCGAAACCGGCGCGGACGTGCCGGCCGGGGCACTGCTGGTGGCGCCGGGCACCGCGGTGGTCGTGGTGCCGCCGGCGCAGGCGGTCAGGGAGGCGAGGACCAGAGCGGCAAGGGAGGCCGCCAGGACCGAGGACTTCTTCACGAGCATGGGACGTGCTTCTCTTTCTTCGATAGCGGACCCCCTCACGGGCGTCGGTCTTCTTCGACCCTAGCGACACCACGTGAAGGTGGCGTTACACTACCCGCTCCCCCGAGGCCCCGACAGCGCTGCCCACGCTGCGCCTCGCCATCCCCGGCAGCAGGTCGCTCACCCCTCCCTCGCAGCGATGGGTGGAGGCAGATGTCGGCGTCAGCTCGCGGACGGTGCGAGGGCCCGTCCCAGCGCAGCGGCGAGGTCTCCGCGGGGCATCGCACGCACGTCCGAAAGTCCCAGCCACTCCGCCATCCGCCGCAGTTCGGCGGCGAGTCGGGCGGCGGTCCCGGCTTCGGCGCAGCCCTCCTCCAGCCAGGCCGACTGCACCAGCAGGACCCCGGCGGCGCGGTCGGCCTTGAGGTCCACGCGGGCCGCGATCGCCGCGTCCATCACGAACAGGTACACGTAGTAGCCGTGGACGCGCTGCTCCTTCGGGGTGTAGAGGCCGATCCGGTAGTGGGTGCCGAACACCTCCAGCAACCGTCGGCGGTCGAAGACGAGCGGGTCGAACGGTGCGACCAGCGCGTCGGCGACGATCCGGCGCGGCCGCGCCGCGGCCGCCCACAGGTAGGCGGGCTCGGACCAGCCCCGGACGGTGACCGGCTCAGCCTCCCCGGACGCGACCAGTGCCGCGAGCGCAGCGGCCGTCCGGGCCCGGTCGGTGTAGAAGTACTCGGCCAGCCACGCGGGGGTGAAGATCCCCAGCGCCGAAGCGGCGCGGCGCGCCAGGGTCAGGCGGGCCTGCTCCTCCGGCGGCGTTGGAGCTGCCAGCACGGCCCTGGGGAGCACGCGCTCGGGAAGGTCGTAGCGCCTCTCGAACTGGCCGTTTCGGCCCGCACTGGTGAGGTCGCCGACCCAGAACAGCCACTCACAGGCGTGCTTCACCGCCGACCAGTTCCACCAGCTCCCACTGGTGCGCTGCTCGTCGTGCTCGACCTGTCGAGCCGTCAGCGGCCCGCGCTCGGCGACCTGGGTGTACACCTTCTCGACCAGTCCGGGATGCTCGGCCAGCAGCCGCTGGCTCCAGCCGTCCTGCCGCCGGCGATGGTCGTCCATCCGGAACCGGAGGGCCGGCTGCAATTCGACGTCGAGCAGGCAGGCCGCGTGGCCCCAGAACTCGTAGACCCGGCGTGGCGCCGCGTTCCCGGCCCGGTCGAGCAGGGCGCGGTCGTACGGCCCGAGCCGGGAGAAGAGCGGCATGTAGTGCGCCCGGACGGCGACGTTCACCGAGTCGATCTGGAACTGCCCGAGCCGGCCCAGCACCCGCTGGAGTTGCCGCATCCCAACCGTCGTGCCGGAAGAGCTGCCGAAGCCCTGGGCGGCGAGGGCGATTCGTCGCGCCTGCTGGTCGGTGAGTTCGGATGGCATGGCAGCCCACCCTACCGAGCCGTCAGGGCCAGCGGGACGACGCGGCGGCGGCGACCCGACGCCCCAGCGGCGGGACCGCGGCCGCGTCCTCGTCCGTCCGCGAGTCTGGGACGAAAGAACCGTCCCCTGATCGGCCGTTGAACCGAAAGGGAACCGTCCCCTTATGAGCCAGCGCGGGCCGCGTCCCGATCGGGGAGCGGACTCGCGTCAGTCCTCCGCCTCCCCCATCTGCAGGTGGATCACGCCGTAGTCGTACGCCTTGCGCCGGTACACCGCGCTCGGCGCGGAGGTCTCGGCGTCGACGTAGAGGAAGAAGTCGTGGCCGACGAGTTCCATCTCGTCCAGGGCCTGGGCCAGGGTCAGCGGCACCGCGGGGAAGAGCTTCTCGCGCACCACCAGCGGGCCGTCGCCGTGGACCTCCAGGCCGGCCACCTTGCGCACCTCGGGACGTTCGTCCTCCACCACCGGCTCGGTGAACTCCACCTCGTCGATGCCGGGCTGCACCCGCAGCCCGCGGTGGGTCTTGCGGCGATCCGCGGCCCGCCGGAGCTGGGCCTTGAGCCGGTCGAGCGCGTGGTCGAACGCGACCGCCTTGTCGTCCGCAGAGGCCTCGGCGCGCACCACCGGACCGCGACCGCGCAGGGTGATCTCCACCCGGGTCGACTGGTCGGGCTGCCGCCGGTAGCCGTACACCGTCACCTGCACCTCGATCCTGATGACCCGATCCTTGAGTTTCTCGATCGCGCTCAGCTTCTCCTCCACCCGAGCCCGGAAATCGTCCGGGATCTGGCAGTGTCGGCCGGTGACGAGAACATCCATGTCAGCCTCCTGAAGAGATCGGGTCGACCCGGTCGAACCGGGCCGACAGACGGCACTGGCACCCCGCCCGGTCTGGCGTTTGGGCCAGCTGCAGGAACCGAGGTGCCATGACCCCAACGTAGCCGGGCACAGGTCGCTACGCCACAGGTCCGGCCTGTGTGCTTGGTGTGTCTCACCCCGAAGTGCCCGCAACAAGGCTGTAACACCGCCTAACCGGGACGTAACACCGGGAGAACCCCCACGTAACAGCAGTCGGACACGGTTGGGCCCATGATCTTGGACATCGACACCGGCGATACCGCCTGGGTTCTGGTCAGCGCCGCACTGGTGCTGCTCATGACCCCCGGTCTCGCGTTCTTCTACGGCGGCATGGTCCGCGCCAAGTCCGTCCTGAACATGATGATGATGAGTTTCATCGCCATGGGCACGATCGGCGTCCTGTGGGTGCTGTTCGGCTACTCGATGGCCTTCGGCAACTCCGTCGGGGGCCTGGGCATCATCGGCGACCCGCTGCAGTTCTTCGGACTGCAGGGCCTGATGAGCCCGGACGCGACCGTCTTCACCATCCCGGCACTGGTCTTCGTCGCCTTCCAGGCCTGCTTCGCGATCATCGCGGTGGCGCTGGTCTCGGGCGCGATCGCCGACCGCGCCTCGTTCGGCGGCTGGACCCTGTTCACCATCCTCTGGGGCGTCCTGGTGTACTTCCCCGCGGCCCACTGGGTGTTCGCCTTCGACGGCGCCGCGGCTGAGAAGGGCGGCTGGATCGCCAACACCGTCAAGGCCATCGACTTCGCCGGCGGCACCGCGATCCACATCAACGCCGGCGCCGCCGCACTCGCCCTGGCGCTGGTGCTCGGCCCGCGGATCGGGTTCGGCACCAAGCCGATGCGTCCCCACAACATGACCCTGGTCATGCTGGGCGCCGGCCTGCTGTGGTTCGGCTGGTTCGGCTTCAACGCCGGTTCGGCCCTCGGCGCCGGCACCTGGGCCGGTCTGGCCTGGGTGAACACCCTGGTCGCGACCTGTGCCGCGATGCTCGGCTGGCTGCTCGTGGAGAAGATCCGGGACGGTCACCCGACCTCGCTCGGCGCTGCCTCCGGGGTGGTCGCCGGTCTGGTCGCCATCACTCCGGCCTGTGGCTCGGTCAGCCCGCTCGGCTCCATCGCCATCGGCGCGATCGCAGGCGTGGCCTGCGCCTACGCCGTCGGTCTGAAGTACCGCTTCGGCTACGACGACTCCCTCGACGTGGTCGGCGTCCACCTCGTCGGCGGCATGGTCGGCACGCTGGCGATCGGCCTGTTCGCCGACCCGGCCACCCCGGCCGCCGTGGCCGGACTGTTCTACGGCGGCGGCTTCGACCAGCTCGGCAAGCAGGCGATCGGCGCCTTCGCCGTCCTCGCCTACTCCTTCGTGGCGAGCTACCTGATCGGGCTGCTCATCAAGAAGACCATCGGTTGGCGGGTCACCCCGGCCGCCGAGCTCAACGGGATCGACCTCGCCGAGCACTCCGAGGCCGGCTACGACCTCAGCCCGGTGTACTACACGAACAAGGTCCAGCGCACGCTCGTCCTCAGCAAGGACGACCTGCCCGAGACCGCAACGACAGGAGCCAAGAAGTGAAGCTGGTCACAGCGATCATCCAGCCCGAGATGCTGGAGCAGGTCCAGAAGGCCCTGGTCCGGCACGGCGTCGGCGGCATGACCATCAGCGAGGTGTCCGGCTACGGCCGCCAGCGCGGTCACGTCGAGGTCTACCGGGGCGAGGAGTACACGATCGACTTCATCACCAAGGTCCGCCTCGAGGTGCTGGTGGACGACGAGGAGGCCGAGCCGCTGACCGGTGTGCTGCTGCAGAGCGCCCGCACCGGCCAGGTCGGCGACGGGAAGATCTGGATCACGCCGGTGGACACCGTCGTCCGGGTCCGCACCGGGGAGTCCGGCTCCCAGGCCATCTGATTCACCCACCCGACGCGGGGGTGCCGTCCAGGCGCCCCCGCGTCCGCGCGTCCGGAGCCGGGTGCAGGCGCTGCGGGGTCTGCGCCACCACCGCCGCCCCCAGCAGGACGACGCCTGCCTCCCGCAGTACGCCGGCAACCGCAGCCAGGGTCGCCCCGGTGGTGACGACGTCGTCGACGACCAGCACCCGGTCGCCCGGCACGGCTGTGCACCGGTAGGCCCCGACGGAGTTTCCCAGCCGGGCGCCCCGGTCGAGTCCCGCCTGGTCGCGCAACGCGCGGGCCGGACGGACGAGGGCCGCGACCCGGCAGCCGACGCCCCGCTCGCGGAGCCGCCCGGCCGCCCGCCGGGCCAGCGAGCCGGTGAAGTCGAGCCCGCGGTCGACCACGGCGGACGGGCTGGAAGGCACCGGCACCAGCAGCAGCGGCCCTGGGTCGGCAGCGTCCGCCAACCGGCGGGCCACCGCCAGCGCGAGCAGGTCACCCAGCAGCGGCAGCTGCCCCAACGCACCACGCTCCTTCGCCGCCAGCACCACGGCCCGCAGCGCACCGTCGTAGGGCCCGGTGGCCGCGGTCGCGGGGAATCCCGGCACCGCGCGGACGGTCGCAGCCGGCTCCAGCAGCACCAGTCCGGCACGGCAGGCCGGACAGAGCCCGGGCGCCGGCGTGGCGCAGCCGACGCAGCGCGCGCCGGCCACCAGGTCGGCGACGGCGTCCCGGAACCGGTGGGAAGGGGCCTCCACGCCCCCAGTGTCGGGAGCCCGGGCCGCCGCGGACCACTCGTCCACAGGCTCAGCCCGAATAGGTGGCCGTCCCCACCCCCGAGAGGGTGAGTTTCCAGTTGAAGTCGCCCTCGTAGCGGTACAGCGCCGTCCCGCTCCGGACGACGGCCTGCCGGCCGGGGACGACGGCGAGTTCGGAGAGGTCGGCGACCTTGCCGGGGCCGATGTCGTCGGCGCGGGCGGAATCCTGGTCGACCCGCACCACGCTGACGGTGTTCGCGCTGTGCGCGAGCAGCACCAGCAACCGGGTGGGTGTGGTCCAGCCGACGTCGACGAGTTGCTTGCCCTCCAGCGGCCCGGCCACGCTGACCGGCTGGAAGTCGGCCAGGGTGAGGCCGTCGGCCGTCCGGTCGATCCGGGCGATGCCGAGTCGGTCGGTGTCCCGACCCCGGACGACCAGCGCGATCCGCACCCCGTCCGGGGAGAGCCGGAAGGAGCTGACATCGCCCTTGGGCAGGGTGCGGGCGTCGAAGCCGAGTTCGGTCTCCTCCTCGCCCCCGAACACCCGGAGCCCCCCGCCGTCCACCAGCCACAGTTCCCCGAACCGGGAATACTCCGGCCGGCCGAGGTCCGTCCCCTCCGCGACCGTGCGGACGGTGTCGCCGCTCAGGGTCGAGCTGACCAGCTGGGTGCCGTCGGTGGTGATCGCGGCGACCCTGGCCAGGTCGTGCCGGACGGCGATCCAGCGCGGGTCGACGATGCCGGGAGCGACTGCGGTGTAGTTGATCCAGTCCAGCCCGTCGTAGCGCTGGATGCGGCCGGCGGTCGAGACGAACAGCGCCCCCGGCCCCTGCGGTTCGGCGGCCGCCAGGGCGGCGAACCGCTCGGGCACCAGGTCCGTCTCGCCCGAGGAGCCGAGGCTGAGCGGTACCGTCCCGGCCCTCACCTGCACCGACGACACACCCGGAAGCTGCGCCGCGGTCAGGGTCAGCTCACCGAGCAGCGCGTCGCGTTGCTCGCGCGGCAGCGTGCCCGGCCCTGAGTCGAGGTGGATGCGCATCGTCGAGCCGGCCAGCTCGACGTCCAGCAGGGTGGCCGGGGAGTCGAAGTCGGTGCGCACCACCGGGGCGAGCCAGGCCCCCGGCCCGGCCAGTTGCGCGCGCAGCACCGTGGTGGCCAGCGACAGGTTCTGAGGGAAGAAGCGAGGGTCGGGCACCATCACCGTCCCGGTCGAGTCGAGGTACGACAGCGAGACGCCGAGGAAGCCGGTGGTGAAGGCGTAGCGGGAGATCAGCAGGCCGTCGGGCGGATTCGAGATCCGCCACTCCTGGCCGTCCTTCACCAGCTCGAAGTCGTGGTGCAGCTGCTCGGACACCTCGTGGTAGCCGCCGTCGGCGTCCAGCTGGCCGGTGACGGGCGCGACCAGCACGATCGACGTCTCGGTCTCGGCAGGCAGCGAGCCGTCCGCGAAGACGCGGGTGCCGGCTTCGGGACGCCACAGCGCGCTCGCCTCGTCGGTGAGGTACTGCCGCGCGATGCTGTAGCCGGCCTGGTCGGTGCCCATGGCGTGCAGGAAGCCCTCCACGATCAGCATCTCCGAGGCGCCCACGGCGGGCGGGACGGGCGCCACCTCGACGGTGGAGTTCACCTGCTGCTCCTCGGGTGCGTGGGTCTGCAGCGGCCCCGAGGTCGGGACATTCGCACAGCCGGCGAGCACGGCACCGGCCAGCGCCGCGGCGAGCGCGGCACGCAGCGGGCGGCGGCGCGGGGTCTCAGCGGGCGATCGCACCGGTCACCTCCCGATCCGCCGGTTCCAGCGGCCACGGGCGCGAGACGGGAGCCGTCCCGGCGCGCCGCGGCACCGTGAGCACGAACTGGGCGCCCCCGCCGGGCTGGCCCCACACCTCCAGGGTGCCGCCGTGCAGGTGGGCGTCCTCCAGGGCGATCGAGAGGCCGAGCCCGGTGCCTCCGACCCGGCGGCCGCGCGCAGGGTCCGCCCGCCAGAACCGGTCGAAGACGTACTGCGCCTGCTCGTCGTCCAGCCCCACGCCGTGGTCGCGGACGGCGACCGCGACCGCGTCCGGTGCGCTGCGGACGTGGACGGCGATCGGGCGTCCCTCACTGTGCTCGATCGCGTTGGTGATGAGGTTGCGCACGATCCGGCGGATCCGGCGCGGGTCGGCCTCGGCGCGACACGGCCGGGGTGCATCGAGCGTCACGACCGCGCCGAACTCGGCCGCGAGCGGCTCGACGGCCGCCAGCTCAGCCGACACCAGCTGGGTGAGGTCGACCTCGTCGAGGGAGAGTTCGGCCGCGCCGGCGTCGAACCGGGAGATCTCCAGCAGGTCGGTCAGCATGTCCTCGAAGCGATCCAGTTCGGCGGCGAGCAGTTCGGCCGAACGCGCGGTGGGTGCGTCGAAGTCCTCCCGGTTCGCGTGCAGCACGTCGGCGGCCATCCGGATCGTGGTGAGCGGGGTGCGGAGTTCGTGGGAGACGTCGGAGACGAACCGCTGCTGCACCAGCGAGAGGTCCTGCAGCTGGGTCAGCTTGCGGTCGAGTTCGGTGGCCATGTGGTTCATCGAGGTCGCCAGCGAGGCGAGGTCCTCGGTGCCCACCACGTCCATCCGGGCGTCGAGGTGGCCTGCGGCCATCCGCTCGGCGGCGAGCCGGGCCGCGCGCACGGGCCGCAGCACCTGGCGGGCGATCAGGTACACCGTCAGGCTGAGGCCGACCAGCAGGAAGAAACCGGTCGCCAGGGTGGCCTGCTGCACGATCTGCAGCGTCTGCTGCTCCTGCGCGGTCGAGAAGAGGAAGAAGACCGGGTAGCGCTGCGCGACCGGAGCGGTGAGGGTGGCCGCCACGACGATGCCGGGCTGGTCGGGCCGCCCGTCGGTGAAGCTGATCAGGGTCGGGGTACTGAGCAGGCCGTCCGTGGTGCCCACGGCTTCCCGGATGCTGGCCGGGACGCTGTCGGGGGAAAGCTCGGTGGTGCCGATCTGCGAGACCGGGGTCTCGACGACCACGTAGTACTGGCTGCCGACCCGGCCCCGGTTGGCGGCCTCGCGGGCGAGCCTGGTGATCCGTTCGTTGATCGACGTGGTGCGGGGGTCGGTCGTGTTGAGGTCGCTCTGCATCGCCTGCACCACAGCCGAGGCCTCGGCGACCGCGGCCTGGGTCTTGCCGGCGATGATGCCGCGGCTGGACTGGTCCATCAGGAACAGGCCGGTCGCGAGCAGGATCACCACGCTCGCCACCAGGCTGAGCACGACGACCCGGAACGGGAGCGACTTGCCCCAGAGAGCGATCGGCGGGAACCGCGCCGGGCTCATGTCACCGGCCGCGGTTCCCCGGCGCGGTACCCGACGCCGCGCACCGTGACGACGATCTCGGGACGTTCGGGGTCACGCTCGACCTTGGACCGCAGCCGCTGCACGTGGACGTTGACCAGCCGGGTGTCACTGGCGTGCCGGTACCCCCAGACCTGGCTCAGCAGCACCTCGCGGGAGAAGGCCTGGCGAGGGTTGCGGGCCAGCGCGAGCAGCAGGTCGAACTCCAGCGGGGTGAGTTGGATCTCGGTGTCGCCGCGCCGCACGGTGTGCTCGTCGACCCGGATGGTGATGTCGCCGATGCGCAGCACGTCCTCGTCGGAGTCGCCGAACGGGACGTGCCGGCGCAGCCGGGTGCGGATCCGGGCGATGAGTTCCTGGTTCTTGAACGGCTTGGCGATGTAGTCGTCCGCGCCGGCCTCCAGCCCGTGCACCACGTCGGAGGTGTCCGACTTCGCGGTGAGCATCACCACGGGCACGCCCGATTCGGAGCGGATGTCGCGGCAGACGTCGACCCCGTCCCGGCCGGGGAGCATCAGGTCGAGCAGGACGAGGTCGGGGCGGTACTCGCGGAAGACCTCCAGCGCGGCCTCGCCGGTATGGCACAGCCGGGCCTGGAAACCCTCGCTGCGCAACACGATGTCGAGCATCTCCGAGAGCGCCTCGTCGTCGTCGACGACCAGCACCCTCGGCACGCCGTTGGCCTCGCCCATCACCCGAGCCCTCCCCTGTGGTCTGAACGCGTGTCGAGTCTATGCGTCCGGCTCAGTTCAGGTCGGGCTTTGGCGTCCAAGTCGACCACAGGGCCAGATCGCCGCCCTGTCGTCGCAGCACGCGGCGCCACAGCGTCGCCGGATCGTCGTCGAACGGGTCCTGTGGCTCGATGTCGACCACGTGCCAGCAACCGCGCGCCAGTTCGTCCTGGAGCTGGCCGGCCGACCAGCCCGCGTAGCCGGCGAAGACCCGCAGGTGGGAGTAGGCGCCGACCGCGATCTCGACGGGCGTGTCGAGGCTGAGCATGCCCGTCCGGCCCGCGATCGGACGCCAGCCGGGCGGGTCCTCCGATCCTGCGGGACGGGCAAGGCAGATCGCTCCCTGGCGGGAGACCGGCCCGCCTTCGAAGAGGACGGCCGGGGTGTCGGCCAGATCCGCCCACTGGGGCAGCGCCGAGGCCAGGCCGACATCGGTGCGGCGGTTCACGATCACGCCGAGGGTGCCGCCGTCGTCGGCGTCGAGCAGCAGCACCACGCTGCCGTCGAAGTTGTCGTCGAGCACTCCGGCGGCAGCCACCAGCAGGCTGCCCGTGCCGAACGCTGTCGCCATCTACGACCTCCCTCCCGCCCAGTCTGGCAGTTCCGTGCCTGTGGTGGCGGTGTTGCCGCCGGTGCTACGATAGTTGAAACGACAACTACTTTGGAGGTTCGATGAACCGGTCCAGCTTCGCGGGGCCCGCGGAGACCATCAGTGCCGCGACCGCCATGGACGCCGTCACCCTGCGGGTCGGTGACCTGGCCGCGATGACCGGGTACTACCGCGATGCGTTCGCCCTGGAACCCCTGGCCGACTCCGACCGGGACGGGCGCGGCCAGGTCGTCCTGGGGCGGACCGGCGTTCCGCTGGTGCGGCTCGCCCACACCCCCGGACTGCCGGCCGTCGACCCCGGCGAGGCGGGGCTCTTCCACACGGCACTGTTGTTCGAGGACGCCGCCAGCCTCGCCGCGACGGTGTACCGGGCGGCCGGCGAGCCGCGCAGCCGCTTCGTCGGATCGGCCGACCACGGGGTGAGCGAGGCGTTCTACTTCACCGATCCCGAGGGCAACGGGGTCGAGCTGTACGTCGACCGCGACCGCAGCCAGTGGGCCCACGTCGACGGGCAACTGCAGATGTTCACCCACCGCCTCGACCCCAGGGGCTACCTGGAGCAACACCTCAGCGAGGCCGCCGTGGCCGGTGCCGGGACGAGCCCGGGGCGGGTCGGGCACGTCCACCTGCAGGTCGGCGACCTGACCCGGGCGCGGGAGTTCTACGTCGACACCCTCGGCTTCGAGCCGACCCTGACCACCTACCCGGGCGCCCTGTTCGTCTCGGCCGGCGGCTACCACCACCACCTCGCGATGAACACCTGGAACAGCGCCGGAGCCGGGCCCCGGGCCGCGCGCCTCGGCCTGGCCGAGGTCGCGGTCACCGTCCCGGACCGGGCCGAACTGGACGCCCTCGCCGCCCGACTCACCGACCGCGGGCTCGCCCACGTCGACGACGGCCGGGCGGTCACGGTCGCCGACCCGTGGGGTACGCCGGTGAAGCTGGCCGTGGCGGGCTCGGCGGCCGACGCGCTGGCCTGAGGACTGTCGCCGCACCACGCACCGGCCGGGCCCCTCAGTGGCAGGTCGGCCGCTGCGGCCCCAGGACGGCGAAAGAGCCCCGTTCCGGCCGCCGGGTGGCGGTCGGGACGGGGCTCGTCGCAGGGGTGGAGGTGGCGGGAATCGAACCCGCGTCCTCAAGAGGTGAACCAGGACTTCTCCGGGCGCAGCTGGCTAGTCGTTCTACTCGGCCCTCACCCTCGCGTCAGCACGTGGCGAACAGGCCCAGTTCCATGAATGTCCCGGGCCGACCCTGGAACGAGGTCGGTTCGGTAAGCCTTCTAAATGAGGCCAGGAACCGGACGGAAGGCACGCCCGGGCTGACCCTTCGGTCGCTGATCAGGCAGCGAGAGCGAAGTCAGTGCGCTGTGTGTTGGCACTTATTGGTTTCCGGGAGTCGTTTACGAGATGTCCCCGGATCCTCGGCCCGCTTCTCCTGGAACTACCGTCCCAAGTCGAAACCAGTCACCCCCTGTTGAGTTGTACCGGGTCTTCGACCCAGCCTCCATACTATACGCCGTCAGCCGGCCCGGGGCCACCCCGTAGGCTGCAGGGCATGGACCAGCCCTTCGTTGAACCGCCGGACGGACCGCCTCCGGCAGACCTGGTGATCGTCGACCTGGAGGTCGGCACCGGACCCGAGGCGGTCCCGGGCAAGCGGGTCGCCGTCCACTACGTCGGGGTCGCCTTCTCCTCCGGCGAGGAGTTCGACGCCAGCTACGGACGCGGCGCGCCCCTGGTCTTCGACCTGGGCGCGGGACGGGTGATCACCGGCTGGGATCGCGGCCTGGTGGGCATGAAGGTCGGCGGTCGGCGCCGGCTGGAGATCCCGCCCCATCTCGCCTACGGCGAGCGGGGCGCCGGTGGTGCGATCGGCCCCAACGAGACCCTGATCTTCGTCTGCGACCTCGTCGGCGTCCGCTGACCCCGGCGACGGCTGACCCCGCAACGACGGCTGACCCGGGGCCCCGGGTCGGGCGCTGACCTCGAACGACGGCTGAGCTTGTCGAAGCCGCGGCCTTCCTGACCCTTCGACAGGTTCAGCCAGGGTACCCCCGGTCCGGGACGCCGGTTCGGGGCCGGACGCTTGTTCCCGCTTGTCGCCCTCACGCGAGCTCCGCGGGCCCCGTCCGCCTCTGTTCTCCAGGATCAGGATGAACGGGCTCGGGTGGCGGCTCCCGGCACAGTCCGGACCCCACGTCGTCGGTCTGGGCGTGGATGCCGCCACAACTCCCGCGGTCCGCATCCCGCCCGGACCGCACCGGGGCGATGCGTCCACTTCCACCGGCGATACCGGGTCCTCCCGGTTCCCGCCTCACACTATGTCCACCCCACCCGGCGATACAGACCCCCGCAAGGGCTCAAAGGCCGGCAAAGGTGGCCATAGCGATCCACCCCTCCTCCCAGGCCGCTCTATCGGCGGCGAAAGTGGCCCTGAACCGACCAGGGGCTCAGCCACGGCGCCCCGGTCGGGGCGCCTGTTCGGAGCCGGAGTTGGACGCGCGCCCTCACGCAAGACCCCCAGGGCCCCGTCCACACCGGTTTCCGGACCAGACAGGCCCAGGGTGCGAAGGTGGGGCATCACCCACCGTCTGTGGTGGGTGATCCTCCGCCGGCGCGTCGAGTCAACTCCCCCGCAGGGCGCTCACCGGCTCGATCCGGGCGGCGCGCCGGGCCGGGAACCAGCCGGCGACCAGTCCGACGACGGCGCCCAACGCGGCGGCGGCCAGCGCGACCGGGCTGTCGATGATCGGCGTCCAGTGCTGCAGGGCTGCGACGGCCACGACGGCGAACACCCCCAGCGACGCACCGATCAGGCCTCCGAGCAGCCCGATCAGTACCGATTCGGCGATGAACTGGGCCGCGACCTGCCGCCGGGTGGCTCCCAGGGCGCGGCGGAGGCCGATCTCGCCGGTGCGTTCCAGCACGCCGAGTGTGGTCACATTGGCGATCCCCGCTCCCCCGGCCAGGAGGGCCGCCAGGCCGAGCACCACGAAGACGAGGTTCACGTCGGCCTGCACGGTGGCACTCAGTTCGCTGCGGCCCGACGGTGCCGCCACCTCGATGCTCTCGGGTGACTGCGGCGCCAGCGCGACCACGGCCTGGCGGGCCACCTGCTCGCCCGCTCCCACCACGACCTGCACCTGCAGTTCGGTGGCCGCGGCCAGTCCGAAGTCGGCCCGGGCCGCCCCGATCGGGATCACCACCGCGTCGCGGAGGTCACCGCGGCGCTGCAGGTCGTCGATCACGCCGATGACCGCGTAGGGCAGGCCCGCGATGAAGATGGACGGTTGCCGGTCGACCCGGTTGACGCCGAGCCGCTCCGCCAGCCGCGCCCCGAGCAGCGCGACACGGTCGCCCCGGGCGTCGTGGCCGGCGTCGAAGGCGCGCCCGGTCACCACCCGGCCGCCGACGGCGTCGAGCAGGCCGGCGGACGCCGCCACCACCGGTGGCGCTGCGGCGGCCGGCGCGGACGGGTCGTTGACCGGCACGGCGGTCACCGTGCCGTCGCCCAGGCTGACCGCGGCCAGCAGCGCGGCGTGGCCGACCCCGGCCAGCCGCTCGATCCGCTCCGGGCCGTCCCACGGGAGCCGAACCGTGGCCACCGTGTCACCGCCGCCGGTGCGCGCCGTGGCCGGGGTGATCACCATCTGGGTCGCGGCCACGGCGTCGAACTGACGGGCGATCTGGCCGGCCGTGGTCTGGGCGAACCCGAGCGTCGCCACCAGCGAGCCGATGCCGAGCACGGTCCCCAGGGTGGTCATCACCAGCCGGAGCGGACGCGCCCCGATCCCGCTGGTGGCCTCCAGCAGCAGGTCCTGGAAGCTGAACCGGTCAGCGGGCTCGGGGGAACCGGACAACCCCACGAACGGGTCGGCGGCCGACGCGTCCCCGGAGGAGTCGTCGGCGGCACGGGCGTCCGGCCCGGGCACAGCGGCGACGCCCCGACGCCGGAGGAACCTGCGGAGGGCGCTCATGCCTGCTCCGACAGCCGTCCGTCGAGGATCCGCACCCGACGCGCCGCCCGTCGGGCGATCGCATCGTCGTGGGTGATCACCACCAGGGCCAGCCCACCGCGGTTCAGTTCCTCGAACAGCGCCATCACCTCTCCGGAGGTGGCCTGGTCGAGGTTGCCGGTCGGTTCATCGGCCAGCAGCAGCCGCGGCCCGCTCACGACGGCCCGAGCGATCGCGACCCGCTGCCGCTCACCGCCCGAGAGCGTCGTGGGGAGGAAGTGCAGCCGGTGCCCGAGCCCCACCCGTTCCAGCGCAGCCAGCGCACGGGGCACCCGCTCCTGCCGGGGCACCCCGCTGTACAGCATGGCCAGCAGCACGTTGTCGAGCACCGAGCGGTGGGGCAGCAGGTGGAAGGCCTGGAAGATGAAGCCGATCGCCCGGGCCCGGAGGGCCGCCTGCTGGTGGTCGCCGAGGTCGGCGGTGACGTGCCCCGCCAGCCGGTACTGCCCGACCGAGGGACGGTCCAGCAGACCGAGGATGTTGAGCATGGTCGACTTGCCCGACCCGCTCGGGCCCACGATCGAGAGGTAGTCGCCGTCGTTGATGGTCAGGCTGACGTCCTTCAGCGCCTGCACCTCGGGGTCGCCGGGGAAGGCCCGGGTCACGTCCAGCAGTTCGGCCAGGGCCGCGGTCATCGTCCGACCACCACGAGGTCGCCGGCGGCGAGCCCGCCCTGCACCGGGGTGACCTCGACGTAGCCGTCGGCGGCCAAACCGGTCGTGACGACCACGAGGGCGGTCTGCGCGTGCTCAATGTCCCGGGGGTCACCGGAGACCACCTCGACGCGCGACTCCCCACCCGGCCCGGCGGTGAGCGCGGCGAACGGCACCGAGAGCACCGCACCCACGGTCGCCCCGACGGGAATCCGCACCCGGACGTTCGAGCCCTGCAATTGCTCCAGCTGGGTCGGTGTGAGCCGGTCGGGGGTGAATCGGATGGTCGCCCGACCGCCGCTGTCGGAGAGGTCGATCGAGGTGATCCCGGCGCGGTGCGGCTCGCCGTCAGGCAGGTCGAAGAAGGCCTCGTCGCCCAGTTCGAGCAGCTTGGCGTCGGCATCCGCGGCCGAACCGGAGAGCTCGATCCTCGCCCCCGAGACGCTCATCACCGGGCCCGAGACGACATCGCCCCGGCCCACGTTCACCGCGTCCACCCGGCGGGGCAGACCGGTCAGGAACAGCACTTCCGAGGCGCGCAGGAAGGGCAGGGACGCGCGCTCGGCCGTGCGCACCTGCGCGCGGGCGGCGTCCAGTTGCTCGGCGGCGGAACGGACCCCCGCCCGTTCGGCGGTGAGGTCGGGGCGTCGCAGCGACTCGGTGCGCTGCAGCTTCGCCAGGGTCAGCTGGTCCCGCGCCCGGGCGATGTCGGACGGAACGCGCGGGCTCGCCTTCCTGGCGTCGGACAGCGCGCGCCGGGCCTCGGCGACGGCGATGTTCGCCTGCTTCCGCACCACCGCGGAGGGCCCCGAGCCTGCCTCGGCCAACGACTTCCTGGCCTGCGTGAGGGCCTGTTCCGCGTCCCGGACGGCGGCCCGGGCTGCGGACAGGGTTTCGGCGGCGGAGGCGTCGATCGGGGCGGTGTAGCCCGCCTCCCGGTACAGCTCCCGCACCGCGACGGCGGTTGCCCGGTCGAACCGGTCGCCGCGGCTCGGCACGTCGATCCCGACCGCCCGGAGCGCCCGCTTCAGTTGGCGGACGTCCGGGCCGGACATGCCCGCCCGCAGCGTCCGGTAGGCCGGCAGCCCACCGGGCAGCACGAACACCGGCCGTCCGGCGATCTCGAGGGCGACCGCCCGGGCCTGCAGTTCCGACCCCACCTCGGGCGCCTTCCCGGTCACCACGGCGGCGTCGGCGACCTCGCTGTCGGCCAGCGTCACCTCGACGGAGTCGGCGTAGCCGACCTGGCCGCGCAGGATGACGTCGTTGCTGAGTTCCCCGTACTCGACCGGCACGGTGATGTAGCCCGGGGCGGGCGCGGTGGCTGCGGCGGCGGCGTCGGCGGGCGAGACCACGAACCGTCCGACCAGGAGCCCTGCCAGCAGGCACACCACGGCGACGCCGGCGGTGATCCAGAGGGCGCGGTTGCCGCGGAACACCCGTCCCCAGCCCGCCACCTGGCTGGGGACCGCGGCCGCTGGCGGCTGGTCGGACGGGTCGGCAGCCTCGCCGGCGGTGAGCAGCCGGTCGGCGAGGGTCTCCTCCGCCGGCTCAGGTTGGGTTGCCCGGTTTCGCCGGGACACTACTTCCGTCCCTGCTCGGCGTCGGCCTTCAACGCGTCCAGTTCGGCGCGGTGGTCGGCGATGAACTGCTCCTCGAGCGCGAACTGGATCCGCAGCTGGCGGTCGCGGTAGTTCGTCTTCACCCGGCAGTCGAGGTCGGCCAGGGCGAGCGGGACCTCCTTCTGGGCGATCGCCGCGTACTCGGGGTCGTCCATGGTGCCGAAGGCCGGGTCGGTCGCGGCGTCGGGGTCGGTCTTGTCCGGGACCTCGTTCATCTGCTCGTAGTACTCGCTGATCAGTTGGTTGATCGAGTCCTGTGCCTCGGGTTGCTTGCTGAAGCCGTCGATGCCGGCCTCCTTCATGCACGCCGTCCATTCGCCGTCCACAGCCTCGTAGCCGGGGTCGGCGGACAGGTTGGTGTAGAAGGCGGTCAGGGCCTCGATCAGGGGCTTGTGCGCCTCCTCGGTGAAGGGGCTGTCACCGCTGACCTCGTGCTGTGCCCGGCCCATGCAGCCGGCATCCTCCCACGTGTACTCCGTGCCGCCGTTCTCGTCGCGGTCGGTCTCGACGGGCTTGCCGTACAGCGCCTCCTGGTACGCCGCCTGTTCTGCCTCGGTGAGGCTCTCGACGTAGGCCTGGTTCGGGTCGGTCGACTCGGTCGGCTCCGCGGTCGCCATCGCCTCCTGCCCCGGGTAGGTCACCATGCCGTAGCCGTACTGGGCCACCCAGTCTCGGTCGTCGGGACGGTACTCGGCGGCGTCGCCGACCGTCACACTGCCGCTGCCGCCGGGCGTGTACTCGAAGCCCTCCTCGGTCATGCACTTCGCCGTGACCTCCTCGACCTTGCGCTGCTGCTCGTCGTAGAACGCCTGCTGCTCGGCCTTGGTCGCGTCCAGGCCCGGCCCGCCGACGACGCTGGAGAGGTACTGGGCGAGCGGGGAGTCCTCCTGCTTGAGCGTGGGGGTGGCCGATGCGCCTCCCGGCAGACCCGAGCAAGCCGTGAGTGCCAGGACGGCGAGTGCGGCGATGCTGATTCGAGAGGTGCGCATGGGGGGTGTCCTCGCTGTGGTTGCCAGGCGGTGTCGCCTGCTGAGATCACCGTAGGCAGCCGGGGGTCACCCCCGCGTCCTCCCCCGGGAGGACATCGGGTCGTCCGCTGGGGGGATTCGTCCCCCTCCCCCGCCAGACTGTGCCCACAGCCCCCCGGACACCGCTGTGGCTCCAGCGTGCGGCTACCAGCTGCCGCCGCCCCCGCCGCCGCCACCGCCACCGGAGAAGCCACCGCCACCGCCGAAACCGCCACCGCCACCGAAGGCCGACCCCCCGCTGCCGAAGCCGCTGTCGGAGGAGAAGCTGGGTGGCGGGGGCGCGACCGCGGTCTCGATGTGGTGGCCCATCGAGTTGAGCTGCCAACTCATCAGGTGCAGGTCCCAGGTGCTGCCGTAGTACCAGGCCGGTGCCAGGTCGGGCAGGCGGCCCATCGCGACCAGCTCCTGGCAGACGGCCGTCCACCGCTCCGCGAGCCCGAACAGCACCGCCCAGGGCAGGTAGCGGGAGAAGATGTCCTCGCCCTCCTCGAACTCGAGCTGGGCTGCCTCCGCGGTGGCGATGTAGGTGCGGAACCCCTCCACCTGGTCGGTCAGCGCGCGGCCGACGGCGGAGCGGCGGGGCACGGCCAGCTGGCGCTGCACCAGCAGCCAGGTGACGACGACGGCGAGGCCGAGCGGCCAGGCGAGCATCGCCCAGCCGCCGAAGAGGTAGAACGCTCCGACCCCGAGCCCGGCCGCGACCATGAAGGCGAGGCTCAGCATCGGGGCGCTCAACGTCGGCAGGAACCAGTGCTGCTCGCTCGCCCGCCGCCGCGCCGCCTTCGCCAGGGAATGGTCGGCCTGGGTCATCGACCCTGCGGTGGAGAGGTCGGCGACCTCGCGGCCGTCGGGGAACAGCCGTCGCAGCAGCTTGCTGCTCGGCTCGTCCGGCGCGCGGCTCGCGTCGACCAGCCGGGCTTCGGGGGGGTCCTCGCTCCGCAGCCGGATCGCGCCGGCCACGGCGAGCCCCACCAGTGTCGCCGTGGTGTGGCGGACGTCCGGGGCCCCGTCCAGCAACAGCCCGGCCTCGGCCAGCGGCAGTTTCGGCGGGCTGAAGGAGACCGGCACCTCCAGGTCGCGCGGGTTCCGTCCGACCTGGCCGGTGGCGCCGCGCGCGGGCAGCACGCCCGGGGGCAGGTCGAGGAAGCGTTCGTCCCCGGTGCGGCGGCGGACGAACAACCAGCCGGCGAGACCGACGCCTGCGCCCGCTGCGGCGGAGCCGCCCTGCACCCAGGCGGCAGTTCGTGCCTCCGCCGTCTCGCCGTTCTCGGCGAAGATCGGGGTGTTGGGCGAGACCAGGCCGGCGGCCACCTTCACCGACACGGTCGCGAGTTCGCCCTTGGCGATGCTGGCGTGGGAGAACCGGGCGACTCCGGAGGAATCCGGCGCCGCGGTGTCGCAGGCGCCGCTCGACCGGGGCGCTGCCACCGAACAGAACACGTCCTGGGCCCCACCGGGGACGGTGATCGCCGCAGTGAAGCTGTTGATCTGGGGCATCGTGGAGCCGGTGAGGTCCCAGTAGAGCTCGTCGTAGCCGGTCGAGGCGCGCATCAGCCCGCCGATCCGGTAGCTCAGCCGGTAGCTGGCGGCCGGCTGGCTCACCGTCCGGTCGGGGTCGCCGATCCGGATCCGGACGTACTGCTCGCGGGCGCTCGTGCGCTGCTGGGTGACGTTGAGCTGGCCCGACACCCCGGGCGTGAGACTCTCGGCGGTGACCTGGTCCACCGGGAACAGCAGGTCCTGGCCGGTGTCAGGATCGGCCTCGCGGGTGATCAGCGTGCGCTCCGGGCCGTGCCGGCCCGAGTTCGAGCCGAACCCGATCGTGAACGTCTCGGTCACCGCGACCGTCCCGTCGGTGCCGAGGGTGGCGGTGATGTCGTAGCTGTCGTAGCTGTCTGCGGACGCGGCCGCGGCCGGGGTGGCAGCCAGCCCGCCCACCCCGATCAGGCCCAGCAGCAACAGCACGAACACGCCGGCCCCGGCGGCGAGCCGGCGCAGCGCCCCGGTGGTCATCAGGACCTCCGGTTGCGACTGGCGAGCGCCCGGGCCGCCTCGCGGTCGGCCTCCCGCTCGGCGATCGTGTGGCGCTTGTCCCAGTCCTTCTTGCCGGTGGCGAGGGCGATCTCGACCTTGGCGTAGCCGTCGGAGAAGTAGATCGACAGCGGCACGATCGTGGTGCCCGAATTGGCCGTCTCGCGATCGAGCTTGACGATCTCCTTGCGGTGCAGCAGGAGCTTGCGGTTGCGCCTGGTCGCGTGGTTCTTCCACGTCCCGAACTCGTACTCGGGGATGTGCGCGTTGCGCAGCCACACCTCGCCGTCGTCGACCGTGGCGAAGGCGTCCACGAGCGAGGCACGCCCGAGCCGGAGTGACTTCACCTCGGTGCCGGTCAGGACGATGCCGGCCTCGAAGGTGTCGTGCAGGTGGTAGTCGTGGCGTGCCTTGCGGTTCTGGGCGACGAGCACGCGCCCGGTCGGTCGAGGCATGCCCTCCAATGTAGTCGGTGCGGCCGTCAGAGGTAGTTCATGGGGTTGACCCGGATCCCGTTGCGATAGATCTGCAGGTGCAGGTGGCAGCCGGTGGAGAGGCCCGTCGTGCCGACGTAGCCGACCACCTGGCCCTGCTTCACCTTCTGCCGGGCGTGGACGACGACCTTCGACTGGTGCGCGTAGCCGCTGGAGAGGTACACCCCGTTGCGCCGGCCGTAGCTGATGATCGTGTAGTTGCCGAAGCCGACGGTCGTCCAGCCCGCGGAGGTCACGGTGCCGTCCGCCATCGCGTACAGGGGCGCACCGCACGCGGCGCCGAAGTCGGTGCCCCAGTGCATCCGCTCGTAGTGCAGGATCGGGTGCATCCGGAGGCCGAACCCCGAGCCGGCGGGGGCGTTGACCGGCTTGATGAAGCCCCACGCGCCACGCACGTTGCCGGCCCCGCCGTCGGCCTTCATCTGGGCGCGGATCCGCGCCGTGATGCGGGCCTCCTCGGCCTCCAGCCGGTCGTAGGCGGCCTGATCGGCCTCCAGGGACGCCTCGGCGTCGGCGAGCGCGTCGGCCGTCCGCTGCACGAGCCGGGCGATCTCCGCCTTGCGGGTCTCGGCCTGCTCCGTGAGCTGCTTCACCTCGGCGACCTGCGCCTCGCTCGCTGCCTTCCGCTCGGCGAGGACGGACTCCGCGGCGGCCTGCCGCTGCTCGGCGGCGAGCAGGAGCCCCTGCAGCCGCGTCAGGCGTTCCATCTCGATCGCCGTGTGGTCGAAGACCTGGTCGGTCCACTGCAGCCGGTCGGCCACCTCATCGGGTGAGTCCGAACCCAGCAGGATGCCCACCTGCACCAGGGGCGTCTGCTGCTGGTAGGCCTCGCGCACCACCGAGCCGATCAGTGCCTGCTGCGCCGCCACCTGCGCCCTGCCGTCGCTGACGGCGGTGCGGGAGGCCTCGAGCTCGTCCTCGGCCGCCGCCAGCTGGGCGGCCACGTCCGCGTCGTGACGTCGCGCGGCCTTGAGCTGACGCTGCACGCCGGCGAGTTCCTCGCGGGCCGCGTCGAGCCGCGCCCGGGCGTCCGCCAGCGAATCGGAGGCCTCCTCGACGTCGTCCCGGGAGTCCTCGATCGCCTCCTTGCGCTCCGCCAGGGCGTGGCGCACCTGGCGGCGATCGTCGTCGAGGTCGTCCGCGATCGCCTGCGGCAGCATCGTGCCGAGGACGGCGAGGACGGCCACCGACGTCGCGGCGACCCGGAACCGGTACCGCGCCACGGCGCGGCGTCCGGCTGGTTCGGTGTGAGAGGTGGGGGAAGACACCTGTCGCACGATGAGCTCCGTTCGGAGTACGTCTACACCCGGAGGAATCTCCGGGTTGCCAGCAATGTAGGAATAATAGAAAGCACGACCGCCACCAGCGCAAGTATCCCCGCCGTGAGCACGATGTTCGACCAGTCGATCCAGGCCCAGCTACGGATCTCGGACGCCGCCCGGCCCTGGATCACGAAATACTCGATCGCGGCCAGCGAGCCCGTCGCCAGTAGCCAGCCCACCAGTGCGGTCACCAGCGATTCCAGCAGGAATGGCAGCATGATGTACCAGTTGGAGGCACCGACCAGCCGCATGATCCCGATTTCCCTACGGCGTGAGAATGCCGCCATTCGGATCGTATTGCCGATCTGCAGCGCCGCCGCGAGCAGCAGCACGGCGCTGGTGCCGACCGTCGCCCAGCGAATCATGTTGAGCCACGCGAAGATCGGGTCGAGGTATTCGCGGAGGTCCTGCACCCGGTGCACCCCGGGCAGCCCGGTGACCGCCGAGACGACGCCCTGGTACTCCTCGGGGTTCACCAGCTTGATCCGGAACGAGTCCTGCATCGAGTCGACCGTCATCGAGGCCAGGATCGCCTGGTTGGCGAACAGCTTCTGGAAGGACGCGAAGGCCTCCTCCCGCGACTCGTAGTAGACCCGCTCGACCTCGGGGTTGGCGGTGAGCACCTGCTCGATCTCGGCGCGCTGGGCGTCGGTCGCGTCCTGGCCCTCCTCGCACTGGCCGCCGCGGGAATCCTCGATGCACAGGTAGACGGTGATCTCGATGCGTCCGTACCACTCGGCCTTCATCAGGTCCACCTGCTGGGTCACCAGCAGGCCGGCGCCGAACAGGGTCAGCGAAACCCACATCGTCATGATCACGGCCACGCTCATGGACGCGTTGCGCCGCAGGCCCGACCAGGCCTCTCTCAGGGTGTGCCGCATCAGCGGGTTCCTCCTCGCCGATCAGCGGTAGCCATAGACGCCCTTGCTCTGGTCACGGACCACCTCGCCGTCCACCAGTTCGATGACGCGTTTGCGCATCTGGTCGACGATGGAGGCGTCGTGGGTCGCCATGATGACGGTGGTGTCGGACTTGTTGATCCGGTCCAGCAGCTTCATGATCCCCACACTCGTGGTGGGGTCGAGGTTGCCGGTCGGCTCGTCGGCGATCAGGATGGCGGGCCGGTTCACGAACGCCCGGGCGATCGCCACCCGCTGCTGTTCGCCACCGGAGAGTTCCTCGGGCAGCCGATCTGCCTTGTCCTCCAGGCCGACGAGTTCCAGCGTCTCGGGCACCACCCGGCGGATCAGCGAGCTGGGCTTGCCGATCACCTGCAGGGCGAACGCGACGTTCTCGGCGACGGTCTTGCCCGGCAGCAGGCGGAAGTCCTGGAACACCGTGCCGATCTGCCGCCGCAGCGCGGGCACCTTCCAGCTGTGCAGCCGGGCGAGATCCTTGCCGGCGACCCAGATGTGGCCCGACGACGGCAGGTACTCCCGCAGCACCAACCGGAGGAACGTGGACTTGCCCGAGCCGGAGGCACCCACCAGGAAGGTGAACTCGCCCTTGGCGATCTCCACGCTCACATTGCGCAGCGCAGCCTTCGCCTGACCCTGGTAGGTCTTGGAGACTTCTTCGAATCTGATCATGTGGAGGGGCCGGGATAGGGACGGGGAAGAATTTCTGAGGATCTCTCAGGCCAGCCGGGTTGGAGTCTATGCGCTGGGGCCGTGCCGGGCCAGTCTCGCCCCGGCGAGCCGCTCCGGAGGGTCGCCCGGCGGGTCCGACCCTTCGGCAAGCTCAGGGATCGTCCGGGGCCAGAGGACGGCCAGGGTCAGCGCGACTGGGTCTGGCGCCGCCAGCGGATGCCGGCGTCGAGGAAGCCGTCGATGTCGCCGTCGAAGACCCCGTCGGGGTTGCCGACCTCGTGCTCGGTGCGCAGGTCCTTCACCATCTGGTAGGGGTGCAGCACATAGGAACGCATCTGGGAGCCCCACGAGTTGCCCGCGTCTCCCTTCAGGCCGCGCATCTCGGCCTCCTTCTCGGCCCGGACCCGCTCCAGCAGCCGCGACTGCAGGACCTTCATCGCCGCCACCTTGTTCTGCAGCTGCGACTTCTCGTTCTGGCAGGACACCACCAGCCCGGTCGGCAGGTGGGTGATTCGGACGGCGGAGTCGGTGGTGTTGACGCTCTGGCCACCCGGACCGGACGAGCGGAACACGTCCACCCGGATGTCGGCCTCGGGGATGTCGATGTGGTCGGTCTCCTCGGTGACCGGGAGCACGTCCACCCCGGCGAAGGAGGTCTGCCGGCGGCCCTGGTTGTCGAACGGGGAGATCCGCACCAGCCGGTGCGTGCCCTGCTCGACCGAGAGCATTCCGTAGGCGAACGGCTCCCGGACGGTGAAGGTGGCCGACTTGATGCCGGCCTCCTCGGCGTAGGAGGTGTCGTAGACCTCGGTGGCGTAGCCGTGGCGTTCGGCCCAGCGCAGGTACATCCGCAGCAGCATCGCCGCGAAGTCGGCGGCGTCCACTCCCCCGGCCTCGGAGCGGACGGTGACCAGCGCGTCCCGCTCGTCGTACTCGCCCGCCAGCAGCGTCCGCACCTCCAGCGCCGAGATGTCGGTCGAGAGGGCCTTCAGGTCGCGCTGCGCCTCCGCCTGCGCGGTGGCGTCGTGCTCCTCCTCGGCGAGTTCGATGAGGACCTGCAGGTCCTCGACCCGTCCGCGCAGGGCGACGAGCCGGTCGACCTCGGCCTGCAGCCGCGACAGCCGGGAGGTGACGCGCTGGGCGTTCTCCTGGTCGTCCCACAGGTCGGGGGCCGCGACCTGCTCGGAGAGGTCGGCGATCTCGGCGCGCTTGCCGGCCGGATCCAGCACCGCCTCGATCGAGGAGAGCGTGCGTTCGAGGGAGGCGAGGTCGGCGAGGGAGTCAGCGGCGGTCACGCCGGCCAACTCTACCCCGGCGCCCGGATTCGGACGGGCAGCACCCCGTGCGCCACAATGGGCGCCGGGTCCCGCGGGCGCATGGCTCAGTTGGTTAGAGCACTTCCCTTACAAGGAAGGGGTCGGGGGTTCGAGTCCCTCTGCGCCCACCCCCCACCCGCGCACCGGACGGGGTGTACGAGACTGTCCATCCCGTCCCGCCATCCGCCCGCGCGCGGTGGTGGCACAACCGGTTCGGTAGCCTGCTGGCCGGTGTGACCGGAACCACCGGCCAGAACCTTTGAGGGGGAGCGGATGAGCGCAGGACCGCGCATCGGCGAGCAGTTCGGATCGTTCCGGATCACCGGCGAGATCGGCCGGGGAGGCATGGGGACGGTGTTCCAGGCGACGCAGGTCGGCCTCGACCGGACCGTCGCCCTGAAGATCCTGGACGCCTCGCTCTCGGCCGACCCCCAGTTCATGAACCGGTTCCACCACGAGGCGACCGTGCTGGCCAGGCTCGACTCCCCCCACGTGGTGCAGGTGTACGACCACGGCGCGATCGGTGGGTGC
>Ga0073899_10000530_pt1 | contig 35186 bp, 29 predicted proteins | sample KloWWTmetaKNB5Ph_FD_88975 | JGI IMG/M metagenome (GOLD analysis project Ga0073899, IMG submission 88975) | Active sludge microbial communities from Klosterneuburg, Austria, studying microevolution and ecology of nitrifiers - Klosterneuburg... | ecosystem: Engineered > WWTP > Aerobic digester >... | reverse complement strand
CAGCAGCTTCTCGTACTTCTTCTTGCCGGTCTTGTTCTCGCGGATCCACTGCCGCGCGAACTTGCCCGTCTGGATCTCGCCGAGGATCTTCTTCATCTCCTTCTTCGTGCCGCGGTCGGCGACGCGCGGGCCGCGCGTGACCGCGCCCCACTTGGCGGTCTCGGAGATGAACCTGTACATGCCGGCGAGCCCGCGTTCGTGCAGCAGGTCGACGATCAGCTTGAGTTCGTGCAGGCACTCGAAGTAGGCCATCTCGGGCGCGTAGCCGGCTTCGGTCAGCGTCTCGAAGCCCATCTTCACCAGCTCGACGGCGCCGCCACACAGCACGGCCTGCTCACCGAACAGGTCGGTTTCGGTCTCTTCCTTGAAGTCGGTCTCGATCACGCCGCCCTTGGTGCCGCCATTGGCCGCAGCGTAGGACAGGGCGATGTCGCGGGCCTTGCCGGACCTGTCCTGGTACACCGCGATCAGCGAGGGCACGCCGCCGCCGCGCAGGTACTCGGAACGCACGGTGTGACCCGGGCCCTTCGGGGCGACCATGATCACGTCCAGGTCTTCACGCGGCACGACCTGGTTGTAATGCACGTTGAAGCCGTGGGCGAAAGCCAGTACCGCACCTTTCCTGATGTTCGGCTCGATGTCGTTCTTGTACACATCGGGGATGTTCTCGTCCGGCAGCAGGATCATGACAACGTCTGCGTCCTTGACCGCCTTCGCCACTTCCTCGACCTTCAGGCCAGCGCCTTCGGCTTTCTTCCACGAAGCGCCACTCTTGCGCAGGCCGACCGTGACTGTGACGCCCGAGTCGGACAGGTTCTGGGCGTGGGCGTGGCCCTGCGAGCCATAGCCGACGATGGTGACCTTCTTGCCCTTGATGAGGGAGAGGTCCGCGTCCTTGTCGTAATAAACCTTCATGTTTTTCCTTTTCGCTTTCTGGGTCGGAATGTGGAGTGGGTTACAGCTTGAGCATGCGGTCGCCGCGACCGACGCCGCATACGCCCGAACGTACTGTTTCCAGGATCAGGGCGGGGTCGATGGCGCCGATGAAGGCGTCGAGCTTGCCCTGGTTGCCGGTTAGTTCGACGACGTAGGAGGCATCGGTAACGTCGATGATGCGGGCGCGAAAGATGTCGGCAGTACGCTTGATCTCTTCGCGATCCTTGCCGGTGGCGCGGACCTTCAGCAGCATCAGCTCGCGTTCGATGTGTGCCGCCTCGGAGATGTCGACCACCTTGACTACTTCGACGAGCTTGTTCAGCTGCTTGGTGATCTGCTCGATGATGTCGTCCGAGCCGGTGGTGACGATGGTCATGCGCGACATCGAGGCGTCTTCGGTGGGGGCAACGGTCAGCGACTCGATGTTGTAGCCGCGCGCCGAGAACAGGCCCGAGACGCGCGACAGCGCGCCGGATTCGTTTTCGATCAGGAGGGAAATGACGTGACGCATGATGGGTTCGATCCGGAATTCAGGAGGAGGGCGATTACAGGTCTTCGGCAGACAGGATCATCTCGGTGAGACCCTTGCCGCCCTGCACCATCGGGTAGACGTTTTCCGTCTGGTCGATCTGGAAGTCCAGGAACACGAGATCATTCTTGTGTGTCGTGAAGGCTTCACGCAGCGCGCCCTCGACATCGCTCGGCTTGTCGACGCGAATGCCGACGTGACCGTAGGACTCCGCCAGTTTGGCGAAGTCGGGCAGCGAATCCATATAGGACTCGGAGTAGCGCTGGCCGTGGAACAGTTGCTGCCACTGCCGCACCATGCCCAGGTAACGGTTGTTCAGGTTGCAGATCTTGATCGGCAGGCGGAACTGCTTGCAGGTCGACAGCTCCTGGATGTTCATCTGGATCGAAGCCTCGCCGGTGATGCAGGCGACCTGCATGTCCGGGTGGGCGAGCTTGGCGCCCATGGCATAAGGCATGCCCACGCCCATCGTGCCCAGACCGCCGGAGTTGAGCCAGCGCCGCGGCTTGTCGAAGCGGTAGTACTGCGCGGCCCACATCTGGTGCTGGCCGACGTCGGAGGTGACGATGGCCTCGCCGCCGGTCACTTCCCACAGCTTCTGCACCACGAACTGCGGCTTGATGATCTCGTCTGAGTTCTTATAGACCATGCAGTTGCGGCCGCGCCATTCATCGACCTGCTTCCACCAGGCGGCCAGCGCTTCGGGGTTGGGGCGGGCTTCGCCGGCTTCGAGCTGGCGGATCATCTCCTCCAGCACTTCCTTGACGTCGCCGACGATGGGGACATCGACCTTGACGCGCTTGGAAATGGACGACGGGTCGATGTCGATGTGGATGATCTTGCGCGGCTGTTCCGCGAAGTGCGAAGGCAGTCCGATGACGCGATCGTCAAAGCGGGCGCCGACGGCCAGCAGCACGTCGGAGTAGTGCATCGACATGTTGGCTTCGTAGGTGCCGTGCATGCCCGGCATGCCCAGGTGCTGACCGTCGCTTGCGGGGTAGCCGCCCAGGCCCATCAAGGTGTTGGTGATCGGGTAGCCGAGCAGGCGGGTGAGTTTGGTGAGCTGTTCGGAGGCGTTTGCCAGCACCACGCCGCCACCGGCGTAGACCATCGGGCGCTTGGCTTCGAGCAGCAGCTGCACGGCCTTCTTGATCTGCCCAGAGTGGCCCTTGACCACCGGATTGTACGAGCGCATCGAAATTTCTTTCGGATACTCGAAGTCGCATTTATGCATCGACACGTCTTTCGGAATGTCGACCAGCACTGGGCCGGGGCGGCCCGTCTTCGCGAGGTAGAAGGCCTTCTTCATCGTCGATGCGATGTCGCGCACGTCCTTCACCAGGAAGTTGTGCTTGACGCAGGGACGGGTGATGCCGACCGTGTCAACTTCCTGGAAGGCATCCTGGCCGATGGCGGCCGTGGGCACCTGTCCGGAGATGATCACCATCGGGATCGAGTCACAGAAAGCGGTGGCGATACCGGTGACGGCATTCGTGGCCCCTGGGCCCGAGGTCACCAGCGCAACGCCGACTTTCTCGGTGCTGCGCGCGAAACCGTCGGCGGCATGCACGGCCGCTTGCTCGTGGCGCACCAGAATATGACGAACGGCTTCCTGCTGGAACAGAGCGTCGTAGATATACAGCACGGCGCCGCCAGGGTAGCCGAATACGTATTCGACCTTTTCTTCCTGCAGGCACCTGATTACAATTTCAGCTCCGCTAAGCACCATCGCAAACTCGCTCGACAAGTCGTTTGAAGAAACACGCAACGTTACCGGCCGTATCCGGTTTGGTCAAGGAAGATGGGGCGCAGTTTCACTGCCGGTTGGCCTTGTGCAATGGCGGTCTGGATGTGATGAGTAGCGATATGTCATGGCTGCCGTCGGGCCAAAGCCCCATGCGGCTGGATTTGAGTCCTTCTTCGCCTCGTCCTGAGTATCCGGTGTCCTTGCCTGCACCACACGATCGGCCCCGGATATTCCCTTTTTCCACTCCATTTTGTTTTTTGGCCCTGGCGTCCGTTTCGGCGTCGAAGCACAACCGGACCCCGTCATGAAGCGCAATACCGACCGCCAGACTTCGGGCCCCGCCGCCACGTCCCAGGGCGCACGCCCCAGCGTCGAACTGGCCGGACTGAGGCGGCGACTGGCGAGCATGCTGTACGAATCCATGCTGTTGCTCGGCGTACTGGCGCTGACTTTCCTCGTACCCTACCTGCTGCTCGGCATCGGCTTCGGGGTAGCGCCGCCGGGCTGGTTTTCCTGGCTGCACATCTTTGTCGTGCTCGGCGCTTACTTCGTCTGGTATTGGCATCGCCAGGGCCAGACGCTGGCGATGCAGACCTGGCGTCTGCAACTGGTCGATGCGGTCGATGGCCGTAGCCTGTCCGTTGGTCGCTGCTGGTTGCGCTACGCACTATGCTGGCCGTCGGTGCTGCTCTTTGGTGTTGGCCTGGTCTGGGCGCTGTTCGACCGCGACCGCCAGTTTCTGCACGACCGCCTGACCGGGGCATGTATCGTCCTGCTGCCAACCGCGAAAGGTTGATTGCAGTTCGGGTTCCGCGCCGCTGCGCGGGAACTTTCGTCATAGCTCGGGGGTAGCTCTCTTCATGCAACCCATCTGCTGGCGCTTGACGGTCGCTGAAATGACCATCGCGAATGCCCTTCCGATCCATGTCTGCTGATTCGTCTCCCAAGTCCTCGTCTCCCAAGTCCCTCGGCGGCGCGCGCGCTCAACATGCGAGCCGTGTCGCTGATTGCCTGGCTGCGCTGAGGGTCGATCCCCAAGCCGGGCTGAGTGCCGACGAGGTGATCAAGCGCGTTGCGGCCCACGGTCCCAATTCCCTGACTGCTCACCCCGGCATGGGCCCCGCACGGCGCTTTCTGCTGCAGTTTCACAACGTGCTGATCTATGTGCTGCTGGCTGCCGGGGCGATCACCCTGCTGCTCGGGCATCGGGTCGACGCGGGTGTGATCTTCGGTGTCGTGCTGATCAATGCCATCATCGGCTTCCTGCAGGAAGGCAAGGCCGAACGGGCACTTGATGCGATCCGTGACATGCTGTCGCCGCATGCACAGGTTCTGCGCGATGGCCGTCGGCAGGAGGTCGAGGCCAGTGATCTGGTGCCGGGCGACATCGTCTTCCTGAGCCCGGGTGACAAGGTGCCGGCGGACCTGCGACTGATCGAAGTGCGTAGCCTGCGTGTGGAAGAAGCGGTGCTGACCGGTGAGTCCATGGCCGTGGAGAAATCGTCCGAGCCCGTGCCTATGGACACAAGCCTGGGTGATCGCCAGTCGATGGCTTATTCGGGAACGCTCGTCGCCTACGGTCAGGCCATCGGCGTCGTGGTCGCGACGGGCGCACGCAGCGAAATTGGCCGCATCAGCACAATGCTGGACGAGGTCGAGTCGCTGAGCACGCCCTTGCTGCGACAGATGGCGGGCTTCAGCGCAGCATTGACCTGGATCATTCTGGCGGTGGCCGGCGGCGCCTTTGCCTACGGCACCCTGTTGCGCGGCTATGCCCCCGACGCGATGTTTCTCGCCGCAGTGGGGCTGGCGGTGGCGGCGATTCCCGAGGGGCTGCCGGCGGTGATGACGATCACCCTTGCGATCGGCGTTCAGCGCATGGCCCGCCGGCGCGCGATCATCCGCCGGCTCCCCGCGGTCGAGGCGCTCGGTTCGGTGACCGTGATCTGCTCGGACAAGACCGGCACGCTGACGCGCAACGAAATGACCGTGCAGCGTGTGATCACCGCCGACGGCCGACTCGATGTGACGGGGGTGGGCTACGTGCCGCAAGGCGGTTTCGAGCAGGATGGCCGCAGTTTGTCGCCGGCGGCGACGCCTCTTCTGACGTCCATCGGTCGCGTTGCATTGTTGTGCAACGATGCGGATCTGCGGTGCGTGGACGAAGCCTGGCACTTGGTCGGCGATCCGACCGAGGGTGCGCTGATGACCCTGGCGCTCAAGGTTGGGCTCGACCCGGCGCGGCAGCGTCAGGTGCTGCCGCGCGCCGATGTGATTCCCTTTGAGGCCGAACACCGTTTCATGGCCACGCTGCATCATGACCCTGCCGGGGGTTCGCGGATCATGTTGAAGGGCGCGCCCGAGCGGTTGCTGGAATTGTGCGCTACCTGCATGGGGCTTGATGGCTTGCCGCGCCCCTTCGACGCCGAGGGCTGGCAGCGCGCAGCGGCCGAGGCCGCGGCCGAAGGCATGCGCTTGCTGGGCGTGACGGAGCGCTGCGATTCAGACCCCGTCGATGAACTGAGCTTCGATGAGATCGACAAGGGGGGCTTTGTGCTGCTGGCGGTGCTCGGCATCACCGATCCTCCGCGCGACGAAGCAGTGCGTGCCGTCGAGCGCTGTCTGGGCGCTGGCATTCGCGTCAAGATGATCACCGGGGATCATGCCGCGACTGCGTGTGCTGTTGGCCAGCAACTCGGGCTGGCGCCGCGGGTCAGTGTGATGACCGGTGAAGAGATCGAAGAGATGGACGATGCCACGCTGCAGCGCGTCGTCGTGGATACCGTGGTTTTCGCTCGTGCAAGTCCGGAGCACAAGCTGCGCCTGGTCAAGGCGCTGCAGGCCCGGGGTGAGGTGGTGGCCATGACCGGGGATGGCGTCAACGACGCGCCGGCGCTCAAGCGCGCCGACGTCGGCGTGGCGATGGGCCACAAGGGTACCGAGGCGGCCAAGGAAGCCGCCGAGATGGTGCTTGCCGATGACAACTTCGCCTCGGTGGCGGCCGCCGTCGAAGAGGGGCGTACGGTCTATGACAATCTGAAAAAGGCGGTTGCCTACATCCTGCCGACGAACGTCGGCCTGGCCGGAATCGTGTTCTTTGCCGTATTGCTTGGGCTGACCATGCCGATCACGCCGGCCCAGATTCTGTGGGTCAACATGATCACTGCGGTCACGTTGGCGCTGGCGCTCGCTTTCGAGGATGCCGAAGCCGACATCATGCGGCGCCCACCGCGTGACCCGCGCGAGCCCTTGCTGACGCGCTTCCTCGTGTGGCGCACCGTGTTTGTCGGCTTGCTGCTGGTGAGCGGTGGCATGGGCATGTTCCTGTGGGAGTACGAACAGGGCGCCAGCATTCCGGCCGCGCGCACGGCGGCCGTCAATGCGGTGCTGGCCGGCGAGGTGTTCTACCTGTTCAACATGCGCAGCCTGACCGGTTCGGTACTGAACCGGGCGGGTTTTCTCGGTAACCGCTACGTGCTGTGGGCGATCGGCCTGCTGTTCGTGTGTCAGGCCCTGTTTACCTACCTGCCGCTGATGCAGACGCTGTTCGGTACCGAAGGCCTGCAGCCGGGTGCCTGGCTGCGCATCATCGGTTTCGGTGTCGCCGTGCTGTTCCTGGTCGAGGCCGAAAAAGCCGTCGTTCGTCGTAACATTGCGGGCAGTACGAATGGGGGGCCTGCTTGACGCCCTGCTTGGCGCGGGCCCCATGCTCAACATGCCCAGGAGCTGGAGCCATGCAACCCCTGCGCACCATCCTTGCCACGACCGACCTTTCCGCGCTCGCGCGCCATGCCGTCGCGCGAGCCGCACTGATTGCAGCCGAGACGGGCGCGCGCCTTTCGCTGCAGCACGTCGTCAATGTCGGCGCCTTCGATGCGCTGCGCCATCTGCTCGATGCCGAGTCCGCCGGCCTGCAACAGAAGCTGCTTGATGAAGTGGGTGACGAGGTCCAGGTGCTGGCCGCCGACATCGGACGACGCTTCGGTGTCTCGCCCGATGTGCATGTGATGGTGGGCTCGGTACAGGGCGAGATCAGCAGCCACGCTGACGCCATCGATGCCGAACTGCTGGTGCTCGGCGCACGCGGTGCGGGCTTTGTGCGCGAACTGTTGATCGGCTCGACCACGGAGCGAGTCCTGCGCAAGACTCGCCGCTCGCTGCTGGTGGTCAAGCAGATCGCGCACGAAACCTATCGCCGGGTATTGCTGCCGGTCGACTTCTCTCCGCGTTCGGTCGAAGCCCTGCATCGCGCATACACCGTGGCGCCGCAGGCGGAACTGGTGTTGCTGCACGCGTTCGAGGTGCCGTTCGAAGGCAAATTGCGCTATGCCGGTGTCGATGAAGGTGCGATCTCGGGCCTGCGCATCCAGGCCAAGCGCGATGCCACCGCAAAGATGAACGAACTCGTTGCGGCAGCCGGTGTCGATGAGGGCCGGGTGCGACGCCTGGTGCTGCATGGCGAGCCCACGGCCCAGATCCTGGCGCAGGAGCAGGAGCAGGACTGTGACCTGATCGTGATTGGCAAGCGCGGCCTGGGGTTGTTCGAGGAGCTTCTGCTGGGGAGTGTGACCAAGCACATCCTGGCGCAGTCCACCGCCGACGTGCTGGTCATCGATCGACCTCGGGACTGAAGCCGCACGCTTGCTCCCATGCGGCTTTCACGTTGTGCGGCGCGCGGCGCGCGGCGTACACTCGCGTTTTTCCGCGCCTGGCGCGCGGAGCCGGAGAACCAATGAAAACAGAACACGCCCCAACGATTGAGCGCGCCGACTATCGGCCGCTGCCCTGGACGGTGGAAACCGTCGACCTGCATTTTTGCCTCGAAGCCGAGACTACCGTCGTCACCAATCGCATGCTGTGCGTGCGCAACCCGCAGGCCGAAGACGGCCCGATCCGGCTGTGGGGCGAGGCTCTCGAGCGCCTTTCGCTGACGGTCGATGGCAAGGCGCCCGTGGTGCTGCGAGACCGCGGAACGCTGCTAGAGATCGATGCCGAAGGCGAGCGTGTGGTGATCGAGGTTCGGACCCGGATCAACCCCAGGGCCAACACGACGCTGTCGGGGCTGTACCTGTCGAACGGCGGTTTTTTTACCCAGTGTGAGGCTGAAGGCTTTCGCCGCATCACCTGCTTCCCCGACCGCCCTGACGTCATGGCGCGCTTCACCGTCACGCTGGAAGCCGACCGTGCCGCCTGCCCGGTGCTGCTGTCCAACGGTAATCTGGTCGAGGAGGGCGTGCTGCCGGAGGGTCGTCACTACGCGAAGTGGGAAGATCCCTTCCCCAAGCCTTCATACCTGTTCGCACTGGTCGCGGCCAGACTCGTTGCGCTCGAGCGCAGAGTCGAGACGATGTCGGGCCGCGAGGTGCTGCTGCAGGTGTGGGTCGAAGAAGGCAATCTTGATCGCTGTGCGCATGCAATGGATTCGCTGGTGCATTCGATGCGTTGGGACGAGGAAACCTTCGGGCTCGAACTCGATCTCGAGCGCTTCATGATCGTCGCCGTGGCCGACTTCAACATGGGTGCGATGGAGAACAAGGGTCTCAACATCTTCAACACCAAGTTCGTGCTGGCCAAGCCCGACACCGCCACCGACGTCGATTACGAGAACATCGAGAGCGTGGTGGCGCATGAGTACTTTCACAACTGGACCGGGAACCGCGTCACCTGCCGCGACTGGTTCCAACTCACCCTGAAGGAGGGCCTGACGGTCTTCCGCGACCAGCAGTTCTCCACCGACATGCTGGCGCGTGCGGCGGGGCCGGAGGGCGCAGCGTCGGCGCGTGCGGTCAAGCGCATCGACGACGTGCGGGTGCTGCGCGCGGCCCAGTTCCCCGAGGATGCGGGCCCGATGGCGCATCCGATCCGGCCGGACCGCTATCAGGAAATCAACAATTTCTACACCGCCACGGTCTACGAGAAAGGCGCTGAAGTCATTCGCATGCTGCACACCCTGCTCGGGCAGGAGAGCTTTCGCAACGGCATGGACCTGTATTTCAGCTACTACGACGGCCAGGCCGTGACCTGTGACGACTTCGTCGAAGTGATGTCCGAAGCCAATGGCGTCGATCTTGACCAGTTCATGCGCTGGTACAGCCAGGTCGGCACGCCGCGCGTTCGGGCGAGCGGGGCATGGGAGGCGGCGTCGGGCAGCTACACCCTGACGCTGACTCAATCCACTCCGCCCCAATCCACCTCGGCCACGCCCAGCCAGCCGGACACGGAGCCGCTGGTGATTCCGGTTGCAGTCGGGCTGATCGGGCCGGACGGTCAGGACTGCCCGCTGCGCCTCGAGGGCGAGACCCAGGGCAACGCGACCACCCGCGTACTGAGGCTGGGCGAAGCCGAACAGTGCTTTCGCTTCGTGGGTTTGTCCGCCGAGCCCGTGCCGTCATTGCTGCGCGGCTTCTCTGCGCCGGTCATTCTCGAACTGGACGAGGACGATGCCCGTCTGGCCTTCCGCATGGCCCACGACTCAGATCCCTGCAATCGCTGGGATGCGGCGCAGCGCTACGCCGAACGCGTCGTGCTGGCACTCGCCGCCAGGCCTGATGAGACGGTGCCGACAGCCTTCGTCGACGCTTTTCGCACGCTGCTCAACGATGCCATGCTGGACCCCGCCTTCCGTGCCCAGGCGCTGGCCCTGCCGGGTGAGGCCTACCTGCTCGAGCGCATGGCGCCTGCCGACCCGCTGACCCTGCGCACGGCACTGGTGCGACTGGCGCGCAGTCTGGGTGAGCAACTGGCCGTCGACTGGCTGACACTTCTCGATGCGATGCAGGTTCCGGGCGACTACCGCTATCATCCGGGCGATGCCGGTCGTCGGGCGCTGGCCAACCTGGCCTTGCGCTACCTTGCTGCGGCCGGCCATGCCGAGGGGCTGGCCCGGGCGCAGCAGCGCTTCGAGGCCGCGACCAACATGACGGAGCGCTTGGGCGCGCTGGCGGCGCTGGTGCAGAGTACCCATCCTGCACGTGAGCAGGCGCTGACGGCCTTCCATGCCCGCTACGGCGATGACGCGCTGGTGCTGGACAAGTGGTTTGCGCTGCAGGCCGGGGCCTGGCGCTGGAGTGCCACGGCCGCACCCACGCTCAAGCGGGTGCGCGCCCTGATGTCCGATCCGGCCTTCAGCCTGTCGAATCCAAACAAGGTTTACGCGCTGCTCGGTACCTTCTTCCGCGCCAACGCGGGTGAATTCCATGCCGCGGATGGCAGTGGGCATGTGTTCTGGGCCGAACAGGTGATCGCGTTGAACGCGAAAAATCCTCAGGTTGCGGCGCGCATGGCACGTGCGCTGGAGAGCTGGCGTCGGTTCACTCCGGCCCTGCAGGTCAGCATCCGGGCTCAGCTTGAACGCGTGCAGGCCAGCGCGGGTTTGTCGCCGGATGTCGCCGAGGTGGTCGGCAAGGCACTGGAGTAAGCGCGCCGCCTCGCTCAAAAGCAAAACGCCGGGCTGAAACCCGGCGTTTTGCTGTCAATCAGGATTGTGCCTGGCTCAGCGCCTGGGCAGGTGCCTCACTCAGCTGCCAGATCTCCGGCGATATAGCTCGCAAGGTGCTTGATCGTCGCCTGTTGCTGGCTGACGATCGACTTGACCATGTCGCCGATCGTGACGATGCCAATGATCTTGCCGTGCTGGACAACAGGCAGGTGGCGGAAGCGGTTCTCGGTCATCGTGTGCATGACCTCGTCGACCGAGCTGGTCGGGGCGATCGTGCAGGGGTTGGGAGTCATCAGATCGCCGACGCGCACGTCGCGCGACAGCAGGCCTTTCAACACCACCTTACGTGCGTAGTCGCGCTCGGTGAAAATGCCGATCAGTCGGTCATCGTCGGTGACCAGCACACAACCGATGTCGAACTGTGCCATCAGTGACAGAGCATCGAACACCGAGTCGGTCTGGCGTACCGCATGAAACGTGCTGCCTTTCTGATCGAGAACCTGTTGAACGCTCGTCGCCATCGTTTTTCTCCCTCCTTCGGTTACACGACAAGGCTGCAGCGCGCCTGAGCGCATGCAGCCGGATTATTTGCATAGATTGGTCCGAAGCGCCTTTCAGTGCAAGCAGGGGCGAACCCTGATGGCTGTGGGGCGTCAGATTTCCAGATTGTCGATCAGCCGGGTCCGGCCCAGCCTGGCCGCGGCCAGCACGACCAGTGGGTCGTCCATGTGAACGGGGGGCTGCAGGTCGACGCGACGGCGTACTGCGATGTAGTCGGGTTCCCAGCCGGCCGCAGTCAGTTCGTCTACAGCATCGGTTTCGAGTGTGAGCAGGTCGTGGTCGCCGCTGCGCACGGCATCGCGGATGCGGCGCAACAGGCGATACAGCAGGGGCGCACGGATACGCTCGACGTTGCTCAGGTAGCCGTTGCGCGAGGACAGCGCCAGTCCATCGGCGGCGCGCACGGTGTCACCCGGCAGTACTTCGATCGGCAGTGCCAGTTCGCGCACCATGTTGGTCAGCACCATCAGTTGCTGATAATCCTTCTTGCCGAACAGGGCGAAGTCGGGTTGCACGATGTTCAGCAGTTTCAGCACGACCGTGGCGACGCCGCGGAAGTGGCCGGGGCGGAACTCGCCTTCGAGAATCGATACCTGGGCCGGCGCGGGGTCGAGGTGGTAGCGCTGCGGCTGCGGATACATTTCGGCCTCGTCCGGCGCGAACACATGCTTCACCCCCGCAGCGGCGAGCATTTCACTGTCTGCCAAGAGTGTGCGCGGATAGCGGTCGAAATCTTCCCCTGCACCGAACTGCAGGCGGTTCACGAATACGCTGGCAATCACGCAGTCGGCCCTTTCGCCCGCCTGCCGCATCAGCGTGATGTGGCCCTCATGCAGATTACCCATGGTCGGTACGAAGGCGACGCGACCGGCGGTGGCGCGGGCTGCGCGCAGGCTTGCAATGGTGTGATGGATCTGCATGCGGAAACCGTAAATGGGGTGAATGCCAGGCCAGGGGCTCAGTAGCAGTGTTCGGGGGCCGGAAAGCTGCCGTCGCGCACGGCGGCGACGTAGCGCGCCACCGCGTCCTCGATGCTGCTCGCGCCGTCCATGAAATTGCGCACGAAGCGGGCAGTCTTGCCGGGGAAGATACCCAGCATGTCATGCAGCACCAGCACCTGACCGTCGCACGCGGCGCCGGCGCCGATGCCGATTGTGGCCATGGTCTCGAGGGCGGCGCTGATTTCGCTGGCGAGCGCGGCGGGTACCATTTCCATCACCATCAGCGCGGCGCCAGCCTGTTCCAGCGCCCGCGCGTCTGCCTTCAGGCGGGCCGCGCCTTCCTCGCTGCGACCCTGCACGCGGTAGCCGCCGAGCTGGTGCACCGATTGCGGTGTCAGGCCGATGTGAGCGCACACCGGCACGCCACGCTCGACCAGGAAGCGGACCGTCTCGGCCATGAGTTCGCCGCCTTCGAGTTTGACCATCTGTGCACCGGCCGCCATCAGGCGCGCGGCGTTACGCATCGCCCGTTCGGGATTCTCGTGATAGGTGCCAAAGGGCATGTCGGTCAGCACCAGCGGACGGGCATCCGCGCGCGCCACGCATTCGGTGTGGTAAACCATGTGTTCGAGCGTCACCGGAAGCGTGGATTTTTGTCCTTGCAGCACGTTGCCGAGGGAGTCGCCAATCAGCACGACATCGACTCCGGCGCGGCCTAGCAATGCGGCGAAACTTGCATCGTAGCCGGTCAGCATCACGATCTTGCGGCCTTCGGCGCGCATCTTTCCGAGTTCGAACAGGGTGACGGGCTTCTGGTCCTGGAGATAGCTCATTCATCGCTCCTGATGGGAGGGCGGAGTTTTCACCAAACTGGTGCGTCGCACAAGTTTATCGCTTCAAATAGGGGTTGGGGTTTACCCCGAGTAACCGAAGAACTCGCGGTAGCTGCGCATGTCGCGCAGGCGGCTCAACAGCAGTTCAAAATCGTCATCATGGTCGACGGGATTGAGTTGTCCGGCGTCGACGATGAACAGCGGTGCTGCATCATATTGGTAGAAATAGCGCGTATAGCGGTCAGCGACCTGCTGCAGGTAGGACTCGGTGATGCGACGCTCGGCCTCGAGCCCGCGTTTGCGGATGCGCTCCATCAGCGTTTCTGGGCTGGCCTGCAGGTAGATGACCAGATCAGGCTGCAGCGCAGTAGTCGGTTTTACCCCGTCGTAGATGCGCTGATAGAGCAGCAGTTCATCCGCGGTGAGATTCTGTTCGGCAAAGAGTCTGTCCTTGTCGAGGATGAAGTCCGACACCACCCGCCGGTTCTCGGTGATGGGGCCGAGTGCCGCAAGCTGATCGATACGCTGGAAGAGGAATGACAACTGCGTTGCCATCGCCCAGCGTTCGGGTTGCTGGTAGAAGCGTGACAGAAAGGGGTTGTACTCGGCCTGCTCGAAAAGGGTCTCGGCCTGCAGGCGCTCTGCCAGGCGTCTGGCCAGAGAGGTCTTGCCGGCGCCGATCGGGCCTTCGACGACGATGTATTGAGCTTTGTCGAGCATGCTTGGTCGCCTATGCGCTTCGCTCGCTGCGAAAGATGAATTGGGCCGTGCCAAGCATACACAAGGCGGTCCGGAGATAGTCAAGCCTGAATGCCACTGATTGCGGGGCGGATGCGCAGCCACTAGCTGCGGGCGATGGACTGATCAGCCACCATGGGCAGCAGGTCCGCGACCCGTCCGCGACCCGGGATGATCGTCCCGGGGGCAATTTCGGCCAACGGCACCAGCGCGAAAGCGCGCAGGTGCATGCGCGGGTGCGGCACCTGCAAGTCGTGTTCGTCAATGATCGCGTCGCCATACAGCAGCAGGTCGAGATCCATGCTGCGTGGCGCCATGGGGAAGTCCCGCGTGCGTCCGCATTGGTGCTCAAGGCCCAGCAGTGCTTCGAGCAGCAGGCGCGCGGCCAGTGAGGTTTCGAGCCCGATCACGGCGTTGATATAGTCGGGCTGGCCTTCGACGCCGATCGGTGCAGTACGGTAAAGCGCCGAATGGGCCGTGACCCGTGTGCGAGGCACCTTGCCCAAGCCCAGCAGCGCCAGATCGAAGGCGGCGGAAGGTTCACCGAGGTTGGCGCCGAAGGCGACGAAGGCGCGTACAGGTCTGATCATCGGGCTGGTGTCGCTCAAGTGCTTTCGTTGTCCTGAGCGGTGTTGTCGATGGCGGCCGATTCACCTGCGGGCTTGCGCCGCTTGCGGCGTCGCTTCTTGGCGGGTGCTGCGTCGTCGGCTGGCGCCTGGCGAATCAGCGCGTCGCGCTCGTCGTGACCGGCGTGGGCGAAGTGGTCCCACCAGTCGACGATGTCCATCGGGATCTCACCCGCCTGCGCCCGCAGACGCAGGAAGTCCCAGCCAGCGCGGTAACGTGGCTGCTCGATGATCCGATAGGGCGTCTTGCCCGTGCGCTTTTCAAAGCGTGGCTGCAACGCCCAGATGTCCTTGATGTCGCCAGCGATGCGCCGCGTGATGGCAAGCTTGCCCGCCTGGGCGTCCAGGACTTCGTCCATCACTTCGAACAGCGCGGGTTGGCCATGCTCACCTGCTGCCTTGCGCCGCTCCCATGCGGCCAGCACTTCATGCCATAGCAGGGTGGCGAACAGGAAGCCCGGTGATACGGACTTGTCCTGACGTATGCGTTCGTCGGTGTTCTCCAGCGACAGCCAGACGAAGCGCTCGCCCATCGGTTGCTCGAGGATCACGTCGAGCAAGGGTAGCAGGCCATGGTGCAGGCCTTCTTCACGCAACTGCTTGAGGCACTTGACCGCGTAGCCCGAAAACAGCAGCTTCAGCATCTCGTCGAACAGCCGTGCAGCCGGCACATTCTCGAGCAACACCCCCATCTCGCGGATCGGGTGGCGTGCCTCCGGGTCGATGCTGAGGCCGAGCTTGGCGGCCAGGCGCACCGCCCGCAGCATGCGTACCGGGTCTTCGCGGTAGCGCGTGCGAGGGTCGCCGATCATGCGCAGCGTCTTGTGCTCGATGTCGGCCACGCCGTGGTGGTAATCGACGATGGTTTCGTTGCTGGGATCGTAGTACAGCGCATTGACGGTGAAATCCCGCCGTGTGGCATCCTGTTCCTGATTGCCATATACGTTGTCGCGCAGCACGCGGCCGTGTTCGTCGGTGTCGGCCGACTCCGCTTCCTGGCTGGAGCGGAAGGTGGACACCTCGATCGTTTCCGGTCCGCTCATCACGTGCACGATCTTGAAGCGGCGACCGATGATGCGCGAGCGGCGAAAGGCCGCGCGCACTTCCTCGGGCGTGGCGCTGGTGGCGACGTCGTAATCCTTGGGCGGGTGACCGATCAGCAGGTCGCGCACGGCTCCGCCGACAACGAAGGCCTTGAAGCCCTTCTCCTGCAGCACGACGCACACCTTGCGCGCGGCGGGCGAGAGTTGTTCGCGTCGGACCTGATGGCGGTCGACCGGGATGAGGGCGGGTTCGTGGCGGACAGCGTGTGCCGGGCGCTTGAACACCTTGCGCAGCAGCTTGCGGATCATTGGGAAAGGGGTCGTTCTTGCATAGGCGGGGAATGATAACCGATCGTCCGGGTCCAGCGCGGCCCGCGCTTCAGCGTAGCGAGATCACGGGCCAGCCCTGTTGCCGGGCATGGTCGCGCAGGGTTTCGTCCGGATCGACGGCAACGGGATCGGAGACCCGGCCCATCAGCGGCAGATCGTTGTGCGAATCGCTGAAGAACCAGCTGCGCTCGAAGCTGCCCAGATGCAGGCCGAGCGATTCCAGCCAGGCGTCGACGCGTTCGATCTTGCCCGCCTTGAACGCCGGTACGCCGCGCGGTTTGCCGGTAAAGGCGCCACCCTCCTGCGCCGGGATCGTCGCCACCAGGTGGGGAATGCCGAACTCGCGCACGATGGGGCCGGTGACGAACGCGTTGGTGGCAGTCACGACCGCGGTCAGGGCGTCGTCCGCGAGATGCTGTCTGACCAGCGCACGCGCCTTGTCGGTGATCATCGGCCGCACGGCCTGGTCCATGAACTCGCGGTGCCAGGCGTCGAGCTCGGCGCGCGGGTGGCTGGCCAGCGGAGCAAGCTGGAAGTCGAGAAACTCGAAGATGTCGAGTGTGCCAGCCTGGTACTGCTCGTAAAACTTGATGTTCTTCGCTTCCTGCAGTTCAGGGTCGAGTACGCCTTTGCCGATGAGAAACTGTGCCCAAGCGAAGTCCGAGTCGCCGGCGAGCAGGGTGTTGTCGAGATCGAAAAGAACGAGATTCACGGTGTTGCTCCAGGGTAATGCGTGGGCAGATGGGGTTTGATTCGGCTGGTCAGACAAAACCGTTTGCGAGGTCAGGTTTGCCTGCAAGAGCGGGACGCGGCTTCGCCTCAGTCCCGCTGTCGGCCAGCGGCGAGTTCAGATCTCCAGCCCGTGCTGCATCATTTCGCGCAGCAGGGGCAGGCTGATCGGCCGCTTGCGTTCGAGCGAGGCCACATCCAGCGCATCCAGCACCGCGAGCAGGCTGGATAGCTCGCGCCGGCCGTGGCGCAGCAGGAAGTCGATCACCTCGTCGGCCAGGCGCAGGCCGCGGCGCTCGGCCAGCGTGGCAAGGATGGCGCTGCGTGCGTCATCGTCCAGCGGCTGGACCTCGTAGATCAGGCCCTGGCCGATGCGCGTGCGCAGGTCTTCGCGCAGCCCGAGGCCCAGGGGCGCGGCGGACCCGCTCAGCAACAGCGACTGCGCATTGCCGCGGCTGCGGTTGAAGGCGTTGAACAGGGCGATCTGGGCCTCGGGCGCAAGCCGGTCGACATCGTCGACTGCGACCAGTCCGCCTACTGTCTCGGGCAGTCCGTCCTGCACGTCCTTGGCGGCAAGCAGATGGGTGGGGCGCCCCTGCTCGCGTGCCAGCGCCGCTGTTGCGCGCAACAGGTGGCTGCGGCCGCAGCCTGGCGCGCCCCATAGGTAGATGTGAGCGCTGGGTAGCGGCGTAGCCGTGGTGGTTGAGGCCAGCAGCGACAGCGCCGCCACGAGCTCGACATTGGCACCGGCGACGAAATTGTCGAGTGTGGGCGGGGCGTCGGGGCGGATGTCGAGGACGAGCTGCTTCATTATTCGCTCACATCCTGTGGCGTGATCAGCGCTGGGGGATCCGAGCCCAGGTACACTGGACTGGCGAACCAGGCATCGCGTACCTCGCGCAGGCCCACGAGCAGCGCCGCGCTCGCCGGCAGTGCCACCAGCACGCCGACGAAGCCGAACAACTGGCCGAACGCCATCAGGGCGAAGATGACGGCAAGCGGATGCAGGCCGATGCGCTCGCCCACCAGGTAAGGGGTCAGCAGGAAGCTCTCCACCAGCTGACCCAGTCCATAGACGATGGCCACGCCGGCAAGCAGCGGCCAGCCTTGCGCCTGCAGCAGCGCCGCCAGGATGGCTAGGATCAGGCCGCCGCCGAAGCCGACGTAGGGGATGAACACCAGCAGCCCGGTCAGCACGCCCACGGGTAACCAGAAGTTCAGGCCGGCAAGCCACAGCCCGACGCTGTAGATCACGGCCAGCAGCATCATCACCGACAGCTGCCCACGCAGGAATTCGGACATGACCGAGTCGATGTCGTTGAGGATGCGCATCGTGCGCTCCAGCCAGGGGCGCGGCACGATGCGCTGCAACTCGTCGAGGAGGCGTGGCCACTCCTGCAGCAGGTAAAACATCACGAGCGGAACCAGGAACAGGTTGGCGATGAAAGCCAATACGGCCATGCCGCCGGTCTTGAGGTGACCCAGCACGATTGGCACGATGTCCTGCGCACTGGTCCAGTTGTCGGCGATCAGCTGGCGAAACTGGGCGGCATCGAGTTGCAGGTCGATGCCCAGCCGCGCCAGCATCAGCGGTGACACCTGCGCATTGAACATCTCGATCAGATCCGGCAGGCGACGCACCAGCAGCACGCCCTCCCGATACACCATCGGTACCAGGATCAGCGCCAGCGCCACCAGCAGCAGTCCAAGGGCCACGATCACCAGCAGCACCGCCAGCGCGCGGGGCACGCGCCGCGCCACCATCCAGTTGACGGCGGGGTCGCAGATGTAGGCAAACACCGCGCCGATCACGAAGGGCGCCAGGATGGGGCCCAGCAGCCAGAACAGCCCGATCAGCGCAATGCCTGCCGCGGCCCAGGCAAAGGTTTGCAGACGATCGGCGCGGGAAGGGTTCATTTCAAGTAAAATCGTGGGCTTGGCGCGGGTGCTGAATACCCGCCGAACTCGTAAATGTAGCCACTTGGCGTTGCGGCCTCAAGCCGGGGTCGCTGCCAGGAGGCGCCAGCCCAGCATTTGTGCAAGCCAGAGGAATGATCTTGAGCGCACCCAACTCCTCCACCCAAGCCCCTCTCTCCTACCGCGACGCCGGTGTGGACATTGAAGCCGGCGACGCCCTGGTCGACCGCATCAAGCCCTTTGCCAAGCGCACCATGCGCCCTGAGGTGCTGGGCGGTATCGGGGGTTTCGGTGCCCTGTTCGAGCTGTCGAAGAAATACCGCGAGCCGGTTCTGGTCTCCGGCACCGACGGTGTCGGCACCAAGCTCAAGCTGGCCTTCCAGCTCAACAAGCACGATACCGTCGGCCAGGATCTGGTGGCGATGAGTGTCAACGACATCTTGGTGCAGGGCGCCGAACCGCTGTTCTTTCTCGACTACTTTGCCTGCGGCAAGCTCGATGTCGACACCGCGGCCGAAGTCGTCAAGGGCATTGCCCTGGGCTGTGAGCTGTCCGGTTGTGCGTTGATCGGTGGCGAAACCGCCGAGATGCCCGGCATGTACCCGGCGGGCGAATACGACCTCGCCGGCTTTGCTGTCGGTGCGGTAGAGAAGGCCGACATCATCGACGGCAGCAAGATCGTGCCGGGCGATGTGGTGCTGGGTCTGGCTTCGAGCGGCGCGCACTCCAACGGCTACTCGCTGATCCGCAAGATCATCGATGTGGCCAAGCCCGATCTGGATGCCGATTTCCACGGCCGCACGCTGCGCGACGTGGTCATGGCGCCGACCCGGCTCTACGTCAAGCCGATGCTGGCGCTGATGCAGGCGATGCCCGGTGTGGTCAAGGGCATGGCCCATATCACCGGCGGCGGTATCACCGAGAACGTGCCGCGCATCCTGCGCGACGAGCTCACGGCGCGCATCGACGCCACGAGCTGGGCCCTGCCGCCGCTGTTCCAGTGGCTGCAGGAGGCTGGCAAGGTCGACATGCAGGAGATGTACCGCGTGTTCAACTGCGGCATCGGCATGGCGGTGGTGGTGTCGGCGGCCGACGCCGATGCCGCCGAAGCTGCGCTGAAGGCCGCGGGCGAGACCGTATACCGCATTGGCCGCATCGATGCGCGCAAGGATGGCGAGGCGCAAACGATCGTAGGCTGAGACCGACGGCACCCGCGGGCGGCACATCCGTCGCAAGCAGCACAGAAACCCGGCGGCGTGCCGGGTTTTTTTCGTTCGCAGCCCGAGAAATGGAGGGCCGGCTTTGTGGCAGCGTTGCAGGAAATGTCCATGATTCTTAGAGATAAGCGACGGCTTGCCGTCTGGGCGAGCGGCGTACTGGCAGCCCTGTTGTGGCTGATGATGGCGTGGCAACTTCGGGTGCTGACACCCGGGGTGGTCGCGCTGCAGTTCGCGTGGGATCCACAGACTTTTGGTCGCATCATCCACGTCTGGTCGCCCGAGGACCTGGCTCTGTACCGCCGTTTCCTGCTGGTCGACCATGGGTTTTTGCTGGCTTATGGCGCATTTGGCTGGCTGCTGGCGACGCGAACTCGCGTGTTCGTGTCGCTTTCGGCTGGCCTGCAGGGGTTCGCGCGCGTCTGCCTGCCACTGGCAGCGGCCCTCGATGCGCTGGAGAACGCCTTCCACGGCTGGCTGACCGAGATGCCGCGCTTCGATGTCCCCTGGCTTTACGGACTCAGCACGACTTGTTCAGCGCTCAAATGGAGCTTGCTCCTCGTCTTTGGCGCGCTGCTTCTGTGGGCAATCGCAGTGGCCGATGAGCGACTAGTGCGTGACTAGCGCTGGCGTTTGGGAGTCGTTCGCAGCGTGGGCGCTGCTGATGCTGCTTTTTGCGATGCTGGCACGCTCGTCCGTCAAGTGGTGGTTGTCGCTGATTGTGGTCAATGCAGCGCTACCGCGGAGCAAGCGTTCAGTCTGCGGCGTTATTGCGACGCGCCGCATCTTGAGATGTCCGGGCGCAGCGGGCTTTTCCTGAAGTGCTTTTTTCACCGCCTGGGGGTGAGCGGTGCGGCTTTGGCTGCAAGGCTGAACGCGTCCGTGGCGAGTGCAGTCAGCCTGGCTGAAGCCCGCAGCCAGCGTGGCTGAGCGGCTGTTAAACTGCGCACTCTGCTTCGAGGTGCCCGCGCGGTGCGCGGGAGAATCGGGAAGGCGGTGAGAAACCGCCGCGCGCCCAGCGCCGTAACGGGGATTGTCCGGGCAAGGCCATGCCCAGCCACTGGTCCGCAGGACCGGGAAGGCGTCCGGATGAGACGATCCGCAGCCGGAAGACCGGCCCTGAAGCGTTTCAGACAGCCGCCTGGTCGGTGGCTGCACACTGCTCGACAACAAGGGGAATACTTCATGAGCAGCCCTTCGCAATCCATCCAGGCCGATCCGCAGTTCAGCGCCGAGGAGCGCGCCGCGGTGTACCGCGCGATCCATACCCGCCGCGACGTGCGCGGCCAGTTCCTGCCCGACCCGGTGCCCGACGAGGTGCTCGCGCGCGTACTCACCGCCGCGCACCACGCGCCTTCGGTGGGTTTCATGCAGCCGTGGGACTTCATCGTCGTGCGCTCACCCGAAATCAAGCGGGAGGTGAGCCAGGCCTTCCGTCTCGCCCACGCCGAAGCCGAGCTGATGTTCGATGAAGGCAAGCGCACAACCTACCGCAACCTCAAGCTCGAAGGCATCCTCGAGGCGCCGATCAACCTGTGCGTCACCTGCGACCGTAGCCGCAACGGTCCGGTCGTGGTTGGGCGCACCCACATCGCCGCCATGGACCTGTACAGCTCGGTGTGCGCGGTGCAGAACCTGTGGCTCGCCGCGCGCGCCGAAGGCCTGGGGGTGGGTTGGGTCAGCATCTTCCACCAGCAGGCGCTGCGCGAAGCGCTCGGCATCCCGCGCGAGATCATTCCGGTGGCCTATCTGTGCATCGGCTACGTCAGCCACTTCTACGAACGCCCCGAACTGGAGGCCGCCGGCTGGCTGGCGCGCCTGCCGCTAGCCGAGCTGCTCCATTTCGATCGCTGGCAGGGTGACGCCGATGTCGCTGGATCCGGGCTGCTCGCCCGCCTCGGCGAGATCGACCCCGCCCGCGGCTGACCCAGAACCGCACCTGCCGTCTCGGCGGCGGTGCACAAGCAGGGTGCGTCTGCTGCTTTTTGCTGCACTGCAACTTTGTGCAGCACGGCGCAAATGCCTCGACATTTCCCGGCCAGATGTTCGGAGCCGATCGCGGGCATCGCTGCCGCTCGTTGCGTCAGGATTAATCAAGGAGCTCATTCATGAAAGTCCGATCTTTGTTGTTGACGGCGGCCGGCCTCGTTGCCGTTCTGGCCTCCACCCTTGTCCTCAGCTTGTGGCCGGGCAGTACGCCCGCGGTGGCGCAGCCCTTGGTCAATCTGGCGCCGCAGGAATGTTCGTGCTCGCGCGGCCTCGCGCTGGTCGCGCCAGCGAGTGGCGTGGCGCCATCGGTGCTGCACAATTGCCAGTGTGGTGCGCTGCAGTGCGTGGTTCATGCACAGTCGGGCCAGCTGCAATGTCGCTGATTCCACGGGGATTGTGCGCGAAGCACTGAAGCGGTCAGGCGCTGCACCCGGCTGCGCATTGATGTGGCAGTCGTCGGCATCGGCTTCATTTGCTGTCCTGTGTGACAATCGTGGTGCATCACCTTTTTTGATCACCTGCGGATTGCCATGTCGTCCCGTCGCGCTCTATTCATTGCCCTGTGTGTCTCTGCTCTTGTCGGTGTGGCTGGCTACGCCTGGTATGCGAATCAGCCTCGCCCGGGGGGGACGGCGGCTGCTCCGTCGGCGGGCGGCGGCGGGGCGGGGCAGGCCCCGGTGCCGGTCGAGGTGGCGACTGCCCAGCGCCTGGCGATGGCGGACGACGTCAGCGCGGTGGGTTCGCTGGTGTCCAACGAGTCGGTCGTGCTGCGACCCGAGATCGCAGGGCGAATCTCGCGCATTGCCTTTCGCGATGGCGAGGCGGTGCAGCGCGGCGCGCTGCTGATCGAACTGGATAGCGCTGTGCAGCGTGCAGAACTGCAGCAGGCGCGTGCCACGCTCACGCTCGCACAGGCCAATTCACGCCGCACCGAAGACCTCTTCGTACGCAAGTTCGTCAGCCAGAGCAGCCGCGACACTGCCCGGGCAGAACTGGATCTGGCGCGGGCGGGTGTAGACCTGGCGCAAGCTCGGCTGGATCGCACCGTGATCCGTGCGCCGTTTGCCGGTGTGGTGGGTATTCGCAGCGTGAGTCCGGGTGACTTCGTCAAGGACGGCGAAGCGCTGATCAATCTGGAAGACATCGCCACGCTGAAGCTCGACTTCCGCCTGCCCGAGCTCTATCTCGACCGTGTGCAATTGGGCCAATCGCTGGAGCTGGCATGCGATGTGTTGCCGGGCGAGACCTTTGCGGCACGCGTCGACGCGATCGACCCGCTGGTGGATGCGCAGGGTCGTGCCGTGCGTCTGCGTGCCAGCCTGGCGAACCCCGAAGGCCGCCTGCGCCCCGGTGTGTTTGCCCGTGTGCGTCTGGTGCTGGCTGAGCGGCCGGATGTGCTGGTGGTGCCCGAGGCCGCGCTGGTGCCGGCGCCGGGCAACGTGCAGTTCGTGTATCAGGTGGTCGAGGGCAAGGCACGGCGGGTGAATGTGACGACCGGGATGCGCCGTGAAGGGCAGGTGGAGGTTGCCAGCGGGCTGGAGGCGGGTGCGCAGGTGGTGAGCGCGGGCCAGCTCAAGCTGCGCGACGGTGTGCCAGTGCGGATCGTCGAGCAGGCTGCCAGCGCCGGGGTGACGACGAGCCGCGAGGTGACGAGCAACCCTGGGGTGGCGCGCTGATCCGCCGTCCGCAAGAGCGATAGAGGGTAGTCACGATGGTCATTTCCGAGGTCTGCATCAAGCGTCCGGTGTTTGCGACCGTGCTGTCGCTGCTGGTGCTGCTGGTGGGGCTGATGTCCTACTCACGGCTGACGGTGCGCGAATATCCGAACATCGACGAGCCGGTGGTGACGGTCGATACCCAATACTCCGGTGCCAGCGCCGAGATCATCGAGTCGCAGGTAACCAAGCCGCTGGAGGATTCGCTCGCGGGTATCGAAGGCGTTGATGTGCTGTCCTCGATCAGCCGCTCCGAGCGCAGCCAGATCACGGTGCGCTTTCGTGTCGAGCGTGGTGCCGACAGTGCGGCGGCGGATGTTCGCGACCGCGTGTCCCGCGTGCGCCGCCGCCTGCCGGATGATGTCGACGAGCCGGTGATTGCCAAGGTGGAGGCCGACGCCAACCCCATCATCTGGGTGGCTTTCTTCTCTGACCGCCATTCGCCGCTGGAGATGAGCGACTTCGCCAGCCGCATCATCAAGCCGCGCATGCAGACCCTGCCCGGTGCGGCGGATGCCCGGGTGTATGGCGAACGGCGCTATTCGATGCGGATCTGGCTCGACCGTGACCGCCTGGCGGCCTTCGGCCTCAGCGTGCATGAGGTGGAGGATGCCATCCGCCAGCAAAACGTGGAGTTGCCCGCTGGCCGTATCGAGAGCAGCCAGCGCGAGTTCGCCGTGGTGGCACAAACCGACCTGAGTGGAACGGATGAATTCGGGGCCGTGGTGGTTCGCCAGCCGGCCAACGCTGCTGATTACCCGGTGCGCATTCGCGACATCGGCCGGGTCGAGGTGGCAGCCGAGAACGAACGCACCTCGGTGCGCTTCATGGGCAAGCCGTCGGTCTCGATCGGTCTCATCAAGCAAGCTACCGCCAATCCGCTGGACCTGAAGCGCGGGCTGGACGCCATGATGCCGAGCTTGGAAAGCGAGTTGCCCGATGGCATGTCGATGAACATCGCCAACGACAGCACGGTGTTCATCGAGCGTTCGATCGACGCGGTGTTCTCGACCATCTGGGAAGCGGTGCTGCTAGTGGCGGCGGTGTGCCTGTTCTTCCTGCGCAACTGGCGGGCCATGCTGGTGCCGCTGGTGACGATCCCGGTGTCGCTGGTGGGCGCCTTCACGCTGATGTTTGCGTTCGGCTTTTCGATCAATACGCTGACCCTGCTCGCGCTCGTGCTGGCGATTGGTCTGGTGGTGGACGATTCCATCGTGGTGCTGGAGAACATCTATCGCCACATTGAAGAAGGGATGGAACCGCTCGCCGCTGCCTTCAGAGGGGCAAAGGAGATCGGCTTTGCGGTGGTGGCGATGACCATCACGCTGGCCGCGGTGTATGCACCGGTGGCCTTCATGACCGGGCGCACCGGCAAGCTGTTTACCGAATTCGCGCTGACGCTGGCGGGTGCGGTGATCGTGTCCGGCTTCGTGGCGCTGACGCTGTCGCCGATGATGTGCTCGAAGCTGCTGCGTCACGAACCCAGGCACGGCCCCATCTACAACGCCATCGAGCGATTCCTCAACGGGATGACGAAGGGCTATCGCAGCGTGCTGAGCCTGGCATTGAAGATGCGCTGGCTGGTGATGCTGGTGTTCGTCCTTGTCGCCAGTAGCTCGGTGCTACTGGTGGGGCAGCTGAAAACCGAACTGGCGCCGATTGAGGATCGTGGCCGGGTGCTCGGCATTTTCAGCGGGCCTGAGGGGGCGACCATCGACTACATGAGTCGCTATGCGCGCGAAATCGAGGCGATCTACGCTGCGCTGCCCGAGGTGGACCGCTATCTGGTGATCAGCGGCACCCCAACCGTGTCGCAGGGTATTTCCTTCGTTGGCTTTCGTGACTGGGAAGATCGTAAGCGCAGCGCGGCCGAGATTGCCGGCGATCTCGGCGCAAAGCTGCGTGCCGTGCCAGGCGTGAATGCCTTTCCGGTGATGCCGGCATCCTTCGGGCAGAGTTCGAGATCCCGCCCCCTTTCGTTCGTGGTGACGACCTCCGAGTCCTACGATGAGCTTGCGCGCTACACCGAACAACTACTCGACGAGATGCGCCAGAACCCCGGCTTGGTCTCGCCCGACACCGATCTGAAGCTGACCCTTCCCGAATTGGCGGTCGAGGTGGATCGCGATCGCGCAGCCGACCTTGGCGTGTCGGTGGAGGTGATTGGACGGACCCTGGAAACCATGCTCGGTGGGCGCCAAGTGACGCGCTACAAGCAGGATGCCGAGCAATATGACGTGATTGTTCAGGTCGATGCCGCCAGTCGTGCCGATCCGCGCGACATCCGCGACATCTACGTGCGTGCGCGCAATGGCGAGATGGTGCCGCTGGCCAACGTGGTGAAGGTGAGTGAGACGATCGCCCCACGCGAGCTGAACCACTTCGGCCAGCGCCGTTTGGTGACGATTTCGGCGAGTCTTGCGCCCGACTACGCGCTGGGCGAGGCCCTGAAGTGGATGGATCAGACCGCCGCGCGCATCCTGCCGCCAGGCTATGCGACCGACTACGATGGGCAGTCGCGTGAATTCCTCGGCAGCTCGGCCAGTCTGGTGCTGGTGTTCCTGCTCGCACTGGCCTTCATCTACCTGGTGCTGGCGGCACAGTTCGAGAGCTTCCGCGACCCCTTCATCATCATGCTGACAGTGCCCTTGTCGATGACTGGCGCGCTCGGCGCACTGTGGCTGAGCGGCGGCACACTCAATGTCTATAGCCAGATCGGCCTGGTAACGCTGGTCGGTCTGATTACCAAGCACGGCATCCTGATCGTGGAATTCGCCAACCAGCTGCGCGAACAGGGCCGCGAGCGCAGGGATGCGGTGATCGAAGCTTCCGTGCTGCGCCTGCGCCCGATCCTGATGACGACCGGTGCAATGGTGCTGGGTTCGGTCCCGCTGGCCTTGGCGACCGGCGCCGGAGCCGAGAGCCGGCAGCAGATCGGTTGGGTGATCGTTGGCGGGCTGCTGCTCGGCACCTTCTTTACGCTGTTCGTGGTGCCCACCGTGTATACCCTGCTCGCACGCAGGGAACGTGCCGTGCTGGCGCAGGCATAGCAGCCCGCTCGGCTGGCGGGAGCACGTCGCGCGTTGCCTTGCGCGGCAAGGTTTGGCCTGTTCAGGCCTGTTCAGGCCTGTTCAGGCCTGTTTGGGCAGGTGCCGGGCGCTGTCCTCCCAGCGCTGAAAGTACGCCTCCATGTGCTTCACGCAGAGCTTGATCTTGGTCGACGAGCTGAGTCGTTCTGGGTACACAGCCCAGATGTTTGCTTCCTGGATGTAGTCGGGAAGGATATTGATCAACTCGCCCGATTCAAGCCGCGAACGCGCGTCCCAGATCGAACGCAGCACGATGCCGTGACCTGCAAGTGCCCATGCGACGGCGATTTCTCCATTGTTGGTCATGAGTGAGCCGCGCACCTTGACGTTGTAGTTGCGGCCGCGGCGTGTGAGCTTCCACAGGCCCACCGGGTGATCGCGTTCCTTGATGATCAGGCAGTTGTGCTGTGCAAGTTCGTTGAGATCCTTTGGCTCGCCACATTTGGCGAGGTACGCCGGCGAGGCGCACAGGATCCGGTGGTTGCGTGCCAGGCGTTTGGCGATGTAGTGCGGCGAGATGACATCGCCGATGCGAATGTCCAGGTCGATCTTGTTTTGCGCCAGGTCCAGCAGGTGGTCGAGGACGTCAAGGCGAACTTCGATCGCAGGGTATTTTCTTGAGAACTCGGCGAGGCTTTCCCCAACGACGCTGCGACCGAAGCCGAAGCTGGTAGATACGCGCAGGACGCCGCGCGCCTCGTTGCGCTTGACGCCAAGCTCTTCGTGCAACTCGGTGACGCTGTCGAGGATCGAGCGCCCGAGCTCATACACATGCTCGCCTTGTTCGGTGAGCGAGACCTGGCGCGTCGAGCGGTGAGAAAGCTTGCACTCGAGCCGGGTCTCAAGGATCTGAATGCGCTTGCTGATGAAGGCCGGCGAAACGCCTAGACGCTGTGCCGCCTGGGAAAAGTTGAGCGTGCGCACCACCTCGCAGAAGACCTGCAAATCTTCGATCGAAAATCGATTGTTCATGATTCGTAAAAACTGAATTTATATGTAAGCGATTGTCCCTCGGCGCCTCGGGTCGTAGGATTAATTCGCTCAAACAATTTTTTCTATCCGCGCACGAGGGGAAACCGTTGGACACGACTTATCTGTCCTTGGCTGAACACGCAGGCAGGTTGCGCAGCCGCGAGCAATCTGCTCTCGCACTCGTCGACTGCTGCATTGCCAGCTTCGATCGCAGCGAAGCGCGCCTCAACGCCTACAAAACCTGGAATGGCGCTCAAGCGCGGCAGGTCGCGCAGGCGGTGGATGCGTTGTTCGAGAGCGGGCTCGATCTCGGCCCCCTGATGGGTATCCCGGTATCGGTGAAGGATCTCTACGGCGTGCCTGGCATGCCGGTATTTGCGGGCAGCGATGAGGCATTGCCGCCGGCCTGCCAGGTCGCCGGGCCTGTTGTGTCGCGCCTTCAGCGGCAGCTGGGCATCGTTGTCGGCAAGACGCACACGGTCGAATTCGCCTTTGGCGGGCTTGGCGTCAATGCGCATTGGGGCACGCCATTCAATCCCTGGTCGGCGAAGGAGCATCGCACCCCTGGCGGCTCGAGTTCCGGGGCGGGGGTGTCGCTGGTGCAGGGCAGTGCGCTTATTGCGCTGGGTACGGATACCGCGGGTTCGGTGCGGGTGCCGGCGTCGATGACGGGCCAGGTGGGCCTGAAGACGACTTACGGGCGCTGGTCGCTCGAGGGCATCGTGCCGCTGTCGTCCTCGCTCGATACGCCGGGTCTGCTCACACGCACGGTGGAAGATCTGGCCTATGCATTTGCGGCCATCGATGGCCCGAGTGCGGCACACGAGACGCCCTGCATGCCTTTTCCGCTCGAAGGCTTGCGTGTCGGCATCCCGGCGAATTTTTTCTGGGATGACGTCGATGCTAGCGTTAGAGAGCGGGTCGACGCGGTGATCATGCGTCTGGCCAACGCGGGCGCACGGGTGATTGCGCTGCAACTGCCGCACTGCGACGAGGCTTACGACATCTTTCGCCAGGGTGGGCTTGCAGCGCCCGAACTGGCGGCCTATCTGAGCCAGAACTTTCCGCACAAGATCGCACGGCTTGATCCGGTGGTCCGGGCCCGGGTGCAGGGCGCGGAGCAGATTTCCTCGGTCGAGTATCTGCGCCGCAAGCAGGTGTTGCAGCGCTGTGCAGTGGGCGCCACGGCGGTCTTTGACGGTGTGGATGTGTTGTTGTCGCCAACGGTTGCCATCACGCCTCCGCGCTTGACGGACATTGCCGACAGTGCCACCTACGGTCCGGCAAACATGATGGCACTGCGCAATACGGTGATCAGCAATCTTTTTTCCTGGTGTGCGCTCACCCTGCCCGTGGGCCTGGACGCTGAACGCATGCCGGTGGGCCTGCAGTTGATGGGGCCGGCGATGGCAGAGAAACGCCTGATTGGCATCGCCCTGAGCATCGAATCCCTGATCGGCAGGGGTTTCGAAGTACTCGGCCGCGCGCCTGCGTTGGCCTGATTTTCTGCAGTTCAACCAACCCCGAAGGGGGAGGAGATTCTCATGACGACCAAGAAGAACCTTAAGAAAATCGCCATCGCGGCGGTGATGAGCGCGCTGTTTGCGGGTGCCGCCCACGCTGCCGACTTCAAGTTCACCTTCGCTCACGTGCTGGTCGAGAGCACACCGAACGCCAAGGCCGCGGTGAAGTTCAAGGAGGAAGTCGAGCGTAACTCCAAGGGCCGCATCGAGATCAACGTTCGCCCGGCTGCTCAACTCGGCGGCGACGTTGAGATCATCGAGCAGACCCAGATGGGGCTTGTTCACATCGCCATCCCGCCCACCGGTAACCTGGCCAACTTCGAGCCGAAGATGTACCTCTTCGACCTGCCCTTCCTGATGCCCGACAACGCCGCGATGAAGCGTGTGCTGGACGGCCCGGTTGGTCGCGAGCTGCTCGATACGCTCGACAAGAGCAACCTTTACGGCGTGAACTACTGGGGTGCGGGCTTCCGTCAGATGACCAACAACGTGCGTCCAATCACGCAGCCGGACGATCTCAAGAACATCAAGATGAGAACGCTGCAGGCGCCGGCCATTCTTGCCACCTACCGCGCCTATGGGGCCAACCCGACGGCGATGGCCTTTACTGAGGTGTACAACGGCCTGCAGCAGGGCGTGGTCGAGGGCCAGGAGAACCCGTTGGCGAACATTTACTCCATGCGCTTTCAGGAAGTGCAGAAGAACATGACGCTGACTCGCCATGCCTACCACACCTATGCGGCGGTGATGAACAAGGCAGCCTGGAACTCGCTGCCGGATGATCTGAAGAAAGTGATGCGCGATGCGTTCGATGTCGGCCGCGACTATGCGCGCGAGGTCACCGACACCGAGGATGCCCGTATCCTCGCCGAGATCAAGGGCCAGATTGATATCCGTGAGTTGTCCCCTGAAGGACGTGCTGCGTTCATCGAGAAGTCCAAGCCGATCTACAAGGAGTTCGAGAGCCGGGTCACGCCCGAGTTGATCCAGAAGGCCATGAAGGCAGCAGCTGGCAACTGATCGTTGATCAAGCAGGGGGACGGCAATGATTCACGCACTCAACAAACTCATCGACTGGATCGAGAACATCATGATGGTGGTCCTGATGCTCGTCGCCACAGTCGTTGCCATTGTCCAGGTCGTGGCGCGGTACGTGTTCAACAACTCTTTGTATTGGTCCGAAGAGCTCATCCTGTATTCACTGATCACGATGAGTTTTCTTGCGGCCAGCATGGGGGTGCGATACGCCGCTCACATTTCAGTGGAAATGTTGTACGCCTTTGCCGGCCCCCGTCTCATCCGCGTGCTCAAGTACGTGGCTGCCACCCTTGGCCTGGTCTTCGCCGCGACCCTGATCTATTACGGCGGTCGCCTCTTCATCAACACCTCAAGCATGGGCCAGCTTTCGCCAGCGATGCAGATTCCGGTGGCTTACATCTACCTCACCATTCCCGTTGCAGGCACTTTCATGCTGATCCGATACCTCCTGATCTTCCAGACGCTGCTTGCCGGAAAGGACTACGCGCCGCTCGCCACCACGATCAGCGCCACATAAATAGGGTACGAGATGATTTCTGCCCTGGTCCCGATCTTTTTCAGTCTGCTGCTGTTCGGCTTGCCGATCTTTGCGGCGCTGGCGCTAGCGGTCACCGCCGCGCTTTATTTCTTTGGCGGTATCGATCCGCTGGTGGTGCCGATGCGGATGTTCTCGGGGATGAACAACTTCTCCCTGATGTCCATTCCGTTCTTCATCCTTGCAGCCGAATTGATGCGCATTGGCGGGCTTTCGGATCGACTCATCGAGTTGGCGAAGACGCTTATCGGCTGGCTTCCTGGCGGCCTGGCGGCGGCCACCGTGCTGGCTTGTCTGTTCTTTGGGTCGATCTCGGGCTCAAGTCCGGCGACCGTCATTGCCATCGGCACCATCATGTATCCGGCGATGGTGGCAGCCGGTTACAACAAGTATTTCTGCATCGGTCTGATCGCCACGGCTGGCACGCTGGGGCCGATCGTGCCGCCGAGCATTGCGCTCATCATCTACGGTTCGGTCACCGGTACTTCGGTTGGCAAGTTGTTCGCGGGCGGCCTGTTGCCAGCCTTGCTGATCGGCGGCTTGCTGATTGGCTATAGCAGCTGGTACTCGATCCGGAAGAACTATCCGCGTGACCCCTTGCCGTCACTGAAGCAGATCGCCATCGCGTTCAAGAATTCCGCCTGGGGTCTTGGCTTGCCCGTGATCCTGCTCGGGGGTATCTACACCGGTGTCTTCACGCCCACCGAGTCCGCTGCCACTGCCTGTCTTTATGGCTGGTTTGTCGGCGCCGCGATCTACCGGAACATCGGCTTCCGCAGCCTGCTGGAGATCCTGCGCAACACTGGTCTGCTGTCGGGAACGCTCTTGCTGATTACCGCAGGGGCGTCTGCGTTTTCCTGGATTCTGGCAACGACGGGTGCGCCTACCCAGATCGCTTCGCAGGTGTTGTCGAGTACCGACTCCCCGGTTCTGATCATGCTGTTGTTCAATCTGATCATGCTCGTCGCCGGATGCTTCCTCGACAGCGCGTCGGCGATCATCATTCTGGCCCCCCTGATGCAGCCGATCGCGGCCCAGGTTGGTGTGGACCCCGTTCATTTCGGCATCATCACCCTGGTCAATCTGTCTGTTGGGATGTTGACGCCTCCTGTTGGACTGAATCTCTTCGTTGCCATGGGCGTTGCGAAAATGACCTTGCATGAGGTCTTTCGTGCGGCTTTGCCAATGATCTGCCTGATGCTGGTGGCCTTGCTGGTGATCACTTACATCCCGGCAATCAGCATGCTGTTGCCCAACGCCCTGTACTGATGCTCATGAAGAAGATCATTCTGCTGTCGACCGGTGGCACGATCGCCAGTGCCCCCGGCGAGGATGGGCGCAACGTCTCCGGGGCCTTGCCGGGCGAGGCCCTGGTGCATGCGCTGCAGCTTGGCCCTGAAGTGGCGCTGGAAGTGCAGTCCGTGCTGCAGAAACCAAGCAACGCCATCAGTCTCGACGACTGGGCCCTGATCGGCAGGACGTGCGATGAATTGATCGCGGGCGGCCTGGCTGACGGCATCGTCATCACCCACGGAACGGACACACTCGAGGACACCGCCTACTACCTCGAGTGCGTGCTCGATACCCGCCGGGTGCCGGTCATCGTCACCGGCTCGCAGCGCGTGCCGCACGCCCTGGGCAGCGATGCCTACGCCAATCTGAGACGCGCAATCGAAGCGGCTGCGGCTGACGAGTGTCGTGGCATGGGGGTGATGGTGGCTTTCAACGAGTCACTCTACAGCGCCAGCTTTGTCCGCAAGGTCAGCAGTTTCAGGCTCGACGGCTTCGACGCGCCAGGGCTTGGCTGCCTCGGCTTCATCGATAACGGCAGGGTTTCCATGCTGCAGCGACCGATGCGTCAGCGGCAGTTGCAGCAAGCTGGTTCGCTGCCCAGGGTCGATATCGTCCCGGTGTACGCCGGGGCAAGCGTAGAGCTGCTCGCGGCCGTGGTCGCAAGCGGCCCGGCAGGGCTGGTCATTGACGGTGTGGGCCGCGGACATGTGCCGCCATCCTGGATGCCGGTGTTGCGCACGGCCTTGGATAAGGGACTGACCGTACTGGTGTGCAGCTCCACGCTTCATGGCGCCACGCATCAAAGCTACCAGTTTCCCGGCTCTCTGCATGATCTTGAGGATGCCGGGGCCGTTGCCGTCAGCCACCTTTCCGCGCGCAAGACGCGGATCAGGCTGGCCTTGCTGCTCGCCGACGGCATTCGGGCTACGGGCGCAGTTCGACAAGCATTTGACTGGCAGCAGGATCGCTGCTGAAGCCTTCAACGAGGAGAAGTATGTCTGCATCGAGAATCGCCGTGATCCCCGGTGACGGGATCGGCAAGGAAGTCATGCCTGAAGCCCTGCGTGCGCTGGCCGTGCTCGGCGAGCGCCACGGATTGGCGCTGGAGTTCGAACACTTCGACTGGGCCTGCGCGGAATACTACCAGCGCCATGGCGACATGCTCCCAGAGGACTGGTTTGATCGGCTAAAGGGGTTCGATGCGATCCTGTTCGGCGCCGTTGGCTGGCCCGAGGTCGTGCCGGACCATATCTCGCTGTGGGGCTCACTACTCAAATTCCGGCGCGAGTTCGATCAGTACATCAACCTGCGCCCGGTGCGCCTGATGGCGGGGGTGCCGTGTCCGCTTGTCGGCAAGAAACCGGGTGACATCGACTTTCTGGTGGTGCGTGAGAACACTGAAGGCGAATACACCAATCTCGGTGGCAGGATCTTTGCGGGCACCGAGCGCGAAGTGGTGCTGCAGGAGGCCGTGTTTTCCCGCCATGGTGTCGATCGTGTGCTCGACTACGCCTTTCAGCTTGCCAGTCGGCGCGAACGCAAGCACCTGACCTCGGCGACGAAATCCAATGGCATCGCGATCAGCATGCCGTACTGGGACGAGCGCACCGAAGTGGTTGCCGCCCGACACCCCGATGTGCGCTGGGACAAGTATCACATCGACATCCTGACGGCGCGCTTCGTGCTCTCGCCCGAGCGCTTCGATGTGGTGGTGGCGTCCAATCTGTTCGGCGACATCCTGTCCGACCTCGGTCCGGCGTGTGCCGGCACGATCGGCATCGCGCCTTCGGCCAACCTCAACCCGGAGCGACACTTCCCTTCGTTATTCGAGCCCGTGCATGGCTCGGCGCCCGACATCTACGGACGCAACATCGCCAACCCCGTCGGCATGATCTGGTCCGCTGCGCTGATGCTCGAGTTCCTCGGCGAGCGCCAGCCTGCGTGTGCGGTGGCTGCGCAGGAACTGCTGAGTGCGATCGAGCAGGTTCTTGAGCATGGCCCGCGCACGCCCGATCTCGGCGGCACCGCCGACACGACGGAGATGGGACAGGCGGTCGCGGCCTTGCTGGGCCAGCGTTGAAGGGGAAACCATGAGCATTCCGGCGTTTTCCGGCGCACTGAGTGCGAATGCACTGGCCGCCATGGCGCATGTCGATGGCCAACGGCTGATCGCAATGCAGCGCGCGCTGGCAGGTTTCGGGGGCCGTGCCGACGGCGGTGTTGAACGCGAAGCCCTGAGCGCAACCGAACTCGACGCCCGACGCTGGCTGTTCCAGCAAGTTCGAGGGGCGCACTACAGCTGGTTCGTGGACTCGGCTGCAAATCTGTTCCTGCGCCGCGCGGGCACGGATGAAAGCCTGCCGCCCGTGATGACCGGAAGTCACATCGACACACAGCCCATTGGTGGTTGGCTGGACGGAGCCTATGGGGTCATCGCCGGTCTGGAGGCGATGCTTGCGCTCGACGCAGCAGCTATCCGCACGCGGCATCCGCTGGAGCTTGCGGTGTGGACCAACGAGGAGGGCTCGCGCTTCAGCCCGGGTGCGATGGGCTCGAGCGCTTTTGCCAATCCTGCCGTGCTTGAGAGCTACCTCGCCAGCACCGATGCACAAGGCGTCTGCTTCGAGACGGCGCGCGACGCGGCGCTGCGGGCAGTGCCCGAGGCGACCACTGTGGTGCTTGGTCGGCCGGTCGAAGCCTATGTGGAAGCGCACATCGAACAGGGGCCGATACTGGAGGCAACTGGCTGCAGACTGGGAGTCGTTACCGGCATTCAGGGCGTGCGCTGGTTCGAGCTTGTCCTTAGTGGCGACAGCGCGCACGCGGGTACGACGCCGCTCGACGTCCGTCGCGACGCCTTGATGACGGCTGCACGGCTGGTCGCGCGCATCGGTGACATGGCGGAGGCGCTCGGGGATCCAGCCCTGCGCCTGACCGTGGGCAGATTCGAAGCCGCACCGGGCGCCATCAATACCGTCGCCGATCGGGCCCTATTCACCCTTGACCTGCGCCATCCCGTCGACGCTGTGCTGGAGTCCTGCGAGCAGGCGATCCGCAGTCTTGTGCAGCAGAGCGCAGGCAGGTGCAGCGCCGACATGCGTCGCCTGATGCAGCGTGCGCCAACCCCGTTTGCGGACGAGGTGGTGGCCGTTGTCGACGGGGCGGTTGGTGCCTCGGGCGAGACGTCGTGCCGCCTTGTATCGGGCGCGTTCCACGACGCGATGCATCTTGCTGATGTTTGCCCCAGCGCGATGCTGTTTGTCCCTAGCCATGGCGGCATCAGTCACAACGCCGCTGAAGACACCGATGAGGCTGACCTGGTTGCAGGTGCGCGCGTACTGGCCGCGGTGCTCACTGAACTCGCGGGCTGAACACATCGCAGGGCTAAGTTGATGAACCTTTCAGGGAGTGATCATGAGCCGAGTCGAACAGAAGCTGGAAGCGCTT
>Ga0073899_10000528_pt1 | contig 35268 bp, 28 predicted proteins | sample KloWWTmetaKNB5Ph_FD_88975 | JGI IMG/M metagenome (GOLD analysis project Ga0073899, IMG submission 88975) | Active sludge microbial communities from Klosterneuburg, Austria, studying microevolution and ecology of nitrifiers - Klosterneuburg... | ecosystem: Engineered > WWTP > Aerobic digester >... | reverse complement strand
GGCGCACCTGGGCCGGGCCGACCTGGTGCTGGGCACGCGGCTGGCGGTGTTCGCGGCGATGCCGCGCCTGGGCCTGATCGTCGTCGACGAAGAGCATGACCCCAGCTTCAAGCAGCAGGAAGGCGCCCGCTACTCGGCGCGCGACCTGGCGGTCTACCGTGGCCACTTGCAGCACCTGCCGGTGCTGCTGGGCTCGGCCACGCCGTCGCTCGAAACCTGGCAGCGCGTGCGCGAGGGCCGCTACCGCTGCCTGACGCTGACGCAGCGCATCGGGCAAGGCGTGATGCCGCAGGTGCGGCTGCTCGACACCAACAACCTGCCGCGTCAGCGCGGTGTGCTGCCGGCACTGGCTGCGCCGCTGCTGGCCGCGGTGCGGGAACGGCTGGAGCGTGGCGAGCAGAGCCTGCTGCTGCTGAACCGGCGCGGTTATGCGCCGGTGCTGCACTGCGGCCAGTGCGGGTGGAAGAGCGGCTGCCCGCACTGCAGCGCCTGGCGCGTGTTCCACAAGGCCGACCGCACGCTGCGCTGTCACCACTGCGGCTTCACCGAAGCCGTGCCGCGCGCCTGCCCCGAATGCGGCAACCTCGACATCGCCCCGCTGGGCCGTGGCACCGAAAAACTCGAAGAGCAGCTGGGCGTGCTGCTGCCCGGCGCGCGCATCGCGCGCATCGACGCCGACAGCACGCGCCACAAGGGCGCGCTGCAAAGCCAGCTCAACGCCGTGCACGATGGCGAGGTCGACGTGCTGGTGGGCACGCAGATGGTGGCCAAGGGCCACGACTTCCGCCGCGTCACACTGGTGGCCGCGATCAACCCCGACGGCGCCTTGTACAGCAGCGACTTTCGCGCTGGCGAACGCCTGTTTGCGCTGCTGATGCAGGCAGCAGGCCGCGCCGGTCGCGACGCCGAGCACGCCGGGCGCAGCGAGATGTGGATCCAGACCGCCACACCGGGGCATCCGCTGTATCAGGCCCTGGTCCGGCACGACTACGAGGCTTTCGCCGCCAGCCAGCTCGACGAGCGGCGCCGCGCCAGCCTGCCGCCCTTTTCCAGCCTGGCCCTGGTGCGCGCCGAGGCGCGCGACGTCGCCGTGGCCACGGCCTTCTTGCAGGCGGCGTGCGACGGCGCAGCCGCGCTGCCCGACAGCGCCGCGGTCAGTCTCTACGCGCCCGTGCCCACGGCGGTGCCGCGCGTGGCCGGCATCGAGCGCATGCAGTTGCTGGTGGAGTCGGCGTCGCGCCCGGCGCTGCTGCGTTTTCTGGCCGCCTGGCTGCCCACGCTGCATGCACTGCGGCCGCAGCACAAGGGGCTGGTGCGCTGGGCCGTGGACGTGGACCCGCTGGCGATCTGACCAGCGCTGGTGGCCCTACGCCGGCCGCACCCCGAACAGCCAGGCAATCGCCGTGAAGCTGACGAAGGCCAGCACGGTCGAGCTCATGATGATGCGTGCCACACGCCCGTTGTCGGCACCGTAGCGCTCGGCCAGGATGGCCACGTTGCTGGCGCTGGGCAAGGCGGCCACCAGCACGATCACCATCAAGGTGAAGTCGGGCAGCGGCGCACCCAGGCGGCGCGCCGCCAGGCCGAGCAACAGCAGCAGCACCGGATGCAGCAGCAGCTTGATCAGCGCCACCGGCAGAAAGCGCGCCAGCGGCGTGCGCGTGTGCGCATGGCGGCCGGCGCGCCAGAGCACGGCGCCGATGGTGAACAGGGCCACCGGGCTGGCGGCGTCGGCCAGCATGCGCACCACGGTGTCGACCGGACCCGAAAGCGCCCAGCCCATGGCCGAGAACAGCGCGCCCAGCGCAATCGACCAGGGCATCGGGTTCTTCGCCACGCCCAGCAGGATGCGCCGCACCGCCGCCAGACCCTGGCCGCGGGTACCTTGGGCTTCGGCCAGCGCCAGGCAGGCGGTGCTGGTGACGATCAGGTCGGCCGTCAAAGTGCAGATCGCCGGCCCCGCCGCCGCCGGGCCGAGCAACGCCACCAGCAAGGGCACGCCCATGAAGCCGGTGTTCGGGAACACCGCCACCAGGGCGCCGAAGGATGCGTCCTTGAGCCCGACCTCGCCGCCTCGGGTGACCACGATCGTGAAGCCCACGATGAGCGCCGCGACCAGCAGGTAGACCGTCAGGATGGTCGGGTTCAGAACCTGCAGCAGCGGCGTGCCGGCGCCGAAACGAAACAGCATGCAGGGCAGGGCAAAGTACAGCACGAAGGCGTTCAGGCCGGGGATTGCGGACTCGGGCAGCACCTGCCGCTGCGCAGCCAGCCAGCCGCACAGCACGATCGCGAAAAAGGGCGCGGTGACCGCGAGGATCGAGCTCATGGCAGGTGGTGCGGGGTCTCAAGCACGCTGAGGGCCCGGCTGCTTGGGGTCGACGACAAAGCGCGCCAGCTCGCGCACCGGGCTGCCGGCATCGGTCGGATCGTCGACCGCGAGCAGCCTGGCCTGCAACTGCTGCGCCTGCACATCCAGCACGATGGCGCCGCGCACGTCGCTGCGCGCCAGGTGCATGTGCGGGTTCAGTGGCAGCGCCTTGTCCAGCGTCGCCTGGCTGCGACCATGGCTGCTGATCGACGTGCTGCAGAACTCGCTGCCGATGACCGCGCCGCGTGCGTCGTCGAAGTCGACCTTGAGGTCGGCCACGTTGTGCGCATGTACGTCGCCACCCAGCACCACCAGGCCGGGGACCCTCCGCTCGGCCGCCGCGCCCAGCAGCCGTGCGCGTGCGGCCGGGTAACCGTCCCAGCCGTCGGTCCAGTAGCGGCCCGCCGGGTCGCTGCTGAAGCGCGCCATCAGGGTCTGCTGTGCAAGCAGGTTCCAGGGACGGTCCAGGCTCCAGCCCTGCGCCAGCCATTGCTCCTGCTCGCGACCCAGCAGCGTGCGCGCGGGATCATTCAGCGCCGCGCAGTCACGCGCGAACAGCGTGCGCGAGCCGCTGCTGCGCAGCAGCGGCGGGCAGGCCTGCACGTCGCGGTACTGGCGGTCGTCCAGCAGATGCACACGTGCCAACCGGCCCCAGTCCAGGCGATCGTACAAGCGCATCACACCGGCTTGCGGGCGCTGTGCCTTGGCCAGCGGCTGGTGCTCCCACCAGGCCTGGTAGGCGGCAGTGCGCAGCCGAGCCAGGTCCAGACCCAGCGGCGTGCTGCTGGCCGTGCCGGCGTAGTCGTTCGCCACCTCGTGGTCGTCCCAGGTCAGCAACCAGGGGCACGCAGCGTGGGCGTCCTGCAGCGCGGGGTCGGACTTGTATTGCGCGTAACGCTCGCGGTAGCCGTCCAGGTCGAGCAGCAGGCCGCCGCTGTGACGGCGCAGCGCGGTCGGCGACGAGGGGTATTCGTAGATGTAGTCGCCGACAAAGGCCACCAGATCCAGGTCCTGGCGCGCCAGGTGGCGCCATGCGGCGTAGTGGCCGTGGTCCCAGCGCTGGCAACTGGCCAGCGCCAGCCGCAGGCTGGCTGTGGCGTCGGCGGCCGGCGCGGTGCGCGTGCGGCCGATGCGGCTGCGCTGGCCCTGCGCCTGGAAGCGATACCAATACCAGCGGCCGGGCTCCAGCCCGCCGGGTTCGGCATGCACGCTGTGCGCCCAGGCGGCTTCAGCCAGCTCAACGCCGCGTGCCGCGATGCGTGCAAAGCCCTCGTCATGGGCCAGCTCCCACTGCACGTCGACCCGCGTCGGCAGGTCGGGGCCCGTCAGCCGTGTCCACAGCACCATGCCGTCGGCGCGCGGCTGGCCCGAGGCCACGCCGAGCGCAAACCTCGGCGTGTCGGCGGCCCAGGAGCGCGGTATCAACCAGGGGCCGGCGCCGGCCGTGAGCAGGGCACGGCGCGTGGTCATCGAGGTGCAGTGGCGGTCGCCGTCACGCCGCAGGCCGACCCTGTCGTCCCGCACCGCCAGTGGCTGTGGAACGACGGATAGGCAACCTCGTTGCCCCAGCGGCTGACATGGTCGCCGTCGAAGAAGTTGGGCCGGCCGGCCGCGTCCACGGCCAAGCAGTGTTGGCCCGGGCACAGGGCATCGAAAGGGTCCCAGAGCGTGATCGACGGGGCATCTTGCCGCGCCACGACGTCTTTCAGGGCCTGGACGACCGGCGCCCGGAACGCCAGTTCGTTGGCACGCGCTTCCGACAGGCCGCGCACGCACACCGGGTTGTGCCGTGTCCAGCCGTCGACGCAGCGGAACGGTGGCGCGCGGAAGATCGGCGTGGGCGCGGCCAACACCACCTTCAGTCCCTGCCGCAGCAGCGGCTGGATCCAGCGGTCGGCGTCGACGATGGCGGCGCGGCGCTGCTCGGCCTGCGCTGCACTGAAGTGCTGTGTCAGCACCGCCTCGTCGGGCAGGTTGCCCCATTGGTCGCCGAAACGGGGCAAGCGCAGTGATGCCATCAGCACGACGTCACCCGGTTGCGCCCTGGATGCAAGGTCGGCCAGCGCAGCGCGCGGCAGCGTCAGGCAACCCGGTGGGCGACCCGTGCCCATCGGCGCCATCAGATCGACGAACGGGCAGCCCGGAATCTGGTAGACCGAAACCTCGACCGATTCCTCTCGGCTCAGCCGGTCCAGCAGACCCAGGTAGGCGGTGGCGTGCGAGTCGCCCAGCACGAACAGCCGTCGCGTCGGCGTGGCCAGCACGGCACCTGCGCAGGGGTGATGCTCGATGACCAGCAGGTCGCCCATCGGCCGGTAGCGCAACCCGCCGCCCGGGCAGGCCAAGGGCGGCAGGCTGGGGTCATGGTGCACGGGGTACCAGTCGATGCTGTGGCGCTCGACGAGCGACAGCGACAATTCGTGCCGGTGCGCGAAGGTCATGCTGGCCGACCACGCTGCCAGTCCGGCGACAGCGATGCTCCCCAGGTTGGCGGGCCAGGCCGGCAAGGTCAGCCAGCGCGGGCTGGTGCGCAGCGGCTGCTCGATCCAGCGGTAAGAGAAGGCGGCGGCAGCGAAAGACAAGATCCCCGCCACGATGACGCACCAAGCGGCTTCGAGCCCGATCGTCCAGCGCATGAAGACGAACACCGGCCAATGCCACAGATACAGCGAATACGAGCGCAGGCCCACCCAGCGCAGTGCGGGCGCGACCATGATGCGCGGTACCTGGGCGGCCGGGGCGTCGGGGTGCCCGATCAGGATCAGGGTGCCGACGACGGCGCCGATCGCCCAGGGAAACGGGGTGCCTGTCGGCGACGCCAGACCGAGTGTGATCGCCAGCAGCAGCAGTGCGATCAGGCGCCCTGCCAACTGCCGCGACGCGCCGGCAAACCACAGCCTGCCGACGCCGCGCTGCCACACCAGCAGGTACCACACGGACCCTGCCGCCAGCTCCCAGAAACGGCTGAACACGCTGTAGAAGGCCAGTGTCGGCTGCACCGCCGTCCACGCGATGGCAGCCACAAGAGACGCCACCGCCAGCAGCGACAGCAAGGCGACCGCGAACCGCCGGGCCCGCCAGGCCCAGAAGATGATCCACGGCGCCACCAGGTAGAACTGCTCCTCGACCCCCAGCGACCAGGTGTGCGTGAAGGGGCTGAACTCCGCACGGGGTGCGAAGTAGGCGTCGGCCTGGTCCATCAGTGCCCAGTTGCTGAGCCCGGCAAAGGCATACAGGCCGATGCGCTCGGCCTGGCCACTGAGCCAGGAATGCGGGATCAACAGCGTCCACGCCAGGCTGGTCACCACCAGCACCACCAGCAGCGCCGGCAGGATGCGGGTCAGTCGGCGAAAGTAGAAGCCGCCGATGAAGCTGCCGATCGACTGCGCGCCGTGCCGGGCCAGTGAGCCCGTCACCACGAAGCCCGAGATCGCAAAGAAGACGTCGACGCCGAGGAACCCGCCCGGCAGCCATTGCGGCCTGGCGTGATAAAGCAGGACCGCCAGCACCGCCAGCGCGCGCAGGCTGTCGATGTGACGGATGTGATTCATGCCGCGGCCGGCACATCGCGGCGCCGGTAGACGGCGTAGATGAAGTCTGAGTCGATCGCACCGCAGCGGATCAGCTCGGTCTCCAGCAGCGACATCAGGCGCAGCAGTGCGACGTCGCGCGGCTCGTCGGGGTCGAAGTTGGCCGCGATGTCGGCCAACATGAACTGCAGCAGCGTGCCGCCGAAATCGCGCCGCTCCACCGTCTCGAAGCGTGCCGCGCAGGCCTGCACGATGGCGCCGGAATGAATCGCCTCCGAGGGGTCGAGCGCGATCACCGCCTGCGGGTCGGCGCGCCGCATCTGCGTCTTCAGCGCACCGCTGTCGGGGTCGCGGCGGTGGCTGTCCGGCAGCAGCGCCAGCATGGCGTTCATCAGGCGTTCGGCCTCATCGCTCCACTGGAAGCGGTCGGGCCCGACGTATTCATTGATGACCAGCAGGCCGTCGCTGGCCAGCGCGGCATGGCAGCGATCGAGCACCGCGTCCAGCGCGTCGACATGGTGCAGCGACTGTTCGAACACGATCAGGTCGTAGGGGCCGTCCAGGGCCAGCCCGTTGACGTTGGCGGCGCGCCAGCGCGCACGATCAGCCAGCCCCGCCCGGTTGGCCGCTGCGCGTGCCACGGCCACGGCGGCGTCCGAGATGTCGACGCCTTCCATCTGCTCGACGATGCCGAGCTGCAGCGCGTCGATCACCACCGCACCACTGCCGCAACCGAGCGACAGGCCGCGCCGCCGCGGCTGCTGGAAGTGGCAACGTTTGAGGTGTGCCACCCAGCCGATCTGTGTGTCACCCGACAGGCTGAGGTTGATCTCGGCCGCGGTGACGGGGTGCGAGCTCCAATGCCGAAGCTGGCGCGCGCTGTCGGCACGCTGCTCGGCGTCGCGACCCCAGAGTTCGGCGGTGCGCCGGTCGTCGTCGTTCAATGTCGAAACTGCCGCGGGCGGGTTGTCGACCAGCGCCGACACGGTGGCACGAAAGGCCGCGCGCGAGCAGTCTCGCGCAACCGCGGCCAGCAGCTGCTCACGCTGAAGCTGCCAGACCGCGCGGTCCTGGTGCAACTGCACACAGGCCGCGGCAAAGCCGGCGGCGTCGCTGTGGTGCGCGACAAACGGCTGCCAACCGAGCTGGTCGGCGATCAGCCCTGTCACCACCATCGGCAGGCCACGCGCCGCTGCTTCGTGCGCCTTGTGCGGAATGCCGGCGGCATAACGTGTGGGTGCGATGAAGACGCGCGCGCTGTCGAGATGTGGCGCCAGGTGGTCGACGCGGCCATGCACGGTGATGCCGGGCCCGGCCAGCGCGCGCACGCTCGGCGCCTCGCAGGGGCCGACCAGGTGCAGGTGCACGTCGGCGCCCAGCGCTGCCACCACACGCGGCCAGACTTCGGCGACAAACCAGCGCAGGCTGTCGCTGTTGGGCGTGTCGTCGTCGGTCATGGCACCGACGAAGACAAAGCCCGAGCGGCTGTCGAAGCCGGGCGTCGACGACACCACCTCGACCTCGTGGCCCAGCACCCGCACGGGGTCGAAGCCGGCGTCGCGGTAGTGCGCGGCCTCTCGCTCAGACACCGCGACGATGGCGTCCACCCCGGCGGCCAGCGCCAACTCTTCGGCGATGCGCTTGCGCTGTTCGGCCAGCGCCAGCGGCCGCCCGTCGAGCTCGGCGCGGGCGATGTCGCGCAGCGAGAACATGGCCTCGGCGTCGTAGATCAGGCGCGCCGGATGCAGCAGTTCAGGCTGGCGCGAACGCAGCTGCTGCAACACCTGCATGTTGTGCGGTCGGCTGACGATCACGCAGTCGTACAGACCCTGGCGCGCTTGCAGAAAGGGCTCCAGCCCGATCAGGCCGTGACCCAGCATCACCTCCACTGTCTCGGGCAGAGCACGCCGCACTTCGGCCCAGGTTTCGCCCGGAAACTGCAGCGGATAGTGCGTGACGGCGTGCCCCGCTTCGGCCAGCGCGCGCACCATCAGCGCCGCCCGCGGGTAGCCCTGGCCCAGCCAGGGAAGCGGCACGCGGTCGTCGATCACCAGCACGCGCTTTGCGCCCGCCGGCAAACGCGTGCGGGCGCGCAGCACCGCCTGCGCCGACGGCAGCGGCTGCCCGGCCAGAAAGTCAGCGTGGCGCTGCACGAACAGCGCCTGGTGTCGCCGTTGCAATTCGATGGCTGAACCCGCCGAAACTTCACTGGCGAACTCGAAGTGGCGGATGCGCAGCTGCGGGTCATAGACGATGCGCTGGCCGCTTTCCCACAGCCGCACGCAGAAGTCCGATTCTTCGTAGTAGGCCGGGACGAAGGCCGGGTCCAGGCCGCCCATCGATTCGAACAGCGAGCGGCGCAGCACCAGGAAGGCACCCGAGCAGTAATCGACGTCGCGCACGAACTGATACTCGGGCCGTGCCGGATCGTCACCTCGGCCGTATCCCTGGCAGCTGCCGTCGCGCCAGACGATGCTGCCGGCTTCCTGCAGCTGGCCGTCCCACAGCAGGATGGGCCCGCCGGCCGCGCCGGCACTAGGGTCGGCGTCCAGCCGCGCCACGGCATCGCGCAGCGTGTGCGGCTCGAGCATTGCGTCGTTGTTCAGCAGCACCAGGTAGCGCCCGCGGGCCTGCTTGGCAGCCTGATTCACCGCCAGCAGAAAACCCAGGTTCTTGCCGGGTCGCAGCACGGTCGCGCCGTCCACACGCTCCAGCAGCTGCGGCACGCGGTCGCTGGACCCGTTGTCGACGACCAGCGCCTCGGCGTTCACGCCCTGACTGTCGGCCAGCGACTGCAGGCACATCCGGCTCAACCCGGCCTGGTTGAACAACACGACGATGACGCTGACGTCGGGCGCCGCGGCCTTGCAGCCCAGCTCGATGCGGGACTGGCCGCGCAGAAAATCGCCAAGCGCCGCTTCGGCCTGCGCGCGCACACGTTCCTTGTCGGTCGGGGGCTGCGGTGGCCTTGCCGGTTCGGCAGGCAGCACCAGCTGAGGTGCCAGCTGTCGGGCCAGACCCTGCCCCCAACCGCGTGCCAGCACCCAGTTGCGCAGGCGCAGGCGCTGTGAATTATCCAGCGGCAGCGTGCGCCAGAGCCGGCGCCCCAGCGTCACGCCTTGTTGTCGTGTGGCCAGCGTGCGCAGACGGCGCAGCGGCTGCGTCAGCCGCCACGACAGCGACGCGGTCACGGCCCGATAGCCCTGTTCGAGTTCGCGGTAGCTGTGCAGTGCCCGTTGCAGTTGATCGTGCAGGGCCCGCCGCTCGGCGCGCAGGTCGGACAGGGCCTTGCGCGCTACGGCAGCGTCGTGTTTACGGTCGACGTGGGCCTGCTGCAGCTCGGCTTCGCGAGTGGCCAGGTCATGGTGCAGGGCCCGGATCTGCTGTTGCAGCGCATCGGCGTGGGCCTGCAGGCTCTGCGCACGGCTCTGCAGGCCTTGCGCCAGGGTGTCGCTGGCCGCGAGAGAGGATCTTGCCTCGTGCAGTTGCGCGAGCGCATCGCCCAGGCTGCCTCTGACATGCTCGACGCGTGCGGCCAGGCCCTCGAGCTCGTCGGCCGACAGCTGCGGCAGCCACTTGCGATAAAAGGGCAGGCGCAGCCTGCGGCTGGCTTCGGCGTCGTGTGGCTCGCTGGCGCCCGAGTTGCCCACCAGGCGGTAGCTGGCGCTGACACCGGGCAGATGCAGGAAGGGCACGCGCCGCGCCAGCTGGAACCAGAAGTCCCAGTCCTCGTAGACGTCCAGCGACTCGTCGAAGCGCGCGCCTTCGTCGACCAGCGAACGCTCGAACAGCACGGCGTGAATGGCCAGCCGGTTGGCCGACCACAGGCTGCGGGCATCGACCGGTTCGTCCAGCACGCCGACGGTGTGGCCTTCGGCATCGGTCAGGCGAACGCCGGTGTGGGCCACGCGCTGCCCGGGGTTCGTCTGCAAGGCGGCGTGCAGCCGCGCCACATGGTCGACGTCGAGCGTGTCGTCGTCGTCCAGGAACAGCAGCCAGCGGCCCTGCGCGGCCTGCAGCGCATGGTTGGCCGCCACCGCGCGGGGCAGCGGCCGGTCGGCGTCGACCAGCCGAAAGTGCAGGCCGTCGGCAGGGTCGGGCAAGGGCGGGTGTGGCTTGCCGCTGGCGTTGACGACCACGACCTCGAGCGGACGGCGGGTCTGCGCCACGATCGATGCCAGCGCGCCAGCCAGAGAGGGGCGGGCCATGCTGCGCACCAGGATCGACACGGCATCGGCAGCAGCATCGGACGGCAATGAAAGGTCGGTGGCCAGGGCGGCGCCGGCAAGGGGGGCTGACATCGGGGGATTATCGACAGGCCGCAGCAGGCGGCTGGCTATCATCCGCCCCCCTCCCGCCGCTGCCATGGTCAACGCACCCGCATCCCTCAACGCCGCCCAGATGGCCGCCGTGCACCATCTGGCGGGGCCCTGCCTGGTGCTGGCCGGTGCCGGTTCGGGCAAGACCCGGGTCATCGTGCACAAGATCGCGCGGCTGCTGCAAACGGGCCTGGAGCCGCGCCAGATCGCCGCCATCACGTTTACCAACAAGGCCGCGCAAGAGATGCGCGAACGTGCGCGGGCGCTGATCGGCCCGCGAGCCGCCAAGGAACTGGCGGTCAGCACCTTTCACAGCCTGGGCGTGCGCCTGCTGCGCAGCGACGGCGCGGTGCTGGGGCTGAAGCCGCAGTTCTCGATCCTCGACAGCGACGACGTGCTGGGCGTGATCCGCGACGCCGGCAGCTGCAGCGACAACGCGCTGGCGCGGCGCTGGCAATGGACCATCAGCCTGTGGAAGAACCAGGGCCTGGACGCCGATGCTGCCGACCGCGCTGCGGCCAGCGACGACGAGCGCGTGGCCGCGCGCGTGATGCGGCTGGTGCAGGAGCGCTTGTCGGCCTACCAGGCGGTGGACTTCGACGACCTGATCGGCCTGCCGCTGAAGCTGCTGCAGCGCGACGACAGCGCGCGTGCCAAGTGGCAGGATCAGTTTCGTCACATCCTGGTCGACGAGGTGCAGGACACCAACGCCGTGCAGTACGAACTGCTGAAGGCACTGGTTGGCGCCCACACGCCGTTCACCGCGGTTGGCGATGACGACCAGAGCATCTACGGCTGGCGCGGCGCGACCATCGACAACCTGAAGCGGCTGCCGTTGGACTATCCGCGGCTCAAGCTGATCCCGCTGGAGCAGAACTACCGCAGCACCGGCAGCATCCTGCGCGCGGCCAACGCGGTGATCGCCGGCAACCCCAAGATCTTCGAGAAGAAGCTGTGGAGCGAGTTCGGCGCTGGCGAGCCGGTGAAGCTGCTGGCCTGCGACGGCGAAGAGCACGAGGCCGAGCGCGCGGTGGCGCGCATCCAGGCCATTCGCGCCCAGGGCGGTGAATGTCGATTCGCCGACTTCGCGATCCTGTACCGCGCCAACCACCAGGCGCGCGCGTTTGAACAAAAGCTGCGTGCGGCGCAGATCCCGTACAAGGTATCGGGTGGGCAGAGCTACTTCGACCGCGCCGAGATCAAGGACCTGTGTGCCTGGCTGCGGCTGCTGGTCAACAGCGACGACGACCCGGCCTTTCTGCGCGCCGCCACCACACCCAAGCGCGGCATCGGCCACCAGACCTTGGCGGCACTGGGCGAATTTGCGGGCAAGTGGAAGCTCAGCCTGTTCGAGTCGCTGTTCTCGCCCAGTCTGGGCGCGGCGCTGAAAGGCAAGGCCATCGATGCGCTGCACAGCTTCGGTCGCGAGATCAACGATCTTGAACAGCGTGCGCGCCACACCCGCGGTGCCGACTCGGCGCGCGCGCTGCTGCTGGCCTGGCTGAAGGATATCGCCTACGAACAGCACCTGCACGACGGTGAAGACAGCGAGAAGCTGGCCGCCGCACGCTGGACCAACGTGCTCGATTTTGTCGACTGGATCGCGCGCCGCTGCGGCGGCGAGATCACGGCCGACGGTAGCAACGACACCAGCGAGGGCCAGAGCGTGCTGCAGGTGGCGCAGACGATCAGCGTGATCCTCAGCCTGGCCGAGCGTGGAGACGAGCAGGACGTGGTGACGCTGTCGACGCTGCACGCGGCCAAGGGCCTGGAATGGCCGCACGTGATGCTGGTGGGCGTCAACGAAGGGCTGCTGCCGTTTCGAAGTGCTGACGACGACATGCCAGCCGAGCGTCTGGAAGAAGAGCGGCGCCTGATGTATGTCGGCATCACGCGGGCGCGGACCACACTGCTGGTCAGCACGCTGCGCCGGCGCAAGAAAGGCCGCGACACCGTGCTCGGCGTGCCCAGCCGTTTCATCGCCGAGATGAAGCTCGACGAGGCCGGGCCGCGTGAAGACCCGCGCGAGAAGCTCAAGCGGCTGCGTGCCGAACTGCTGGCCAAGGCCGCAGCCATGCCGCCGGCCTGACGCAGTACCCGATCAGGGGGTGGGTGCGGGTTTCCACGGGGCCGTCGTTCGGGATGCGGAAGGGGCGTGTTGCGCGGCATGACCAGGCCGCCTAGCATCGACGTGGAGTTGTTCGTGGCTACCGCTTGAGATCGCTTTGAAGTCTTGACATCAGCGAGATTGCCCATGCATCTGACCCGATTGCCGATCTGCATCTTCGGCCTGCTGCTGGCCGGCTGCGGCGGCGGCCGCAGCAGCGACGACAGCGCTGTGGCGCAGGCCTCGTCGGGGCAGGTGGCCGCGACGGCAAGCTACAAGGTCAGCCACTATGCGGCTTCCCGGTTTGCCGAGCAGGCCAGCTTCGGCCCCACGCCGGCGCTGGTGGCCGAGCTGCGCAGCAAGGGCTTCGAGCGCTGGATCGACGACCAGTTTGCGCTGCCGCTGCGGCCGATCGACACTGCGCCGGTCGAACGCTACACCACGCGCACGCCGTCGCAGGCCGAGCGCGACCACCTGCGCGTGGCCTTCGCCGCCAAGGCCTACGCGGCGCCCGACCAGCTGCGCCAGCGGTTGCTGTGGTCGCTTTCTCAATGGGTGGTCGCCGGGCTCAACAAGGGGGAACCTGCGGGGCACACGCACTGGGTCAATCTGCTCGAGCGCAATGCCCTTGGCAATTACCGCACGTTGCTGCGCGAAGCCGCGTTGAACCCGCACATGGCGCACTTTCTGGACAACGACCAGAACCGCCCGAAGAGCGCCGAGTGCGGCTACTGCGCACCCAACGAGAACTTTGCGCGCGAGCTGATGCAGCTGTTCACGCTGGGTGTCTTCAAGCTCAACGGTGATGGCACAGCTCAGCGTGATGGCCGCGGGCGCCTGATCGAGACCTACACCCAGCGCGACGTCGAAGAGCTGGCGCGCGTGCTGACGGGCTGGATGCACGACCCCGAACCTGCCAACCGACCCGAGCAGAACTGGGGCAACTGGGGTCGGCCGATGGTGGCCAGTACCTGGCCGCCCAATCGCGACAGCGGGTCCAAGTCGGTGCTGGGCAAGTTCTTTCCAGCCGCGCAATCGGGGTCGCGTGATCTCGACGACGCGCTGGACCTGCTGATGGGCCATCCCAACATCGGGCCCTTCGTCGCATTGCGCCTGATCCAGCACCTGGTCAAGAGTGATCCCTCGCCGGCCTACGTCGGTCGTGTGGCGGCGAAGTTTCGCAACAATGGCAGCGGCGTGGCTGGCGACATGAAGGCGCTGGTCAAGGCCGTACTGCTGGACGCAGAAGCCCGTGCCGGCGACGACCCGGCACGCAGCAGCGGCAGCGACGGCAAGATGCGCGAGCCGGTGCTGCATTTCAGCGCGCTGTTTCGGGGCCTGGGCTGCCAGCGCGCGCCCGTGGACAGCAACGGCTACGCCTGGCAGGCCGGGAACCAGCCCTTCTTCAACCCGAGCAGCGTGTTCAGTTTCTACGCGCCGACCGACCGCGCGCCCGGCAGCAACCTGCTGGCGCCCGAGCAGAAGCTGCTGACGGCCAACGAGTTCACCTCGCGGTTGAGCCAGCTGGCCTGGGTGCGCTGGGACAACAAGCTCAAGCGCAACAACCCGGCGGTGTTGGGCAATGCCGGCTGTGACCTGCAGCCCTTCGTGCAGGCCTACGCCCGCGGCGTCAAACCCTTCAACGACCTGCTGGGCGAACGCTTCTTCCGCGGTGCCATGCCGCACACGCTGCGCAGCAACATCGAGCAGCAGATCGCGCGGCCGACCTGGGATACCACCGAAACCGCCTCACCGGACGAAGGCCCGGTGCGCATGATCGGCCTGGCACTGTCCACACCGTATTTCGGAGTCATCAAATGAACCGCGATCGACGTCGGATGCTGGGCGGCGCGGCCGGCCTGGGTTTGCTGGGCGCCGCCGGCCTGCTGGCCGGTGCGGGCCAGGCCACCGGCAGCGACTACCGGGCCCTGGTGGTGCTGTTTCTGACCGGCGGCAACGACGGCCACAACCTGCTGGTGCCCACCGATGCGGCCTACAGCGACTATGAACGCGCGCGGCAGAACCTGGCGCTGGCGCGCAGCAGTCTGGCGACCTTGCCCGGCAACAGCGCCGGCCACAGCTTCGGCCTGCATCAGGCACTGGCGCCGCTGGTACCGCTGTATGCCGGCAAGCGGCTGGCCTTCATCGCCAACGTCGGCCCGCTGGTCGAACCTGCCAGCGCTCGCCAGGTGCTCGACGCCGCGGTCGACGTGCCGCCCTTCCTGCTGTCGCACAGCGACCAGGTGGCGATGCAGCAAGGCTGGACGGTGGCTGACGACATGAGCGGCTGGGCCGGCCGTGCGCTCGAAGTGCTGCCGTCGTCGCTGCGCCATCCGCTGAACGCCGTCACGTTGAACAACGGCCGCACGCTGGTGCAGGGCAAGCGCAGCGCGGTGTCGTTCCTGTCGCAGGACGGATCGCGTTACTGGGGCATGGCCGATCTGGCGCGCCCGCAGGACGAGGTGGCGCAAAACATCAACCGCATGGCGCAATGGCAGTTCGCCAACGCCTATGAAGCCGAGTACGCACGCAGTTTCGGCAATGCGGTGGCCGACTCCACGCGCTTCACCCAGGCACTGATGCGCAGCACAACTTCGACCGGTGACTTCGGCAGCGGCTACCTGGGCGACCGCATGCGGCAGCTGGCCTCGCTGCTGCCGGTGTTCAAGAGCGATGGCCTGCGGCGCCAGGTGTTCATGCTCGAATGGGGCAACTTCGACACCCACACCGGCCAGCGTGGCAGCGGCGAACAGTCGCAGGACACGCAGCTGGGCCAGGTGGCGAAGGCGGTCTCGGCGTTCGACGGTGCCATGCAGGCTGCCGGGTTGACCGAAGACGTGACGCTGCTGCTGATGTCCGACTTCGGCCGCACCTTGCGTCCGGGTTCGGGTGGTGGCAGCGAACATGCCTGGGGCAACAACCTGTTCGCGCTGGGCGGCGCGGTTGACGGCGGCCGGGTGCTGGGCAGCTTTCCGACGCTGACGCTGGGTGGGCCTGATGACGGTGACAGCGGTCGCAACGGCCGCATGGTGCCGAGCACGGGCACCGACCAGCTGGCCAACACCCTGATGCAATGGCTGGGCCTGCCGGCCAACCTGGTGCTCGAGGCCTTCCCGAACCTGGTGAACTTCAGCCAGAAATCCATCCCGCTGCTGCGGGCCTGACCCGCCTTCGAGGAGCAGCCCGTGGCCGACATTCACCTGACTGCAGGCGCTGACCTGTACGTTCAGCCCACGAGCGACAAGGACCAGTGGAATCATGTCTTCGGCGAAGGCGGTGACGACGTCATCCGCCTGATCCAGGGCATCGCCATCGGCGGGCCCGGCAACGACCGCTTCGAACCCATCTCCATTGCCGGCGAGCCCTGGCACGGCATGCAGATTGCATTCTGGAGTGCCGGCGACAACCTACGGGTCAATCTGGTCGAAGGCTGGGCCGAGGACGGCGAAGGCGGACGCGACACCTTTGTCGGCGTGCGCGAAGTGCACGGCAGCGGCGCCAAGAATGCCTGGGTGCTGGGCAACGCTGAAGACAACTACTACTGGCCCAACGGCGGCACCGACACCTTCATCGGTGGTGGCGGTTTCGACGGCGTCTCGATCAACAGCTGGTTCGAGCCGGCGCCAGGTCAGCCATGGCGCCAACCGTTCCTAGAGGATCTGTCGATCCAGGTTTCGGTTGACGGCAGCAGCGCTGTCATCACGCCACGCGTGGGGCAGGGCTTTCGCATCGAAATCTCGCAGGTCGAGTACCTTGAAGTCGCGGTGTCGCTCGACAACACGCTGCCCTACAGGCGCTACAACGTGGCCGATTTCATCCGTCCGCAGGACATGGCCGAGCAGGCCGTGGCCGCAGGTGCTGGCCTGCGCTGGAACACGGTTGCTGCGCCGGGCAGCGCCGTCGCCCTGAGCTACAGCTTTGTGCAGCAGGCGCCGGCCAGCGGCGTTGGCGCGGCCGGCTTTCGGCCCTTTACGCCGGCTGAGCAGCAGCTGGTGCGTGAGTTGCTGTCGCAGACCGCAGCATTGACACAGCTGAGCTTCACCGAGGTCAGCGAAGCGGGCAGCGCGGTGGGCCAGCTGCGCTTCGGCATCAGCCAGCAAAGCACCACCAAGGGGCAGAGCTGGTTGCCCAACCAGGCCGGCGCTGGCGATCAGGCCGGCGATGTCTGGATGGACCGGGATTCGATGCTCGACCTGACGCCCGGCAGCGAGGGCCATGCCGCCTTGCTGCACGAGATCGGCCACGCGCTGGGTCTGCGCCATCCGCGCAACGTCGACCGCGGTGATGCCTGGTCCGTGCAGCTGCGCGAGCAGGACGACCGCACGGCCCTGACCGTGATGTCGCAGTCGCCGTCGGCCGACGGTCTGTTTCGCAGCGACTGGGGCCTGCTCGACGTGCTGGCGCTGCAGCAGTTGTACGGGGCACGCGCGTCGCACCCGGGCAACGACTTGTACCGCCTGGGCGAGCGTGAATCGACCAGCCAGACCACGATTGCCGACACTGGGGGCGTCGACACGCTGGACGCGTCGGGCCTGAGCAGCGGCACGCGCTTGAGCCTGGTGCCGGTCAGCCTGTCCAGCGTGGGCGTCACGGCGGCTGGTTTCAACGGCGTCGACAACCTCGGCCTGCTGCCCGACACCTGGATCGAAAACGCGGTCGGCTCGGCCTTCGACGACCTGCTGATCGGCAACACCCTGGACAACCGGCTGACCGGTGGCCTGGGCAACGACTGGATCGAAGGCAGTGCCGGCGTCGACACCGCGATCTTTGCCGGCCTGCGCAGCGACTACGAGCTGAGCACCGGCTTTGGCAAGGTCTTCGTCAAGGCGCGTGATGGCAGCTCGGGCTTCGACACGCTGGTCGACATCGAAAGGCTGGAGTTTGCCGACCAGCAGGTGCAACTGCAGCCGCAGGTGCTGGGCGCGGACGGCAGCTTCAGCGTCGACGAGGACAGCAGCTTGGCGGCGCGCCTGCCCGACCCCAGTGACCTGGACCGCAGCGCGGTCAGCTACCGGCTGCTGGCCCAGGGCCAACATGGCAGGGCCAGCATCGACGGCGACGGCCAGTGGCACTACACGCCGGCACGCGACTTCTGGGGCAGTGACGCCGTGGCCTACGAGATCGTCGGCGCCGGCGGCAGCAACCGTTACCTGGCGCACGTGAACGTGCTGCCCGTCAACGACGCATCGCCGGTGGGCCGCGATGCCAGCTACATCGCCGCCGGTGGCGCGTTGATGCAGGGCCACCTGCCCGCGGCCCGCGACGCCGACGGCGATGCGCTGAGCTACAGCCTGGCTGCCGACGCGCGCGCCGGGTCGGCGGCGGTTTTCGCCAACGGTGATTTCGTGTTTCAGTCGCGTGCGCTGCAGCTCGGCAGCGATAGCTTCAGCTACACCGTCAGCGACGGCATGGGCGGTGCCGCCAGCTACACCGTCACGGTCAACCTGATGCCGATGTTCCGGCTGGTCGAAGGCACGGCGGGCGCCGACACGCTGGCGGGCGCCGACGGCGGCGACGGTTACTCCGGGCGCGAGGGCAATGACCGCATCACCGGCGGTGGCGGCAACGACCTGATCGACGGCGGTTCCGGCATCGATACCGCGGTCTATGCCGGCAAACGCGCCAACTACAGCTTGCGGCTGGAAGCCACGCACCGAAGCGTGCTCGACAACCGGGGCAGCGAGGGCAGCGACATGCTGGTGGCGGTAGAGCGCCTTCAGTTCACCGACATCGGCATCGCCTTCGACCTGGACGGACATGCCGGCACGGTGGCGCAGGTGGTGCGCGCCCTGCTGGGCCCGGCGGCGCTGAAGCTGCCGCTGGTCGCCGGTTACGGCCTGCGTGCCATGGACGCTGGCAGCTCTTACGCCGACCTGGTGGCGTTGGCCATCTCGGCCACGCCGCTGGCGTATGCGAGCCACCGCGAGTTCGTGCAGTCGGTGTACCGCAACGTGTTCGGGGCCGAGATCGACACCGCGTCGCTGGCCGAGTTCGCCGGTGTCCTAAATCAGGGCCTGCTGGACAAGCCCGCGCTGGGTCTGGTCGCGGCGCAGTACGTACTCAACGTCGGCAGTGCCGAACTGGTCGGACTGGCAAGCAGCGGCCTGGACTACATGCTGCCGCCGCCATGACCGGCGGTCGACGCAAAACTGGCAGTCGGATCCAGCTGCGCCTTGGGGTCGTGCTGCTGGCTTTGTGGCTCGGCGGCTGTGCCGTCGGTGTCAAGGTGCAGCCCTGGGAGAAGGGCGCGCTGGCCCGGCCCGAGATGGGGTTCGAGCCCGATCGGCTGGAATCCGCCTTTTCCGAACACATCTATGCCAGCAAGGAGGCAGCCAGCGGCGGCGCTTCCGCTGGCGCCAGCGGTTGTGGCTGCAACTGAAGGGCCCTGGACGCCGGGCCGCCTGCTGGCCGCAGCGCTGGCCTTGCCGCTGGCAGCCCCTGTGTACGCCGAAAGCCCGCCCGAGCGTGCGACGCTGAGCCTGAAGGTCCTGGACTATCTGGACAGCCAGCCCGGCAGCGACCGCGTGCGCGTGCGGGCGCCGTCGCTGCAGCTCACGCTGCCGGTGGCCGGGCGCTGGGCTGTCGGCGCCAGCGTGATCTCGGACGCCATCTCGGGTGCCTCGCCCGCCTATCACAGCTCGGCGCTGGGCCGCTTCAGCGACGAGCGCAACGCCGGTGACCTTGCCGTCACGCACTACTTCGACGACAGCACGCTGACGCTGGGTGCGGCCTATTCCAAAGAGTCCGACTACATCTCGCGTGGCCTGACGTTGCAGGGCAGCACGGCCAGCGATGACCGCAACACCACCTGGAACGCCGGCCTGGCGTTCAACCGCGACCACATCGACCCCGTCAATCGCATCGTGCGGGGTGAGCGCAAGCAGCTGCGCGATCTGGTGATCGGCGTGACGCAGGTGCTGGGCCGGCACGATGTTGCGCAGATCACGCTCGGCCATGCGCAGCAACAGGGCTACCTGTCGGACCCGTACAAGGCGCTGGACCAGCGGCCACGAACGCGCGACGCGACTCGACTGCTGCTGCGCTGGAATCATCACCTCGAGCCCATCGGCGCGACCCTGCGCTGGCAGTACCGGGCCTGGCACGACAGCTGGGGGCTGAGCGCGCACACGCTGGGGCTGGACTTCGTGCAGGCCCTGCCGGCAGGTTTCACGGTCACGCCGTCGCTGCGCCTGTACACCCAAAGCGCGGCACGCTTTTATGTCGATGCCGACCCCGACGCCGGCCCCTTCGTGCCGCAGCCGCCACCAGGTGCCGTCCATTCGACGCTGGACCAGCGGCTGTCGGCGTTCGGCGCCCGCACGCTGGGCCTCAAGCTGTCCCGCCAGTTCGGCCCCGACTGGGTGGTTGACATCAAGTTCGAGCGTTATGCGCAGCGTGCGTCCTGGCGCCTCGGCGGCAGCGGCAGCCCGGGCCTGGCCGAGTTCGACGCGCGCAGCTGGCAACTCGGCCTGAGCCACAGCTTCTGACTGGGCGGCGGTTGGCGATGAACATCTTTCGCATCGGTTTTCGCGCCATGGCCAGCGACAACGAGGTGGTGCTGGCTGCCGCTGACGAGGCCGGGGCGCAGACCGCCGCGCGCCACGCCATCGCCGAGGTGCAGCGCATCGAATACAAGTACTCGCGCTATCGCGCAGACAGCATCGTGTCACGCCTGAACGCGGCCGCCGGCCATGGCCCGGTGGCCTGCGACGCCGAGACGCTGGGCTTGCTGGACTATGCCGCCGCCTTGCACCAGGCCAGTGACGGGCTGTTCGACATCACCGCCGGTGTGCTGCGGCGGGCTTGGAATTTCAAGGAACCGAGGGTGCCATCGGCGGCCGAGCTGGCGCCACTGCTGGCCCTGATCGGCTGGCCGCGTGTGCAGCGTGATGGCGACCGCGTCATGCTGCCTCTGCCTGGCATGGAGATCGATTTCGGTGGCTTCGGCAAGGAATACGCGGCCGATCGGGCGGCCGCCGCGCTGGCGCAGCAGGGCGTGGTGCATGGCTATGTCAACCTGGCGGGTGACCTGAACGTGCTGGGGCCGCGGCCGGACGGCCGGCCCTGGACCATCGCGATCCGCCATCCACGTCAGGCTGGGCAGGTGGTGGCCACCCTCCCGGTGCACCGCGGTGGTTTGGCAACCAGCGGCGACTACGAACGTGCTTTCGATCTGGACGGTCGCCGCTGGTGCCATGTGCTGGACCCGAGCAGCGGCATGCCGGTGACGCATTGGCAATCGGTCAGCGTGCTGGCCGCCAACGCCACGGCGGCCGGGTCGGCGGCCACACTGACCATGCTGATGCAGGCCCAGGGTCTGCACTTTCTGCACAGCAGCGGCCTGGACTTCCTGGCCATCGACCATCAGGGCGAGCTGCACATGCCGGCCGAGCCCTTACAGTCAGCGCAACATGCTGTGAACGACCGCCAGACGGTCGGCTGAGATTTTCACGATGGCCACGTTCAGGGGCACCGCCAACAACGACCGCTGGACCGTCATCCAGGCGGGCCGGTTCATTCTCGACGGCCTGGGCGGCACCGACACGCTCGACCTGGGACAGGAGTCACGCTCGGCGTTCCGCATCGCCCAGCGACCCGACGGCGGCGTGCAGATCGACAGCCTGTCCACCGCCAGTGGGGGCGGCCTTCAAGCGACGCTCTACAACATCGAGTTTGTGCGCTTCGACTACGCCACAGACATCATCGACCTGCGAATCTACTTCGAGCCGACCGAGATCGACGGCACGGCCGGTGACGATCGATTCATCGTCACGCGTGCCGGCTTGAGCTTCGATGGCCTGGGCGGCGTGGACCTGGCGGTGTTTGCAGGATCGCACTCCGCCCATGCCGTGGCGCGTGACGGCGACGTCTGGCGCGTGAGTGACGGCAGTGGCGGTGAGACCCGCCTGCATGCCGTCGAACGCCTGCAGTTCGACGACGGCAAGCTGGCGCTGGACTTGGACGGCAACGCCGGCACCGTGGCGCGCGTGCTGGGCGCGGTGTTCGGTGCCACGGCGGTGGTCAATGCGGCCTACGTCGGCATCGGGCTGCAGCTGGCCGATGCCGGCACCTCGCCGCAGGCGCTGGTGCAACTGGCGCTCGATGCCAGGCTCGGCCCGGCCGCCAGTGCCGGTGAGGTGGTCGACCTGCTGTTCGGCAACGTCATCGGCCACCTGCCGTCGGCACCGGAACGCCAGCCCTTCATCGATCTGCTCGACAGTGGCGCCTACACGCCTGCTGCGCTCGGCCTGCTGGCCGCCGAACACCCGCTGAACCTGCAGTTCGCGCTGGTCGGGCTGATGCAGACCGGCATGGCCTACGAATGAACCGGCGACACGCTCAGGGCTTGCTGCTGGGCGCCCTGGCGGCACCGACGCTGGCCGCGCGCGGGCAGACGGCGGCAACGCTGGCTCCCGACGTCGACTTGCCGGGCAGCAGCGTGGCCGCGCGCTTGTCCGATCTTCGCGGCAGGCTGGTGTACCTCGATTTCTGGGCCTCATGGTGCGGGCCCTGCCGACTGAGCTTCCCGTGGATGAACCAGCTGCACGCGGCGCACCAGGCGCGCGGGCTGGTGGTGCTGGCGGTCAACCTCGACGCCCGGCGCGCCGACGCCGACGCCTTTCTGGCGCGTCAGCCGGCCCGGTTCTCGCTGGCGTTCGACGCCGGCGCCGAGTCGGCGCGTCGATTTGCGATCAAGGGCATGCCGAGTTCAGCGCTGATCGACCGTCAGGGCCTGCTGCTGTTCATGCACCGCGGCTTCAGGCCCGATGACGGGCCCGCGCTCGAGGCGCGCATCGTCGCAGCCTTGGCATGAACGCACCCGAGCCCTTGCCGGCCCCGGCCGTGGTGCTGATGGCGGCCACACTGGTGGCGGCCTTGCTGGCCATCGCCTCGGCACCCTGGGCGCTGGCCCAGCCCTGGCTCAACTTCGCTTTCAAGCCTATGGCCACGATCTTGATCATCATCCAGGCCTGGCCTCGCGGCGCCAACACGCCGGTGCTGCGACGCTGGCTGCTGGCCGGTCTGATGCTGTCGCTGGCCGGCGACGTGGCACTGCTGTGGCCGGCGCAGGGTTTTCTGGCCGGACTGGCGAGCTTTCTGCTGGCGCATCTGGCCTACCTGACGGCGTTCACGCGGGTGCAGCGCCTGGCGGCGCGCATCGGGCCCTTTGTTGTCTACGCGGTTGTCGCTGGCGGCGTGCTGACCGTCTTGTGGCCGGGCGTGCCGTCACCGTTGCGTGGGCCGGTGCTGGCGTACGTGCTGTGCCTGAGCGCCATGGCGGCGCAGGCGGGCGTGCTGTGGCGCGCGGCGCCGACGGACCCTGCAGCGCGCCGAATGGCCCTGGGCGGCGCCTTGTTCGTGGTCAGCGACGCGCTGCTGGCCGTGAACCGCTTTGCCGTGCCGCTGCCCTTGGCCTCGCTGTTCATCCTGGTCCCGTACTGGGCAGCGCAAGCCTGCATCGCGTCAGGGCTGGCGCGCGCCCCGAGGTAGGTCTCAAGTTGCGGCTGCCGCGGCCGATGACCGTCGGACGAAGAAGGAGAAGAGTCTGATGACGGAGGAACGGCGCAATCTTTACCGCATCCTGCACGTGCAGCCTGAGGCGCCGCTGGAGGTGATCCGCGCCAGCTACCGCACGCTGATGAGCACGCTGCGCGCCCACCCCGATCTGGGCGGTGATGCCCAGGTGGCGGCAGGCATCAACCATGCCTATGCGGTGCTGACCGACCCGCAGCGCCGGCACGCCTACGACAAGTCCTTGAAACTGCCCTGGGTCGGGCGCACGGCCGCTGCCGCAGCGGCCGTGGCTTCGGTGCGCCCGGCCGATGTGGTGCCGACGGCGCTGGATGCGGCCACCTGGCAGGCGGACCGCGCCTGCCCGTTCTGCCGACGGCCGTTGCCGGCGGTGGTGCACATGGACACGCGCTGCGTCGGCTGCGACAGCCCTTTGTTCCGTCGCCCCAGCATGGACCGGGGCGAGCTGTTCGGGCGCCGCGGCAGCCCGCGCAACGCACGCGCCATGGCGGCCACCTTGCGGTTGCCTGCACGCCCGGGCGACCACGTGGCACGGCTGCGTGACCTGTCGCTCAGCGGCCTGAGCCTGCTGTCACCGGTGCCGGCGCCGGAGCGAAGCGCGATGCGGGTACTGACTTCGGGTTTCGACGGCGTGGCTGTGGTGGTGAGCTGCCGCCGCGTCGGCGACAGCTACCAGCTGCACGGCGAACTGCTGACCTTGCAGTTGCTGCGCAGCCAGGGCGTCTTTGTCTCGGCGAAAGTCTGACGGCTACGTCAGCGAGCCGAACTCGGAAAACAGCTGGTCGGTCTCGGGCAGCTGGCCGACCGGAACGAGGTCGCAGACAGCCGCGAACTCGGAACGCAGAGCCTGCACAGCGGCATTGCCTTGGGCGCGCTCGACCGACGATTCGGACAACCATTCGAAGATCTCGACCACCGTGCCGTCAGCGGCCCGCATGTGGTATGCCGGGCGGTCACTGACCAGCGCCTCGCCGCGCAGCACGTCCCAATGTCGCCCCACCAGGGCTTCCAGGGCTGATTGCATGCCCGGTTTCGCCCGGTAGCCCACGATCGCGTACCTTCCCATCTACCGCCTCCTCAGCGGGCCGCGGACAGCGCCCCATGCACGCCCGGCCTTCGCTGCTGCCGCGTTGTCGTTGGCGACAGCCACCATGGTGCCGCAGTGTGGGGCCGGAGGAAAGGCGCCCATCACGGGGTGTGGTTACCCCCATCAGGGGGCGCGCAAGGTGCAAGTCCGGGGCTTCGCCTCGGCTACATGCCCTTGAACAGGCCGGTGTAGCTGCGGCTGACCTCGAGTTTCTCGGGGTGTCCGCGCACGCTGACGATCTGGCGCCCGCGAAAGTCGCGCGTGATGCCGGAGATGGCCTTCACGTTGACGAGGCTGCTGCGGTGGATCTGCCAGAACTGCTGCGGGTCGAGCTCGTCGACCAGTTCCTTGATGGGTTTGCGGATCAGCGCCTCGACCTGCGCGGTCTGCACGCGTGTGTATTTTTCGTCGCTGACGAAGAACAGCACCTCGTCGACCGCGATCATCTGGATCGTCTGCCCGACATTGGCCTGGATCCACTTCAGGTACGGTGCCGCCTGGCCCGGGTGCAGGCGGGCCGAGAGCTGGTGCAGCAGTTGCTGCAGCGGTTGGGCCGGGGTTTCGAGTGCCGCCTCGCCACGGCGGCGGGCGTCGAGCCGGGCACGCAGCCGTTGGGCGGTCAATTGCAGCCGCTCCCGATCGGCCGGCTTCAGCACGTAGTCGACCACGCCTTGCTCGAAGGCCTCGACCGCGTATTGATCGTAGGCGGTGATGAACACGATCTCGGGCAAGAGATCGTCGTCAGGGCCCGCATCCTGCGGCGGCGGCAGCTGCGCGATCTGTCGCGCCGCGTCGACGCCGGTCAGCCCGGGCATGCGGATGTCCAGGAAGACGATGTCGGGCCGGTGCTGCTCGACCAGGCTGACCGCCTCCAGTCCGTTGCGGGCTTCGGCCACGATGTCCAGCTCGGGCCAGACTTCGGTCAGTCGGGCGCGCAGCTGCTCGCGCATCAGGCGTTCGTCGTCGGCCAGCACAGCACGTGGGCGGCGCGGGATGTCGTCGGCACTGCTCATCGCGGGATCGTAGACCATGGCCGACCTGAGGGTGTCATCACTTGCCGTCATCAGGCGGCGTCGCCGCCCAGGCTGCGATAGGGCACGGTGATCGCCACGCGGGTGCCACCGCCCGGATTTTCGGCCACGGTCAGCGCGCCCTTCACCCCGTACAGCAGTTGCAGGCGTTCGCGGATGTTGGCCAGGCCCACGCCGGTGCCTGCGGTGGCGGCACGGCCGAAGCCCAGGCCCGTATCGGCCACGCTGACCTGCAACTTGCCGTGCACGATTTCGGCCCTGACGGTCAGCTGACCACCGTCGGCCTTGGGTTCCAGCCCATGCTTGATGGCGTTTTCCACCAGGGTCTGCAGCATCATCGGCGGGAACTCGGCCGACAACAGACCGTCGGGAACCTCGATGTGCGCGTTCAGGCGTTCTTCCATGCGCACCTTCAGGATCTCGAGGTAGGGCCGGATCACCTGCAGTTCGCGCGAAAGGTCCCGCACACCGCCGTTGGCCCCGTCGGAGGTGGCCTCGCGCATGGTCGGCATGCTGGCCCGCAGCAGTGCGATCAGGTTCTTCTGCATCTGGCTGGCGCGCGCCGGGTCGGTCTCGATCAGGTGGTCGATCGACGCCAGCGTGTTGAACAGGAAGTGCGGTTCGACCTGGGCCTGCATGGCGGCCATGCGCGCCTCGACCACCTGGCGCTTCAGCGACTCGGCTTCGGCCGTCTCGGTGGCCTGCGCGGCCTTCACCTCGGCCTGCACGCGGCCCTTGTAGGTGGCCTTGATGATCGCTGATGCCAAGATCCACAGCAGCGACAGGTCGGTCAGGAAGTCCCCCCAGCGTACCTTGCGGATGCGCTTGATGCGCGCCGTGGGGCCGGTCAGGGCGGCGTCGGTGATCGCGTCGCGGGCGGCTTGCTCAGCCTCGCGCGCCGCCTGCTGCGCTTCTCGTGCGACTTCGGTCGCGGTCTCGGTGGCCTCGCGCTGGGAAGCGATCGCATCCTCGATCGCCTGACGGGCTTCCTGCACCGCTTCGCGCACGGCCTCCTTGTCCATGCCTGGCGGCAGGCTGATGCTGATGCTTCCCGCGGCCGATGCGGCGGACGCAGCCGACCCCGACGCTGCCGCAGAGGCCGCGCCGGATGCTGGCGCAGTGCGCGGCGTGATGCGGATGCCGCGTTGATCGATCGAGATGTCCAGACCCTCGGTCTTGCCGGCGCCGCTGGCTGGCCGCTCGATCTTGATCGCCGGTCCACGCGGCCCAACCGGCGCCTTCGAAGGTTCAGGCGGTACCGGAGGCGTGGGCGTGCGGCGTGCAGCGCCTTCGACCGTCTCGGTCACGCGCCAGCTGAACGGGGGCAGCTCCTGCAGGATGGCGCTGCTGACCAGCAGCGCCACCGCCAGCACGATGAAGCGCTTCCAGCTGATGCCGACCAGCCAGTTGGCATAGCGGTGAAAGGCGCGCAGAAACGCCTGGGACAGGGCTTGCCCGCGCTCGATCATGCGTTGCCGGCGGGCGGCGTCGAGGCTCATCGGCGGGTCCTGGGGTTGGGTGGCATGGGGGCACTGTACGCAGTGCCATCAGCCGCGCGCCAGAACGGATCGATGCGCTGCGCCAGCGTGCGTACAGGCTGCAGGCATCGCCGACGGGCGGATGGGGTCGCCCTGGCCCGGCGAGCGGGCATCGCTCAGGTGTCGAATAAACGACTGCGTGCGGCGCTGGTGATGGCCACGACGCAAGGGTGGCTGATGCGACGTTCGACCGAGATCGCAAAGAACTCTGCCACCAGTTCGTCGCAGTGCCCGAGCAGCTGCACGCCCTGTTGCGCCTCGGTCTCGGCCGCCAGCACCGACGGTGTGACGAAGATGCCGCGCCCCTCGCGCCCGAAAGCCGCCATCAGCGCCAGGTCGTCGAACTCGCCGACCACACGCGGACGCAGCCTTTCGCGCGTCAGCCAGGCGTCGAAGGGGCCGCGTACCGACGACGCTGGGCCCGGGATCAGCATCGGTGCGCCATCCAGGCAGCGTGGAAACTTACCCTGCAGCTGGCTGCGCAGGCCAGGGGTGGCAAAGAAGCTCATGGTCGAGCGGCCCAGCGGGTGGTTGAAGGCCTTCACACTGACGCGCCGTGTCAGCGGCTCGTCGGCGATCACCAGGTCGACCTTGCGCAGTGCCAGCAGGCCCAGCAGCTCGGCAAAGCTGCCCTCGCTGCAGACCATGCGCACGGGCTCGGGCAGCTGCAGCGCGGGCTCCAGCAGCCGATAGACCACGGTCTTGGCCACCGAATCGGCCACGCCGACGCGAAAGTCGATGCTGCGGCTTGCACCGCGCTGCTCGCGCAGCGCGGCCTCGAGTTCGCTGCCGAGGTGAAAGATCTCGTCGGCATAGCCCAGGGCCACGCGCCCGTCCTCGGTCAATTCGAGCTTTCGCCCACGCTTGCGGAACAACGCGCGCCCCAGGCGGTCTTCCAGCAACTTGATCTGCCCGGACAGCGTCTGCGGCGTGGTGTGCAGCTGTTCGCCGGCTCTGCCGATGCCGCCGGCATGCGCCGCCGCCCAGAAGTAATGCAGGTGCTTGAAGTTCATCGTGGATCCCCAAATACTTCGAATTTCCCGAAGTGAATGATCTTAAAGCTCGAATTTACGAGAAACAGCCCCATCTCTACAGTGCATATCCGTCAGCGCCCTTGCTGACCGCTTCCGAGGAGACATCGATGCGCATGAGCACCAAGAGCCGATTTGCCGTGCAGGCCATGACCGACCTGGCGCTGCGCGAACGCGCCGGCCCGGTCGCGCTGGCCCAGATCGCCACGCGTCAGGGGGTTTCGCTGTCGTATCTGGAGCAGTTGTTCAGCCGGCTGCGCCGTGCCGGCCTGGTGGACAGCACGCGCGGGCCCGGCGGCGGCTACAGCCTGGGGCGCAGCGCGGCGGACATTTCTGCGGCCGACATCGTGGCTGCGGTCGAGGACGAGCAGCATGCGCAGTCGGAACAGGCCGAGCGCATGCAGCTGACGCGCGAGCTCTGGTCCGACCTGGATACGGTGCTGCTGCGCCATCTGGCCACGGTGCCGCTGAAGCAGCTGGTCGACGAGCAGCTTGCCAAGGGCACCACGGTTGACGAGCCGGCACCACGGCGCCCGATTGCCCAACGCCCGGGGGTGCGCCCGCTGCGCAGCAACGCGCCGAACTCAGTATTCGCGTTCGGACAGTCGTTCGTCGGGCGAAACTGATGCTGCGGCCTGGCCGGCGCGACGCGCTGGCCGGGCTGGTCTCAGGTGTCGGCCTCGTTGCGGGCGTTCCACAGGTCGACCAGCATCATCACGACGCCGATCATCACGACCACGATCAGGGCGACTTCCTTGACCTTGAGGATCAGGCTGAGCAGGAACGCGATCATCATCGCCGCACCCAGCAGGCCGAAGATCAGTTTCATGGCAGGGTCCTCGCAAGTGTCGGAGTGATCAGGGTGACGGGGCTGAAGAGGCTGCAGTTCATGTGCTCGCCTCGTGCACGGTCTGCACCAGCCAGTTCGCGGTGCGCAGCAGGCGGGCGTCGTCGCCGCGGCGGCCGACCAGCTGCACGCCCAGCGGCAGGCCGTTTTCGCCATGCAGCAGTGGCAGGCTGAGGCAGGGCAGGCCGAGAAAGGTCCACAGCGTGCACATCACCGGGTCGCCCGTGCTGTCCAGGCCCGCAGGCGCCGTACCGAGTACCGCCGGCGTGAGCAGCGCGTCGTAGTGTTCGAACACGGCGTCCAGACTGTCCAGCAGAAGCGGTATGCGCGCCAGTGCATGCCGGTAGGCCACGGCCGTGACCAGGCGCCCGCGCTCGATCTGGCCCTGCAGCGAAGTCGACAGCTGCTCGCGGCCACGCTCGTACTCGATTTCGAACGAGCCTGCGATCTCGGCTTCCATCACGGTGCGGTGCCAGCCCAGCACGTCGGCCGCGCTGGCGGGCAGCTCGAATGGCGCAACACGTCCGGCCAGCAGATCGACCAATTCACCGTAGGCTGCCTGCGCGTCGGGCGCCACCTGATCCCAAAACGGCGTCGCCACCCAGGCCAGCGTAGGCTGCAGCAGCGCTTCGCTCTGCGCCAGGCGCAGCAGGGGCGGCGTGGCGCGCGGCCGGGTCAGCGGGTCTTGCGGATCGTGACCGGCCAGCACTTCTGCCAGCAGCGCTACATCTCCCAGCGTGCGCGCGAAGACACCGACGGCGTCGAGCGAAGGCGATTGCGTGAGCACGCCCGTGCGCGGGATCAGCCCGGCGCTGGGTTTGAAGCCGTAGACCCCGCAGAACGAGGCCGGGCGGATCACCGAGCCGTTGGTCTGCGTGCCAATGGCCAAGGGCACCATGCCCGCGGCCACGGCCGCGGCCGAGCCGCTGGACGAGCCGCCCGGCGTGTGCGCCGGGTTGTGCGGGTTGCGCGTCTTGCCTGGCGCGTAGGTGGCCAGCTCGGTCGTCACGGTCTTGCCCATCACCAGCGCCCCGGCCGCACGCAGCCGCGCCACCACGGCAGCGTCGTGGCGCGGCAGGCGCCCCGCATGCAACACGGTGCCGTCTTCGGTCGGCATGTCGGCGGTGTCGATGATGTCCTTCACCCCCACCGGCACGCCGAACAACGGGCCTTCGGGCTCGCCCAGTGCATGCGACGCGTCGGCCGCTTCGGCCTGCCGCAGCAGGTGCGCGCGGTCCAGGTGTGCCCAGGCCTGGACCTGGGCGTCGACGGCGTCTACACGGGCAAGCAGCGCGGTTGCCAGTTCGGTGGCCGAACATTCACCGGCCACTAGTTGTTGGCGCAGTTCCAGCGCGGTCAGGCCGGGCAGCAGATCGGGATCCATGGCGTCAGCGGCTGTAAAGAACTTCCGGCAGCCAGTTCACCAGCCCGGGGAAGATGTAGATGGCTGCCATGGCCACGAAGACCATCGACACGAAAGGCAGGCAGCCTTTGAAGATGGTCGATAACAGCACATAGGGCGGCGCCACCCCCTTGAGATAGTAGGCCGACATCGCCATCGGTGGGGTCAGGAACGAGGTCTGAAGGTTCAGCGCCACCAGGATGCCGAAGAACAGCGGATCGACGCCGAAGTGTGGCAGCAGCGGCAGGAAGATCGGCACGAAGATGATGATGATCTCGCTCCACTCGAGCGGCCAGCCGAGCAGGAAGATGATCAGCTGCGTCAGAAGCAGGAAGGTGACCGGGTTGAGATCGAGCCCGAGCACGAAGTCCTTCACCATGCTCTCGCCACCCAGGTAGCTGAAGATCGACGAGAAGGTCCAGGATCCGACGAACAGGTAGCAGACCATGGCCGAGGTGCGTGCCGTCAGGTACACCGCCTCGCGCAGCTTGTTCCAGGACAGCGCGCGGTAGGCCCCGGCCAGGATCACCGAGCCCAGCGCGCCGATGGCGGCAGCTTCGCTGGGGGTGGCCAGACCGAACAGGATGGCACCCAGCACCGACATGATCAGCACGGCCAGCGGGACGAAGGCCTGGGCCAGCAGCTTCACGACCGCGAAGAAGGGCATCACGGACTGGTCGGCAGGCAGCTTGGGCATCAGTTTGGGGCGCATGATCGCGACCACCACCACATAGCCCATGTAGAGCCCGGCAAGCAGAAAACCCGGCAGCAGCGCCGCGGCATACAGCTTGACCACCGAGACGCCGGCGGTCGCGCCGTAGACGATGAGCATGATCGACGGCGGGATCAGGATGCCCAGGGTGCCGCCGGCGCAGATCACGCCGGCCGAGATCTTCTGGTCGTAGTTGGCCTTCAACATGGCCGGGAAGGCCAGCAGACCCATCAAGGTGACCACCGCGCCGACGATGCCGGTTGCGGTGGCAAACACCGCGCAGGTGACGAGCGCGGCGATCGCCATCGCCCCCGGTACGCGCCGCAGTGCCACCTGAAGGCTCAGGAACAACCGATCCAGGATGTTCGAGCGCTCGATCATGTAACCCATGAACAGGAACAGCGGCACTGCGACCAGGATGTCGCTGTTCATCACGCTGAAGGTGTTCTGCGTGAAGAGGTAGAAGACGCGGTTGTCGAAGAACGCCTGGTCGGGCGTGAAGTAGGCGTAGTAGCCGAACATCACCCCCATCGCCATCAGCGTGAAGGCGATCGGGAAGCCCAGCATGATGATGAAGATGAACAGGCCCAGCATCAGCAGGGCGAGCTGGGGATTGCTCATGGGTGCCTCCTGGTGGCAGCGCGGCTGCCCGAAAGGGGCGTGATCGAAGCAGCCATGCGACCTTCGCTCATGAATGGATCCCCTTGGCCTGTTCGCTGGTGTGCAGTTGCACCAGCTGTTCTTCGAGCTCGATCACGTCGTGCAGCCGAACCGGCCATTGGCCTTCTCTCAGACACAACAGGCAGCGCAACACCTCGGCAATGCCCTGCAAGGTCAGCAGCACGCCGGCGGCCGGGATCAGCATCTTCAAAGGCCAGATCGGTACGCCGACCGGGCTGTTGACGCTGACCTCGCGGATCGCGAAGGACTCGTGTCCATAGCCCCAGCCGGCGATCACGAGCGCCAGCACGCCCGGGAAGTAGAAGATGAAATACAGCAGCAGCTCCATCGTGGCCTGGTGGCGAGGTGCCCAGCGCCGATAGAAGATGTCCGCGCGCACATGGCCACCACGAGACAGCGTGTAGGCGCCGCACATCAGGAACAGCGCGCCGTACAGGATGTAGCTGAGGTCGAAGGCCCAGCTGGTCGGGTCGTTCAGCACATAGCGCACGAAGACCTCGTAGCTGACGCCCAGCGTCAGGATCACGATGCACCACGCAAACGCATGGCCCACCGACTTGTTGAGCAGATCGATCGTCTTGATGACGCTGCGAATCATGTTTGCGCCTCCAACAAAACAAGGGAGGCCCTGGGCCTCCCTTTGTGCGACAGGGCGGATCGCCGGATCAGGACATGCCGGGGATCTTGCCGTGGATGTGCTCGTAGCCGACCTTGAAGTCGGCCTCGTTGAGGAACATGTACTTGGCCACACGCTTGGACCATGCCTTCTGGCTCTCGACCACCTTCTTGAAGAAGGGGTCCTCGTCGGACAGCTTCTTGGTGATGATGTCCCAGGCCTTGATCTGCGCGTCGAACACCGACTTCGGCGTGCGGATCACATTGACCTTGTCCTTGTTGATCAGATCGTCGAGGTCGCGTGAGTAGTTGTCCATCGCGGTCCACCAGTTCGACGACGATGCGGCCTCGGCGGCGTAGCGCAGGATCGCCTGCAGGTCCTTGGGCAGCGCGTCGTGCTTCTTGCGGTTGAATGCGATCTCGAAGAACTCCATCGCCTGATGGAAGCTGCCCATCATGTAGTTCTTGGCCACGTCCTGGGCGCCGAAGCGGCGGTCCGACGTGGGGTTGTTGTACTCGAAAGCGTCAATCACGCCACGGTCCATCGCGGGCACGATCTCCCCGCCGGGCAGCTGCGTGACCTTGCAGCCCACTTCCTGCATCAGGTCGGCGGCCAGACCCACGGTGCGGTACTTCAGGCCCTTCAGGTCGGCGGCGCTCTTGACCGGCTTCTTGAACCAGCCCAGCGGCTGCGTCGGCATCGGCATCGCGAAGTAGCCGACGACGTCGAGATTGATCTTCTTCAGCAGCTCCTGGTACATCTCGAGGCCACCGCCTCGGTAGATCCAGGCCAGCGTCTGCGGCGCGTCGCAGCCATTGATCGGGCCCGAGCCGAACAGTGAGGCCACCTTGCTCTTGCCATACCAGTACACCGGCACGTCGTGGCAGGCGTCGAGCACACCCTTGCTGGTGGCGTCCATCACCTCGAAAGGCTTGACTACCGCACCGCCGACCAGATAGTCGATGCGCAGACGGCCGCCCGACATCTCGTTGACGCGCTTGACATACTCTTCGGCCATCTCGTTGAAGATGTCCTTGGCGCCCCAGGCGCCCTGCATCTTCAGCACGATCGGCGACTGTGATCTCGCGATCATCGGTGCGGTCAGCGCGACGGCACCGGCCGCGGTCGAGGCCGCGGCCCCCAGGAACCTGCGGCGGGCCGGTTTGGCCTCGGGGGAGGCGGTCGGTTGGCGTGAACTGTCGGTCATTGGGTTTCTCCGGTTGAGCTGAATCGGCGTCGACGCCGCAGGGGAACCGGACCACTATGTTTCGATGTGCGGCCATCGACAAGCCGGAATTTCCCCATGGCGCGCAGACGGTGAATTCGGTGCGCGGTCAAACGATCTCAGGGTTGACCCCAGTGCCCATGATTTTCAAGGCGACACTTTGTCGCTCGTACGGCTTCAAGGCAGAGTGAGCGGGCGGCGAACACCTTCGACCTGAACCCGCAGGCGAACGCGGTCGGCCACCAGCGGCACGCCGAAACTGGCGCCGAAGGCACTGCGCAGCAGCTCGCCCTCGAAATCCCCACCACAGCGCTGTGGTGTCGCCGGTTCGGGCGGCGTGCAGGCAAAACGCCGGGCTTGCAAGGTCAGCGAAACGCCGATGCCGCGCAGCGTGAACTCACCCGTCAGCGCCACCGGTTGCCCCAGCGCGAAATTGAAGCGCTCGGCCACGAAGTAGGCCTGGGGATGACCGGTCCCGTCCAGCAGGTCGGCTTGCCGCAGGCGTTGGTCGAGCAGCTTCAACCCGGTGCTCAACGTGTCGATGTCGATCACCAGGCCGACGTAGCCGCGACCGGCCTCGGCATCGAGCATCACCTGGCCGCGCAGCGGTCCGAAGCGCCCGCGCAAGGTGGAGGTGTCGAAGTGCCGGACCTCGAACTGAACGAAGGTTTGCTGCGGGTCGAGGTCGTACAGCACCGGCGTTGTCAGGCCCACACCAGGCATCAGGGCCAGCACCGCGCTCAGCGCAAGACAAGGGGCCGGGCGGTTCATGACGATGGCGCCGCGTCGGCGTCCTCGTCCTGTTCCGGGTCCTGGCGGATGGACTCGACCTGCACCTGCAGCCGGATCGGCCCGTGCAGGTCGAATGCCGGGTCGAGCGCCAGCCCCAGTGTCGACGGATCGAGTTCGGTCTCGAATTCACCGCCGCACACCTCGCGCAGCAGCAGAGGATTGAGATAACAGTTGAAGTGAACGGTCTTCAATCTGATCGGCAGATCGATCGAACCCAAGCTCAGCCGGCCCAGGGCCGCGCCCGGGCGGTCGCCGTCGAAGCGCAGGGCGACGATCTCCACGTTTGCCAAAGTCGCGCCAGTTGCGCCCAGGGCCCGGCGCAGCGCAGCGTCGAGTGCCGGCCGGCCGGTGTTCACCGAGTCCAGCCGCAATTCGACGCGGCCCTGGCCCAGGCGCGCCTGGCGGTCGAACCGGATGTGGCCGGACACCTTGTCGAACCGGCCACGCAAGGTGCTCAGGCCCGCGTGGTTCCAGGCAAAGTGCACAAAGCTGTGGGTGGGGGTGAGCCGATAGACCTGCGCTGCCGCCAGCGCACCGGCATCGCACGACAGCGCGCCGCACAGCACCAGCACCGATTGCGCGACCCAACCCCGGGCTGGCTTCACGGGGCGGCCAGGCCAGTGAGTTGCAACTTGAATCGCACCTGCACCTCGTTGGCCACCACCGACACGTCGGCCCACTCGCCTTCGCCGAGCCCGAAGTCCAGCCGCTTGAGCGTGAAGCTGCCGCTGGCCACGCCCTGCCCCGGCCCCGGGCCGAGGGCCAGGCTGACGGGCACCACGAGCTCCTTCGTGCGCCCCTTGATCGACAGCGACCCGCCAACCTCGAAGCGGCCGCTGCCCAGCACCTTGACGCCGCTGCTGCGGAACTGCGCCTGCGCAAAGCGGCCGCTGTCGAACCACAACGGCCGCGCGGCTTCGGTCTCGGTCTCGGCGGCGCCGAAACTGATGCTGCGTGTGTCGATGCTGAACGCCACCTCTGCGGCCTGCGGCTGCCGCGGGTCGAAGCGCAGTTGGGCCTGCCAGCGCGCAAAGCGCCCTTGCACCGGCACGCCCATCTGCCGCGTCACGAAGCGGATCTCGCTGGCTTCGGGCAGCACGGTCTGTGCGTGACCACCGACGGCGGACAGCAGCAGGGCCAGGGCGGTGGCGCGCATGGAGCGTTCTCCTCGGGGCGGGGGCGTCAGAACTGCCAGGCGAAACCCGCGCGCAGGCTGTGCTGCGTCAGGTCGACCGCGGCGTCGTAGCCGGGAAAGAAGGGGCCGGCCGGCGCCGCCAGGAAGGCGTCGGCCTGGCCGTAGTCGTCGTAGAGGTACTCGACCCGGACCAGCAGCCGGGGCGTCACCGCGATCTCCAGCCCGGCGCCCAGGCTCCAGCCCAGCAGCCGCTCGCGGTCGCTGCCGAAGCCGCTGTCGCTGTCGTCGACCTCCAGCCCGCTGGCGGCGAG
>Ga0073899_10000527_pt1 | contig 35292 bp, 32 predicted proteins | sample KloWWTmetaKNB5Ph_FD_88975 | JGI IMG/M metagenome (GOLD analysis project Ga0073899, IMG submission 88975) | Active sludge microbial communities from Klosterneuburg, Austria, studying microevolution and ecology of nitrifiers - Klosterneuburg... | ecosystem: Engineered > WWTP > Aerobic digester >... | reverse complement strand
GCGACCGCGGAGCCGAGCATGTCGGTGCCGAACCGGACGCCCTCCTCCTCGGTCCAGGCCGCGACCACCAGCGGTCGACGGGTGGTGATGCCGGCCTCGTCCAGCGTCCGGACGACCTCGAGGGCGCCGAGCACGCCGAGGCACCCGTCGAAGGCGCCGGCGGTGGGCACCGAGTCGATGTGGGAGCCGACGATGACCGGTGCCAGCGCGGGGTCGGTGCCCTCACGCCGGCCGAAGATCGAGCCGAGCTCGTCGACGGTGACGCTGAGGCCGGCCTCCTGCAGCCAGCGGACGAGCAGGCGGCGGCCCTCCGCGTCGGCGTCGGTGAGCGACTGCCGGTTGACCCCGACCAAGCCGGTCGCAGGGTCGTCGTAGGCGCCGATCCGGGCCAGTTCCGCCAGCGACGACCAGAGCCGGTCGGCGTTGATGCTGACGAGCGGACGGGTGGAGGTGGACGAGGTGGAGGTGGACGAGGTGGAGGTGGACGAGGTGGAGGTGGACGGGACCAGGCTGGTCACCTGCTGATCGGTCGGGGTGCTCATGGGGTGCCTCCTCGGGCTCGAAGCCGAGGCTAGAGACCGCGATCCCATGCAATCGATAGGCTCCGGGCAATCGGTATTCATGCAGTCCTGCCATGAGTGAGGGCCCGTGTACAACCTGAACCGGCTCCGGCTGCTGCGGGAGGTCCACTTCCGCGGCACGCTGGCCGCTGCGGCTGAGGCCCTGGGCTACAACCCGTCCACGGTGTCCCACCAGTTGGCGACGCTTGAACGCGAGGTCGGGGTGCGGCTGCTGGAGCCGGTCGGTCGGCGGGTGCGGCTGACCGACGAGGCCCTGATCCTGATCGGGCACACCGAGGAGGCGCTGCGGCACCTGGAGGAGGCGCGGGCCGGGATCGCCGCCGCCGGTGGTCGGGTGCAGGGGCTGGTGCGGGTCGCGACCTTCCAGACCGCGGCGCACACCGTCCTGCCCGAGGTGCTGACCGGGCTGTTGGTCGCCCACCCCGGGCTGCGGCTGCGGGTCAGCCACGTCCCGGTGCAGGAGGCGCTGCCGGGGTTGGTGGCGCGCGACTTCGACCTGGTGCTGCAGGAGGAGTTCCCCGGCCACCCGGGGTTGCGGGTGCCCGGCGTGGCGACGACCCCGCTCGCCTCCGACCCGCTCTGGCTCGTCAGCCCCGCGGCGGCACCGGTGGCGTCCCTCGCCGAGACGCGGGAGCGGCCCTGGGTGATGGAGCCGGCGGGCACCCTGGCCCGGCGCTGGTCGACCGCCGCCTGCCGCACCGCCGGCTTCGAGCCCGAGGTCGCCTGGGAGACCTCCGACGTGCTGCTGCACCTGCGCCTGGCCCGCGCGGGCGCCGCCGTGGCGCTGGTGCCCGGGCTCGCCCTGCGCGCCGTAGGACGGGACGGGCTGCTTGCCGTCCGTCCCGAGGGGGAGCCGGAGCGCACGATCTCGCTCACCGTCCGGGAGGGCTCGGGGCGGGCGCCCGCGCTCGCCGCCGTCCGGGACGCGATCGTCGCCGGCTTCGCGGCCCCGAGCGACGACGCCTGACGCGCCCCGCAGGCGCCGCCCCGATCAGCTACCGGCCAGGCGGTACACCCGCGACTCCCACGGGGCGAGCGCCGACCCTGCGACCACATGCGTGCCGAGCAGCACCTCCGCGCCGTCCAGCGCCGGGAGCCCGGCGGGCAGCTCGACCGGCTCCGACGACCAGTTCGCGACCACGAGCAACCGTTCCCCGCCCCGGGTGCGCGTGTAGCAGAACAGCCGTTCGTCCTCGGGCAGCAGGAGCTCGAACCGGCCCTGCCGCACCACCTCCAACTCGTGCCGCATCCCGATCAGCCGCCGGTAGTGGTGGAAGACCGAGTCGGGGTCGTCCCGTTGGGCCGCCGCGTTCAGCCAGGCGTGGTTGGGGTTCACGGCCAGCCACGGGATGCCCGTCGTGAAGCCCGCCTGCGCCGTGCCGTCCCACTGCATCGGGGTGCGGGCGTTGTCGCGGCTCCGGGCGCCGATCACCGCCAGCAGCTGCTCCGGGTCGGCCCCGAGCGCGAGCGCGCCGGCGAAGAAGCGCAGCGATTCGAGGTCGTTGTACTGCTCGATGGCGGTGAACCCGGCGTTCGTCATGCCCAGCTCCTGGCCCTGGTAGACGTACGGCGTGCCCTTCAGCAGGTGCAGCGTCGTGCCGAGCGTCTTGGCCGAGGCCACCCGGAACTCCGGACGGTCGTCGCCGAACCGCGACACCGAGCGCGGCTGGTCGTGGTTCTCGAAGTAGAGCGAGTTCCAGCCCACCTCGGCCAGCCCCGCCTGCCAGGTCGCCAGGTTCGCCTTCAGCGCGGGCAGGTGCAGCGGTACCGGATCCCACTTGATCCCGCTCGGGCCGGCGTCGACGCTGACGTGCTCGAAGGTGAACACCATGCCGAGTTCCGCCGCGGCCGGGTCGGTGTAGGAGCGGGCACGCTCCACGTCCACGAGGATCATCTCCCCCACCGTGAACAGGTCGTCGGCCGCGATCCCGACCTCGCGGTTCAGCTCCTTCAGGAACTCGTGCAGCCGTGGGCCGGAGACCACCAGGGACGGGTCGTAGCAGAGCCCGTCCGGGCTGGTCACCGGTCCGTCGGCGAGGGGCAGCGTCTTGGAGATGAGGTTGATCACGTCCATCCGGAAGCCGTCGACGCCGCGGTCGACCCAGCGGCGCATCATCTGGTGGATCTCGGCCCGCACCTGCGGGTTCTCCCAGTTGAGGTCGGGCTGCCGGGGGCTGAACAGGTGCAGGAAGTACTCGCCCGAGGCGGGGTCGAACTGCCAGCCCGAGCCACCGAAGAACGAGCCCCAGTTCGTCGGCTCGGCGCCGGGGCTGCCCGGTTCGAACCCCGGACGGGCGGGGCGCCAGAAGTACCAGTCCCGCCTCGGCGAGGACGGATCCCGCGACTCCTGGAACCAGCGGTGCTCGTCGGAGGTGTGGTTCACCACCAGGTCCATCACGAGCTTCATGCCGCGGGCGTGCAGGCCGGCGATCAGCGCGTCGAGGTCAGCCAGGGTGCCGAAGAGGGGGTCCACGTCGTCGTAGTCGCTGATGTCGTAGCCGTTGTCGTCCATCGGCGAGCGGTAGACCGGCGAAAGCCACACCACGTCGACCCCGAGCGCCTCGAGGTGGTCGAGCCGGCCGAGGATGCCGGGCAGGTCGCCGACCCCGTCCCCGTCACTGTCGGCGAACGACCTGGGGTAGATCTGATAGACCACTGCGCTGTGCCACCATGCCATGCCCCATCATGGCTCGCGGCCGGCCCCCACCGGGCGGGTTCCGGCTTCAGGTGAGTTGTCCGCCCCCCCGGAGTTCGGCCACGATCCGGGCGTCCATCGCCTCGTCGATCCGGTATCTGGCGCGGTAGATCAGGTAGCCGGCCAGGGTCAGCACCGGCGGCACCACCAGCATCGCGAGCCTTCGGCGATCCGCGCCGACCCCGAGGCTTCGACAGGCTCCGCCATCGATCCGCGACCCTGGGCCTGCCGGGGTTCGGCGGAGGTACCCCTGCCCTCGGCCCGGCGGCTCTGGGAGAATGGGCTGCCATGGAGCCGCTCACCCTGATCCCACCCCACGCGCCCCGACGGCACGGCTGGCTGGCCGCAGCGCTGGCGGTCGTCGTCCTCGCCGTCGGGGTCGTCCCGGCCACCGCGGCACCGACGGCACCGGTCCCGGCTGCCGCACCGGCGCCACTGCCGGACCCCGACGTCCTGGACGCCCGGCTGCGAAAGGTCTCCGACAAGGGGATCGGTAGCCTCGGCAGCATCGTCACCACCACGGACGGGCAGGTGCTGGCGGCCCGCTCGGCCGACACCCCGCTGATCCCCGCCTCGACCATGAAGGTCCTCACCACCATGGCCGCCCTCGACACCCTCGGGGCCGACCGTAGCTTCGTGACCAGCGTGGTGCGGGTCGCCCCCGGACGGATCGTGCTGGTCGGCGGTGGTGACCCGATGCTCACCGACAAGACCTCGACCGCCGACTACCGTCCCGCCTCGCTGCAGAAGCTCGCCAAGGCGACGGCGAGCGCGCTCAAGGCCGCCGGACGGACGTCGGTCGCGCTGCGCTACGACGCCGACCTGTTCAGCGGCCCCACGTTCAACCCCGAGTGGAAGGCGAAGTGGCGGGGCTGGGAGGGACGCGTCGCAGCCCTGGAGATCAACTCCGGCAAGCTCGCCGGCGGTCGAGCCGCCGCCAACCCGGCCCGGAACGCGGCCAACGCGTTCGCGCGCCGGTTGCGGACGGCCGGGATCACCGTCACCTCGGTCGCCGCCGGTGACGCGACCGCCGGCGCGACCGAACTGGCGCAGGTGCGCTCGGCCACCGTGGCCCGGATCATCAAGCGCACGCTGCGGGTGAGCGACAACGTGGCCGCCGAGACGCTCTCCCGGCACGCCGCCGTGGTGGCCGGCCGCTCGGGCAGCTTCAAGGGCGCCGCGGCGAACCTCACGACCTGGCTCGACGCGCACGGCCTGTGGGCCGACGGCCAGAGGATCCTGGACGGCAGCGGCCTGGCGCCCGGCAGTCGCCTCACCCCCCGCGCGCTGGCGGCGGCGATCCGGCTCGCCCTGGCCGAGGCCGAGTTCGCCCCGATCATCGATGGGCTGCCGGTCGCCGGCGAGAGCGGAACCTTGAAGAGCCGCTTCGACGACCCCTCCGAGAAGGCGGGCCGCCACACCGTCCACGCCAAGACCGGGACGCTCAGCGGGGTCGCCGGACTGGCCGGCTACCTGACCACGGCCGACGGAGCGGTGCTGGTGTTCGCCGAGCTCGCCAACAAGGCCACCAGCTACTACCGCGCCTACGACTGGCTCGACCGGGAGGCGGCCGTGGTGGCAGGGTGCGGCTGCCGCTGAGGCGGCAGCGGCCCGCCAGCCTCGATCGAGCGGCTTCATCCGTCCGGGAGCCGGGAGGGGAGTCCGATGCAGGCCGTCTTCGTCACCGGCGCCACCGGGACGGTCGGCTCCGCGGTGGTCAGCCATCTGCTCGGCCGCGGCCAGCGGGTGATCGCCGCCGTCCGGCGCGCCGAGGATGCCGAGCTGCTCCCGTCCGGCGCCGAGCCCCGGCAGTTCGACTTCGACGCTGACAGCGAGACCCTCGACAGGAGCCTGGCCGGCGCGGACCGGCTCTTCCTGATGCGTCCGCCCGCGATCGCCGACGTCGCGACCCACCTGTTCCCACTCGTCGAGGCCTCCCGTCGAGCCGGCATCGCCCAGATCGTGTTCCTCTCCCTGCAGGGAGTGCAGGCGAACCGGGCCACCCCGCACCACGCCGTGGAGGCCCACCTGCGCCGGCTGGATGCGCCCTACACCTTTCTGCGTCCCAACTTCTTCATGCAGAACCTCTCCACCACCTACGCCGACGAGATCCGCGAGCACGGCCGGATCTTCGTCCCGGCCGGACGGTCCCGCACCGCCTTCATCGACGCGCGCGACATCGGTGCCGTGGCCGCTGCGGTGTTCACCGGTCCCGGGCACCTCCGGCGGGCCTACACGCTGTCGGGGGAGCAGGGCCTCAGCTACGCCGAGGTGGCCAGGACGATGACCGAGATCCTCGGCAGGCCGATCACCTATCCGCCCAGCGAGCAGGAGTACCTCGCGGCGTTGGCCGCCCGCGGGTGGCCCGCCGACTACCTGGCCGTGCAGCGGACGATCTACCGGGTCGTGCGCCTCAACGTGTCGGCCCTCCCCAACCATGCGGTGCGTCGGCTCACCGGCGCACCCGCGACCAGCTTCGCCGACTTCGTCCGCGACCACCGCCACGTCTGGACGTGAACGCCGGGTCGAGGCTCCGTCCTCCTGCGGTGTATACTCCGGTGTATGCAGCGCACGAACATCTACCTGGAGGAACGCCAGACCAGAGCGCTGAACAGGCTGGCCACTGCGGCTGGGGTCTCCCGGGCCGAGATGCTTCGGCGCATCCTCGACCGTGGACTCGCCGGCGAGGCGGACACCCTGGTCACGAATCTGGCAGCCGTTGACGCCGCGTTCGGGTGTCTGGCCGACGTCGACCCCGAGCTACCCCTCCGCAGTCAGGATTCCCGCGAGGAGTACCTGCGGCAGACGTGGGGGGAGCAGTGATCCTCGTCGACACCGACGTGCTGATCTGGCATCTGCGTGGTCGTCCCCGGGCCGGGGCCTGGCTGCGTGCTGCGCGCCAGCGTGGCCCCCTCGCGATCAGCGCGGTCAGCGTCGCGGAACTCACCGGCGGAATGCGCACGGGTGAGCGTCGCGAGGTGCGGGGCCTCCTCTCCGCATTCACTACCGAACCGGTCACCGACGCCGTCGCCAGGCGGGCGGGCGACCTGATGCGGGAGTACCGGCGCAGCCACAGCATCGGCCTGGGGGACTACCTGATCGCGGCCACCGTGCTGGAGCGCGGCCACGAACTCGCGACCCTCAACCTCCGCCACTTCCCGATGCTCCCGGGCCTCAGCGCTCCGTTCGACCCCGACGCCCCCCTCCCGGACTGAACCCCCGCACCCGAGCGCCGCCGGATTCCCGTCCGTGGACGCGGGGGATGTTCGCCGCTCGAAGCTCCCGCGGTGGCGTGGGCCACCGTCAGTGCGCGCTAATCACACGCGTGTAGTTATCCCCACTGTGGACAGCCCTGTGGATAACTCAGGCCCAGTAGCCGGGGGACACCGCCTCCACCGCGAGGTCGGCGGAGCGACCGGCCAACCGCTGGATCCCCCGTCGGCACCGCTGTCGAACCACGGCGCCGCTCACGCCGAGCCGTCTGGCTGCCTCCTCACTCGGCAGGTCCTCGGAGTACACGAGCCGGAGCACCCGCTCGGTCGTGGGGTCGATCACCGCCTGCCGCCTCGCCTGCCGCAGCACGTGCTCGAGTTCCTCCGAGGGGTGCAGCTCCCCCACCCCTGCCTCCTCCGCCACCCCGTCCGACGCCGGAGACGCTCGCCGCCAGACCCGCTTGCGGGTGTCGAGCGCCAGGTTCGCCGCGATCCGGGACGGCCGCCGCACCAGCGGGTAGCCGGCGATCACCAGCCACAGCTCGCCGACGTAGTCGTCCACGCCGTGGAGGCGGTCGCGGGCCGCGTCCAGTACGGCCCGGCCGAGCATGGCCTGCAGCACCACCCGCTGCGCGAGGGCGGCGTCGTCGTCCGCGGAGAGCAGCGCCCGTAGGACGGGGTCGGGGGCCGCGCGGATCGCCGGCAGCAGTTCGGCCAGGCTCCCCACCGCGCGCAGGACGGGGAACCGCCGCCACCCCGCGGGCAACGGGTGCGGAGCGATCAGTTCCCACTCGGCGTTGAGCCGTCGGATCGTTGGATGTGTCATGTCCGGCAGCCTGCTCCCGCGGTGTTGCCCGGAGTGTTGCCAGAGCGGGGTGGGTTGTTGGCCGTATCTCCGTCTCCCGGGCTCCCCAGATCTCCGTCTCCCGGGCTCCCCGACTCCCCTTACCGCCTCCCAACGGCCGCGACGCTACATGGACGTGCGCCTCGCTACCTTTCCTGCTGTAGCGAGGCGCAGGTTCGTGTAGCGAGGCGGTGGGACCGGACTGCGTGGAGTTCCGGCGGCAAGGAATGAGAGCGCTAGCACTACGGATGCGTAGGTTTGCTAACGATCAGGTAACGACCCCCGGTGTGTCTCCCCCTGGCACCGCCTGATGTCCTAACGTTTGAAACGTACTCAATCCGGTTCCATTGGTCGCCGTACAAGAACCATCCTGAACGCCCAGGGGGTTGCTCGGATTATCCAGCAGCCCTCTGGTGCCGCGTTCGGGGCCGGTCCACCCCCACTGATGCGTCCTGCCAGGCTGCGGCCGCCGGGTGATCAGCCGCGGTAGCGCTCCAGCGCCCGCTGCAGGAAGTCCGCAAGGGCGCCGGATTCGCCGTCACGGCCACCCCGTCCGATCTCGAGCGTCGGCAGGGCCGGCGTGGGGTGCACCCCGACGAAGCGCGCCAGCACCGAGCCGGGCATGACGAGTTGGTAGTAGGTGCCGTCGGCCGCCACCGCCACCGACTGGGCCATGTTGAGGTACCAGCCCTGCAGCGGCGTCTTCACCCGGGAGCCGTTCAGCAGGGTCGCCTGCAGTGGTTCGGGGGCGATCCCCTCGGCGGCCATCGTGGCCACGAACCCGTCCAGCTGCAGCTGGGCGGCCTGCGCCTCGCCCTGGGCCGCCGCCCGGGCAAGCTCGGCCCGGCGTTCGGCGTCGGCGCGACGCTGGTTCTGGTGCTCCACGGCACCAGCGTAGGTGCCGCGGGGCCGGACGAGGACTGGCTAGCATGGAACCGCCCCGGCGAGAGGACGAGATGCGACGCTTCCTGGCCGCGACGACCGCCGTCCTCGCGCTCACGGGGTGCGCCCTGATCCCCGCGAGCCCCTCGCCCGCCTCCACCCGGGGCTCCGGCACCGCAGGCAACCCCGTGACAGCGGCCACCCCGACCCCGACCCCCGTGCCGACACTGGCCGTCGGGGACTGCACCGCCACGTTGCCCGAGGGCACCACCACCGCGGCGAACCTCACCGCCGTCCCGTGCTCCTCCGCCCACGCCTGGGAGGTGTTCGCGGTGATCCCGCTGACCCCGACCAGTCCTCCACCGGAGCAGGAACTCCTGGCTGCCGCCAAGGACGCGTGCCTGCCGGCCTTCCGGGAGTACGTGGGCGTCGCCCCCGCCTTCAGCCGCTACGACGCGATCTTCCTCACGCCCGACCTTGCCGGCTGGGACGACCCCGCCGCCCGCACGATCACCTGCCTGGCCGGACGCGAGGACGGCGGGCTGCTGGGCTCGGCGGCCGGCGACTCGACGCTGTTCCCCGAGCCGGGCGAGTGCACCGGACCCCAGGACGTCGGCCTGCTGGAGGTCGAGGTGCTGCCCTGCAGCAGCCCCCACCACTGGGAGGTCTACGCCCAGCGGAAGCTGTCGGAGGCACCGACCGACGCCGCCCTCGCGACGCTGGTGAAGGAGGTCTGCGCGGCGAAGTTCGCCGCGTTCGTCGGTCGCAGCCCGGCGAAGTCCGCCTACGAGTACGCCTACTTCGCCCCCACCGCCGACACCTGGGACGGGATCCGCGACCGGCGGCTGGTGTGCAGCGCAGGCTCTCCGAAAGGCGGGATCACCGGCAGCCTGAAAGGAATCAAGCGGTAGGCGACATTGCCACCACAAGCGCGTACAGTGGCGCGGGTGTCTACGATCTCCATCGTTGCCGGGCTTGTCACAGACCCCGACGACCGGGTCCTGCTGGTGCGCAAGCACGGTACCGAAGCGTTCATGCAGCCGGGCGGCAAGCCCGAGCCCGGCGAGCCGCCGCGCGTCGCGCTCTCCCGCGAGCTGAACGAGGAATTGGGCCTCAACGTCCACCCCGAGCGGCTGCGGCCGCTGGGTGACTTCCGCGCCCGGGCCGCCAACGAACCCGGCCAGCGCGTCGACGCCCAGGCGTACGCCGTTCGGCTCACCACCCACGAGGCCGCGCTGGCCGAGCCCTGCGCCGAGATCGCCGAGGCGGTCTGGGTCACCACCGACGAGGCCACCGAACTCACGCTCGCCCCGTTGAGCCGCGACCACATGCTCGCCCTGGTCGGCGCCTGACCCTGCTCAGGTGGTCAGCCGACCTTCGACAAGCTCAGGGATCGTGGGAACGCTGGCTGAGTCTGCCGGAGCCTCCGGTCAGTCCAGGCTGGCGAGCAGGTCGTCGAGCTTGGCGTAGCCGTCGTTGACGCCGACTTCCATGCCGCTGGCGAGCCACTGGTCGCGGCCCTCGAAGCTGTCGACCAGCGACGTGGCGACCAGCCGGGTGCGACCGTCCCCGAGGTCGGTGAGGGTGAGCGTCTCCAGCGACACCCCGTCCGGCCAGCCGTCGAAGGTGAACGTCTGCACGATCCGCAGCGGGGAGACCTCGTGGAAGCAGCCGTGGAATCGGTACTCCTCACCCTCCCGGACGTTCGTGAACGCCCAACTGCCACCGCTGCGCGCGTCCCAGTGGTCGATCCTGGTCGTGACGTCCGAGGGCCCGATCCAGCGCTCGAACAGGTCGGGGTCGGTGTGGGCGCGCAGCACCTGCGCGGGGCTGGCGGCGAAGTCCCGGGTGATCCGGATCAGCGGGACTTCCGCGTCGGCCTCGATGCTGGCCGTGTCGTGGCGTTCGGTCATGGTTCCTTCTCCTTCGGTGCTGGGTCGGCGGTGTCCGGGTATGCCTCGTCGGCGTCGAGGGTGGCGAGCACGGCGTCCAGGCGCCGGTAGCGTTCCTCGGCCTGGCGGCGGTGGTGCTCCAGCCAGTCGGTGAGCGGTTCGAACACGGCGGCCTCCAGGTGGATCCGGCGTCGCTGGGCCTCGGGACGGCGCGTGACGACCCCGGCGCGTTCCAGCACCCCGAGGTGCTTGGAGACGGCCTGCATGCTCATCGCGTAGGGCTGGGCGAGTTCGCCGACGGTCGCGTCGCCCCGGCTGAGCCGGGCCACCAGGTCACGCCGAGTGGGGTCGGCCAGAGCTGCGAAGGCCAGCGAGAGCTGGTCGGTCGGCACCGGGTCAGTCCGCGGTCGCCGCCGGGGCCTCCGGGGTCTCCGGGGTCTCCGGCGCTGCTGTGTCCGCGGCGGCCTCCAGTTCGGCGATCACGAGCCGGTGCTGGCCGAACATCGCCTGCTGGGCCGCTGCCGCCCGCGCCGGATCGGGGTCGTTCAGGAGCTCGGTGAGCCGGGCCGGGACGATCTGCCAGGAGACGCCGAAGGCGTCGACCAGCCAGCCGCACATCGACTCCCGTCCACCGCCCTCGATCAGGCCGTACCAGTACCGGTCGACCTCCTCCTGGTCGGCGCAGGTGACGCTCAGCGAGATCGCCTCGGTGAAGCCGAACTCGCTGCGCTGGTTGATCGCCCGGAAGTTCGTCCCCAGCATCCGCCACTCGCCCAGCAGTGGTGGGGCGTCAGGCGCCATCCGCTGGAGTGTGACGATCTCCGAATCGGGGAACAGGGTGGTGTAGCGCTGCAACGCCGGCTCCATGTCGCCCTGGAACCACAGGCAGGTCGTGATGCTCATGTCGAGCAGCGTACGAGCGACCCGGCCACCTTGTCAACCGTTTGGTTGAATACCCTTGCCACCAAGCAGCTCAGTGAAGTCCGGGACGGCGAACTCGTCGAGCTCCAGCGACGGGGACGAGCGACGAACGAGGTCGGCGAAGGCGTCCGCGGCACGGGTGATCCGGCGGTCGAGCTTGCCGGGGCTGCCCCAGTCCTTGGTCGCGGCGAAGACGGGGTGCGGCGCGACGGGCGCCTTGAGGTAGTAGAAGAGCGGCAGCATCGCGTGGTCGATCGCCAGCGAATGTCTGGCGGTGCCCCCCGTGGCGCCGGGCAGCACGGGCCGTCCGGCCATCGTCCCCTCGGGCAGGGCGTCGAAGAACAGCTTGAACAACCCCGAGTAGGACCCGTTGTAGATCGGCGTCACCGCGATCACCCCGTCCGCGCGAGCCAGCGCCTCGAAGGCGCTACGCAGTCCGGGGCCGGGCCTCCGGGTCGCCACGAACGAGGCCAGTTCGACCGCGAGGGTGCGCAGTTCGAGGTGGGTGAGCCCGGTCGCGTCCCGGCCGAGGGCAGCCGCTGCGGCGGCGGCGAGCCGCTCGCCGAGCAGCGTGCTCGAGGACGGGACGCCGGTGCCGGCCGTCACCACGACGATGCCGGTCACCGGTGCTCGCTGCTCGCCGGCTCGCTGGCCACCGACTGCGCGCTCGCCGGCTCGGGCGAACGGCCGGTCACGTCGTCCTGCCGGCCGGGACGGCTCGCGGGCGCGACTTCACCGCGGGCCGCGACCAGGCTGGCGTGGGTCGGCGCGTCCGGGACGTGCGCCGGACGGTCCTGCGCGAAGCCCTTGCGCAACTCGGGCAGGATCTCGCCAAGCAGGTCGAGTTGGTCCAGGACGGTCTTCAGCGGCAGGCCGGCGTGGTCGACCAGGAAAAGCTGCCGCTGGTAGTGCCCGACGCCCTCGCGGAACGCCAGCGTGCGCTCCAGCACCTGCTGGGGCGAGCCGACCGTGAGCGGGGTCTCGGCCATGAACTCCTCCAGGGTCGGGCCGTAGCCGTAGACCGGGGCGACGTCGAAGTAGGGACGGAACTCGGCGATCGCGTCCTGGGAGTTGCGGCGCATGAAGAACTGCCCGCCCAGTCCGACGATGGCCGTGTCGGCCGGCCCGTGCCCGTGGTGCTCGAAGCGCTGCCGGTAGAGGTTCACCATCCGGCGGGTGTGGGAGGGGTTCCAGAAGATGTTGTTGTGGAAGAAGCCGTCGCCGTAGTAGGCCGCCTGCTCGGCGATCTCGGGCGAGCGGATCGAGCCGTGCCACACGAACGGCGGCACGTCGTCCAGCGGCCGCGGCGCCAGGGTGAAGCCGTGCAGGGGGGTGCGGAAGCGGCCCTCCCAGTCGACGACCTCCTCGCGCCAGAGCCGACGCAGCAACGCGTAGTTCTCGACCGCCAGTGCGATCCCGTCCCGGATGTCGCGTCCGAACCACGGGTACACCGGGCCGGTGTTGCCGCGGCCGAGCATCAGGTCGACCCGGCCCTCGGCGAGGTGCTGCAGCACGGCGTAGTCCTCGCCGATCTTCACCGGGTCGTTGGTGGTGATCAGGGTGGTCGCCGTGGAGAGGACGATCCGGGAGGTCTGCGCGGCGATGAAGCCCAGCAGGGTGGTCGGCGAGCTCGGGTGGAACGGCGGGTTGTGGTGCTCGCCGGTCGCGAACACGTCCAGCCCGATCTCCTCGGCCTTCTTCGCCAACGTCACGGCGGCGAGGATGCGCTCGTGCTCGGTGGGCGTCCGTCCGGTCGTGGGGTCGGTGGTGACGTCACCGACGGTGAAGATGCCGATCTGCATGCTGACTCCAAATAGTTGTAGATTCAACTACACCATGGAACGCCGTGGCCCGTCCAGTATTCCCCGGTCTGGCGAGCCCCTGGCGAGGATCGACCGCCGCTGTGGTGGTTATCAGGACGCGGCGGAACCGCCCAGACGCTTCGACCGCAGCACTGGTGGTTATGAGGTCGGTCTGGAGCCCCACAACCACCACAACGGCGGTCGGTCATTCTCGACACGGGAACTGGGCCCCCATAGCCACCACAACGGCGGTCGAAGGAGCTTGGGGAGGCTGGAGCGCGCAGCGGGGCCCGACGTCCCAGCGCCGGGGTCGGGGGATTCCCTAGGCTGGGGCCATGACGTGGACCTGGCCCGACGACCTCATCGCGATCGCGATCGTGCTGGCGGTCGCGCTCGTCACCCGGTTCCTGGCCGTCCGGACGATCCGGGGGCTCACGGCGCGGGCGCTCACCAAGGCCAGGCAGCGGCGCGAAGGGACGTCGACGCGGGCCGACCAGATCCTCGCCGCGGCCACCTTCGCCAACGGGGAGCGGTACGAGCAGCGCACGGCCACGATGGGTTCGCTGCTCACCAGCCTGACCACCGCCACCGTCTTCGTGATCGCGGTGCTCACCATCCTGGCGATCGTGGACGTGCCCCTGGCACCGCTGCTCACCTCGGCCGGGGTCGGCGGCGTCGCGCTCGCCTTCGGCGCGCAGAGCCTGGTGAAGGACTTCATCTCGGGGATCTTCATGATCCTGGAGGACCAGTACGGGGTGGGCGACTTCATCGACGTCGGCGAGATCACCGGCACCGTCGAGGAGGTTGGGCTCCGCGTGACGCGACTGCGGGACGCGACCGGGCAGGTCTGGTACGTCCGCAACGGGGAAATCACCCGGGTAGGGAACCTCAGCCAGGGCTGGTCGACCGCGATCGCCGACGTCCCGATCGCCCCGGACGAGGATCCGGTGAAGGCGATCGCCGTCCTGGAGCAGGTCGCGACCGACCTGGAGGCAGACCCCTCCTACGCCGACCTCCTGCTCGACCGCCCGACCGTGGTGGGCGTGAACGCCGTCACCCCCACCTCGATCCTGATCCGGGTCACCGCACGGACGGCGCCGAACCGGCACTGGCCGGTGCAACGGACGCTGCTCGAGCGCAGCGTGGGCGCGCTGACGGCCGCCGGCGTCCATGCCGCGGTCGTCGTCCCGTACATCCGGGAGGGGTGATGGTGAGGTCCGGGTGGTCGGGCAGCCCCATGGGACAGAAGGGGACGTACCGGGCCCAACCGGTCGACGCACCACCGGCTTGTGGGAGAGGTGGGGCAGAAGGGGCCGGTTCTCTTTCGTACCCGACCCTCCCGCATCAGGATCCCCGCCCCGGAGACGGACCTCAGCCGGCCGCGGCCGCGTCCAGCCCGTGCCGGAGCGACCGGGTGGAGCCGACCGAGGCGACGATGACGCACGCCATCGCAACCAGTTCGACCACCGACAGACGCTCGCCCAGCACCACCAGGGCCGAGAGCGCCGCGGCCGCCGGCTCAAGACTCATCAGGATGCCGAAGACGCCCGGCGGGATCGTCCGGAGCGCGACCATCTCCAGGCCGTAGGGGATCACCGAGGAAAGCACCCCGACCGCCAGGCCCACGCCGAGCACCCACGGCTGCCACAACGCCGCGCCCCCGGCCACGATGCCGGGCACCAGGAACACGGTCGCGCCGACGAGACTCCCGACGCTCACCCCCGTGACACCCGACCACACCTTTCCGGTGTGGCCCGACAGCACGATGTAGCCCGCCCAGGCGGCACCGGCGAGCAGCGCGTAGCCGATCCCGACCAGGTCGAGCACCACCGGCGCCCACCCCAGCAGCACGACGCCGCCGGCAGCCAAAGCCACCCAGACCAGGTCGCGGGGACGCCGGGAGCCGAGCACCGCCAGCGTGAGCGGCCCGAGGAACTCGATGGTGACGGCCAGCCCGATCGGGATCCGGGCGAAGGCCTGGTAGATCGACCAGTTCATGGTCGCCAGCGCGATGCCGTACCCGATCACCACCCGCCATTCCGGCCAGGTCCGGCCGCGCAGCCGGGGACGCGCGAGGACGAGCAGGATCGCCGCGGCGGTCGCCATCCGCAGCCAGGCGATCGCGGTCGGCGGCACGACGCCGAACATCGACTTGGCGACGGCGGCACCGACCTGGACGGAGACGATCGAGGCGACCACGAGCCACACCGGCGACAGCCAGGCGGGCAGTCCGCGGCTCATCCGGCCAGCCTGGAGTACTCGGGGCACTCCACCACGTGGTCGTTGACCATGCCGACGGCCTGCATGAACGCGTAGGTGATGGTGGGGCCGCAGAACCGGAACCCGGCGCGGCGCAGTGCCTTCGAGAGCGCCTCCGAGGTCGGGGTGCTCGCCGGGATCTCGGCGAGGCTGCGATAGTGGTGCTGCTCCGGGCGTCCGTCCACGAAGTCCCAGAGGAAGGTCGAGAAGCCGGGACCCTCCTGCAGGGTCAGCCAGGCCCGGGCGTTGCCGATGGCGGCCTCGATCTTGCCGCGGTGCCGGACGATGCCCGCGTCCGCCAGGCAGCGGGCGACCTCGTCCGGCCCCCAGCCCGCGATCCGGACGGGATCGAAGCCCTCGAACGCGGCGCGGAAGGCCTCCCGCTTCCGCAGGATCGTGATCCAGGCCAGCCCGGCCTGGAACCCGTCCAGCACGAGCTTCTCGTAAAGGGCTCTCGCGTCGTACTCGGGAACCCCCCACTCGGTGTCGTGGTAGGCGACGTACAGCGGGTCCGTCCCGACCCAGCCGCAGCGCTCGCCCATGCCGTCCTCCTCCGCCGCGCTCATGGTAGCCGCGGGCGGCCGAGGGGAGCGCGCGCAGCCGCGGGAGGGCAGGATGGGCCCATGAGCACTGACCAGCCGGCCCCGGCACCGTCCGACGCACCCTGGGTGCGGCACTACCAGCCCGGGGTGCCGGCCGAGATCGAGTTGCCGACCGAGTCGCTGGTCGCCCTGTACGAGCGTTCGGTCGCCGAGGCGCCCGACGCCGTCGCCACCGAGTTCTTCGGACGGGAGACGACCTACGCCGAACTCGGCGACCAGATCGCCCGGGCGGCCGAGGGGCTGCGTCGGCTCGGCGTGCGGGCCGGTGACCGGGTGGCGCTCATCCTGCCCAACTGCCCCCAGCACGTGGTCGCGTTCTACGCGGTGCTGCGGCTCGGCGCGATCGTGGTGGAGCACAACCCGCTCTACACCGCCCGCGAGCTGCGCCACCTGTTCGAGGACCACGCGGCCCGCGTCGTGATCTCCTGGGACGCTGCCGTCGCCCGGCTGCGCGAACGTCCGGCCGACATCGAGCTGGACGCGATCGTCGCCGTCAACCTGCTCAAGGCCTTCCCCACCGTCAAGCGACTCGCGCTCGCTCTGCCGCTGAAGCGGCTGCGCGAGACCAGGGCGCGGCTCACCCAGCCCGCTCCCGGCACCATGTCGTGGGAGGACCTGCTCGCCGCTCCCCCGCTGGAACCGGCGCATCCCCGTCCGAAAGTCAGCGACCTAGCCGTGATCCAGTACACGTCCGGCACGACCGGGGCACCCAAGGGCGCCATGCTGACCCACTTCAACCTCTTCGCCAATGCCCGGCAGGGCGAGGCCTGGATGCACGGCGCGCAGTACCGCAAGGAGACCTTCTACGCGATCCTGCCGATGTTCCACGCCTTCGGGATGACCCTCTTCCTCACCTACGGCATCCTCAAACAGGGCCGGCTGGTGCTGTTCCCCAGCTTCGACGTCGACCTCGTGCTGGACGCCGCCCGCAAGCACCCACCGACCGTCTACTGCGCGGTGCCGCCGATCTACGAGCGCACCGCCCGACGGGCACAGGAGCGCGGCATCGACCTCTCCGCAGCGAAGTACTGCATCTCGGGGGCGATGAGCCTGCCCGATTCGACCGTCGAGCTGTGGGAGAGCGTGTCCGGCGGGCTGCTGGTGGAGGGCTACGGGATGACCGAGGCCTCGCCGGTCTGCCTGGGGAACCCGTTCGCTCCGTCCCGGCGGCCGGGGACGATCGGGGTCCCGTTCCCCAGCACCCGGATGCGCGTGGTGCACCTCGACGATCCGGACGTTGACGCGGTCCCCGGCGAACGCGGCGAGCTGCTGGTGCAGGGGCCGCAGGTGTTCAGCGGCTACTGGCAGAACGCCGAGGAGACGGCCCGCACGCTGCTGCCCGGCGGCTGGCTGCGCACCGGCGACATCGTCGTGGTGGACGCCGACGGCTTCACCACCATCGTCGACCGGGCGAAGGAACTGATCATCACCGGCGGCTTCAACGTCGCCCCGTCGGAGGTGGAGCAGGTGCTGGCCGCGCACCCCGCCGTCCGGGAGGCCGCGGTCGTGGGGCTGCCGGCCAGCGGGGGTGGGGAACGGGTGGTCGCGGCCGTCGTGGCGGCGGATCCGACCCCACCCACCGAGGCCGACCTGCGCGCCTTCTGCCAGGAGCGGCTCGCGGGCTACAAGGTGCCGCGGGAGTTCGTGGTGCTCGACGCGCTGCCCACCTCGATGCTGGGAAAGGTGCTGCGCAAGCAGGTCAAGGAGCAACTGCTGGCACGGTGAGCCCCTGGGCTCTCGCTGCGCCCCGCTGGGTAGGGACCGGTCCGCCCTGTCTGGTCACGGCTGGCTGATAAGGGGACGGTTCCCTTTCGCGCCAGGGACCCGGCCGGCTGCGCACCACGGCTTGGCTCGAAAGAGAACCGTCCCCTTACCTGCCGCGCCCCCCTTCCGTCCCGCCCAGGGACGTCGAGGAATCGTCGACCGTGCAGGGATGAGCGCCAACTACATCATTTCGCCCAATCCTTTGACAGGACATTAGAACCTTTGTAGTGTGTGAGTCGTGGCCACAGCGGATCGGTCGACTCACCAGATCGCCGGTTCCCGCTGCCCCGCGGCGATGCCTCCCGACACCCGGGACGCGTACCTGACCACCCGGATCGACTGGCGCAGCAGCCGGCTCCGGGCGGGATCCCACCACACCAGCGCTGGACGTCCGGCGGGGGCCCGCCGGCAACGTCCACTGGCCCGATGAGGAACCATGACCCAGACCGCTCCCGCCACCCTTGAAACCATCCCCGCCACGATGCGGGCCGCCGTGCTCATCGCACCCGGCCAGCCGCTGCAGATCCAGCAGATCCCGACCCCTCGCCCGCACTCGCGCGAGGTGCTGGTGCGGGTGACCGCGTGCGGCCTGTGCCACTCCGACCTGCACGTCATGCACGGCTCGATCGCGTTCCCCACCCCCGCGGTTCTCGGCCATGAGGTGTCCGGCGTGATCGTCGAACTCGGGCCCGACACGCAGCAGTCCGGGCTGCGCGTCGGCCAGCAGGTGTGCGGGGCGTTCCTGATGCCGTGCGGCACCTGTCCCGACTGCGCCCGCGGCCGGGACGACCTCTGCGAGCCCTTCTTCGGATTCAACCGACTGAAGGGGCAACTCTTCGACGGCTCCAGCCGGCTCGCCTACGCCGACGGCACCGCGATCGCCCAGTACTCGATGGGCGGGCTCGCGGAGTACTGCGTCATCCCGATCACCGCCGTCACGCCGGCCCCGTCCGGAATCGACCCCGTCGCCTCGGCGATCCTCGGTTGCGCGGCGATGACCGGCTACGGCGCCGTCCGTCGCGGGGCCGACCTGCAGTACGGCGAGACCGTCGCCGTCATCGGGGCCGGCGGGGTGGGCTCGAACATCATCCAGATCGCGGCTGAACTCGGCGCGTCCCAGGTGATCGCGATCGACATCGACGACACCAAGCTCGAGGCGGCCAGGCGCCTGGGGGCCACCCACGGGGTGAACAGCCGGACGTCGAACGCCGCCGAGGTGGTCTTCGGCATCACGGCCGGCAAGGGTGTGGACGTCGCCTTCGAGGCGCTCGGCATCCCGGCGACCTTCGAGCAGGCGCTCGACCTGCTCGCCGACGGTGGACGGATGGTGCCGGTCGGCCTCGCTGCCGGCGCCCAGACCGCTGCGGTGCAGATCAACCGGCTCGTGCGCCGCGGCCAGACGATCCGCGGGTCGTACGGGGCCCGCACCCGCGTCGACCTGCCCGCAGTCGTCGACCTGGCCGCCCGCGGGGTGATCAACTACTCCGACGTCGTGTCCCTGCGCGTGCCGCTGGAGGAGGCGGGAGCCACCTACGAACTGCTGGAACGCGGTGCCGTTGCGGGCCGGGCCGTGGTGGACATGGCCCTGTAGCCCTCCGGGTCGGTCCTACCGCGCTTCGTCCGGGACGTCGACCAGGGCGGGATCGAGGTCGTGCAGCCGCGGCCACTCCCAGCCGTTGCGACGCAGCAGGTAGAGCACGGTGACGACCACGGCGATCCCGCAGGCGATCGAGCCGATCGCGATCGTCCAGCGGGGTCCCCAGGCGTCGCCGACCCAGCCGAGCAGCGGCGATCCGAGCGGGGTGCCGCCGAGGAAGATCGCCATGTAGAGCGCCATCACCCGTCCGCGCATCTCGGGTTCGACGGCCATCTGGACGGACGTGTTCGCCGCCGTCATGACGGTCAGCGCGGCCAGCCCGGTGGGCAGCAGCAGCGCGAGGTACCACAGGTAGCCGGGACTGAGCGCGAGCAGGGCGGTGCTCAGGGTGAACGCGGCGAGTGCCGCCACGACCAGCCGCAGCCGAATCCTCGTCCGGCGGGCGGCGAGCAGTCCCGCCGACAGCGAGCCGATGGCCATCACCGACCCCATCAGTCCGAACTCCTCGGGCCCGACGTCGAAGACCGCGGTCGCCATCAGCGAGTTGGTGAGCTGGAAGTTCAGCCCGAACGTCCCGAGCATGAAGACGAGGAACATCACGACCATGATGTCGGGCCGGTTCCGAACGTACCGGACGCCCTCCATCACCCCGCCGCCGCGGCGCGAGACCGGTGCTGGCGCGAGCTCGCGGGGGTCCATCGCCACGAGGGCGGCGAGGACGGCGACGAAGCTCATTGCGTTCAGCAGCAGCGCCGGGCCGACCCCCCACCACGCGATGGTGAGGCCGGCCACCGCGGGACCGACCAGCCGGGCGGCGTGGAACGAGGTCGTGTTGAGGCCGACCGAGTTGGCGATCAGGTGCGTGGGCACCATCTCGGGCGCGAACGACTGCCGCGCCGGCCCGTCGAAGGCGGCCGCGCAGCCCTGGATGAAGGCAAGCAGGTAGACGTGCCACAGCTGTACCTGGCCGCCCAGGACCAGCGCGGCCAGCGCGAGCCCGGTGACGGTGAGCCCGAGCTGGGTCACCATCAGCACCCGGCGCTTCGGCAGCCGGTCGGCGACCGAGCCGGCCCACGGCGCCAGGACGGCCGTCGGCAGGAACTGCAGCCCGGTGACGATCCCCAGCGCGACCGCGGAGTTGTTCGTGAGGACGGTGAGCACCAGCCAGTCCTGGGCGACCCGGGCCATCCAGGTGCCGATGTTGGAGACGAAGCCGCCGGTGAAGAAGAGTCGGTAGTTGCGCAGCGCCAGCGAGGCGAACATCGGCACCCGGGCCGGGGCGGCGAGGGCAGTCATCGGCCCACCACCCGGTTCAGGAGGTCGGTGGCCGATCGCAACAGCGCCTGCTCGTCGGGGGTGAGGCCCTCGAGCTGGTGCACCATCCAGTCGTCGCGGGCCCGTCCGATCCGCTCCAGGCTCGACCGTCCGGAAGCGGACAGGCTGAGCACCTTCGACCGTCCGTCGGTGGGGTGGTCGACCCGGTCCACCAGGCCCTTCTCGACCAGGCAGTTCGTGGTGCGGGTCATGCTCGGCGGGGCGACTCGCTCGATTTCGGCCAGTTCGCCGGGGGTCAGCGGGCCGTGCTTGAGGTTGGCCAGCGCGCTGACGAGGTGGGGAGCCAGCTCCTCCGACGACTCGAAGCGCACCCGCCGGCTCACCCGCTGGCAGGCGATCCGCAGGTCACTGGCGAGGGTGAGGAGGGCATCCGGCATGTAGTTAGCTTAGCTCATTAGCTGAAGTAACTAAAATCAGCAGGCTCCCTCGAGACCCCCGCTGGCCCGAAAGGGGACGGTTCCCTTACCGTTCACGGCTCGCCCCGAGCAGCGAAGAGACCGCTCCACGCGCGGCTCGCGCGCGCCGCGCCTGCCTCCCGCAGTTCATCGACGAGAGGGCATCGCCCCCACTCCCTGGCGCAGGGAAACGGTGGTTCGCTCGGTTCAGGTACCGCTGGACGGGGTGGGCCCAGCCACACCCCGTGTGGTTCACGGCGTGAACCGTAAGGGAACCGTCCCCTTATGGGCCACGGGTTGGCGGGAAAGGGAACCGTCCCCTTATGGTTCACGGGTTGGCGGGAAAGGGAACCGTCCCCTTATGGTTCACGCGCCTTGCCGGCTGATCACCAGCCCGCGAACATCACCAGCCCGGGCCGCCAGCCCGCAGCCTCACCAGCTCGCTATCCACTCCCCCACGGCCACCTCGGTGAGCGACTCCAGCACCCAGTCGGCCGGGTAGTCGCCGGCCAGCGAGGGCACTCCCACCACGGCCAACCCCGCCCCTCGGGCGGACGCGAGCCCGGTGACGGAGTCCTCGAAGGCGACCGTCCGCTCCGGGGAGGTGCCGAGCCGGCGGCACGCCTCCAGGTACAGGTCCGGTGCGGGCTTGGGACGTCCGACGCTCTCCACCGGCACCACGGCGTCGAACGCGTCCGCCAGGCCGGCGCGCTGCAGCGCGGCCCGCACGATCCGCTCGGGGGAGTTGCTCGCCACCGCCACCGGCACCCCGGCCGCCCGGACGGCCGCCACCACCGCGAGCGCGCCCGGCATCGCCGTCGCCTGTCGCTCGATCAGCCCGGTCACCGCGGCCAGCAGTTCGTCGTAGAGCGTCGCCTCGGTGCCCGGCTCGTCGAACAGCGCGGCCATCTTCGCGGCGGCGTCCATCGAGCTGATCCCGATGAAGCCCGCCCGCAGGTCGGCGCTGAGGCCGAGCCCGCGGCGGGCGAACATGGCCGCCTCGGCGTCCTCCCAGCTGGGTTCGGTGTCCACCAGCAGGCCGTCGCAGTCGAACACGACCCCCGCCGGACGCCCGAGCGCCACCAGCGACACCGGCAGGCTCATTCCCCGTCCTCCGGTTCCCCGTCCCCCGGTTCGACCTCTCCCGACCCGACAGCTCCCGCCGTCCCCGACCGGGAGCCCCACCACGCCAGCAGCTCCTCACGCGCCCGCTCCGGCCCCAGCGGCCCCTCCTCGATCCGCCGCTCGAGCAGGTGGCGGTACGCCTCGCCCACCACCGGCCCGGGGCCGATCCCGAGCGTCCCCATGATCTGCGCCCCGTCCAGGTCGGGGCGCAGCGAGTCGAGCTCCTCCTGCGCCGCGAGCTCGTCGATGCGCCACTCCAGCTCCTCGTAGCTGCGCCGCAGCCGCTCGGCCTTGGCCGAGTTCCGGGTGGTGCAGTCCGAGCGGGTGAGGATATGCAGGTGCTCCAGCTCCGACCCGGCGTCGCGGACGTAGCGGCGCACGGCCGAATCCGTCCAGTCGCCCTTGCCGTAGCCGTGGAAGCGCAGGTGCAGCTCGACCAGCTTGGCCACCGCCTTGGCCTGCTCGCCCGAGAAGTGCAGCTCCTGCAGCCGCTGCCGGGCGAGCTTGGCGCCCACCACGTCGTGGTGGTGGAAGCTGACCTTTCCGCCGGGCTCGAACCGGCGGGTGCGCGGCTTCCCGATGTCGTGCAGCAACGCCGCCAGCCGACTGACGATGTCGGGGTCGTGCCCGCGGGCCTTCTCCAGCGCGATCGCCTGCTCCAGCACCGTGAGGGTGTGCTCGTAGACGTCCTTGTGCCGGTTGTGCTCGTCGCGTTCCATCCGCAGCGCCGGCAACTCGGGCAGCACGATGTCGGCCAGCCCGGTGTCCACGAGCAGGTTCAGCCCGGGCCGGGGGTTGTCGGTGAGCAGCAGCTTCACGATCTCGTCGCGGATCCGTTCGGCCGACACGATCGTGATCCGGGACGCCATCGCGCGCATCGCCGTCACGACCTCCGGCACCGGCAGGAACCCGAGTTGGGACGTGAAACGCGCGGCCCGCATCATCCGCAGCGGGTCGTCGGAGAACGACAGTTCCGGCGCCGCCGGGGTGCGCAGCAACTGGTCGGCGAGATCGTCCAGGCCGCCGAAGGGGTCGAGCAGCTCACCGGACGACATCGCCACCGCCATCGCGTTGACGGTGAAGTCACGCCGCAACAGGTCGCCGCCAAGGTGGTCGCCGAACACGACCTCGGGCTTGCGGGAGGCGTCGTCGTAGTTGTCGGCGCGGAAGGTGGTGATCTCAACCAGCAGCGCCTCCCCCGCGGGATCCCGCACCTGGCTGGCGATCGTGCCGAAGGCGCGGCCGACGTCCCAGACGGTGTGCGTGACCTGCCGCACCAGCGCCTCGATCTCGTCCGGTCGGGCCGAGGTGGTGAAGTCCAGGTCGTTGCCGAGCCGGCCGAGCAGCGCGTCCCGCACCGAACCGCCGACGAGGTACAGCTCGTGGCCGGCCGCCTCGAAGAGCCGGGACAGCCGGCGCACCGCAGGGCTCAGCCGGCCGGGCAGCTCCAGCGCCGCGAGTTGGGCGGCAGACATCTCGGACACGACCCAGCAGTCTAGGCCAGAACGGTCCGGCTCCCCGCGGGCCCCTACGATGGAGCGGTGACGAGACCGAGCGCGACCGCCCTGCGCCGGGCCCTCCTCACCCTCACGGGGATCGCGGCCGTGCTGCTCCCGATCGCCGCCGCCGCCCCCTCCGCCCGTGCGGTGGACGCCCCCGTGGTCACCGTCCAGCTCACCTCGATCGAGGCGCGCGGGACGAAGCCGAAGCACCGGGTCATCCTGAAGGCCACCATCACCAACACCGGGACGGTCCCCGCGTACGGCGTGCAGGCGATGCTCTGGCGCTCCCGGGATCCGATCACGAACCTGCCCACGCTGCGCGAGGTGGCCGCCGGCTCCTCGGCGTGGGGCTCGGCGATGATGGGCGTCGACCAGTACCGGTTGATCACGCTCTCGACCGTCCCGTTCGCGCCCGGGGAGACGCGGACGGTGAGGCTGCGGGCCACCCTCGCCGAGCTCGGCTTCGACGCGAGGGGCGCCGCGTACACGATCGGCGTCCAGGTGATCGGCACCGGCGACCAGAGCAGCAACTACGTCGTGATCGGCGAGGACCGCACCCTGCTGCCGCTGCCCGAGGCCGACCCGGTGCCCATCACCTCGCTGGTCGCGCTGAACGCGCCGCCGAGCAAGCTCGTCGACGACCTGTTCGCCGACGAGTCGCTGGCAGCGGCCCTGACCGGACGGCTGGACGTGCTGCTGCGGGCGGCGGAGGCCGGCCGCGGCTACCTGGTCGACACCTGCCTGCTGGACGAGGTCGCCGACATGGCCGACGGCTACCAGGTGCGCTCCGGCGACGCCGAGGTGCCCGGGACGGGGGTTACGGTCGCCCGGGACTGGCTGGCCCGGCTGCAGCGGCTGCCGTCGTCCTCAGGCGCCCGCACGCTGTTCGCAAGCCCGGACGTGCTCGGCGCGCAGCAGGCCGGCAACACCGACGCGCTCGGCTGGGCCGAGGCCGCGACCGACGAGGTCGAGATCCTCGACGACCTGCCGCTGGTGGCACTGCCGGCCTCCGGCGTCCTCACCCAGGACGGCTATGCCGCCCTCGCCGCCGCCGACATCGAGGGCGTGGTCGCCACGAACGGCGTCCGTGCGGGCGCCTGGCAGTCCGGCGCCGCGGGCGTCGGGGTGGTCTCGGCGTCTGCCACCCTGGCCGCCGCCGAGACCACCCCGACGCTCGACCAGCAGCAGCAACTGCAGGCCGAGGCCGTCATCGCCGGACGGGCCGGTCAGGTGCGGCTGATCACCGACCCGTCGCAGCTCGGTCTCGACGCCGCCACGACCACCGACTGGATGGTCGGGCGGGACATCTCCGACCTGCTCGACAGCAAGCCCGCGACCCGACAGGCTGCGTTGCTGCCCGCCGAGCCGGCCGTCCTCGGCGGCGAGGCCTTCTCGGGGGCCGCCCGGCTCGAACGCGATTTCGCGGCCTACGGCGAACTCGTCCCCGACTCGGATGTGATCAGCCAGGCCGCCGGCGTGCTCGCACGCTCGGTGTCGTCCGGCTGGATCAGCAACGACCGCGGGCAGGCCGACCACGTCCGCACGATCGGGGAGCGGATCGGCGCCCCGGCGCTCGCCCGGCAGGTCAGCCTCGACGCCAGTTCGCGATTCGTCATGTCGGCCAAGCGCAACGAGTTCCCGGTCACGATCACCAACGACCTCGGCGAGGCGATCCGGGTGAAGGTTCGGGTCACCACCGACAACCCCCAGCGGATCTCCGTCCCAGATTCGGACGTGGTGACGGTCGAGCCGGGACAGAGCCAGACCGTCAACATCCGCCCGCAGGCCGAATCCAACGGGGTGACGGCCGCCCGCGCCTGGCTCGCCACCGAGAACGGGACCCGGATCACCCCTGACACGGCGATCACGATCGAGGTCACCGACCTCGGCATGATCGGCTGGGTGATCGTGGTCGGCTCGGGCGGGGTCGTGCTGGGCGCCACCGCGCTACGGGTGCGGCAGGTGCGTCGCCGTGCCCCGGCCAGCCAGCCGCCGCCCAACCCGACCGTCGCGAGCCAACCGACGGTGGTCCCGTCCGAGCCGGTCCCGTCCGAGCCGGTCCCGTCCGAGCCGGCCCCGTCCGAACCCGCGGAGCGCACGGATGGCTGACGCCGGTTCCCGCAGGCTGCTCGGCGCGACGGCCGTGATGGCCTCCGGCACGATGGTCTCCCGGGTGCTCGGCCTTGCGCGCGCCGTCCTGATCGCGTTCGCGCTCGGCAACAGCGGCATGCGGGTGGAGGTCTTCTCCTTCGCGATGACCGTGCCCAACTCGCTCTACATGCTGCTCGCGGGGGGCACGCTCAACAACGTCCTGGTGCCGCAGATCGTGCGCGCCGTGCTGCACGACGAGGACCAGGGCAAGGCGTTCGTCGACCGGGTGATGACCGGCTTCCTGCTCATCCTCGGCTTCCTGACGGTCGTGCTGACGTTCGCGGTGCCGTGGGTGATGGCGCTCTACACCTCCGGCAGCTGGCGCACCGAGGAGATGGCCGAGCACTGGCAGTCGCTGCTGCTGATGAGCTACCTCACGATGCCGCAGCTGTTCTTCTTCGGCCTGTTCTTCCTGATCGGACAGGTGCTGAACGCCCGCGACTCCTTCGGCCCGATGATGTGGGCGCCGATCGCGAACAACGTGGTCTCCATCGCGGTGCTGGGTGCCTACATCTGGCTGTGGGGCACGAACGCGGCCGCCGGCACCGGCTTCACCGAGGCGCAGGTGTGGCTACTGGGGGCCGGCTCGACGGTCGGCATCGCCGTCCAGACCCTCGTCCTGCTGCCCTACCTGCGCCGGGTCGGCTTCCACTACCGGCCCCGGTTCGACCTCAAGGGGACGGGCCTGGGACGGACGTTCCACATCGCCAAGTGGATGGTCGGCTACGTGGCGCTGACCTCGCTGGCCCAGATCGTGGTGACCAACCTCGCGAGCACGGCCACCCCCATCGACCCGGCCACCGGGCAGGCGATGATCGGCGCCGGCCTGAACGCCTACCAGCAGGGGTACCTGATCTGGATCCTGCCGCACTCGCTGTTGACGGTGTCGCTGGCCACCGCGATGCTGCCCGCCGCCTCCCGGGCCGCCGCCGCCGGCGACACCGGCGGCGTCGCCACCGAGACGACTCGGGCGCTGCGACTGGCCACGACGTTCCTGCTGCCGGCCAGCATCGGCTTCCTGGCGCTCGCCGACCCGATCGCCCGGCTGATCTTCGGCAACGGCGCCGGCGCGGACGACTACCACTTCGTCGCCTGGACCCTGATGGGCTTCGCCGTCGGGCTGGTGCCCTACACCGTCCAGTACCTGTACCTGCGGGCCTTCTACGCCCTCGACAACACCCGGACGCCGTTCCTGCTGCAGATCGTGATCTCGGGGGCGAATGCGCTGTTCGCGGTCGCGTTCGTCCTCGCCCTGGACTCGCGCAGCACCGTGGCGGCGCGGCTGGCGCTGGCCTACTCGGTCGCGTACTGGATCGGCGCGTGGATCACCCACCGGGCCCTGTCGCGGCGCCTGCCCGGGCTCTCGGGCCGCGACACCCTGGCCCACCTCGGACGGCTCGCCGTGGCGTCCCTGCCCGCGGGGCTCGCGGCGTGGCTGGTGACGCTCGGGTTCGCGTCCACCTCGCGGGTGGTGCAGGCCCTGGGCCTGGCCGTGGCCGCCGGCGTCGCCGTCCTCCTCTTCTTCTTCGCCGCCAAGCGGCTGGGCGTGCCCGAGACCACCCAGCTGCTGGAGGCGCTGCGCCGCCGCAGCCCCTCGCTGCCGCCGGACGCCGCCGAGGTGCCGCTGGCCGTCGAGGAGGAGCTGGAGCTGCTCGAGCGGTCGGTCCCGCTGGTCGACGGGCCGGAAGCGCAGGACTGGGCGCCGCCGGAGGAACCGGTCAATCCCGATCCCGACGGCGTCGGCGTGTTCGTCCCGGCCGCGCCGGCGGGGGTGCCCACCGAGGCGCTCAGCTTCCCGGTCACCGCCGGGGACGAGACGGGCTCGGTCGTCGACGGCCTCGGCGACCGCTACCGGCTGGTCGAGCTGCTCGCCGTCCGGGGCCGGCACCGGACGTGGCGGGCCGAGGACACCGTCCTGGACAGGGCGGTCCTCGTCCACCAGCTCGGGGCGGACGACGCGCGCGGCTTCGCGGTCGCAGACGCGGCCCGCCGGGCTGCGCTGGCCACCGACTCCCGGTTCCTGCGGGTCCTCGACGTGATGCCGCCCGAGCCGGGGCGGCGGGGCACGCTGCTCGTCTACGAGTACACCCCGGGCGACACGCTGCAGCACCTGCTCGGCTCCGGGCCGCTCACCGGCGCCGAGACGGCCTGGGTGGTGCGGGAGATCTCGGACGCGCTCGCCGAGCTGCACGCCGCCGGGCTCCACCACCGCCACCTGCACCCCGGGACGGTGCTGATCACGTCCTCGGGCAACGTCAAGATCATCGGCCTGGGCGTGGAGGAGGCCCTCGACCCGCTCCCGCCCGCAGCGGACGGCGGTGCGGCCGAGGACGTCGCCGCGCTCGGCCGGCTGCTCTACGCCGGACTTGTCGCACGCTGGCCGGGCGGGGCCGCCCACGGCCTGCCCGCCGCCCCGCTCGAGGACGGACGACTGCTGCTGCCGGGCGCCGTCCGCAGCGGGGTCGCGCAGCCCGTGGAAGCCGTGGTCGACCGGATCCTCTCCCCGGAGCCGCGTCGACAGGCCTCGCGGTTGCTCACCGCGGCCGACATCACCACGGAGCTCTCCCTCGTGCTGGGCCCCAGCAGCGCCGCCGGCGACCTGCGACGGCGGCTCGGGCACTCCCCCGGCGCCCCTTCGTCGCTGTCGTCGATCGTGCCGCCGATCCCCACGCCGGCGACCCGGAGCCCCGAGGTGCGCGCCCGGATCGAGGCCGAGACCGAGGGCGACGCCACCGAGACCTTCGCGGGGCTCGTCTTCGACACCCCGGCCCCGTTCACGCCCGTCCCGCCCCCGCCCCCGGTGGTTCCCGTGCCCGCGCGGCCGGTGCGCCGCGGCTGGGTGATCGGCGGTCTCGGGCTCGTGCTGGGCCTCGCGCTGCTGGTGGTGCTGACGAACCTGACCCGTCCGGCCCCCGCCACGCCGAGCCCCAGCGCGTCCCCGTCCGTCACCAGGCTGACGATCGTCGCGGCGGACGACTTCGACCCCCGCTCGGACGGGGGCAGCGCCGCCGAGAACCCCCGCCAGGTGCCACGCGCCTACGACGGGAGGGCCGACACCGCCTGGCGCACCGAGCGCTACCGCGGACTGGCGACCTTCGGCGGCCTCAAGCCCGGCGTCGGGCTGGTACTCGACCTGGGGCGCGAAGTCACGGTGAGCCAGGTCCTGGTCACGCTCGAGGGCGACTCGACCACCGGCGAGCTCCGGGTGCCGGCGGAGCCCGCGACCACCGCACCGATGAAATCGGCGGAGGCCTGGCGGCGGGTGGCGACGCTCTCCCCGGGGGTCAGCGACGCGACCTTCCCGGCCGAACGGACGCGGTTCGTGCTGGTCTACCTGACCTCCCTCTCCCCCACCAGCGGCGGCTACTTCCGCGGCGGCATCACCGAGGTCGAGGTCCACGGGGTCGGCTGAGGTCCTCTATGGCGACGCCCGGGTGGCGGGGTGAGGGGTGTTCGGGGGCGCGACGCTACACGTTGTTCACGTCGCTACCCGAGTTCGGGTAGCGACGTGAACAACGTGTAGCGAGGCAGGGGGAGGGGGCCGCAGCCAGCCAGGGAGGAGGCTGGAAGCGAGGGAGGAGCCAGACCGGGAGCTGCCGGTAGGATCTGGGCAGCCGATGAGTTCGGCGGGGAACCGGGTGATCGAGTGTCCGGGCCGCAGGGCCCACGGATCGGGAGGTGCGATGAGCGACGCCGAGGACCGCGCGTTGCTCTCCGCCCACGTCGCCGGCGACACCGAGGCCTTCGGACGGTTGTTCGCCCGGCACTCCGACCGGCTCTGGAGCCTCGCCGTCCGCACCCTCGGGAGCCCGCACGACGCCGAGGAGGTGGTGCAGGAGGCGATGCTGTCGGCCTTCCGCAGGGCCGACGGCTTCCGGGGCCAGTCGGCGGTGCTCACCTGGCTGCACCGCATCGTGGTGAACGCCTGCTACGACCGGCTGCGGCACGACCGCGTGCGCCCGTCCGTCCCGCTCTCGGACGAGACCGCTGCCCGGCTGGAGAGCCCCGCGCCCGGCCCGGAGCAGGTGGCGCTCGCCGCCGACACCGCGACCGAGGTCGGACGGGCGCTCGCCACGCTCAGCGTCGACCAGCGCACCGCACTGCTGCTGGTGGACGGCTACGGCTATTCGATGGAGGAGGCGGCCGGCATCCTCGGCTGCGCCCCGGGGACGGTGAAGAGCCGCTGCTCGCGCGGCCGCCGGACGCTCGCCCCGCTGCTTGCGCACCTGGTCAGGACCGGCTGATGGAACCGAACCGGTCGTCTCGGCGTCCAAACGATGTACCCGCGCACCGGAGCCGGGTCCTGTGATTCCGCCTACCTGATCCGCCTGTCGCCCATCCACCTGTCGAGGGAGCCGCCATGACCTCACCAGAACCCGCAGAGGGTGTCCCGCCCCCCGAGGAGACCGTCGTCACCGAGGCCATGGGCGCCCTGACCGACCTCCGCATCCCGCCGGACGCGCTCGCCCGGATCACCGCGGCGCTGCGCCGGGAGGCGGAACTGCGCCGGCGCCTCGGCAGCATCGACCCCGGCCCGGCGTCGGGCGTCAGCCCGCTGGAGCAGTCCGAGGCACCCGTCCACGAGTCCGAGACCGAGGACTGCTGAGCTCGTCTGGTTCACCCGCCGCACCTGGGTCCACTTTCGCCGGCGATACAGGCTCCTCGGCCGACCAAGCTCCCCCTAGGTCCACTTCACCGGGCAATAGGGGCCTCCGGGAAGCCTCATCTGCCGGCGAATGTGGTCATAGCGACCCGAGCCAGCGGACCTGTCCCCGTATCGCCGCGGGAAGTGGTCGTAGCCGCGCTCACGGGATGAGATCCCAGCCAACAGCCTGGTGGCGGGTGCTTGGTGGCGGGGGCGGGACGACGCCGGTCGGCCGGCCGCTACCCCCTCGTCGCGATGGAGATGTAGAACAGGGCCAGGCCGATCCCGGCCAGGATGCCCAGGGCGAGCAGCACCGTCCCGATGATCCCCAGCACGTAACCCGCCTGCAGTGAACCGGCCGCCCGATAGCGACCGGGCGACTGCCGGATCTCCGTCCGCGCCTTGGCCGCGATCCCCCAGGCGAACGGTGCCAGCGGGGCGAACACGACCAGCCCGAGGATTCCCAGCACCAGCGCGGTCGTTGCGCTGGGATGGTCGGGCTGGTAGGAGCCCGGATAGGGCTGACCGGGGTACGGCTGGCCCGAATACTGCTGGCCGGGGTACTGCTGCCCCGGGTAGGACGGGCCCGTCCCCGCGGCCCACGGCTGGGCGGCGGCCGTCCACTGCTGGGACGGGGAGGGGCCGGAACCCGCCTCCCGGCGCCGACGGATGACACGAGCGATGGCCGCGGGCAGCAGCCCGGACACCAGCAGCGCCCAGACGGTGGTCAGCCCCAGGAAGACGATCCAGTCCAGCAGGCCGAAGAACTCGGTCCAGGGCGCCTGGCCGAACGGGAGCACGTACTGCAGCCCGAAGTAGAGCAGCCAACCGGCCGGGATCGACAACCCTGCGAGGGCGTCAACGAGCCACCCGGCGCTGCCCGTCCGGCCGACCGCCAGGATTCCCTCCGCGATGCCGGCCACGATCACCAGCGCGAACACATAGAAGATCAGGACCTGCCCCCAGTTCAGGTGCAGGTCGTCGCGCCACACGAGGTACTCGATCCCGGCGCCCACGAGCGCGGCCGGGAGCAACCCCACCGCCGCCGTCGCCACCACGGTCCCGGGCTTGCGGGTCAGCATCCCGACGAAGATCGCGTGCGTCACCAGAATCGGCCCGGCAAGCCCGTAGAAGCGGAACATCCGCAATCCCGCGCCGATACCCTCCAACGAGCGCAACGGGAAGTTCTGCACCCAGAAGTGAGCCTCGGCCACCACCGAGGCGACGATGCCGCCGAACACCCCCACCAGCAGCACCAGCATCCAGTCCCGGCGCTCCCACCATCCCGCGGCCGGGACGGGCGCCGGGGCAGCCGGCGGCGACACGTAGCTCCCGTACCCGGCCGGATCGGGACCTCCCGCACCCCAGGCGGGCTGCGACTGGTCGACGTTGCTCATGACTCCCCCTGATTCGATCTGACGCCGGCAGGCTAGCGCTGCCGGGTCGTCGTCACACTGCCTGACCAGCGACACCCCGGCACCGAACAGGTTGCCGACCATCTGGTTGTCGTCGCGGAGAACGCCAGCGACACGTTGGAGTCCATGATGTTGCCCCCAGCCAGGCGGGCCACCCCGGCCCGCCGCGACAGTAGGACGGGCCCCGCCCGCGGCGGAATGGGACTCGGATCCCATCACGTCCCACTCCCACCGCCCCCGGACGCAGCGGCGCCGCCGGGTGGAGACCCGGCGGCGCCGTTGGTGGTGCGGTCGCGGACTACTCCTTGACGTCGTCGTCCACCCAGTCGAAGGTCCGCGTGACGGCCTTCTTCCAGTTGCGGTAGAGGCGCCCACGCTCGTCGGAGTCGGCCTTCGGCTCCCAGCGCTTGTCCTCGGCCCAGTTGGCGATGACGTCGGCCTCGCCGTTCCAGTACCCGGTCGCGATGCCGGCCGCGTAGGCCGCACCGAGGGCGGTGGTCTCGGCCACGACCGGACGCACCACCGGCACGCCGACCTGGTCGGCCTGGAACTGCATCAGGGTCTCGTTGGCGGTCATGCCGCCGTCGACCTTGAGCTCGGCCAGCTTGACGCCCGAGTCGGCCTCCATGGCCTCCAGCACCTCGCGGGTCTGGTAGGCGGTGGCCTCCAGGACGGCGCGGGCGATGTGGCCGCGGTTGACGTACCGGGTCAGGCCGACGATCGCGCCGCGGGCGTCGGAACGCCAGTACGGGGCGAACAGGCCCGAGAAGGCCGGCACGAAGTAGGCGCCGCCGTTGTCCTCGACCGAGGCCGCCAGCTCCTCGATCTCGGGCGCGGAGGAGAACATCTTCAGGTTGTCGCGCAGCCACTGCACCAGCGAGCCGGTGACGGCGATCGAACCCTCGAGGGCGTAGATCGGCTTGTCGTCACCGATCTTGTAGCACACGGTGGTGAGCAGGCCGTTCTTGGAGGGGACGATCTCCTCGCCGGTGTTCAGGATCATGAAGCAGCCGGTGCCGTAGGTGTTCTTCGCCATGCCGGGCTCGAAGCAGGCCTGGCCGAAGGTCGCGGCCTGCTGGTCGCCGAGGTCGCCGGCGATCGGGACGCCACCGAGCAGGCCCTGCTCGCGTCCGTAGCCGTAGATCTCGGAGGAGGACTTGATCGCGGGCAGCATGCTCATCGGGATGCCCATGTCGGCTGCGATCTCCGGATCCCAGGAGAGGGTCTCCAGGTCCATCAGCATGGTGCGGGACGCGTTGGTGACGTCGGTCACGTGCACGCCGCCGTCCACACCGCCGGTGAGGTTCCAGATCACCCAGGTGTCCATGTTGCCCATGACGAGCTTGCCGGCCTCGGCGTCGGCGCGCGCACCCTCGACGTTGTCGAGGACCCACTTGACCTTCGGGCCCGAGAAGTAGGTCGCCAGCGGCAGGCCGACCCGCGCCTTGTACTTGTCCTGGCCCTCGGCGCCGCCGAGTTCCTCGACGATCTTGGCGGTGCGGGTGTCCTGCCACACGATCGCGTTGTAGACCGGCTGGCCGGTCTCCTTGTTCCAGACCAGCGTGGTCTCGCGCTGGTTGGTGACGCCGACAGGCTGGATGTTGTCCTTGTTGAGGCTGGCCTTGGCGAGCGCCTCACCGACGACCTCGCGGACGGCGTCCCAGATCTCGATGGCGTTGTGCTCGACCCAACCGGCCCTGGGGAAGATCTGCTCGTGCTCCTTCTGGCCCGAGGCGACGATCCGGCCCTCGTGGTTGAAGATGATCGCGCGCGAGGAGGTCGTTCCCTGGTCGATGGCCAGGATGTACTTGTCGGTCATGCAAAATTCCCTTCACATCATTGTGGAATCGATGGTGGTTGGAGTGCGGGCGGGTCGGGTGGTCACCGGCCCGCCCGTTGCTTTGCCCCGTGGGCGGTTCCGGCTGGACGGGACCCACGGGGCCCGTCCAGCCAGAAGCGGTCGCTACGGCAGCAGGACGCCGGACAGCAGGCCTGCGATGACGCCGCCGATGATCGGGCCGACGACCGGGATCCAGGAGTAGCCCCAGTCCGAGCCACCCTTGCCCTTGATCGGGAGGACGGCGTGCGCGATGCGCGGGCCGAGGTCACGAGCAGGGTTGATGGCGTAGCCGGTAGGACCACCGAGGGAGGCGCCGATGCCCACGACGAGCAGGCCGACGCCGAGGGCGCCGAGCCAGCCGAGGTTGGCAGCCGCTGTGCCGCTTGCGCCGGTGAACTTGCCCGCGCCGATGACGACGAAGACCAGCACGAAGGTGCCGATGGCCTCAGTGACCAGGTTCCAGGCGGTGTTGCGGATGGCCGGGCCGGTGGAGAACACGCCGAGCTTGGTCGCCGGATCCGGCTCCTCGTCGAAGTGCTGCTTGTAGGCGGCCCACGCGAGGCACGCGCCGATGAAGGCGCCGACCATCTGTGCGCTGATGTAGACCAGGATCGACACGGCGTCGACCGGCACGCCCTTCACGAACTCCTTGGCACCCGAGGCAACGACGCCCAGGGTCACGGCCGGGTTCAGGTGGCCGCCCGACTTGTACGACACGAGGACGCCGGCGAAGACCGCGAGACCCCAGCCCCAGTTCACGAACAGGAAGCCGGTGCCGTTGCCCTTCGACTTGGTCAGAGCGGTGTTGGCGACGACGCCAGCACCGAGGAGGAGCAGCATCGCGGTGCCCACTACCTCCGACAGGAAGATAGTTCCCAGCACTTCTCTCTCACTTTCTCGACGCCCGGTCGGGCGTCGGTTCTGTGCGTCCTCACCAGGACGCAGGTTTGGAATTCGTTGTCTGGGTCAAACGATTCGTACGGACGTGGATCAGACCCCGGTCGTCCGACCAAGGCGGGGCCCCGCCCCGTTGGCCTCCGACTGGTGTGCTGTGGGGCGACCTGGTGGGCTGCTCTGCCCGGTCGTCCTGCTGCGGCTGCGGGAACTCTCCCGCCGTCGGGCCCCTGCGCGCACGTCCACGTCCGCCGGGGCGACCAGCAACGGATGTGGGAGGGAACAAGCAGCTTCGGCGTCGTCATCGAGGCCGGTGAAGGAACCTACGGGAGGCGCGGACGCGCCGACCGCTGAGAGGTTCATCTGACTCCTTCGTACCTGCTGAACCCGGGTTTGGAGGCACAAAGAGCCCTGCCCTCCTGCGGCTCATCTTGCTAAGGACTGAACGGATGCGCTAGACCCATGCACGAACGTGCAGCGAAAGGGCGGGCGCATGAACGACCGATACGAGGCCATGTACCAGGCGGCCACCCGGTACTACGCCCAAGGCGACACGATGGAGTCGATCGCGCACCAGTTGCGGCTCTCGCGCTCGTCGGTCTCCCGGCTGCTGAAGGACGCGAGGGAGTCCGGCCTGGTGCGGATCAGCATCGCCACGCACACCGGCTCGCAGTCCCCGCTGGCCACCGCGCTCGCCGACGCCTTCGACGTCCGCGTCCACCTCGTGCCGGTGCGGGAGAGCGCCAACGAGAACCTGCGGTTCGACCAGGTCGCCTCCCTGGCCGGCCGCCTGTTCACCGAAGCCGTGGACGACCACCAGTTGATCGGGGTCGCCTGGGGCGTCACCGTCTCCCACGTCGCCAGGCATGTCGGACGCCGGCCGCTGATGGGCTCGACGGTGGTGCAGATCAACGGCGGCGCCAACCAGCGCAGCTCCGG
>Ga0073899_10000526_pt1 | contig 35306 bp, 30 predicted proteins | sample KloWWTmetaKNB5Ph_FD_88975 | JGI IMG/M metagenome (GOLD analysis project Ga0073899, IMG submission 88975) | Active sludge microbial communities from Klosterneuburg, Austria, studying microevolution and ecology of nitrifiers - Klosterneuburg... | ecosystem: Engineered > WWTP > Aerobic digester >... | reverse complement strand
GCGCGGATCGCTTCGCCGCGGTGGTCGAGGGCTACGTCGCCGCGCAGCCGCCGCGGTCGTTCACGCTGCGCGATCTCGGCGTCGACCTGGCCGCGCACCTCGATTCGCTCGACCCGCGCGACGCGACCGACGCCGGGCCGTGGGCCGGCGATCTGGCGCGCCTCGAGCGCGCCCGGGTCGAGGTGTTCGACGGCCCCGATCACGCCGCGGCGACCCGGGACGACGTGGCGGCGCTGGGCCCGGCCGCGATCGCGGCGCTGCCGCTGGCCTGGGTCCCGGCGAGCGCGGTGGTGTCGCTCCGCTGGTCGGTCGACGAGGTGTGGAGCGCGCTCGAGGACGGCGCGCCGCCGCCCGCGGCGATCGCCGACCCGCGCGTCGTGCTGGTGTGGCGCCGCGACCTCGAGGTGATCCACCGCACCCTCGACCCCGACGAGGCCGCGGTCGCGCCGCTGATCGCGGCCGGCGCGACGTTCGCCGACGTGTGCGGCGCGCTGGTCGAGCACGCCGACGATCCGGCGCCGCGCGCGCTCGCGTTGCTGGTGCGCTGGCTCGACGCCGCGGCCTTGCGCTTGCATCCACCGGAGCTGCCATGACCACCACCGACGTGACCGCCTTGCCCGCGCCCCCGCCCCGCCACCGCCTGGCGCCGGGCGATCGCGCGCCCCGCGCCGACCTGATCGCGCTCGACGGCGCGCGGATCGCCGTGCCCGATCCCGCGGCGCTGGTCCATCTCCAGTTCCGGAGGTTCGCCGGCTGTCCGGTGTGCAACCTGCACCTGCGCCAGCTCGCCGCCCGGGTCGATGAGCTGCGCGCCGCGGGCGTCCACGCGGTCGCGGTGTTCCACAGCGAGGCCGCGACGATGCGGCCGTTCCAGGGCGACCTGCCGTTCGACGTCGTCGCCGATCCGACCCGGGCGTTGTATCGGCGGTTCGGCGTCGAGGCCGGCTGGCGCTCGATCCTCGACCCGCGCGCCTGGGGCGCGATGCTCCGCGGGATGTTCGGCCGGTCCTCGGCGTTCCGCGGCGAGGGCGGTCACCGCGGGTTGCCGGCCGACTTCTTGATCGCCCCCGACGGCGCGATCGTCGCCGCGAAGTACGGCCGCCACGCCGCCGATCACTGGACGACCGACGAGCTGCTCGCACTGGCAGCCGCCCACGACGCGGCCCGGTAACCCAGACCCGCTTCCCGCGTACCTCCACCATCGCGCTGGCGCGCCGCGCCGGCCCGTGCCATGACTCATGCTCCCCCGAGGCCCCATGTTCCTTCGCTCGTTGATCGCCACCGCCCTCGTCGCCGCCGCGCCCGCGGTGGCCGCCGCCGACACCCAGCGCTGGGCCGGTGACGGCTTCGTGGTCACCGCGACCACCGCCGAACAGCCGGTCGCCGGCGCCCCGGTGGGCGTCCGCCTCGAGCTGACGCCGTCGGGCGGCTACAAGGTCAACGAGGAGTACCCGATCGCGGTCGAGATCGTGGCGCCGGCCGACGTCGCCGCGGCCAAGACCAAGCTCGGCAAGGCCGACGCGTCGGTGCGCCACGAGCGCGCCGCGTTCCAGCTCACGCTGACGCCCCGGACCGCGGGCGCCAAGGTGGTCGCGCTCAAGCTGCGCTTCGCGCTGTGCACGGACGCGACCTGCGAGCCGCGCAAGCACGCCGTCGACCTCAAGCTCGACGTGAAGTGAGCTCGCGCCGCGCGCGTGTGTGACGCGTCGGCGCACTCGGCGGTGGCCGGCGCCTCGCGGCGCCACTGACGCGCCGCGTGATTCCGGTGGGTTGTCGCGGCCCGGGGCTGGCGCCGATGTTGCGATGCGGCGGCGGATGACGACCTCCATGGCCACCGTGGCCGCGCTCGCGGCGGCGTGCTTGACCGCCTGCGCCGCTGAGCCCGCCGACGACCGCTGCGCCGCGGCCCGCGCCCACCTCAGCGAGTGCTTCGGCGCCGCGCCGGCCGACGCGACGTGCGATCCAGCGGCGGCCGACGCGATCCTCGCCACGTCGTGCGCGGCGCTGGTCGAGCCGGGCAAGGAGGATCGCGCGTCGCCGGCGCTGTGCCGCCTCGGCGTGCTGTCGCGCTGCCCGGTGCCGGCGTGCGCGGTCGCCGCGCCGCCCGCGACCGCGTGCGCTGATTACATCGACCGCGAGGACTGCGCGCAGTGCGACTACTACCTGTGCCGCGACGCCGCCGCCGCGAACGGCTGCGGCGCCACCGGCTACTACCAGGGCTTCGGCTACGAATACTGCGAGCGCTACCTCGAGGTGACCACGCCGCGGCTGTCGCCGGCTGGCCAGCGCTTCGCCCACGACGTGCGGCGCTGCCTGATGCAGGCGATGGAGGACACGATCCCGGTCGACGCGGCGTGCCCCGACGTCAAGACGGCGGCCTACGCATCACACCCCGACTGCTACCTGGCCAGCGGGTTCTGCGCGCTGCCCTGGAGCGACTGGCTGGCGATCGCCGCGACGATCCGGCCCGCCGACAGCTCACTCCGCGAGATGCTCGGCACCGCGCTCCGCTGCCGCTGAGACCAGCCAGCCGCGCGCCGTCCAGTCGCGGAACCACGCCCGCACCCGCGCGGCCGCACCGCGCGCCGGCAACAACGGCGCGGCGCGCTCGAGCGCCTCGCCCAGGCCCGCGCCGGCGGTGAGGCCAGCGAGGATCGCGTGGGCCGCGGGGTGCAGCCGCACGACGTCGCGCGCGAGGTGGTCGCGGAACACCGCGACGTGGACCCGCGGCGACGCCGCGACGACGCCGAGCCGGGCCCGGGGCCCGCGCGCCCGGGCGCGCTGCCACAGCCGATCGGGCGCGGTCCGGCACGCCAGGATCGTCAGGTGCGGCGCCAGCGCCAGCGGCGCCTGCGCGAGGTCGGCCGCGGCCACCGGCGCGCCGTCGCCCGCGGTGAACGCGCGCGACCACGCGGCCTCGAGCCGGGCCAGCTCGTGCGCGTGGAGCGCGGCTGGCGTCGTCGTCGCGATGAACGCCGGCAGCCCGGCGCCGAGCTCGGCCAGCCCCGCGGCGCGCGCCGGCGGGTGCGCGATCAGATAGCGCTCGGCCAGCGCGGCGAACGCCGTCGGCCCGAGCAGCCAGCGCAGCGCCGGGAAGTCGTCGGCCAGCGCGCCGAGCAGGCGCAGCCAGCACTGCCGTCGGTAGATCTCGAGCCGCGCCGCCGGATCGAGCGTCGCCGACGGCGCGATCAGCGCCGCCGCGAGCGCGGCGATCGCCGGATCGTCAGCGGCGCCGGCCGGCAACGCCGCGCGCGCGCGGCTGGCGCCGGTCAGCGGCCGGGCCAGCGCGGCCAGCACCTCGTGCTGCCGCGCGCGCAGCTCGTCAACGCGCACCGGCGACCTCCGGCGAGACGGCGGCGGCGATCGCGCGCGCGCGCTCGACCTCGGCGAGCGCCACCGCCAGCGGTGGGACGTCGCCGTCCCACTCGACGATCGTCGGCGTCGGACCCAGGCGCGCCAGGGCCTCGGCGTACAGCGCCCACACCGGCTCGGCGACCGGCTGGTCGTGCGTGTCGAGCAGGTAGCCTTCCTCGGCGACGTGCCCGGCCAGGTGCAGCTGCGCCACCCGCTCGGCCGGGATGCGCGCCAGGTACGCGCGCGGGTCGAACCCGTGGTCGACGGCCGAGACGTAGACGTTGTTGACGTCGAGCAGGATGCCGCAGTCGGCGGCCTCGGCGACCTCGGCGACGAAGTCGGCCTCGGTCATCGTCGACTCGCGCCACGCGAGGTACGAGCTGACGTTCTCGATCGCGAACGGCCGACCCAGCGTGTCTTGCACCTCGCGGATCGCCTCGGCGCACAGCCGGACCACCGCCGGCGTGAACGGCAGCGGCAAGAGCTCGTGGCTGGTGCGCCCGCCGGCGGCGCCCCAGCACAGGTGCTCGGTCACCCACGGCGCGTCGACGCGATCGGCCAGCGCGCGCAGGCGGCGGAGGTGGGCGCGATCGACGCCATCCGCCGAGCCGACGTACAGCGAGACGCCGTGCGGCACCAGCGGATAGACGGCGCCGACCCGCGCCAGCGTGTCCCGTGGCCGGCCACCCTCGCCGAGGAAGTTCTCGGCCAGCAGCTCGAAGAACGGCACCACCGGCGCCGGCGCCGCCAGGATCGCCTCGACGTGCGCCGCGCGCAGCCCGAGGCCCACGCCGAGCGCCGCGTGGCGGTTCCAGCGGTTGGCCGACACCGTCAGCTCGCGACCGAGGTCGGCGCCCGCGCCGGGACGAAGCGCCCCAGCGCGCGGTCGAGCGACGCCGCGCCGCCGCCGTTCACCGCGAGGTGGACGAACGCCGCCAGGTAGATCGCCTCGACGCCGCCGAGCACCGCGGTGACGCCGTCGGCGTCGGGCCAGATCGCCGTGTAGATCGCCACCGCCATCACGCCCACCAGCAGCGCGGCGACGATCCGCGTCGCGAGCCCGGCCAGCAGCAGCAGCCCGCCGACGAACTCGATCGTCGCGATCATCGGCGCCTGGACGCCCGCGGCCGGGATGTGCAGCGAGCGGAAGTACTCCTCGACCTGCGCCAGGTGGTGCAGCTTGCCCCAGCCGGCCTTCGCGAAGGTCACGCCCAGCACGACCCGCAACAGCAGCGGCGGCAGCCAGCGGGCGCGGATGGAGAGCGAGCGGATGCGGGTCATCGAGATCGTCGACATGGTTCCTCGCGCCTGGACGATCAATTCTTCGCGCCGCAGCCGTTGGGACCTCCGCACGCCGACTTGTCCTTCGGCTTCTCGGCGTCCTTGGGCGCGGCGTCCTTCTTGTCAGCCGCCTTGGGCGCGGCGGCGGGCGGCGCCGCCTTGTCGGTGGCCTTGGGCGCGGCGGTGGGCGGCGCGGCCGGCGGCGGGGCCTTGCCGTCGTCCAGCGCGACCGGCGCGTCCACCACCGGCGCGGCGGCGGCGGTGGCGGCGAGCGCCCCCGCGAGGGCAGCGGCGAGCAACATCGAGACCGTCTTCGAGTGAGTCATGAGAGCGTTCCTTCGAGCGCCGTCGTGGTTGGTGCGGCGTCGACGGACCGAGACTGCACGCGCGGTGCCAGCCGCGCGACGCGCCTGGAGACGCACGCGCGCGGGCCACGCTCCATCGTGGACGCCCGCCATTCCACCGCGGCGCGCCGCGCGCGGCGGCGGCGCCGCCGATCGCGCTCCGAAACGCGACGCGCCGGCGGTGTCCCTCCCGCCGGCGCGCGCGTCGTCGAACGAACGCGAGCTACATCGCGGCCATGACGGTGCCGCCCTTGCTCTTGCACTCGTCCTCGGTGCCGATGTCGACGAAGCCCTGGCCCTTGCAGCCGTTCTGCCCCGCGCAGGCGTTCGCGGCGGTCTTGCAGCCGCCCTGCCCCTTGCAGGCGTTCACGCCGGCGCAGTGCACCTTGGCGGTCTTCTCGCCCGGCTGCGTGGTGGCCGGCATCGCCGCGCCCGGGTCGGTCGGCTTGTCGGTCGGCTTGGCCGCGGCCGGGGCGGCCGGCGCCGGTGGCGTCGGCGCCGCACCGCCGCCCTTGTCGTCCGCCTTCTTGCAGGCGCTGGCGAACAGCGCGCCGGCGGCCATGGCGATCATCATCCCGTGCTTGAGCGAGGGTGTCATCGGTCAGTGCTCCTTGAGTCGTGAGGGCGAGAGAGGCGACGCGCATCGCCCTGTGCGAGCAGCGTCGAGATGAGCGAGACGGTGAACGGCACGGCGTAGGACAGCGCGAGCTTCCAGTAGAAGCCCGCGCAGATCGGCTCGCGCGCGAGGTGGTCACCGTGGTTGATCAGCATCAGCACGGTGCCGACGATCAGCGCGAGACAGCTCGCCCGCACCAGCATCCGCTGCCACGGCATCGGCGACGTCACCATCGGCCGCGGTGGAGCACGAACGATGCCAGCTACCCGCGTCGCTCGCGGCGACGTGCGGGCCCAGGCCCGGCGAAACTGGACGGCGGACGCGCCACGCTGGAACGCCGACGCCGGCCGGCCTACGCCGATGCCACGCGCGCCGCGACGACCGGCCTGGGGCGCGTCACTCCGGCAAGCCGAACCGGAAGTCGACGTCGGCGGTGTCGTGGCAGTCGCGGCACATCTCGAGCTTGCCTTGCAGCTTGGCGGTGCGACCGTCGCGGTCGAGCACCCCGTAGTACCAGTCGCCGCCGTCGGGATCGTAGCCCGGGGCCATCTTGCCCATCACGGTCAGCGCCTGGAAGGTCGTGCCGGCCTCGTCCGCATAGCCGGCCTTGATGATCCGCATGCCGACCGGGGCCACGCCACCGGTGACGTAGGCGTCGACGTGCTCGGCCTCGACGTAGACGTCGACCCACCGGCCGCCGTGGCCGGCCGAGCGGTAGCGCGCGGCGTTGACCTTGACCCACTGCGGCCAGGTCGAGCAGTCCGACACCGCCGCGCCCGCCCCGGCGCCGGTGACCGCGCCGGACAGCACCGCGTCGCGCGGCGCCTGCGCCTGCGGCGACGAGCCATGGCAGGCGGCGAGGGCGATCGACAGCGAGATCCAGCGGGCGGGCGCGCGCGACATGCGCGCAGTGTACGCGCGGCGCCGCGCGGGCCGCCACCCACGCGCCCGACCGCGCCGGTCCGATCGCGGACGCGCGATCCTGGAACGCGCACGTTCCATTCTGGAATGCGTCCGCCGCACGGCGCGGGGTCCAGCCTCTCGGTCGCTGGCCGAGCCTGTGCATCTCGTGTCGGGCGTGTCGACCCGCACCGCCCAGCGAGCCTGCGAGACCTGCGCCGCCTCCCTGGCGCCGGCCGCGGCGTACTGTGGTGGGTGCGGCCAGCCCGACCACGAGGCGCTGCTCGGCCGCACGATCGCCGACCGCTACCAGATCGTCGCGTTCGTCGGCGCCGGTGGCATGGGCCGCGTCTACCGGGCGCGGCACCTCGGGCTCGAGCGGGACGTGGCCTTGAAGGTCCTGGCGCCGGCGTACGCCGCCGATCGCGAGCTGCTCGCGCGCTTCCGCCGCGAGGCGGTGGCGACCAGCCGCCTCGCGCACCCGAACGTGGTCGGCGCGCTCGACTTCGGCGTCGCCGACGGCCTCACCTACTTCGTGATGGAGTGGCTCGACGGGCTCACGCTCGACGAGTTGCTCGCGCGGCGCGGCCCGCTGCCGCCGGCGCGCGCCCTGCACCTGGCGCTGCAAGCGGCGAGCGCGCTGGGCGCGGCCCACGCGGCGGGCGTGATCCATCGCGACGTCAAGCCCGGCAACCTGATGGTGCTCGCCGACGACGTGCTCAAGGTCGTCGACTTCGGGCTGGCGCAGCTGCGCGCCGCCGACGGCCGGCTGACCCACGAAGGGCGCACGCTCGGCACGCCCGCGTACCTGGCACCCGAGCAGGTCGCGGGCGAGGTCGTCACGCCGGCCGCCGACGTCTACGCGCTCGGCGGCGTGCTGTACGAGCTGTTGACCGGCGCGCCGCCGGTCGGCCACGGCGACGCGCTGGCGCTGCTCACCCGCCAGCTGACCGTGGCCGCGCCGCCGCCGTCGACGCGGCGGCCGGCGCTGCGCGCGCTCGGCGTCGACGCGCTGTGCGCGGCGCTGCTGGCCAAGGCGCCGGCGGCGCGGCCCGCCGACGGGCTGGCGGCCGCGCACGCGATCGCCGACGTGCTCGCGGCGCTGACCGGCGCGCCCGGCCCCGCGCCGCTGACCGCGACCAGCCGGGCGGTGCTGGTGCTCGATCTCGGCCTGCCGCGCGATGACGAGGCCGACGCGCTGGGCCGCGGCGCGCGCGCGACGATCGCCGCCGCCGGCGGCACGATCGCCCGCGCGGTCGGCGACGAGCTGTTCGCGCACTTCTCGTCGAGCGAGCTCGCCGTGCTGGCGGCGATCGCCGTCAGCGACCAGGTCGTCGGCGCGCACGGCCGGGTCGCGGTCCACCACGGCGAGGTGCAGGTCGGCGCCGGCGGTGGGCTGTTCGGCCCCACCGTCAACCACGCGCTGCGCATCGCGCGGCTGACGCCCCCCGGCGCGGTCGTGGTGTCGGCGCCGGCGACCGCGCACGCGGGCCTGGCGGTGACGGCGCTGCTCACCCCGCACGGCCACATCCAGCTCGGCAAGGATCCGCCGCTGGCGCTGTGGATCGCCGGGGCGCGGGCCGGCGTCGATCCGGCGATCGCGGTCCGCGGACGCGCCGGCGCCGGCGTCGTCGAGTTCACCTGCGGCTGCGGCGCGGCCGGGCGGATCGCCACCGCCGGCGACGCGACCGCGTGGGTGGCCCGGTGCCACGCGTGCTCGCAGCCGTGGATCGTGCTGCCGCCGGCCGAGCCGGTGGGCGCGCCGCCGGCCGCGCCGCCCTCGGGCCTCGTCGATGCGGTCGGCATCGACGCCGGCTCCCCGTCCGCCGACCACGCGATCCTGGCCGCGCTGGCCAACCTGGAGTGACGATGCAGACCACCTCTCCCACCGCCGCCGCGATCCAGGAGCGCTACGCCGCCCGGGTCAAGGCCCGCCTCGAGCGCGCCGAGATCACCGTCGCCGACGCCCGCGACGGCCTGCTCGATTGCTTCCTCGCCAGCTACTTCCAGGGCGTCCACCTCGGCCTCAAGTCGCTGGCGGCGATCGAGGGCGGCGACGACGAGATCGCGCGGGTGACCGCGGCGATGTTTCGCCGTCGGCTGCGCGCCCACGGCGCCAGCTTCGAGGCGCCGACCGTGGCGGCGCTGGCGCAGGTCAAGGACGAGGTCGACGCCGAGCTCCACCTGATCGAGCTGCCCGCCGAGCTGCGCGGCGTCCACGACCAGGTCTGCGCGCTGTTGCTGGCGAAGGCCGACGGCGCGCTGCCGCATCGACCCGGTCGCTCGGCGGTCGAGGCCGGCGGCACCGCGCCCACCGCGATCGCCGCCGCGCCGATCGCGCGCCCGCTGCCACCGCCGCCGCCGCCACCGAGCGCGGCCGCCGCCGACCTGCGCCGCGTCCTCGAGCGCCACCTCGCGCGCGCCGGCGCCGACGCCGCCGGCGGCGCGTCGACCGCGGCGGTCCGCCGGGCGCTGGCCCAGGCCGAGGCCGTGCTCGCGGCGATCGACGCCTTCGCCTAGTTCACGCGTCGCCGGCCGTGACGCCCCACTGCTTGAGCTTGCGCCACAGCGTGTTGGTGCCGATGCCCAGCGCGCGCGCGGTCGCGACCCGGCTGCCGCGGTTGCGCTCGAGCACCAGCAGCGTGTAGCGGCGCTCGATCTCCTCGAGCGGCACCGCGGCGTCGAGCAGCCGCGCCACCGGCGCCGCGGCCCCGGCGCGCAGCTCGCTGGGCAGGTGCTCGACCGCCAGCTTGCCGTCGCCGCCAGCGACGACGATCGCGTGCTCGATCGCGTGCTCGAGCTCGCGTACGTTGCCCGGCCACGGGTGCTGCGTCAGCAGCGCCGCCGCCTCGGGCGACAGCAGCCGCGCCGGCAGCTTGTACGCCGCGCAGGTCCGCTCGATGAAGTGGCGCGCCAGCGGTAGGATCTCCTCCTTGCGCTCGCGCAGCGGCGGCACCTCGACCGTCACCACCTTGAGCCGGTAGTACAGGTCCTGGCGGAAGCGACCGTCGGCGACCATCGCGGCGAGATCGCGGTGGGTCGCCGCGACGATCCGGACGTCGATCGGCGTGGTCGCCGTGGCCCCGACCGGGCGCACCTCGCGCTCCTGCAGGACCCGCAAGAGCTTGACCTGGGTCGCCGCGGTCAGCTCGCCGATCTCGTCGAGGAACACCGTCCCACCGCCGGCGGCGGCGAACAGCCCGGGGCGATCGCTGGTGGCCCCGGTGAACGCGCCCTTGACGTGGCCGAACAGCTCGCTCTCGAGCAGCGCCTCGGGCAGCGCGCCACAGTTGATCGCGACGAACGCGCCGGCGGCCCGCGGCGACCGCGCGTGCAGGGTCCGGGCGATCCGCTCCTTGCCGGTGCCGCTCTCGCCGCTGATCAACACGGTGGCGTCCACCTGCGCGACCCGGCCGACCAGCTCGAGCACCGCCGCCATCGCCCGGCCGCGCACGACCAGGCCGTCGACGCCCGGCCCTTCGCCGCGCAGCGCCCGCAGCTCGCCCTCGGAGCGCGACAGCGCGGCGACGGTGCGCTGCAACTCGGCTTCGCGCGCCTGCAGCTCACGCGCGAGATCGCGCGCCTGGTACGCCGCGGCGATCGCGTCGCCCTCGGCGCCCCACGCCTGGCGGGTCTGGCCGACCACCTGGCAGCACGGGTGGCCCTGCGCCCGGCAGCGGGTCTCGACGACGTACACCTCCTCGCCCATGACCGCGGTCGAGAACCCCGACGCGTAGCCGGCCAGCGTCCAGCACGCCGGCGCGGCGGCGTCGCCGCTGACCCGCGCGTGCTGCTCGGCCTCGTACGAGCCGTGCCAGTCGACCTCGAGCCGGAAACGGCCGGCCGCGCGGTCGAGCTCGAGGGTCGTGACCTGTGGCCGGACCTTGCCCTGGTGCGCCTGCAGCGCCGGGCAGGTCAGCCACCATTCGCGGTCGCTGGGCCACGCCCCGAGGGCCTTGGTCGACAGCGCGTCGCGGTAGCCGTTGGCGAACCCGAAGCGGCGCAGGATCCCGCAGGCGACGTCGGTGCCGAGGTTGTCGATCAGCTCGCGGCGCAGGCTGCCGAACGCGTCGGCGTCCCACAACAGCATGCGCCGATCGCGCAGCGTGATCCGGCCCTCGGCGGGCGCGAAGTCCAGGAGCTCGACCAGGGCCAGATCCGCGGCGCGCATGCCGGGTCGGTCTCGCCACGGGCGCCCGGCGTTACGCGCGATCGTGCCGATCTGGAGGGGCGGCGTCCGGAATGGACGGTCAGCGGACCTGCCACACCCGCGAGTCGCTGACCGCGGCGCCGACCACCGGCAGGCCGTCGAGCGCGGCGCGGGTGGCGACCAGGCCGCGCACCTCGGGATCCGGCGACCAGTAGGCGACGTCGGTGAGGTCGCCGGCGCGGACCTGATCGCCGGCGCACAGCGCGACCGCGGCGTGGACCACGCAGACGAAGCCGACCCGGGGATCGCGATCGGGCCGCGCCTCGAGCGCCGCGGCGACCGCGCGCCCGACCTCGATCGCGCCGGTGCGGGCCAGCGCGTCGTCGCCGTCGATCGCGCGCGCCGCCAGCAGGAGGTTGCCGCCGTGCAGCGCCACCGGGTAGCCGGCGGCGGTGAGGCGCGCCTCGGCCAGCGGCAACAGGCCCTCGAGATCGGCCAGGAGCGCGTCGTCGGGATCGGCCATCGCGTCGTCGTCGGCGCGGACCTCGACCAGCACGCCGACCGCGGGGCGCGGCGCCAGCGCGGCGGCGGCGGCGGGATCGCTGGCGGCGGCGGCGGCCAGCGCGGCGGCGAACTCGGGCGCGCCGGGGTAGCGCTGGTCCGGCTCGATCGCCATCGCCTTCGCGATGACCTCGTCGATCGCGGCTGGCAGCGAGGCGAACGCCGAGGCCCGCGGCCGGCGCGCGTGGGCGTGCAGGTACTGGACGATCGTCGGCGACTCGTCCTCGAACGGCAGCCGGCCGGTGAGCAGGTGGAACGTCATCACGCCGAGGCCGTAGACGTCGGTGCGGGCGTCGACCGCGCCGCCGCGGATCTGCTCGGGCGCCATCGTCACCGGCGTGCCGACCAGCTGGCGCGAGGTGGTGAGCTCGGCGGCGTCGGGCGCGGCCAGCTTGGCGATGCCGAAGTCGATCAAGATCGGGCGCGCGCCGCCGGCGCCGTCGGTCGCGAGGAAGACGTTGGCGGCCTTGACGTCGCGGTGGACGATGGCCTGGGCGTGGGCCGCCGCCAGCGCGCTCGCCACCGGCGCGACGATCGCCAGCGCGTCGGCCACGGGCAGCCGGCCGCGGGTCGCCAGCGCCCGGCCGAGGTCGGTGCCGGTGAGGAACTCCATCGCCAGGTACGGGCGGCCGTCGTCGACGGTGCCCCACGCGACCAGCTCGACGACGTGGGGGTGCTGGACCCGCACCATGACCTCGGCCTCGCGGAGGAAGCGCGCCACCGCGGCCGGCGCGCTGCACAGCTCGCCGTGCAACACCTTGACCGCGACCACCCGGCCGGTCGTGGCGTGGTGCGCGCGGTAGACCTGGCCGAACCCGCCCTGGGCCAGGAGTGCGTCGAGCACGAACTCGCCGACCGCCGCGCCAGCGGGTAGCGCCGCCGCGCCGAGGGCCTGCGCCGGCAGGCCGGCCGAGTCCAGGCTGATCACGCGATCACGGTAGCACGGCGCGGCGGGGCTACTCGTCGGTGATCGACACGCCGTGGCGGCGCAGCAGCTCGCGCAGGTGGTTGCGATCCATGCGCGCGGCGCGGGCGGCGCGCGACAGGTTGCCGTCGTGGCGCCGCACCAGCTCGCGCACGTAGCCGCGCTCCCACGCCGCCACCGCGCGCTCCTTGGCCACCCGGAACGACGCCGCGTCGTCGAAGTCGACCGGCGCGGCCGCGGCCGGCTCGGCCACCGCGACGGTGGTCGAGATCTCGGCCCAGATCGTCGGGTCGTCGAGCAGCACCGCGCGCTCGACGGCGCTGCGCAGCTCGCGCACGTTGCCCGGCCAGTCGCGGCGCAGCCAGTCGATCAACAGCTCGGCCGGCGGCGCGGCCTGCGGATCGTTGGCGAACTGGGTCCAGAAGTGGCCGGCCAGCACGCCGATGTCGTCGCGGCGCTCGCGCAGCGGCGGCACCCGCAGCCGCACGGTGTTGAGCCGGTACAGGAGGTCGGTGCGGAACCGGCCGCGGTTGACCTCCTGGCGCAGGTCGCGGTTGGTGGCGGCGATGACCCGCACGTCGAGCCGCACCACCTCGTTGCCGCCGACCCGCCGCACGACGCGATCCTCGAGCGCGCGCAGCAGCTTGGGCTGCATCTCCAGCGGCAGCTCGCCGATCTCGTCGAGGAACACCGTGCCGCCGGCGGCGGCCTCGAAGACGCCGCGGCGCGCGGCGGTGGCGCCGGTGAACGCGCCCTTCTCGTGCCCGAACAGCTCGCTCTCGATCAACGTCGGCGGGATCGCGCCGCAGTCGACCACCACGAACGGGCCGGCGCGCCGGGTCGACGCGTCGTGGATCACCTCGGCGAGCAGCGACTTGCCGGTGCCGGTCTCGCCCTCGAGCAGCAGCGAGGTGTCGCCGCCGGCCAGCCGCGGCAGCAGCGCGAAGATGCGCCGCATCGCCGGGCTGCGCCCCAGGGCCCGCCCCCAGCGCTCCTCGACCGCCAGCGGCTCGCGCACGCGATCGTCGCCGATGTCGAAGCGCAGCCGGGTCTGGCCGAGCTCGACCACCGCGCCCGGCTGCACCAGCGCGCGCTCGATGCCGATCCCGGCGACGGTGGTGCCGTTGGTCGAGCCCAGGTCGGCCAGCTGGTAGCCGCGCGGCACGACCGCGACGACGCAGTGGTGGCGCGACACCGCGGGGTCGGTCAGCTGCAGGTGGTTGCCGTCGGCGGTGCCGATCGAGAGCTCGCCGCCGTCGGCGACGAAGGACCGGCCCTGGTCGGGGCCGCTCAGCACCTCGACCTTGATGCGCCGGTAGGATATCTCCCGACCTGCGCGATCGAGGAGCATCGTCCCGTCGCCAGGTTGCGTGAACGAGCCGGCCATCCCGGCGTACTATATCAGCAGCGCGACGGCGGACTGCGGGGGCCAGCCATCAGGTGATGGCGCGCGCCCGCAGGCGCCAGCCCGCAGGCCCCGCGATGCTCTCGAGATCACGCCACCGGCGAGCGGTACGGCCCGTGCAGCAGCACGCGGCGATGTCCGCCGTGCGCCTCCGCCTCGCGGTCGCCGTGACCCTGGCGGTCGTCGGCGCCGGCTGCGCCGACGAGCCGGCCCCGGTGGTGCTCAACCGCGGCGGCTGGGACCGCAACTCGGGCAACTACAACGGCAACCCGGGCTCGTTCGCCGACGTCGGCCTGCGCGGCGCGCCGAGCTGGGGCACCACCGGCGCCGGCACGCTCAACAACGCCACGGTCTACGGCATCCAGTTCGCCCCCGCGGTGGCGCCCAGCTGCGCCACCCCGACCGGCGGCCTCACCAACGTCACCTTCCTCAGCTCGTCGGGCACCGCCGCCGCGGCGGTCGGCCCCGACGTGCAGGTCGAGCGGGTCGGCGGGCTGCGCGGGCGGCTGGCGATGGGCGAGGAGATCGTCTTCCCCGGCCACGTCTACGACGGCTACCTCGGCGTCGCCGACGTCGCGTTCCGGCTGCGCCGGGTCGACACGCTCGTGCTGCGCAGCGCGCTCTGGTACGAGTGGCCGGTCTTCTCGCTGGAGTCGTGCAACGCCAGCGCGCCGCCGGGCGCGTGGAGCCACCACGGCTTCGTGTCGTGGGCGCCGATGGTGCGCCTGCCCGAGCTGCCCGGCGAGGCGCTCGAGCTGCGCAGCGACATCGTCCAGGCGATCACGACGGTGCCGCGCGCCGAGTACCAGGGCAACCCCAACGTGCCGAGCGTGGTGGCCGCGCAGACCGGCGCGCTGTGGTTCAAGTTCGCGTTCTACGCGTCGCTGCCGATCGCGCTGCACGACGAGCCCGACCTCGACTTCGCCAGCGCCACCGGCGCGACGATCGACAACGGCCAGTTCCTGTGGCGCGGCGCGCTGGCGCTGGGCAACGCCAGCTGGGTGTCGCTGCCGCTGGCCGACGATCCCGCGCAGCACCGCTTCCTGTCGTTCTTCACCAAGGACGGCACCGCGGTCGCGATGTTCGCGCTGGCGCGCGGCGACGGCGCCAGCGCCGCGGGCCTGCGCCTGCCCTCGACCTGGGGCGGCGGCGTGGCGGCGGCGCTCGAGCTGACCGACGCCGAGCGGGCGAACCCGGAGAGCCTCGACAGCGTCCAGGCCCAGCTGGCCCCGGTGATCGGCCAGCAGATGGCGGCCGAGGCCACCCACCTCGGCTCGGGGCCGTCGCAGTACCGGGCCGGCCTGTACGCGGGCAACTCGTCGAACAACCGGCGCGCGTACCTCTACTCGCGCTGGCGCGCCAACGCGGCGGCGATGCGGATCGACGGGCTCGACGCCGGACGCATCACGTCGCAGGTCGCGCTCGAGGCCGCGCTGCGCGATCCCGCGACGCCGATCGACTGGCTGGCCGCGTGCGAGTCGCCGCTGCGCGGCGGGATGACCGCGTTCGAGCAACCGGGCAACTGGCTGCCGCCGCCCGCCGACTCGCCGGTCGTGGCGATGGGCGGTGACGCGATGCTGATCGACGCCGACGGCGACGGCCCGGCGACGATGCGCGACGCCGACCCGCCAGGCATGGACGCCGGCGACACGTTCGACGCATCCATGGCCGGGCTCCCTGACGCCGGCGTCGACGCGCCGCTCGACGCCGACGCCGACGCGCCGCTACCACCCGACGCCGGCGTCGACGCCGACGCGCCGCTCGACGCCGACGCGGCGCCATCGGACGCCCCCGGCGAGGGCGGCCCCGGCCCCGACGCGCTGACGCCGCCCGACGGCATGATCACGCCGTGCTTCGCGCCGTGCGCCGACGCGGCGTGACCGGCGCGCGGTAGCATGCCCGCGTGCGGTGCCCGCGCTGTTTCCGCAAGCTCGCGCCGGCGATGGCGTGCCCGGCCGACGGCGCGGTGCCGATCGCCGAGGAGCACGAGCCCGCCGCGGCGCCGGCGATCGCGCCGGCGGTGCCAGGCTGGACGCTGGGCGCGGCGCTGGGCCACGGCGGCCAGGCCGCGGTGTGGCGCGCCAGCGGCGCGAGCCCCGACGCCGCGGTGAAGGTCGCGCACGCCGGCGGCCCCGAGGTGCTGGCGGCGTTCGCGCGGGAGGCGGCGGCGCTGCGGTCGATCGGCGCGCCGGCGGTGCCCGCGTGGCTGGCCGACGGCGTGCTCGCCGACGGTCGCCCGTACCTCGCGATGGCGCGGATCGCCGGCGTGACGCTGGGCGACGCGCTGGCCACCGCCCCCGGGCCGATCGCGCTCGACGAGGTGGTGGCGTGGCTGGCCGGGCTGGCGACGGCGCTGGCGCAGCTCGCGGCCGCGGGCTACGTGCACGGCGACCTCAAGCCCGACAACGTCGTGCGCCAGCCCGACCGCGCGGTGCGGCTGATCGATCTGGGCCTGGCGCGCCCGCTGGCCGCCGGCGCCGGCGCCATCGCGGGCACCGCGCTGTATATGGCGCCGGAGCAGCTGCGCGGCGCGGCGCTCACCGCCGCCGCCGACGTCTACGGCCTCGGCGCGGTCGGCTTCGAGCTCGCCACCGGCCGGCCGCCGTTCGTCGGCGATCGCGCCGCGGTCGAGCTGGGCCACCTGAGCTTCCGCGCGCCCCGGGCCAGCTCGCTGCGGCCCCTGCCGGCGGCGCTCGACGAGTTACTGGCCGCGTGCCTGGCCAAGGATCCGGCGCAGCGGCCGACGGCGGCGGCGGTGGCCGAGGCGATGGCGCGCGCCGCGGCGGGCCCGACGGTGAGCGCCGCCGCGACCGCCGCGGTGGCCAACCGATCGAGCGTCGCGCTGGTCGCGATCGAGCGCGCGCCCAGCGCGCACAACCTCGACGCGCTGGCCCGGGCCCGCGGCGGCCAGGTCGCGCGCCAGGCCGGCGGGCGCGCGATCGTCGCGTTCGTGCCCGACGACTGCCCGGCGCCGATGCCGGCGGCGCTGGCGATCGCGCAGGCGCTCGCCGCGCTGGGCGCGCAGGTGGTGGTCCACGTCGAGCCGCTGGTCGCGCGGCGCGGCAAGGACGGGCGGACGATGCTGTTCGGCGCCGCGCTCGATCGGCCGGCGTGGATCCCGGCGGCGCGCCCCGACGGCGTCGTCGTCACCGCCGCGGTGGCCCGCGAGCTCGACGTCGACGAGGTCGAGGCGATCGACGGCGTGCTGCGGCTGCGGGCGCGCCCGGTGGCCGCCGCGGCGCCCGATCCCGCCGCCAGCGCGATCCTCGGACGTGACGCCGCGCTGGCCGAGGCCCGCGCCAGCGCCGCCGCCGCGCTGGCCAGTGGTCCGCCGATGATCTGGGTCGCGATCGGCGCCGCCGGCGCCGGCAAGTCGCGGCTGCTCGACGAGCTGGCCGCGCAGGTGGCCGGCGATCACCCCGAGGCCGCCGTCGTGCGGCTGGCCGGGGCGCGCAGCTTCGGCGCCGGCGCCGCCGCCGCGCTGGCCACGCTGCGCGAGCAGCTCGACGCGATCGCGCCGAGCGCGCCGGCGGGCAACCTGCCGCTGCCGGCGCTGGTGCGCGCGCTGTGCGACGCGGCGCTGGCCGAGCGGCCGCTGGCGATCCTGGTCGACGACGCGCAGTGGATCGACGACGCGCTGATGCAGGCGCTGGGCGTGGCGGCGCGCACCGCGACCGGCCCGCTGTGGCTGGCCACCACCGCCACCGCCGCGCTGACCGCGGCCCAGCCGGCGTGGCTCGACGGCGCCCGCGTCGGCGTGGCCCAGCTCGGCCCGCTCGACGACGCCGACGCCCGGGTGCTGATGCGGCGCGCGCTGGCGCCGGCCCGCCGGGTGCCCGAGGCGCTGATCGCGCGGCTGGCCGCGCGCTGCGGCGGCGTGCCGGGCGTGATCACCGCGCTGGCCCGCGAGCTGCGCCGCGCCGGCGTGATCCGCCAGCACCCGGGCAGCGAGGTGTGGTTCGTCGCCGCCGACGAGCTCGACTACCTGCCGCCCGCGCCCGGCGTGCAGTGGTTCGTCACCCGCCAGCTGGCCGCGCTGGGCCCGGGCCTGCCCGAGCTGGCGCGCGCCGTCGCGCTGCTCGGGGCGAGCTTCGACGCCGCCGAGGTCGAGGCGGTGACCGCGACCGCCGCGGCCGGCGTGCGCATCGATCCCGGCGTCGGCCTGGCGCAGCTGGCCGCGGCCGGCGTGATCGTCGCCGACGACGCCGGCTGGCGGTTCCGCAGCGAGGCCGAGCAGGCGGCGATCGCCGACACCGTCGCGCCGGCCGGGCGCCCGGCGATCCACGCCGCCGCGCTGGCCCACGCCCGCGGCCGCGCCGACGGGCCGGAGGCCTGGGCCAAGCTCGCGTTCCACGCCGCCGGCGCCGGCGAGCCCGCCGTGGCCGTCGCCGCCGCCGAGCGCCTGGCGGCCGCGGCCCAGGCGCGCCACGCCACCCTCGAGGCCGAGCGCTGGCTGACGCTGGCGCTCGATCAGCTCGGCGAGCGCGATCTCGCCGCGCGGCAGCGGCTGCTCGGTGAGCGCGGCGCGGTGCGGCGCTCGCTGACGCACTACGAGGCGGCCCAGGCCGACCTGCGCGCCGCGCGCGAGCTGGCGGTCACCCGCGGCGACCAGGTGGCGGCGCTCGACCTGCAGCTCGCCGACGGCGCGGTGTGCGACTTCACCGAGCGGCTCGGCGAGTCGGCGCGGCTGATCGAGGACGCGGCGGCGCAGGCGCCCGCCGAGCTGCCGGCGTCGGTGCAGGCGCGGCTCGACAACTGGCTGGGCGTCGTCCGCGCGCGCCAGGAGCGCCTGCCCGAGGCCCAGGCGCTGTTGACCGCGGCGATCGCGCGCGCCGACGCGCTCGGCGATCACGCCACCGCCACCGGCTCACGGCTGATGCTCGGCGGCGTCTTGCGCCGGCAGGGCCTGGTCGACGACGGCCGCGCCGTGCTCGATCGCGCGATCGCCGACTGCGAGCGCGCTGGCGATCACTTCCACCTGGCCATCGGGCTGTTCAACCGGGTCAACGCGTGGCGGCAGCTCGATCGGCCGCGCGAGGCCGAGGCCGACGCCGAGCGCGCGATCGGCGTGGCCAACCGCATGGGCCTCGATCAGGTCGAGCTGTGGGGCTGGTACGATCTGTCGCTCTTGCGCTTCTGGGCCGGCGATCTCGCGGGCGCGCTGGCGGCCAGCGAGGCGTCGCACAAGATCGGCAGCGAGCGCTTCCGCGAGGCGCCGCCGGTGGTCGCGTCGGTGTGGTACGCGCTCCTCCTGGCCGCGGCGGGCGAGCTGCCGGCGGCGCGGCGCGAGCTGGCCCACCTGCGCGTCGATGACCTCGGCGACAACCCGTTCCTCACGCTGACCCGCGATCTGGCCGCGCTGACCGTGGCCGGTGCGCTGGGCGCGGCGTGGGATGGCGTGCTCGAGCAGGCCGGGCGCCCGAGCGCCGACCCCGAGGACGCGGTCTTCGTGTGGTGGCTGTACGCCCGCACCGCGCGACGGATCGGGGACGCGGCCGCGGCCACCCGCGGCGCCAGCGAGGCCGCCGCCGCGGCCGCGCGGCTGGGCCGGCCGTGCCCGCCGATCGCGTGGCCGGGAGAGGAGCCATGACCTTCGTCTGTCCGGACTGCGGACGCACCTGGCCCGACGGCGGCCACTGCGGCGACGACGGCGCCGCGCTGGTGGCGGCGCGCGACACGCTGCTCGGGCTGACGATCGGCCGGTGGCGCCTGGCCCGGCTGCTCGGCGAGGGCGGCATGGGCCGCGTGTACCTCGCGGTGCAGCCGGCGATCGGCAGCCGGGTGGCGATCAAGGTGCTGTCCGAGGCGTGCGCCCGCGATCGCGGGCTGGTCGATCGCTTCTTCGCCGAGGCCCGCGCGGTCAACCTGGTGCGCCACGAGCACATCGTCAGCGTGCTCGATCTGGCGTGGTTCGACGACGGCCGGCCGTACATCGTCATGGAGTACGTCGCCGGCGCGACGCTCGGCGCGCTGGTGCCGCGCGGCCCGCTGCCGCTCGGCTCGCTGGCCGCGGTGGTGGGCGAGGTGCTGTCGGCGCTGGCCGCGGCCCACGCGATCGGCATCGTCCACCGCGACCTCAAGCCCGACAACGTGCTGGTGACCGCCGGCGGCCACGCCAAGGTGCTCGACTTCGGCATCGCCAAGCTGGCGCCGCAGCTGCAACGCGGCGACTCGCCGCAGACCGCCAGCGGCGCGCTGCTCGGCACGCCCGACTACATGGCGCCCGAGCAGGTGGCCGGCGGCGTCATCGACGGCCGCACCGATCTGTACGCGCTGGGCGCGCTGCTCTACGAGTGCGTCACCGGCCGGCGCCCGTTCGCCGGCGGCAACCTGTTCGAGGTGCTGCGGGCCCAGGTCGAGGCGCTGCCGCCGGCGCCGGCCTCGCTGCGCGCCGACCTGCCGCCCGCGCTCGACGCGGTGATCATGCGCGCGCTGGCCAAGCGGCCCGAGGATCGCTTCGCCACCGCGGCCGACATGGCCGCCGCGCTGGCCGCCGCGACCGCCCGCCTGCCGCCCGCCGCGTGGGCGCCGCTGCCGATCGCCGCCGCGCCGCCGTCGCCCACCGCGCCCTCGTCGCTGGCGCACGGCCACACCCTGCCCGCGGCGCCGCCGACCGCGGCCCGCCGCCGCCAGCGCGGCGTCGTCGTGGCGATCGCCGCGGGCGTGATCGCGGTGGTGGCGATCGTGGCCCTGGCCGGAGGCGGCCGTGACGAGCGCGCCGGCGCGCCGCCCCCTGGCGCGCCCGCGCCCGCGCCGGCGCCGGGCGGCGTCACGATCATCACCACCGGCGGCCCGCCCCAGGCCGCGGCGCGCGACTTCGATCCCGCGCGCTTCGACGCCATCGGCTACCTCGATCGCGCCGCCGCGCTGGCGCGCCGGCTGGCGCCCGACGCGGCGCTGACCCGGTTCGACGTCGACGGCGTCGGCGCCGATGGCCTGGCCAACCTCACGCTGTCCGAGGACTTCGACGCCAGCTACGAGTTCCGCGCGCCGGCGCGCTCGGCGCGGCCCGACGTCCCGCACGGCGTGCCGGTCGACATCCCGTGCATGGTCTACGTCGACGTCACCACCGCCGGGGCCGAGGCCTACGTCGTGACCCGCGAGGCGTGCGACGAGCCGCTGCGGCCACCGCCGCGCTGCCGGCTGGCCGAGGTCTGGGCGCGCGCGCTCACCGATCGCGTGCCGGCCGGCACCGTCGCCCAGATCGACTACCTGCCCGACGGCTGGTTCGTGCAGGTCGGCGACGAGCTCAGCGAGTCGATCCTCGACGACTGCCGCTGAGCGGGCGGCGACGTGGCCGCGGGGTGGCCGCGGCCATCGCGCCGCGGTAGGCTCCGGACGTGATCCGCTTCGCCTTCACCCTGCTCATCGTCGGCGTGCTGGTGTTCCTCGGCGCCACCGTGAAGCTGGGCAAGCGCACGTTCTTCGGCCACGTCAGCGCGATCTGGTCGACCGACGAGGCCAAGGACATGCGCGAGGGCGTGAGCGAGAAGGCCAAGCCGGCGCTGGAGAAGGTCAAGCGCGGGGTCGAGGCCGGCTACAAAGAGGCGACCAAGGACGAGACCGGCGACGCCGGCCCGGCGGCCCCGGCGCGCTAGCCGATCGCCACGATCTCGAACTCGCGGACGCCGCCGGGGCGGTGCACCTCGGCGACGTCGCCGATCGCCTTGCCGAGCAGCGCGCGGCCGATCGGCGAGGTCGGCGTGACCACCGCGATGCCGCCAGCGAGCGTGACCCCGCCACCCCACGGCGCCAGGTAGTAGCGGGCGGACGCGCCATCGTCGTCGACCGTGACCACCGCGCCCAGCGCGACCCGCGGCCCCGGCCTGGCCACCGTCAGCCCGGCCACCGTCACCAGCGCCGCCTCCAGCTCCTCGACGCGCGCCGCGTGGCCCCGCGCCAGGTACGACTGCTCGAGGCCGCGGGTGTCCTTGTCGTTCTCGGCCTTGGCCTCGCTGTGGGTCGCCCCCTCGACCGCTGCCGCGTGGGCGGCGCGGGCGGTGGCCAGCGCGGCCTCGGCGGCCGCCAGCAGTTCGCGGCGCAGGTCGCTGCGGGTCGCCTTCACGGGCCGATGCTACGCCGCCGCCACCCTCGCGTCGACCGCGCACGCCCGCCCCGAGTGCGGTACACCCCGCGCGTGCACCTCGATCTCCACCGCCACCTCGAAGGCTCGCACAGCGCCGCGGCGCTGGTCGACGTCGCCCGCGAGCTCGGCCTGCGCGCGCCGCCGTTCTACGACGCCGCCGCCGACCGGTTCGTCACCGCCGCCGAGCTGGCCGCCGCGACCACCGTGACCACGCCGTCCGACGATCCCGCCGCGTTCTACGGCTGCATCGTCGCCGCCCGCGCCGCGTACGTCAGCGTCGCCGCGATCGCCGCGCTGGCCGAGCGGGCCATGCGCGAGGCCGCCGCCGACGCGCCCGACGGCGCCGAGCTGCGGCTCAGCCTGTTCTCGATGGCGCGCACGCTGATCGAGCACGCGCGCCGGCCGTGGCGCGAGGTGCCGCCGGCCGAGTTCGCCGCCGCCTACGCCGAGCCGATCCTGGCCGCGGTGATCGCGGCGCGGGCGCGCGTGGTCGCGGCGACCGGCGTGCCGCTGCTGCTGCGGCTCGGCCTGTCGCGCACCTTCGAGAGCGCGCCGCACTACCAGGCGCTGGCGACGATGGTGAAGGGGCACGCGCGCGCGCTGTGCGGCGTCGACGTGCTCGGCATCGTCGGGGGCGCCGATCGCGAGCCGCTGCCCCCGGCGCTGCGGGTGATCCTCGACGAGCTGCGCCCGGACCTGCCCGACCTGACGATCCACGCCGGCGAGTTCGCCGGCGCCGACTCGGTGGACCGCACGCTGGCGCTGGCGCCCCAGGCGATCGGCCACGGCGTGCGTTCGCTCGACGATCCGACGGTGGTCGAGCGGCTGGTCGCCAGCGGGGTCACGCTGGAGGTGTGCCCGACCTCGAACCGCTTGTTGATCCCGAGCGCGGTCGACGCGCTGGTCGCCGCCCACCGCGCCGCGCCGCTGGTGGCGCTGCAGCGCGCCGGCGTGCGCTGCGTGCTCGGCAGCGACGACCCCGAGCCGCTGGCGACGAGCTACCAGCGCGAGCGCGCGATCGCCGGCGAGCTCGGCGTCGACCTGGCCCGGCTCGACGCCGACGCCGCGGCCCGCTGGCGCGCGCTGGCACCGGCGTGACCGCGGGGTATCCTGCCGCCGTGCCCGCCGCGCCCGCCCCGCTGATCGCCGTCCGCGCCCGGCGCGATGAGGTCATCGCGATCCTGTCGGAGCAGTTCAGCCACGACGCGCTGGAGGTCGACGAGCTGGAGCGCCGGCTCGAGCTGGCCCAGCGCGCCGAGAGCGTGGCCGCGCTCGACGCGCTGGTCGCCGACTTGCCCGCGACCACGACCGCGCTCGCGCCGCGGCCGGCGCCGCCCGTCGACGGTTGGCCGGCGCGCCGCCGGATCGCCGCGGTGTTCGGCTCGGTCGACAAGGGCGGCACCTGGACCCCGGCGCGCGTGCTGACCGCCGTCGCGGTGTTCGGCTCGGCCAAGCTCGATCTGCGCGAAGCCAACCTGGCGCCCGGCGTCACCGAGCTCCGCGTGCGCTGCGTGTTCGGCTCGCTCGAGCTGATCGTGCCGCCGCAGCTCGCGGTCGAGTCCGACGCGACGGCGGTGTTCGGTTCGTTCGAGGAGCTGCACCGCTCGCCGCACGAGCCAGACCCGACGCGACCGATCCTGCGCATCACGGGGCTGACGGTGTTTGGCTCGGTCGAGGTCGAGACCCGCCTGCCTGGCGAGACCCGCCGGGACGCGCGTCGCCGCAGCAAGCGCGAGGCCAAGGCGTTGCCCGGGCGCAAGGCCGAGCTGCCGGCCGCCACCGCGCGCATCAAAGAAGAAGACTGACCTCAGCGCATGCGGAACTCGGCCGCCGCCGCGATCGACAGCCCGAGCTGACCGGCGGCGCCGATGTCATCCGACAGGTGGGCCATGCCGGCGAAGGCGGTGGCGCCGCCGACGACCGCGAGCCCGGGGCGGACGGCGGCGCGGATCCCGACGCCGACCTCGCCGCCCGCCGCCGCGCCGGTGACGTCGTCGGACGCGAACCGCAGCACCCGGCCGAACAACGCGACCCGCGCGAACGGCACGAAGCCGGCCTGGCCGCCGAGATCGCGGCGCACGCCGAACGACAGATCCCCGGCGAACCCATCGGCGACGCCGTGCTGGCAGCTCATCGCGTCGGGCCCGACCGCGCCACAGCCGGCGGTCCCGCGCCCGAACGTGAACGCCATGCCGCCGTCGAACCAGTCGTGCTCGGCCAGGCGATACAGGAAGCGCCCGCCGACCCGCATGCCGCCCGGCGTGGCGCCGCCGCCGCCGACCGCGCCGACCTCGGCCGCCAGCGCGACCTGCGGCGCATCGTCATCGGCCAGGGCCGGCGACGCAGTTGTGACCAGGACACAGACCCACACGGCGCGCATCCGGCGAGGCTAGGCCGCCCAGCCGTCGCGACGCCAGTTTTCGGCTGCGCTGGCCCCCGCCCGGGGGGCGGGAGAGTAGATTCCGCCCATGAAGCTCGCCGTCCTCGCCTGCGCCGCGGTCCCCCTGCTCGCGGCGTGCCCCAAGCCGCGGACCTCGGCCGCGACCCAGCCCACGCCGATCGCGTTCGATGCCGCCAAGTCCGACCCCAAGGCGCTCGAGGTGGTGGACGCCGGCGTCGCGGCGATCGGCGGCGACGCGCCGTGGCAGGCCATGAAGGAGCTGCACTTCCGCGTCACCTACAAGCAGGACGCGAAGGTGATCCAGCAGAACGAGCACTGGTGGGACCGCTGGAACGGCCGCCAGAACTTCACCGGCGTCGACGTCGCGACCCTGAGCGGCGACCCCGACGAGGTCAAGGCGCTCCAGGTCAAGCAGGACCTGTTCGCCGTGGACGGCACGCCGTGGGTCGCCTACGACGGCGGCCAGCTCACCCGCAAGGACGGCGCCGAGGCCGCCAAGCGCGCCAAGAAGTTCCTCACCGCCGACCTGTACTTCCTGGCGATCGTCCACAAGCTCAAGGACCCGGGCGTCATCCTGTCGCTCGAGAACGCCGAGGTCGCGATGCCGCCGACCGTCGACGCCTGCAAGCCGTCGTGCTCGACGGTCAAGGTGACGTTCGAGGCCGGCGTCGGCACCGACACCTGGTACGTCAACTTCAACAACGAGAGCAAGCTGCCGCAGGTGATCGAGCAAGCCCACGGCGCCGGTCGCATCGGCTACGTGATCACCGATTGGGCCGACGCGGGCGGGCTGAAGTTCCCGGCCCGGCTGCAGAACATCGGCCTGGCCACCGAGGTCATCGAGTTCGACGGCATCAAGCTGAGCGAGCCCGACGACACCCGCTACGAAGTCATGGTCCGCTAGTCGTCGCTCGTCAAGGAGTCTCCGCAATGGCCAAGCCGCTGGTCTACAACGCCACCCTGGTGGAGCGCGTCGATCTCACCGACGCGCTGTGCCTGTACCGCATCTTGCCCGACGAGCGCCCCGCGCCCGGCTGGTTCACCCCCGGCCAGTACTGCGTCCTCGGCGCCAACAACGAGGTCAAGCCCGAGCTCGGCTCGGTGCGGCGCTCGATGTCGATCGCGTCGGCCCCCGAGGACGGCGGGCCGATCGAGTTCTACATCCGCTACGTCGGCAAGCCCGAGAGCGACAACCCGCTGACCCACCTCCTGTGGAAGCTCAAGAACGGCGACCGCATGTACATGCGGCCGGTCGCGGCGGGCGTGTTCACGGTCAAGGACACCGTCGGCGTCGACGATCCGCGCCTGCGCGTGATGGTGGCCGCCGGCACCGGCTCGGCGCCGTTCGTCAGCATGGTGCGCAGCGAGCTGCGGCGGAACCCCAAGGCCGACCTGTCGAAGTGGGTCCTGCTGCACGGCGCGTCGTACGCCGCCGACCTCGGCTACCGCGACGAGCTCAACCGGCTGGTCGCCGAGCACGGCCTGCGCTACTGGGGGACGGTCAGCCGGCCGAAGGACTCGCCGGGTTGGCACGGCGACACCGGCCGCGTCGAGCAGTTCTTCGCGCCCGATCGCCTCGGCGATCTCGAGGCGCGGCTCGGCCTGCCGCCGGGCGGCTTCACCTCGAAGGCCGCGGTGATCTTCATCTGCGGCCTGCAGGGCACGATCGGCACGACGATCACCAACCTGTGCGCGCGCGGCTTCGTGCCGGATCACAAGCGCATGCGCGAGGCGCTGGGCGTCGCGGCCGAGCAGCCGGCGACGCTGTTCTACGAGCAGTACGACACCGAGCCGGTGATCGACATCAAGAACCCCGACGTGGTCGCGCCGCTGGCGGCGCAGCTCGCGGCGGCGCTGAAGTCGCTGTGACCCCACGGGCCTTCGTCACCGGCGCCACCGGCTTCGTCGGCCGCGCCGTGGTGCAGGCGCTGGTCGCGCGCGGCGTGCCGACGGTGGCCCACGTCCGGCCCGACTCCAAGAAGCTCGACGCGTGGCGCGGCCGCCTGGGCGAGCTGGGCGCGACCGTCGACGCCAGCGCGTGGGACGCCGCGGCGATGACCGCGGCGCTGCGGGCCCACGCGCCGACCCACGTGTGGAACGTCATCGGCACGACCCGACGACGGGCCAGCGCCGACGGCGTCGCCGGCGACATCTACCAGGCGGTCGACGTCGGCCTGACCAAGATCGTCGTCGCGGCGGCGGTCGGCTGCGGCGCGCGCCCGCGGCTGGTGCAGCTGTCGTCGATCGGCGCGTCGGTGAAGTCGTCGTCGGCGTACCTGCGCGGGCGCGGCCAGGCCGACGCCGCGGTGATGTCGTCGGGCCTGCCGTGGGCGATCGCCCGGCCGTCGTTCATCGTCGGCGAGGGCCGCGGGGACGACAAGCGCACGCTCGAGGACGCCACCGCCGCGGTGGCGAACCTCGCGCTCGGCGTCGTCGGCTTCTTCGGCGGCAAGCGGCTGCGCGCGACCTACCGCTCGATCGACCCCGCGACGCTGGCCGCCGCGCTGGTGCGGCTCGGGCTCGACGACGTGCGCGACCTGATCGCCACCGGCCCCGACCTGCGCGCCGCGACGTAGCGCGCCCCGCCTACTGGACGGAGACCTGGACGTTGTCGATGCCCCAGGCCTCGTCGTCCGGCGTCTGCAAGCCTGCCCCGGTCCACACCAGCGCGGCGGTCGCGGCGCTGTGGGGGATCGTGAACGTCATCCGGTAGACCGCGTCGGACGGCGCCCCGCCCCACGTGAACCCGAGCGCGCCGACCTCGAGGGCGCCGGCGTTGCCGGGGTGCGAGCCCGTCGGGTAGCTGTCGGGATACGCCTGGGTGGAGGTGTCGAAGTTCGAGAACGTCGTCTCGAGCTGCGTCGCGCCGTCGATCCCGAACGCCAAGCGATCGGGGCCCGGCGCGGCGTTGCCATCCCACGAGCCCCAGACGTAGACGTCGAAGCGCACCGTCAGCACCTGGTGCGGCGCGAGCGCCCCGAGCGTCAACGTGACGCTGCCGTCGCCGTGCGGGCCCAGGAACCCGTCGGCGGGGTGGGCCGCCGTGCCGGGCGTCGACGACACCACCGTCGCGGACCACTCGGGCCCGGCGGCGCCGGTGAAGTCGGTGGCGTAGGCGGTCCCCATCGACACCACCGGCGTCGGCGCCGCGACCGCGCTGGCCGCGAACCGCGGATCGCCGGTCGCGACGACATCGAGCACGCAATCTTCCAGGGTCGCCGGCTCGACGACCCCCGCGGCCTCGCACGCCGAGCGCGCGGCGGCGGCCTCGGCCGGCGGCAAGGCCCCCGTCGACGCGACGGAGGTGGGGAAGGTCGGGTCGGTGAAGTCGGCGGTGCCCTGGCCCGGCGGATAGTCGAACAGCGCGCCGGCCTGGGTGACGCGCCAGCTCGCACCGAAGATCCCGAGCAGGTCGCCGGGCGCGACCGGCTGCGCGAGCACGACGCCGTCGCGGGTCGTGAGGTCGTTGGCGGTCACGCCGTCGGGGCTCGGGAGCAGCCCGCGGACCACGCGCCCGAGCGGCAGCCATGGCTGGACGTCGAGGTACGAGCCGTTGAGGCCGACCCGGACGCGCTCGCCGGTCGCCCACGCGATCGTGTAGGCGCCGCCGCCCCGCGTGATCGTGCCCGCCGGGACCGCCAGCACCGCGCCATCGGCGAGGGACACGGGCACCCCGTCGACGCGCAGCGGCGGCTCCTGATCGACGTACAGCGCCACCCGCGCGCCGCCGACGCGCGCCGCCACCGCGGTGTTGACCGCCACGCTCGGCGAGCCGCCCCAGGCGCGCTCGCGCACCTGGACCTCGAAGCCGGCGTCGTCGGTCATGAGCACGAACTCGCCCCACGCCTGGAAGTCGTAGGCGAAGCCGTCGAAGGTCACGAGGTGCGGGTCGCCCCAGCTCGTCGCCGGCGTGCCCGGGGGCCCGGCGTCGGGCGCGGCGTCGACGCTGGCGTCCGGCCCGGCGTCCTGCGCGGCATCGAGCCCGGCGTCGGGCCCGGCATCCGGCGCGGCGTCCGGCGCGGCGTCGACGCTGGCGTCCGGCATGGCATCGCGCGCGGCGTCGACGCTGGCGTCCGGCATGGCGTCGCGCGCGGCGTCGACCCCGGCGTCCTGCGCGGCGTCGGCCTCGGGTGCCGCGTCGGGCACCTCGCACTGGCCGCCCGCGGCGTGGGCGCCGGGCGGGCACGGACCGCACTCGGGATCGGTCGCGATCGCCGGATCGGTGGGGTCGTCGTAGATCGTCACCGGCGCGTTGCCGCCGCTGATCTCCAGCGCCGCGAAGACGCCCTCGCTGGCCTCCCACCGCTTGCCGCCGCCGTCGTCCGCCGAGTTGTCGCGGACCATCGCGCTCACCTGCTTGCCGCCGTAGCACACGACGTACGCCTGGCCGCACTCCGAGCGCCGCAGGTTGGGCATCGACAGCCACGCCTCGCCCTCGACGCACGCCCCGGTGTCCGGGCACGCGAAGGCCGGGACGAAGTAGCCGGGTCCGGTCACGTCCTTGGGCTTCGGGGTGCGGCAGTTGCTGACGGTGTTGGCGCAGTAGGTGCCGCGATCTTCCTGCGTCGACGGGATCCGCCAGCAGCTGTTGCACGCCAGGTGCGCGCACGTGCCCTCGCGCCACAACGAGGTCCGGCGCACGAGCGCGGTGTCGTGCTCGGCGAGATCGCCGCCGGTCTGGCACGCCACCACCGTCGCGAGCAGCGCCAGCGCCACCGCCGCCGCGCGCCCCCGGCGCGCCGCCGTCGATCCATGACTCTCCATGCCGCGACCTTGCGGCCAACGCGCGCGCCGACGCCATTACACCGCGATGACGCCGGCGCGTCAGTTCCAGCCCTGCGACGATCCGTAGACGCCACCGCGCGCGGCCGCGTCGATCGGCGCGCCGGCGTCGGGCACGCCCGCGTCAAGTGGCGCCGCGACCGGCGCTGGCCCGGCGTCGATCGCCTGCGTCGGCCGCGGCCGCGCCGGCGGCGTCAGCCGCGCGCGCACCGCGGCCAGCTCGGCGAGCAGCGCCGCGGCGCCCGGCGGGATCGCCCGCTCGGCCTCGGCCGCCCGCGCGCCGGCCTCGCGCCGATCGCCCGCGACCAGCGCGGCGCGCGCGGCCACCAGCAGGTTGGCGGCCAGGCGCTCGTGCTGCGCCGGCAGCTGCGCGCGATCGAGCGCGATGGCCTGGTCGATCGTCGCCAGCGCCGCGGCGCCGTCGCCGCGGGCCAGCGCCACCCGCGCCAGGTTGGCCAGCGCGATCGCGCGATCGAAGTGGGCGCGGGCGGTGAACACGGTCAGCGCGGCGCGCAGGTGGGCCTCGGCGCCGGCGAACTCGCCGCGATCGAGCGCGATCAGGCCCAGGCTGTTCTCGACCAGCGCGACGTCGGCGTGGTCCGGGCCCAGCGCGGCGGTGCGGATCGCCAGCGCCTCGCGGTAGGCGCGCTCGGCGCCGTCGAGCTCGCCGGCCAGGCGCAGCACGCCGCCGAGGTTGTGCAGGTCGCGGGCGACGTCGACGTGGCGCTCGCCCAGCGCGGCGCGATCGATCGTCAGCGCGCGCAGGTGGTGCGCCCGCGCGCCGGCGAGGTCGCCGCGCAGGCGCGCGACGTGGCCCAGCGCCGACAGCGTGCGCGCGATCTCGACGTCGTCGCCGACGATCGCGGCGCGCGCGGTCAGCGCCCGGCCCAGCGCGGCGGCCGCGTCGTCGAGGCGACCCTGGTTGAGCGCGAGCAGGCCGCGGCTGTTGTCGACCTGCGCCGCCAGCAGCGGCGGCGCGCCGGCGCGCTCGACCGCCGCCGCCGCGTGGGGCAGCCACTCGGCGGCGTGGATCAGATCGCGCCGATCGCCGGCCACGCCCACCCGCGCCAGCCACGCGCGCGCCGCGCCCAGATCGTCGTGGCCCGCCATCGCCGCCAGCGCCGCCCGCTCGGCGGCGCGGTCGGCCTCGAGGTAGCGGCCCCGCCGCCGCTCGGCCTCGGCCACCGCCAGCGCCGCCGCCGCCTCGGTCGGGCGATGGCCGGTCGCGATCGCGGCCGCCTCGAGCGGCGCCAGCGCCGCCACCGCGCCGGCGGGGTCGTCGGTCGCGCGCACCCGCGCCGCGGCGATCTGCGCCGCCAGCTCGGCGACGCGCGCCCGCTGCGGCGGCGCCACCGGCGCGTACAGCGCCAGCGCCGGCGAGGTCGCGCACTCGTCGGGATCGATCAGCTCGGCCACCGCCGCCGCGGCGCCGCCGGGCGCGGCCCGATCGACGATCGCCGCCAGCGCCGCGGCCCGCGTGGCCAGGCACGCGGCGCGCACGTCGGCCAGCGGATCGGCGCGGCCGGCCGTCGCGCACACGGCCTGGCGCGCGCCGCGCCAGCGCGCCGCGTAGCGATCGAGCGCGGCGCGATCACCGGGTGGCGTCCCCCGCGCCGCCGCGATCGCCGGGCTCCACACCCGATCGAGCGCCGCGACCTCGACGGCGCACGCCGGGCCGCGCGCCGACGGCTGCGCCGCGCGCGCCACCAGGATCGCCGCGGTGGCCACGGTCACGGCCAGCGCGCCAGCGCCGATCACGACGCCGCGGATCGCGCGCGGCGGCACCAGCGCCGCCACCAGCGCGTCGACGCTGGGGTAGCGATCGGCCGGCGCGACCGCGAGGGCGCGTGTCAGCCGGAGCAGCGGCCGGGTCGAGCGGCCCACACGCCACGCGGTCCGCGGCAGCCCGGCCTCGATCGCGGCCCGCAGCGCCGCCACGTCTTCCCCGCCGAACGGCCGCGCGCCGGCGAGCAGCTCCCACGCCATCACCGCGAAGCTCCACTGATCGCTGGCCGGCGTCGCGGGCTCGCCGCGCAGCACCTCCGGCGCCATGTACGCCGGGGTGCCCGCCACCACGCCGGTGGCGGTCATCGTCGTGTCGAGCACGCCGCCGGCGTCGGCGGCCGCGCGCGCGTCGCCGGCGGCCAGGCCGAAGTCGCCCAGCCGCGGCCGCCCGTCGGCGCCCACCAGCACGTTGGCCGGCTTCACGTCGCGGTGGACCAGCCCGGCGGCGTGCACCGCGGCCAGGCCGCGCCCCACCGCGATCAGCGCCGCCAGCCGCGCGTCGAAGTCGCGGGTCGCGGCCCAGGTGCCGAGCGTCGGCCCGTCGACGCGCTCCATCGCGACGTAGACGTCGTCGCCGTGGCGGCCGACGTCGTGGATCGTCACGACGTTGGGGTGCGCCAGCCGCGCCATCGCCTGGGCCTCCGCGAGCAGCCGGCCGTCGGCGCCGCCGCGCTCGGGGCGCACCAGCTTGATCGCCACCGCGCGATCGAGCGCCGGATCGCGCGCCGCGTAGACCACGCCCATCGCGCCCGCGCCCAGCCGGCGCGCGACGACGTAGCGCCCGAGCCGCGCGCCCGGCGCCAGCTCGTCCTGGCCGCGCGCGGCGCCGCCCAGCACCTGCCCCGCCGCGCCGATCAGCGCGCGGCACGCGGCGCAGCGATCCAGGTGCTGATCGAGCTCGCCCAGCTCGCCGCCGCTGACGTCGCCCGACACGGCGCGCAGCACGGTGGCGTCGTCGAGGCAGATCATGGCGCCCCCGACGATAGCGCGCCCGGCCGCGCCGCCTCGTGTACATTCGCGTCGCGATGACGCCGCCCGCGCTCGATGACGCCGTGGCCCGCGCCGCCGCCGCGCTGCCCGGCGTCGCGATCGATCGGGCCGCGCTCACGGCCGCGCTCGCCGCGCGGGCCGCCGGCGGCGAGGTCGACGCGGTCGAGCTGGCGCTGGCGCTGGCGTGCGCGCGCGGGGACGCCGCGGCGCTGGCGATCTTCGAGCGCGACTACCTGCGCGACCTGCCGGCCAGCCTGGCCCACATGCGCCTCGACGCGGCGGTGATCGACGACGTCGTCCAGCGCACCCGCGCCCGGCTCCTGGTCGCCGAGCCCGGCGCCGCCGCGCGCGTCGTCGAGTACGCCGGCCGCGGCCGGCTGCGCGGGCTGGTGCAGGTCGTCGCCACGCGGCTCGCGGTCGATCACACCCGGGCCAAGGATCGCCCGGGCGGCGGCGACGAGCTCGACGACCTGGTGGCGATCGCCGACGATCCCGAGCTGGCGTTCCTCAAGGCCACCTACCGCGCGGCGTGGCGCGAGGCGTTCACCGCCGCGGTCGGCGACCTCGACGCCCGCGCCCGCAACCTCCTGCGCCTGCACCACCTCGGCGGCGCGACCCTCGAGCAGCTCGCCGCGATGTACGGCGTCCACCGCGCGACCGCGGTGCGGTGGCTGGCCGACGCCCGCGCCGGCCTGTTGCGCGGCACCCGCCGCCGGCTCACCGCCGCGCTCGCGGTGTCGCCGGCCGAGCTCGACAGCATCCTGGCGCTGATCGGCAGCCGGCTCGAGGCCTCGGTGGGCCGGCTCCTGGCCGACGACGGCGATCCCGACTAGCGCGCGCATCACCGGGGCAACGCGCGCCGCGGCCGACCGGCGCACGCGATCGTCACGGCGGCGCGAAGTAGCCGGCGACCGGCGGCGGCTCGACGCGGAACGTGCGCCCAGTCACCAGCTCGCCGACCGTGATCCGCAGGTTGGGCACGATCAGCGGCGCCTGGCGCAGCGCCTTCTTCATCCGCCGCGCCAGCCCCTTGTAGCCGTCGACGCCGCTGGTGCGGAAGCCGGTGATCGCGCCGCCGCCGCCGAAGCTGGCCGCGCGCTCGCGCGCCGCCGCCACCACCGCGGGCGGCGCGTCCTTGGCCGCGATCAGCACCGGCCAGCTCACGCTCGGCAGCGTCGCCACCCGGGTCACGCCGGCCGGCAGCGCGACGCCGCTCGGCACCACCGCGGCGTCGGCCTTGCCCAGGCCCACCGCCGCGACCGCCGACAGCGCGTCGGGCGACGGCTCGATCTTCCAGAACCCAGCGGCCAGCTCGCCGCCGAGCAGCGCGTTGTCGACGAACGCCGCGTGGCGGCCGTCGGTGATCGGCACCAGCACGGTCTTGCCGCGCAGCTCGAGGATGCCGGCCGCGCCGCGCGCCACCAGCTGCCACGGCGCCGCGGTGTCGCCGTCGCGCACCGCGACCGCCAGCGCGGTGTGCGGCGCGCCGGTGGTGGCCAGGAACTCGGCGTCGACCACCGCCAGCTGCACGTCGCCCTTGGCCAGCGCCGCCGCGAAGTCGCTGGCCTTGCCGTAGACCCGACCCACGCCGTCGGCGCCGGCCAGGTGGGCGGCCAGCTTGTTGGCGAAGTCGAGCCGCGCCGCGGTGCCGTCGAACGGCGTCGACGGCGCGTACACGCCGACCGTCACCGGCGCGGCCGCCGCGGCGCCGGCCAGCGCCGCCACCAGCGCCGCGATCACGACGAGCCTCATCGGCCACCTCCGCCGAAGATCCGCTCCTTGGCGGCGATCCAGTCGTCGAGCACGCCCAGCCGCGCGCCGGCCTTCTTGGCCTGGCGCCACAGGTCGAGCGCCTTGGCGCTGTCGCCCTCGCGATCGGCGACGATGCCGGCGCCGATCAGCGCCTCGGGCACGCGCCCCGCGACCTTGGCGAACCCGGCGCGCGCAGCGTCGAGCTTGCCGTCGGCGAGATCGAGCGCGGCCAGGTCGTAGGCCAGCTCGTCGGCGCCGGCCCGCACCTCGACCGCGCGCGCCGTCGCCAGGTGCTTGCGCGCCTGGTCGAGCTTGCCGGCGCGGTACGCTTGATCGGCGGCCGACATCGCCACCACCCGCAGCGCCGAGCCGGCCAGCGCCTTCGACACGCCAGTCGCGCTCTTGGCCAGCGCCGCCAGCCGGTCGACCGCCTTGCCGGCGCGCCGCGGGTTCAGCCCGTCGACGAACGCGGTCAGGATCGGCACCGCCTGGGTGTCGGCCGGCGCCGGGAACGGGCAGCGCAGCTTGGCGATCGCCTTGAGCCGCGCCGCCGCGCGATCGCGATCGCCAGTGGCCACCGCGGCCAGCGCCGCGTCGCAGCGGATCGCCACCGCGACCTCGCCGTCGGCGTCGCCGGCCGCGTCGTCGAGCAGCTCGAGCGCCGCCCCGGCCTGACCGTCGCGCAGCGCCGCCAGCCCCGCGGCGTGGCGGGAGGTCACCAGCGCCGCGGCCCAGCGCGGCTTGCCGGTGGACCGGGCCGCGGTCGGCACCGCGAGCAGCGCCGCCACCGCCGCGGCCGGCGCGTCGGCGGCCAGCTCGATCGCCGCGCGCTCGAGGCCGACGTCGAGCGCCCGCGCGCCCTCGGCCCGCTGCGCCGCCTGGGCCAGCGCCGCCCGCGCCGCCGCGATGTCGCCCCGCGCCGCCTGGGCGCGGCCGGCGAGGATCAGCGTCACCACGTCGGCGGTCGCCGGCGCCGCGCGGGCCAGCACCTCGACCGCGCCGGCCGCGTCGCCGCGCGCCAGCCGCACCGCGCCGAGCGCGCGCCACACCGCCGGCCCGCTGGCCACCGCGTCGGCCCGCACCAGCGCCGGCTCGGCCGCGGCCGCGTCGCCGCGGGCCAGCGCCGCCTCGCCGATCGCCAAGAGCGCCGCGCTCAGCCGGGCGCGGGTGAGCGCGCCGCCGCCGTCGGCGACGTTGGCCAGCGCGCGCTCGAGCGTCGCCGCCGCGGCCGCGTGATCGCCGGCCGCCAGCTGGGCGCCGCCGACCATCGTGCCCAGCTCGGCGTCGTCGGGCGCGGTCGCCAGCGCGGCCTGCAGCCGGTCGAGCATCGCCGGCCCGCGACCGACCGCCACCAGCGCCTCGCCCAGCTCCAGCCAGTAGCCGCGGTAGTCGACCGAGTCGGGCGCGACGGTGATCGGCTCGAGCTCGGCCACCGCCGCCGCGTGATCGCCGGCCGCGCGCAGCACGCGCGCCAGCCGCACCGCGTAGCGCGCGCGATCGGGCTCGAGGCCGCGGGCCTCGGTCAGCGCCGCCCGCGCCGCCGTCAGATCGCCGCGCGCCGCCTCGGCCTCGCCGACCAGCGCCAGCCCGGCCGCCGACCGCGGCTCGGCCGTCAGGTAGCGCCGCGCCAGCGTCAGCGCGTCGGCCGCCGCGCCGGTGGCCAGCGCGCACTGGCCGTCGACCAGCGCCACCGTCGCCGGCGCCTTGGGATCGGCGGCCAGCCGGCGCAGCGCCGGCCGCGCCTTGCCGCAGTCGATCGCCGCCAGCGCCCACGCCTGGCCCAGCCGCGCGCTCATCCACGTCGGGTGGCGGCGCACGACGCCCTCGTACAGCGTCAGCGCCGCCGGCGCGCGGCGGGTCCGCAGATAGGCCTCGGCCAGATCGAGCGCGTGGCGATCGTCCTCGCCGGCCAGCGCCGCCGGCCGGGTGCGCTGGTAGGCCTCGAGCGCCAGCGCCGCGTCGCGCCAGCGCTCG
>Ga0073899_10000525_pt1 | contig 35315 bp, 23 predicted proteins | sample KloWWTmetaKNB5Ph_FD_88975 | JGI IMG/M metagenome (GOLD analysis project Ga0073899, IMG submission 88975) | Active sludge microbial communities from Klosterneuburg, Austria, studying microevolution and ecology of nitrifiers - Klosterneuburg... | ecosystem: Engineered > WWTP > Aerobic digester >... | reverse complement strand
ATGATCAGCGTCCGCTCGAACTGACCCATGCTCTCGGCGTTGATCCGGAAGTAGGCCTGCAGCGGCACATCGACCCGTACACCCTCGGGGATATACACGAAGGATCCGCCCGACCAGACCGCCGAGTTCAACGCGGCAAACTTGTTGTCATTGGGCGGGATGATCGTCCCGAAGTACTGCTTGACCATTTCGGGATACTCGCGCACGGCCGCGTCCATATCGAGGAAGATGACGCCCATCTTCTCGAGGTCTGCCCGCAGCGAGTGGTACACAACTTCGGACTCGTACTGCGCGCCGACGCCAGCGAGGAACTTCCGCTCAGCCTCGGGAATGCCCAGCTTCTCGAACGTATCCTTGATGTACTCCGGCACCTCATCCCAGGACTTGCTCGCCTTTTCGGTCGGCCGGATGTAGTAATAGATGTCGTCGAAGTCGATGTCCGACAGATCAGCGCCCCACTCGGGCATCGGGCGCTTCAGGAAATAATCGAACGCCTTCAGCCGGAAATCACGCATCCACTCCGGCTCGCCCTTCATCGCGGAGATCTCCGCGACTTTCTTGGCGTCGATACCCTTCTCGGACTTAAAGACGTAATCTTCTTCGTCGCGGAACCCGTACTTGTATGTCCCAAAATCGAGCTCGGTTGTTGCCATCCGTGCCTCCTCACGCACTGCCAGCCGACAAGCCGGACGGCCGCTAGACCGCCACCGCCTCCGGCGCGTACTTGGCCATGAACTTGTCGTAGCCGGATTCCTCGAGCTCCATCGCGAGCTCGGGTCCACCCGACGTGACGATTCGCCCGTCGGCCATGATATGGACGAAGTTCGGCTTGATGTAGTTCAGCAGACGCTGGTAGTGAGTGATGACCAGCATCGCCATATTGTCGGTGAACAGCGCGTTGACACCCTCCGAGACGGTGCGGAGCGCGTCGATGTCGAGGCCGGAGTCGGTCTCGTCCATGATGCAGAATTCTGGTTCGAGCATCGCCATCTGAAGGATCTCGGCGCGCTTCTTCTCGCCGCCGGAGAAGCCTTCATTCAAGTAGCGATTGGCAAACGACTCGTCCACCTTCAGCAGCGCCATCTTCTCGCGCAGCGTCTTGCGGAACTCGCGCGGGGTGGACGGGGCGACATCCTCGCCCTGGTCAGCGCGTCGCTGGCGGCGCGAGTTCGCAGCCATCCGGAGGAAGTTCGCCATCGAGACGCCCGGGATCGAGGTCGGATACTGGAACGCGAGGAACAGACCCAACTGCGCCCGCTCGTCCGGCCCCATCTCGAGGATATTCTCGCCCTTGTAGAGGACGGCGCCCTCGGTGACCTCGTAGTTCGGGTGGCCGGCCACGGCGTAGGCCAGCGTGCTCTTGCCCGAGCCGTTCTTGCCCATCAGCGCGTGGATCTCGCCACGATTGATCGTCAGGTCGACACCGCGCAGGATCTCCTGCCCATCGATGCCGGCATGTAGATTCTGAATTTGAAACAGTGGGGTCTCGCTCATAACCTGGCTTGCGCCCTCCACATTCGATCCGTACCCCGGCGGCGTCCATCGCGCGCCGTCACGACGATCCTGTCGTCGCACTTAGTATACCCATAGGTTGACTAACTCCGGGTGTGACTCGCGGACTGGCAAATCGGGCAGACGCCAGTGAACACCGTCTGGTGGCCGCTGACGTGGTAGCCGGTCTGCTCGGCTGCAACCTGCTGTGCGAGCAGAGCGGTTGGCACGTCGACATCGACGAGTGTGCCGCAGATGAGGCACTGAACGTGATCGTGCCGATCCACGCGCTTATCGAAGCGGCTCGCCTGGTCGCCGAAGGGAAACTCAAGGATGAGCCCGCGTTCGGCAAACAGGTGCAACGTCCGATAGACCGTCCCATACGCGATCGATGGGTACTTCCGGTGCACGCGTTCGAAGATCTCCCCGGCGGTGAGGTGGCCAGCGCCAGACCGCACCTCGTCGAGGATCGCCGCGCGTTGCGTCGTCATACGGAAGTCGTGTCGCTCGCAGAAGAGTTCGATCTTCTCGGCCATCGTTGAGAATCACTCCCAGTTGCGAATCACTCCTAGATAACCCGATAAACCATAGCAATTTCGTCGGGATTGGTCAAGGAGCGGGCGTCATTCTCGGAGTGATGGCCCTGCGACCTAAGACGACGCCCGCTGAACCGGGTGGTCCAGCGGGCTAACAACCTCAGCGCCGGTTACTACTCCATCGACCCGGTGAGGTAGTCAAAGGCCGACAGCACGTGGACGCGGACGGTGCCGTAGAGGTCGTCGAGGGTGACGTACTCGTCGGCGGCGCCCATGTTGTACGGGATCGGGCCGTAGACGTAGGCCGGGATGCCGCGCCAGCGCCAGAAGCGGCAGTCGGTGCCGCCGATGCTGATGGCCGGCTTCGGCCTGATGCCGCGCACCGCCTCGCCGTTGCGCTGAAGGATGCGGACCATCTCGTGGTCGGGCGTGCAGACCGACGGCTCGCTGACCTTGAAGAGCTCGTAAGAGGCGTCGGGGTAGTCGGCCAGGATCGCCTCGAACTGCTCCAGTAGCGACTGGGCCGAGTGGCCGACCGGCGCGCGCAGATCGACGCCGGTGTAGCAATCGGCGGCGATGACATTGGTCTTGACACCACCACGGATCGTGCCGATGTTGACCGTCACCTGCTTGACGATGTCGGTCGCCCCGGCGCCGAGCGCGGCGTCCAGCTCAGGCCGAGCGGCTTCGACAGCGGCGAGGATATCGGCCGGCAACGTAACCGGCTGGTCAGCCAGACGCTCGATCCGCCCGATGATCTCGGCTGTCTCCTGAATCGCGCTCTTGCTCAGATGGGTGTATGCGCCGTGGCCGCCCGGAGTGCGGACGAGCATATCGAGCCAGACCGGCCCCTTCTCGCCGAAGCGGATCGTGTACGGGGTGCTTGGCTCACCATTCAGGACGCAGTCGCCGATCACATCGGGGTAGTTGTCCATCAGGTAGCCAGTGCCCCAGGTTCCGCCGGTCTCCTCGTCGGAGACGGCGGTCAGCGTGAGCCGGCCGCCCAGCTGCTGTCGCATCTCGTGCAGATATCGGTATGCCAGGAACGAGGCGGCAGTTCCGGTCTTCATGTCGATGACGCCGCGACCGAACAGCTTGCCATCGCGCACCGCGCCGGAGTACGGGTCGTCCGACCACTGCGTCGGGTCGCCGGCCGGGAAGATATCGAGGTGGCCGTTGAGGATGAGGTGCTTACCCGGCTCGCCGCCATCGAAGCCGGCGAGGACGTTCGGCATCGTCGGCTGCGGAGCGACAATCTCGTGATCGAGACCACGCTCATCCATCCAGTCGGTCAGGAATGAGACGAGCTGGGTGGTGTCGCCGTCGGGGTTCTCGCTCGGGATCTGGACGATCTTCTGGACAAACCCGAGAATATCGTCAGCGTCACGCTCCAGCCGCTGCTCCAGCGCCGCGCGGGCTTGCTGATGATTCATGGTAGTCCCTTCACCGTGCTCCAACGCAGCCGGTTCACGATCGCGAACCGGCTACGTCGAACGCAACAAGGCTCTAGCCTTCGAAATACCAGTCGGCAACGTCCCAGGTGTCCTCGGTCCACGGACCCGGGTTATTGCCCTGGAGCCGCTTGTTCTTGCCCGAGACCCGCTTTCGCGCGATGAACGGGATCGTGACGACATCGTCGGAGATCATGTCATTCATCTTGATGAACAACTCGGCCTGCTTGGTCGGGTCGAGCTCAGTCGAGGCGGCCTCCCAGAGCTTATTGTAGTCCTCGTTGACCCACCGGCTGAGGTTACGGCCAGACCAGCCGTTCGACTTCTGGGCGATATCCTCGGCCGGGTCAATCGACTTCCAGTACGACATCAGGTCGATCGGGAACGGCCGGCCGTTGAGCGCCAGCATCTGCAGGTCGGCGGAGAAGCGCTTCCAGGTGTCCGGGTTGCCAGCGTCGGAGGAGAAGAAGACGGTGGAGTCAATCGACTTCAACTGGACTTCGAACCCGATCGCGTCCCAGGGCTGCTTCATGATCTCCTGCGCCTTGAGGCGCAGCGGGCTGACTGTCGTCTGGAACAGGATCTTCGTCTTAACGCCATCCTTTGTCCGCGGCTTGCCGATCCAACCGGCCGCCTCAAGTGCCGCGCTGGCGTCATCGACGCTGAACTTGTAGCTCGTGTTCTTCGACACAAACATCTCTGGCGCGACAATCACGTTTGCCGTCGCGTTGGCCGCCTCGCCATACAACTGGCTAACGATCATGTCGCGGTCGACGCCGAGCGCCAGCGCCTCGCGAACCGCCTTATCGGTCAGGAACGGGTGCTGAGTGGATGGCTCCGAACGCGCGCCGTCGACCTCCTTGTTCGGATCGGCGAAGTTGATGAATACGTGCTCGACACTGCCATCGGGCAGGACGATCAGTTCACCGACGCCACTCTTGAGGAGGTTCTCCAGGACGGATTTTTCGACCTGCAGGTTGATCGCGTAGTCCACCTCGCCGGTCTGCAGGACAGCCCGCGCGGCGGACGGGGCATCGCCGCCACCCTTGTACTCGACCTTCTTGAAGAACGGCTTATCGGGGAAGCGGTAACTCTCGTTGATCTCGTAGTTGACGACGTCACCGGGGACGAAATTGGTGACTTTGTATGGGCCGGTGCCGACCGGCTTCATGTTGAACGGCGCAGATTGCGCCTTATCCCCCATGTAGTTCTCGAGCAGGTGCTTGGGCAGGATTGGTGCGCCATCGCTCGTGCCGCGACCGAAGATGTTGTACCAGGCAGGGTCTGTGTTCTTCAGATGGATCTTGAAGGTTCGCGCGTCCACCACCTCGATGTCATCAACATTGACGAATGCTGGCGAGGACGTCGTTTCCGCTGCCGGGTCAATTGCCCACTTCCAGGTGAACTTGGCATCGTCGCTCGACACCGGCGTGCCGTCTGACCAGACGAGTCCCTCAAGCAACGTGTAGGTGACGGTCTTGCCGTCGGCCGAGATGCCACCATTCTCCAGTGACGGCGCTTTCTCGCAGAGGACTGCGACAACGTCGCCCTCAGGGCTGATACGAATCAACGGCTCGAGAACAAGCGCCGCTGGATTGGAGATCAGATTGCCATTGGCATAGTGTTGATTGAGCATCGGCGGCGCCTGCCAGTAAAGGATGCGCAGCAGGTCGCCCGAGCCGCGTCCACGTCCGCCACCGGATGTCCCCGTTGTTGCCGTGCCCGCGCCCGGAGCACCGCCCCCCGAGCTGGCCGTTGCAGCCGGTGTTTCCTTACTGCTACTGCCACATGCAGCCAGAAGAGCGGCGATGGCAGGCGCAGTCAAACCAAGCGCCGCGCCACGCTTCAGAACATCGCGACGCGAGAGGCGACCCGTGAGGACAGCTGCTTCCAGCGCCGCCAATCCGTTCGCTCTCGACCCAACGCGCTCGTCCATTGCGCCCCCTCTTCCATATGCGTCACAGGCGCGCACTCCGCCGTGACATACCAACGAACAACTAATGATCTGGTCAAACCAGGCCATCTGCTTACTGATCGTACAGAATTACGCGCCGCACTGTCTCGCGACGCGCGAGTGAGAGCGAGGATGCGCCACTCGAGCCATCGCGGAATAGGTGGGCCGTGCCGCGTGTATAGTCAATAGAAGGTTCGACGCCGCGCCTCGGGCGCGGGCGACGATCTGGATCAACGAGGAGGCACCCGATGGCAAACGGCAAGGCAAATGCGAGCCGTGAGGTGCTCGTCAGCACCACCTGGGTCGCGGAGCATCTGGCCGACCCAACCATCCGCATCGTTGAAGCGGACGAAGATGTCCTGCTGTACGAGCTGGGTCATGTTCCCGGCGCGGTGAAGATCGACTGGCACGAACATCTGCAGCGCACCGATACACGCGACTTCATCGATGCCGAAGGGTTCGATCGGCTGATGAGCGCGCTGGGCATCACCCGGGACACGACCGCCGTGTTCTACGGCGACAAGACCAACTGGTGGGCCGCCTACGCATACTGGTTCTTCCGCTACATGGGGCACGACAACGTCAGGATCATGGATGGCGGCCGGAAGAAGTGGGAAGCGGAGGGCCGCGCGACTACGCGCGAAGCGCCGACGATCACGCCGGCTGACTACCACGGTTCGGCCGAACGGCCGGAGCTGCGCGCCTACCGCGACGATGTGCTGGCTCATATCGGCTACAGCCGGCTGCGCAGGATCGGCGAAGGCAACCCGCTGGTCGATGTTCGCTCCCCCGGGGAGTTCACCGGCGAGCTGCTTCATATGCCCGACTATCCACAGGAGGGGGCATTGCGCGGCGGCCATATCCCTGGCGCGCGAAATATCCCGTGGGGCAAGGCCGTTGCGGAAGACGGCACCTTCAGGAGTGTCGATGAATTGCGCGCTCTTTACGAAGGTGAGGGGATCACGCCGGATCAGCCGGTGATCGTCTATTGCCGGATCGGGGAGCGTTCATCGCACACGTGGTTCGTTCTTCACGAGCTGCTCGGCTACCCGGATGTGCGGAACTACGATGGCTCGTGGACCGAATGGGGCAACGTGATCGGCGTGCCGATCGAGCTCTGAGGACGACGCAGCGACACACAGTGAACACCTGCTGAGAAAGAGAATAGACACGGCATGGACCGCCAGGAGCAAATCGAGATACTCGTCGACCACTATCAGAATCCTCGCCACCGCCATGCGATGGACAATCCATCGGTGACGATGCCTGGCGGCAATCCCGGGTGTGGCGATGTCATCACTATTTACCTGCAACCAGGAGACGATGGCCTGTCGATCGCCGACGTCTCCTGGGAGGGCGAAGGCTGTACGATCAGCCAGGCCGCCGCGTCGATCCTCATGGAGATGGTTCACGACGAACGTTGGACGCTCGAGGAGGCGCTGGCCCACGACTACACCACAATGATCGAAGTCCTCGGCAAAGAGGCCGTCCAGATGCGACCAAAGTGCGCGACGCTCGCGCTTGGGACGCTCAAGGCCGCGGTCAGAAAGTACCAGCGCGATGAGCTACGCCGCCAGCACGGCATGAACCCCGACGGCACGCCAATTGCCGATCTTCCCGAGCAGGATGCCGAGTTCGGCATCATCGTCGGCGACCGCGCGCACAATGACGCCGGCGCGCCCGTGTCGCAGCAAGAGCGCTGAATCGGGGTTGTCTGACCCCGAAACCCTCGCCGCTCGAAGTGGTGGCCAGAAACGATTTGCCAACACCTCCTGGTGATGCAGAATCTCCTGATGTCACTGCTATACTCTGCCTAGCGGATTGGGACGCCTTCGCGTTCGCGCGCCATCGAACGGTCGGCAACGAGGAGCCGGCGAGGTGGGCGCTCCTGCTGGCGTTGTCCCGCACGCAGGGGCTGGCGTATCCGATCGATGTGGGAGGACTTGCCAATGTTCCGTTGCAGGATCTGCGGATATATTGAGACCGACGACACGCAGCCGGTAGAGTGCCCATCGTGTGGCGCATCCAGCGACCGGTTTGCCCCGCTGACCTCCGATGAGGTCAGCCAGATCATCAATGGCCGAACGTCGTATGGGATCGTGAGCCAGGATCAGTCGGAGACTCCGGTCGACGACACGCGACGTATCCGGCTGCTGGCGTTCGTTTCTTCCGAGATGTTCTCGCCCTTCACGCGGCGATCCGGCGCGCGCTACGCTGTCTTCACCGGCGACCAGCGCTGGTTTGCGGACAACATCCCCTGCCAGAAGGCATGCCCGGCGCACACCGACATCTCGCGATATATCGCCCTCATTGCCGACGGGCGCTACGCCGATTCGTTTGAGCTCAACCGGGAGAACAATGTCTTCCCGGGCTGTCTCGGCCGAATGTGTGCCCGGCCATGCGAGACTGCCTGCCGACGCCAGATCGTGGATCAGCCAATCGGCATCTGCTATCTGAAGCGGGTCGCCTCGGACTATCGTGGCGAGACGCGTCGCGAGACGCCGCCTCCACCGAACGGCAAGACGATCGGCGTAATCGGCGCGGGCGCGGCCGGCCTGAGCGCTGCCCGCCAGGTCGCCCGGCAGGGCTATCGCGTCACCATCTACGAGGCGATGCCTGTTCCGAGCGGGATGATGTGGGCCGGCGTGCCAGAGTGGCGCCTGCCGCGCGACGTCATCATGGAGGAGGTCGAGCTGATCCTCGATCTCGGCATCGAGCTTCGGCTGAACACCAAGATCGGCGAAGACATCTCCTTCCAGGACCTCATCGATTCGCACGACGCCGTCGTCATTGCCGCGGGGAACCAGAATGTCACCCCGGTTCGCATCCCCGGCGAGGATCTACCTGGTGTTGTCCCCGGACTGACCTTCCTGGAGGAGATCAATCTCGAGCTCGTCCCGGATGTCTTCGTTGGCAAGCGGGTCGTTACCGTCGGTGGCGGCTTTACCTCGATGGACTGCGTTCGCAGTGTGTTGCGTCTGGGCGCGGAGCGGTCGATCATGACCTACCGGCGCTCGGCCCACGAGATCCCGGTCGACGCGCTCGAGGTCGAGGAGACCGAGCTCGAAGGGTGCGAGATCATGTACATGGTCTCGCCGACTCGCTGCATCGCTGGCGAGGATGGCCACGTCGCTGGCATCGAGTTCGTCCGTAATGAGCTCGGCGCGCCGGATGCCTCTGGCCGTCGCCGGCCAGAACCCGTCGAAGGGTCCGAGTTCGTCATCGAGTGCGATCAGGTCATCATCGCCATCGGCCAGTACCAGGACAATTCATTCTTCCCGAAGGATTTCTTCCCCGAAGTCGACCGGCGCGGCGTGCCGAAGGTAAACGCCGAGGGTCGAACCGCCCACCCGAAGGTCTTCGCCTGCGGAGACTATGTCACCAACCCGTTGAACTTCATCTCGGCGATCGGCGATGGCAAGCGCGTCGCCGAGCACGTCCACTCCCAGTTGAGCGGCCTGCCGATCCCCGAGCCGGACTTCGAGATCACACGGGTGCCGATCGAAGACCTGCACACCCCGAACCCGCTGATGGCCGAGGGGGTCGCCGAGTGGTCAACGTCCACGATGAGCCGACGACTGCGCTGGGGAGATAACTACACGTCGCTGCAACGCCAGATCATGCCGACGCTGCCGCTTCAGGAGCGGGGGCTGCTGGCGGACGAAACGACACTCGAAGTGGAGCTGGGATATCCGAAGCCAGTCGGCTTCGATGAGGCGAAGCGCTGCCTCCAGTGCCAGCTCAACATCTTCATCGACGGCGACCGCTGCATTCTCTGCAACGGCTGCGTCGATATCTGCCCGGTCGGAGTCATCGAGATGATCTCGACCGACCGAATCTACTCAATCGATAGCGATGTCTCGCTGGCCGAGCTCGCGCGCGCCGAGCTCGGGCCGAACGCAGTCGCGATGATCATCGACGAGCTCGCCTGCATCCGCTGCGGAGCCTGCGTCGAGTGGTGCCCGACCGAGTGTCTGACGATGGAGCACTATCGCCCGGTGCCGTTGCCAGCACGTGAATCAGCCGATCTCGCGATTGTTGCTGACGGCTAGCGCAATCTCACACCAGCAGACGACGGCGGCCCCTGAACAAGGCCGCCGTCGCGCATATCTGGACGCGATGCCCATAGCGGGCGGCAACCCGTGCGAACCCCGGAAAGTGTGATACTGTACGTACAACACAACATGTAAGCAGTACGACGACGGGATCTCCCCACCCCTGCCGCCAGCGTTGCATTGGGGGGCTTCAAGTCACGAACAGGACGCTATGTGAGCACCCGTTACGCAATCGTTCATGGGCATTTCTATCAGCCTCCTCGGGAACATCCCACATCCGGGGAGATGCCCTGGGAACCGGGCGCAAGCCCGTTTCATGACTACAACGAGAAGATCCTGGCCGAGTGCTACCGGCCAAATGCTGACCTCGGTAACCTGAGCCGGATGAGCTTCAACCTCGGTCCTACATTGGCAACGTGGTTGCGTCGCCAGCATCCGGATGTCCTCTCCCGCGTCGTCCGCTCCGATCAGAACGCGCGGACGGCAACAGGTCACGGCTCTGCGATCGCTCAGGGGTATCACCACACAATCCTGCCACTCGACTCACCACGGGACCGCCGGACCGAGATCCGATGGGGCGTCCGCTCGTTCGAGCTGCTATACGGGCGAAAGCCGCTTGGCATCTGGCTGCCCGAAACGGCGGTCGATAGCACCACCCTGGAGATGTGCGCCGACGAGGGATTGCGCTATACGATCCTTGCCCCGGATCAGGTTCGTCCGACCGGGGAGATGTACGGCTCGTACCGGCTGTCGTTGGCGACGGGCCGGCCGTTCGAAGCCGTTGTCTATGACGCGGGCCTGGGCGGTTGCGTTTCATTTGACCCGATCGCGACGGCCAACGCCGCCGAATTCGTCGCCTCGCATGTGCTGCCAGCGTTCGAGCAACGCAACACCGCCGATCCGCTGGTGGCAATCACGACGGATGGCGAGGTCTATGGCCACCATCACAAGTTCAAGGATCTGTTCCTCCAGGATCTGCTTGTCCGCCGGCTGCGCGAACGTGGGGTGACACCCGTCTCGGCGGACTGGCATGTCGCGACGAGGCCGGCAACGGCCACTGCCGATCTGATTGAGCGATCTTCGTGGGGCTGCGCACACGATCTTGCGCGCTGGGCGGACGGCTGCTCCTGCACGTCGGGCTACTCGGGATGGAAGCGACCGCTGCGAAATGCCTTCGATCGGCTGGCAGCGCAGATCGACCGCGCGTTCGAGGAGCACGGCAGCAGACATCTCCGCGACCCGTGGGCAGCGCGCGACGCCTACGTTGATGTCGTTGACGGCGCTGTGTCATTCGATGACTGGTTCTCGACGTGGCGCACAACCAGTGCCGATGCTGCCGTGGCCCTGGACTTGCTCGAGGCCGAGCGATTGCGGCTATCGATGTATGCGTCGTGCGCGTTCTACTGGGAGACGATCGACCGGCTGGAGCCCGCCTACGGCATTCGTCGCGGTCTTGCGGCAGCCGCGCTGGTCGATCACACGCTCGGCACATTCCTTGGCGCGTCGTTCAGGCACGATCTGGAAACGACGCTGCACTGGCCGACAAGCAATACCGCCCAGATGTTTGCTGCAGGCTGAGGGATCCGGCCACGCTACCCAGCAGATCACCGCATCCCGGCGGTTCCATGCTCCGACGCGACGGGGCTGTTCGTCGGGAGATGGCGCTCTCACCGCCGAAGGATCTCCCCCGGTCTACAGCGACCGAACGCGGAGAGATCCTTCGCCGCCGAACGCCATCACCCAGCGTGTATGCGGGCAATGGATGATCGACCTCGCGCGAGTGTGTCGATTCGACCTCAGATATTCGGCGCCACCTCGTCGGCGATCAGCTTCAGGCCGTCGATATCGTCCTGGTCGTATGTCTGAAGCATGATGCGCTCGACTCCCTGACGTCCTCGCTCGCGAGCCTGCTCAATCACCTCGTCCACCGTGCCGGCCAGGTAGCCGCGCTGCCGGACCCGGTCGAGCGCCTCCGCGGCGGACACGTCGCGTAGCGACGGGATAATCTCCTGGAGCTTCCTCGCCCGGTCGAGAACCTCTCGTTCATCCCGGCCGATGACATGGCCGAGCATCATCGACTGACGAATCGTCTCGGGGTCTCGCCCGATTGTTCGGCAGTGTTCGGCCAGCACCGCGCGCTTGTGGTCATAGGCATCGACAGTCATCGTCGAGACGTTCCACTCGGCGGCGTATTTCGCAACGATCCGCAACGTCCTACGCTCGCCGCTGCCACCGATGATCATCGGGACTCCACCAGCAGTCACGGGAACCGAGGCCGCTTGTGCGTCGCGAAGCTGGAAGTGGGCGCCGTTGAATGAGACGACCTCGCCAGTCCACAGCAGGGTAATGACCTGCAACGCCTCCTCGAAGCGGTCCATCCGTTCTCCGAGGTTAGGAAGCTGGAAACCGAACGCATGATGCTCGGCTTCGTTCCAACCAGCGCCGACGCCGAACCAGTAACGCCCGCCCGTGAGCTGGTCGAGCGCGGCAGCCTCGGTCGCCAGATGCACCGGGTGACGGAACGTCGTGGGCGACACCAGCGCGCCCAGCTCGACCCGTTCGCTCCAGATTGCGGCGGCGGTCAGCGATGGCACCAGCGCGAGAGTCGGCCGGTAAACCTCTGCCATCACCGAGTATAGATGGTCTGAACGCCAGACTGAGTCGTAACCAAAGTCCTCGCCGGCCCGCACAATGCGCTGCCAACGCTCCCAGGTCAGGCCCTCCTGGCCCTCGATCATAATGCCAAGTCGAACCATCTCATCGTCCCCTTCGTGCCACGGAAGCCAGTCCGATCGCGCCGCTATTGCGCTGCGCAAGCGGGATGCAGCATAGCATCCATCGGAGACTCAGGAGCGCACGACATTACGGGCAACGAAGAGGACGTTGGCCGGCCGCTCGGCCAGTCGGCGCATGAAGTACGGGTACCAGCTTGTGCCAAACGGCACATACACTCGCATGTTGTAGCCATCGTCGGCAAGTTGCTGCTGAAGATCCCGTCGGACTCCGTAGAGCATCTGGAACTCAAAGCGCTCCTTGCCGATCCCCATCCGCCCGGCATAGCCACGCGCCACGCGCAGAATGGATTCATCATGGGTGGCAATCGCAGGGTAGGTACCGGTCTCGAGCAGCCGCTCGAGGTGGCGGCGATAGGCTGCGTCCACATCGCCCTTGAGTGGAAACGCGACTGTCTCCGGCTCGTTATACGCGCCTTTGACCAGACGCACGCGAGCACGCCGCTCGATCATCTCATCAACGTCGCGCTCGGTCCGATACAGCATTGCCTGGAGCACGATTCCGACATGCTCCGGATGGAGATCGTGAATCCGACGGAAGAGCGCGAGCGTCTGCTCGGTATAGGCCGAACCCTCCATGTCGACCCGGACGAAACCGCCCAGATCGGCGGCTCGGCCGACGATCGTTTGCAGCCGTTCCCAGGTTGCCCCCTCGTCGAGATCGAGCCCAATCATCGTCAGCTTGATCGAGATATTCGGATCGAACCCACTCTCCCGCAATCGACCGATAATCTGGACGTATGCGTCGGCGGCAGCCTGGGCATCGGCCGCGCTGGAGACGTTCTCACCAAGCAGGTCAAGCGTCGTATGCTGACCGTGGGAATGGATATCACGGACGCGACCCAGCGCCTCATCGAGGTTCTCACCGGCCACGAATCGGTCGATCAGCGATCGGGTAACCCGGCAGCCGCGGACCATCTTCTCCGATTGCTGGTTGCCCGCGAGCCACATCAACGTCGAGCGCAACATGCCCACCTCCACCGATCCACATCACATGGGTTTCGTCTGAAGTGTAACGCAGTCAGTCGCGCCTCCCGACCGGCGGAAGATGGATAGAATCACTACGATGACCCTTGAACGGATGCTGGAGTAACGCGCATGTTCGGGTTGACGCCGGAAACGGTGATTCGCGATAGCCTCTACGATCTGATCCCGCTCTCCCACGAGGCGGCGCGGCTGATCGCCACGCCCGAATTCCTCCGTCTCGACGGCATTCAGCAGCTCGGGTTTGTCTCGCGAGTCTGGCCGGGCGCCAGGCACACTCGCTTTGAGCATTCGCTCGGCGTGATGTGCCTGATGCAACAAGCACTGGAGCGACTGAACGAGCGCGGCGCAGGGATCGACGACGAATCCGCCCGCGTCGCGATCGCCGCCGCGCTGCTCCATGACATCGGCCACTACCCCTTCAGCCACGCGATCGAAGAGCTGGGCGCACCGATCGCCAGCCATGAACAAGTCGGCAGCCAGATCGTCGTCGAGAGCGAGATCGCCGGGATATTGCGCGCTGACTGGCGCGTCGATCCGGCACGAGTCGCCCGGCTGATCAGCCCCGGCGGCAAGGATCTACCGGCTGAGGACCGGATGGTGCGCGGGCTGCTGAGCGGCGCGCTGGACGTGGACAAGCTCGACTATCTGCCGCGTGATGCTCGCGCCTGTCACGTCCCCTACGGCGGCGTCGATACGACCCGGCTACTGGGCGCGCTGCGGGTGATCGAGGTAGAAGGTCGGCGCACGATCGGGATCGACGCGAAAGGCATCTCGCCGCTCCACTCGCTGATCAACGCTCGCCAGGAGATGTTCGACAACGTCTACTGGCACCACACTAACCGCGCCTGTATGGCGATGCTGCTACGGGCCGTTCAGGAGGCAGTCCTCGCCGGGCTGCCGCCCGAGCAGCTAACGCGCCACGACGACGCCTCGCTGTTGGCAGCGCTGGCCGCCCCGGAGCTGCCGGCCACCACGCGCCGGCTCGTCGGCGCGCTAGCGGGCAGGAGGCTGCACAAACGAGCCGTCGAGATCAGCTCGCGGGCAGGCGAGCTGTTCGTCTACCTCGGCACGCTCTTCGACCATCCTGGCCGACGCCGGGCTCTCGAAAACGTCATGGTCAGTCAGTTACGACACATCACCGGCCGGCCGATCGAGCAGGGCGATATTCTGGTCGACATCCCCAAGCCCGAACGCTGGCGAACCGATGTCTGGGTGCGCTTCGACAACCCGCCGGTTGGCTTCGCGCCACTGATGCCGTGGCACGATGTCGCCGGCGCGTCACCGGAGCAGCTCAAGGCGTACGAAGATCACCGGCGGCTTATCCGCATCGTCTGCGCCGAGCAGCATCGAGCCGATGTCCGGCAGCACTGGCAGCGGCTCTTGCTGCCGCTGCTGTCGGCCACGCCCACGGGGAGGGCGGATCGATGACGACCATTCGCTCTATCGTCGCGCAGATGAAGGTTGGCGTCGCGGCCACGCTCGTCGCGCTGGCGATCGGGGTGGTGAGTCAGATGGTGTGGGGTCCACTCTTCGGGCGCTACGGCTGGGACATCATCGCGGCCGGGATCATGATCTTCGCCGCGGTCGGCATCGCGATGCTCGAAGAGTTCGCCCGCCCCCAGAACCCCTACCGCCACCTCGACCCGCGCTTCAGCTACCTCGACGCTGCCCCGACCGGCTCGATGGCAAGTGGCGGCAGCGGCTGGCTCTGGAACGCCGCGCCGCTCGTGTTCGTCGCGGTGCTGATCGGGCTCGCGCACCTGCTGGGGTGAGGCGAGGTAGTCTCACTCCTCCCAGGCCACGCCCGGATCCAGCGGCCAGACTGGCCGGCGAACGCGCTGGAACGGGTAACGCAGGACGTTGGGGTTGGCCGCCCCGGGAGCATCGACTTCGATGATCTGCTCGGCGATCGGCTCGAAGTCGGCGCGGAAGTGGCCACGCGACTTCACGACCAGCAGCGGTTCCTCCTCCGGCACGACCCCGACCATCTTGAAGTAGCCTCGATCATTCGCCGCATGACGGATCGAAGTGACGACGAGCTTGAACCCATTCACCTCAATACACGCGCTCGGCCCGGAAGCTACTGTCTGTCCTCGCACGACCGGCCCGTGGCCGACGAAGAAGCCGTCGCTCAGCCGCGTCACCCGACCGCGCACCTCAAGCGGCTGGCCGTGCTCGGGCGGACCCACCTTCCCGCCGATCCGGAAATCGCGCTCGGCGCCGATCCCGGCCTCGATCGCCTGCTGGACCGCCTCGGGATCGAAGATTGCCGCCGCAGCGCCCGGCACGCGACGCGCGAGGATCACCCGCAACAGCTCGGTCGTGTCGCCACTACCGCCACCGCCCGGATTATCGGCAACGTCCGCCAGCACGACCGGCCTCTCGGCCCCGGCCGAGATGATCGCCAACGCCTGGTCGAGCGCCTCCTCGGGGGTCGGGATCGACTTGAGAAACTCCTCGCGCATCTCCCAGGCGGCCCGGCCCAGGCTATCGGCGCAGCGCTGGCCGAGCGCCGGATCCGTCGCGGTAACCACCATCGCGGCGCCAACCTGGTCGAAGTCGGCGTAGGCGAAGCCACCGAAGACGGCGGTCGTCACGATGCCCGGGTGCGCCTCCCAGTCGATGCCACGCTCGATCAGGTCGCGCATCGGCCCTTCGGCGGTGCGCATATTGATCGTCGGCGGGATCATCGGCGGCTTGGAGATGTAGACTGCCGGCCGCGCGAGGGCGCCATCGAGGATCTGCTGCAGGCAGCGTGCCGCCTCGATCCCGCGCTCGTAGGCATCGATGTGCGGATTCGTTCGGTAGACGTAAACGGCGTTCACGACCCGGCACATTGCCTCGGTGATGTTGCCGTGCAGGTCGAGCTCAACGACGATCGGGACATCGCCGCCGACCACCTCGCGCACCGCCGCGCAGAGGTCCCCCTCGGCGTCCGGCGCGTTCTCGGCCAACATCGCGCCGTGGAGGTAGAGCAGGACGCCATCGACATCGCCGGCGCGCCCGACTCGATCGATCAGCCTGCGCTTCAGCTCATCGTATGCTGCCGCCGGGACGTTGCCACTCGGCGTCGCGTGCCCGCTGACTGTCCCGATCAGATCCCAGCCGGCCGCATCGGCGACGTCGATGAAGCCTCCCAGGCCGGTGAACGTGCCTCGGTGATCCTCGATCACCTCAATCCCGTTCACCAAATCGTCGCGCCCGGTGTGGAATGAGGCGAAGGTTGTCCCTACCGGCGAAAATGAGTTCGTCTCGTGCATGATCGAACCGATGACAACCCGATATGCCAACTGCTCCCCCTCTCGACTCTCGCCCTGCGGAGCGCGCAACCACGGCCATGCTACCCGCTCGTAGCCAAACGCAACAGCGCCACGCGACTCGGTCGTGTGGCGCTATTCAGGGGGGACAGATTGACGGGAGGGCTAGTGCGTCAGTGGCGTGCGCCAGTGGCTCCTGGGATTCTCGGGTGTCTGCGACGCCGCCCGCTCGATGACGCGACGGGCATCATCCGGCGCGAGGCCTCGCAGGGTCGTGACATAATCAATGTTGTTGGCGTAGAGGGCGATATCGAACGCGAACGCCTCGATCGCCTCGGTATTGCGCCAGAACTGATAGAGATTCGGCAGCCAGTCGAACCCGGTCGCCTCAATACGGAAGAGCGCGACCCCTTGCCCACGAAGATAGGCGAGCGGTTCGGAGAAATAGACCTTCGCGCTGCCGGTGCTCTCGATCGCCGCCACAATCCCGTCGTGATGGCGGGGCGTCGAACGGAGAGTGAAAACCAAGGCGCCCGGAGTCTCGGGTCCGACTCGCCGCGGCTCGTACGGCGCGGATGTCACACTGCGCTTGAACAAGGCCATAGGCTAACTGACCCACCCTCCATTGCTAACCCGAGGCTCGCCACCCGCGATGCTGCGAGATAGCAGGATTGTACGCGATCCAGCCGAGCTCTTCAGCCGATCGGCCCGACCAGCCTGCCGATCGAAGCCATGCGAACACGGGGCCGTGGCGATACGCTGGTGACTTTCGTTGGCTAGACTATACAGGAAACGACCTTACCTATCTTGACAAGGGAGATAACCCGAGCATGCCAGAGTCCAGCGCGATCGGGACGACAGCCGAGCAGATCCACGAGATGCGAGAGCAGCACATCGGCCGGCTACTCCTGCGCGCGCAGCGCGCCGTCAACGCGCGCGCGATCGCGCGACTCCACGAGCGTGGACATCACGGACTGACATTGACGCACACGTCGCTACTGCCATATCTCGATCTGGAAGGGACCCGGATCACAACGCTGGCGGAGCGGGCCGGCATGACGAAGCAGGGGATGGGGCAGCTGGTTCGCGACATGGAACGGCAGGGCTATGTTCGTCGCGACGTCGACCCGGCGGACGCACGGGCGGTGCTCGTCCGCTTCACAGACGTTGGCTGGCAGTTCCTCGGGGATGCTCGCGCCGTCAGGCAGGAGATCGAGGCGGAATACGCGGACATCCTCGGTCGCGATCAGCTCGAGGCGCTTCGCAAAACACTACAGGTGATAATCCAGATGGACGATGGTGGTTCTCAGGGGGAGTAAGCGCTGGCCAGAAAACTGCGAGCTGATGCTAGAATCGACCGATAGGGACTGCTATCACCGCACATCTCCAGACAATACAGGGAGCGAAGGAGGAGCAATGACCACGACGAAGCCGAAGGGTCTCGACTGGGAAACGACAAACCGCGTCCTCTCCGAAGAACGCGTCTTCGAGCCGAGCGAGGACGTTGTCGAGAGCGCCAACATTACAGCCTATATCCGCTCAAAAGGCTTCTCCAGCTACGACGAGCTCCATGCATGGTCGGTCGAGCACTCCGAGGAGTTCTGGGGTGAGATGGCGGAGGAGCTGGACTGGTTCAAGCCGTGGGATAAGGTGCTGGACTGGCAAGTGCCACATGCCAAGTGGTTCGTTGGCGGTGAGACCAATATCGTCTACAACGCACTCGATCGCCATATGAGCACCCCTACCCGCAACAAGGTCGCCTTCTACTGGGAAGGCGAGGACGGGGCGACACGGACGATTTCCTACAGCGATCTCTACCACGAGGTCTGCCGCTTCGCTGGCGCGCTGAAGAGCATGGGCATCAAAGAGGGCGATCGCATCGTCATCTACATGCCACGCATCCCCGAGCAAATCGTCGCGATGGTCGCCGCCGCCCGCATCGGTGTGGTCCACTCAGTCGTCTACTCCGGCTTCTCCGCCCAGGCTCTGCGCGACAGAATCCAGGATGCCGAGGCGAAGGCAGTGATCACCGCCGATGGCTACTTCTATCGCGGCAAGATGGTCGGGCTGAAGAGTATCGTCGACGACGCGGTCCGCCAGTGTCCGACGATCAAGCGTGTCGTCAACGTCAAGCGGGCCAACAACGAGGTCAAGTGGTATCCCAACCGTGACGTCTGGTATCACGAGGTCATGGCGCTCGCGACCCCCGATACCGAGATCGCGCACCTCGACGCCGAAGCGCCGCTCTACATGCTGTACACCTCGGGCACGACCGGCAAGCCGAAGGGCATCGTTCACGTTCACGGCGGCTATATGGTCGGCGTCTACGCGACGATGAAATATGTGTTCGACATGCGCCCCGACGATGTCTACTGGTGCTCCGCCGATCCGGGCTGGGTGACTGGACATTCGTACATTGTCTATGGCCCGATGATCGCGGGGGCAACGAGCGTCTTCTACGAAGGAGCTATCGACTATCCCGATCCGGGCCGCATCTGGCGAACGATCGAGCGCTACGGTGTGACGATCTTCTATACATCGCCAACCGCCATCCGCGCGCTGATGCGCTTCGGCGACCAGTGGCCGGCCGAATCCGACCTCTCGACCGTCCGGCTGCTCGGCACCGTTGGCGAGCCGATCAATCCCGAGGCGTGGATCTGGTATCGCAAGATTGCCGGCAACCGCCAGCCGGTCATCGACACCTGGTGGCAGACCGAGACCGGCATGCAGATGATCACGCCGACGCCGATCACTCCGCTCAAGCCCGGCTCAGCGACCAAGGAGTTTCTGGGCGTAAAGGCGAGCGTTGTCGACAAGAACGGCAAAGAGGTCGGGGTTGACGAGGGCGGCTACCTCGTGATCCACAACCCATGGCCGGCGATGATGCGAACCATCTTCCGCGATCCGGGACGCTACGAGTCCTACTGGAACACGATCCCGGGCGTCTACTTTGCTGGCGACGCAGCCCACCGCGATGCGGATGGCTACTTCTGGATCCAGGGTCGCGTCGACGACGTGATCAAGAAGTCGGGCTATCGCCTCGGCTCAATGGAGATCGAGAGCGCGCTGGTCAGCCACCCGGCTGTCGCAGAAGCGGCCGTCATCGGCAAGCCTGACGAGATCAAGGGCGAGGCGATCAAGGCGTTCGTCATCCTCAAGACCGGCTACGAGCCAAGCGAGCACCTGCTCAACGATCTGCGCCTGCACGTCCGGGTGAACGTTGGCCCGATCGCCGTGCCCGAGGAGCTGGAGTTCGTGACCTCGCTGCCAAAGACCCGCTCGGGCAAGATCATGCGCCGCTTCCTGAAGGCCCAGGAGTTAGGCCAGGAGGTCGGCGACATCAGCACGCTCGAAGAGTAGGCCGGGGGCGGCCGGCCTGTCCGGTACAATTCCAGATCAGGTCGCGGGGGCGTCTGTGGCGCCCCCGCTTCGAGTCCGTAGCCCGGGAGAACGAAGGCGGTACGTCCGACATGGCCCGATCCAGAATCTACCTCAAGACACCGGAGCAGATCGCGCTGATGCGTGAGGCAGGGCGTGTCGTCGCCGAGATCCTCGACCTGATGGAAGAGATGATCGTGCCGGGAGTAACGACGGGCCAACTCGACCGGATTGCAGACGAATACATCCGCGGCAAGGGTGGCGTGCCGTCGTTCAAGGGCTACCATGGCTTCAGCGGATCAGTCTGTTCCTCAGTCAATGATGTCGTTGTGCACGGTATCCCGGGTGACCGTGTCTTGCTGAATGGAGATATCATCGCCCTCGATGTCGGCGTTATTCTCCGCGGCTGGCACGGCGATGCTGCCCGCACGTACGCCGTCGGGACGATAGACGCCGAATCGCAGCGATTGATGGATGTCTGTCTGGAGTCGCTGAACGTCGGGATCGCCACGGCACAGCCAGGTCGGCGGCTCACCGACATCTCCTGGGAAATCGAACAGGTGGTAAACGCAGCCGGGTTCAAGGTCGTTCACGACCTCTTCGGTCACGGCATCGGCCGCGAGATGCACGAGGCGCCGTCACTGCCGCATTACGGCCCGGCCGGCCAGGGGCCGGAGCTTCGCGCCGGCATGGTCTTCACGATCGAGCCGATGATCGTAGCCGGATCACGCGCGGTCCACACGCTGCCCGATGGATGGACGATCGTGACCAACGATCACTCGCGCTCTGCGCAATATGAGCACACCATCGTCATCACCACCGCCGGCCCGGAGATTCTGACGGCGCTGTAGGCGGATACCCGTCACACTAGCGATGCTTGCCACGACCGAACATCGCAACGAAGCCGTCGATCAACGCCTGCTCATCTGCCGCCGATAGCCGTGACGCGCGGTGTGTCAACAGATAGTAGCCGGGAGGCATATCGCCGTCCTCGATCGATTCGACTACCTCGTCGGTTTCCTGCTTTCGATCCCATTCTGAAAAGTTCAGCTTTCGCCGTCCCTCATCGACGTGGTTCTGCACCAGCCATGAGATCGGCGCAACATTTGAGTACCAAGGCCAGACGACCTCATTACTGTGACAATCAAAGCATGCGACCTGCGAAAGCTCGCGTGTGCGGGGAGTGTCCCAGGCGGGCTCAGCGGTGATCGCCGGGTTGCTATGGTCACGTCCGTAGGGGACGAGCTGAATCGCGAGAAGCAGCACGACGAAGCCGATCGCCGTCCAACGAAATACTCTCGCCCATCTTACCCGCCGCATCTCGTGCCTCCCCTACGATGACGAGGGCCGCCCCGCGTCCACGATCTCCGGGCTCCGGATTCAGTCTGAGATCCTCATCGGCGCGGGTCAACTCCCCTGGTGGCGACTGTAACGAGGCTGACACGCGCCAGAGCTGCGCCGTCACGACACTGTCACGCAACAAGACAAGGATCTTCACACCGTGCGTCGAGGGAGCCGTCCGACCGGAGCCTCGCGCCGAACGACACGATCTGTCCGGGGCGAAGCCCACCCAGATCGGAGCGCCGGAGGTGGATGACAGCTCCGCTTTTGCGTCTGGCCTCTGGTCGTAGAATAATCGCCCGGCGCGCCGCCTTTGGCAGCGGTGTGTCAGCACCCTCACAATATCGTGGGGACAATAGCGGCGTGGACAGCCGGAATCGAGGAGATCACAATGCAACGTTGGGAATATCGGGTCTTCCACCGCCAACGCACCATCACGCTGGGCGAAATCACCGGCGGCTGGGATGAAAACGTCGTTGGCATGTTGCCAGAGTTGGGCGCTACGGGCTGGGAACTCGTGACCGTGCTGCCACGCTCAAGTAGTGGCGGAGCGACGAACGCGGGGATGACAACCGACGAATTGTGGATCTTCAAGCGACAGAAGGACGACGGCGCGAACGCGACCACAGCGTAGCGCTGGTATCCATCGCTCGGGTCGACCATGGCGCATGAATCATCCGTTCCGTATCAGCGGGCCAACCCCCCGATGGCAGCAGCAGAGGTCGCGAAACAGAGTGACCGGCATCATGCTCGCTGGCGACCTGCTGCCCCCCACTAGCCGCGAACGGACGCGGGCAGGATCCTGCGACACATCCGCGAAAGATGCTTGCAGGATCTGACTTTGTCCGCTAGGATGTTTGCAGTGCCCGACTTCTATCGCACCGCGACGCTCCCGCTCCCCCGGGGTCGTCTGCGCACCTTGTTTTTGGTGGAGTAATCTCGTGTCGCGACGCACACGTTGTAATAAGCGTGGATGTGCGTTGCTCGGTGATAGACGCGATCGCTCTGCCGACCCTCGTCCAGACGCCGGATGTGAGCATCCATGGTGTCTGTAAGCCAATGCCGGAGGCGCCTGTGTTGACGTTGACTCGTGTCGGGCAGACCCCGCTATTCGCGGAGCAGCCTGTAGACCCGACAAGCCACGGAAGTGTCGGGTTCCTGGTGCCCGATCGAACCCCCCACATACCCAGCCAGCTCACCATTCAGGACGTCTGGAGATGGGGAATCAACTCTAGCGGCGCCGGATGGTGCCTGTTTACTGCGCCGGGGCAATCGATCCCGACCGATACCGCCGGGGCTACGGCGCTGATCCGCGAACTCCGAACTCGTCTACCCAGCAGCGCAACCAAAGCCAACGTGGGGTTTGTCTGGCTTGATGGAAATCTCCGACAGCCGGCAACGCTCGTCGTCCAGCGGCTGGATCTCCTGGCAGCCAATCCGTCACGTCGCCAGCCCAACCCCATTACGCCAGCCTATGAGCAGAAGTTCACGTTCAAGCAGTTCACCATCGCGGTGGCCGGAGGGTCCGAGGTTCAGGTGAAGTCGGACTGGTCCGGCGTTGAGATCCTGCTCAAGCCTCGCGCAACCGCCGTCGAGCTTCGCATACCCGTCGCGCCACAACGCTACGCCGCGGTTTCGACAGCATTCATTCCGTTCGGAGGTGAGCTGCGCGGCGCCATGCAGTTCACGCTGGAGCCACTCACGACGGCCAAGTTCGGCTACGGGGCGATCGACGCGTCGCTCTACTATTACCTCAGGCCGGCCGCCGGCTCGACCAACCCTCGCGCGTTGCGCTATCCGCTGATCGACAAACCTCGCGTCAATGGCCCGCTGAGCTTCGAGGCTACGTTCTTTCCGACATACCAACTCTCATCGTTCTTCCGCGTCCCACCACAGTCCAATGGCCAGCCGACACCGGTGCCGTCGTACTTCCGCACGACGGCAGGCTTTCCTGTTGATCTGCTAGCGAACGTCCAGGCAAAAGGGCGCTTCTATCTCCGTCCGCGGCTGAACCTCAATCGTGAGATCACCGATCTGCCCGAGATCTATCATCTGACGCCGGGTGGCGGCTTTGAGATCGCCGCGAGTGGACCGCGTGACGAGCACGGCATGCTCACGCTTCTGGCGGGCGCATCTGGCACCGAGTACTTCCGGCTCCGGCCACGCAACGGTTCGGCCGGCGACCTTCTACGATTCGAGCTCGATCGCAACGCCTACGCCGTGACATTTGGCGATCTCAACGTCGGCGGCAGCGCGCTGTTGTCACCCGACTACAAGACATCGTGGGCAACGGTTGCCGGGGTAAGCGCCCCGACCGAGCGCTACTACTTCGCACAACCGCCTGAGGCGCCGCTGTATCAGGCAAATGGCATCTTCACCGGAACCGAATACCTCGACTTCAGCGAGGTCTCGATTGCGACGGTCAAGACGGCCTTCCCGATGACTCCGGTAGCCGGGGTGAATATCGAACCATACGCGGCAGGGATCGATGTCGACACCTACGAGCTATTCGAGCGAGACGTCCTCGTGCCGACACGTGACGAGACCATCAAACGCTCCTCGACAATGGCGCTGGCGGCCAGCCCGGCTCGTTCCGTCCGCAGACTCCTGGCAACCGGCGTCGGCAACGAGAAGCGCACGACGCCTCAGGGGCTGGTCGTCGATGTCGACATCGCGTCAAGCCGCTACACCCGGCTGTTGCTCGGCAAGATGGACGATACCGAGCTTGCGATCGACTCGCCGACCGTTGCGCTCCAACAGGCGCTTGCCGCCAACAAGCTCTTCCTCGTCGTCTCCCATCGCGACACGCTTAGCGACGACACCGACGCGGGATTCTCCTCGAACTCAGTGGCGATCAGCGGCTGGAGCTTCATCGCTGACATTCCGCTGAAGGCGGAAAACGTCGTACGCAGCATCATGGTGATGAAGTTCGCCGATGGGACGTCGCTGGCCAACATGGTCGCCGACACGAGTCAGTGGCGGGACCCGGACAACTTCACCGATGCCGCGCCAATCTCGGCGAGACTCCAGAGTATCATCGCCGATGTCCGAGCCAAGGCTGCGGCAGCCGGCGGTAGCAGCGCCAGCGCCGATACCGATGCCGACGTCGCCCGCTATTACAAGACGTTCCTGGATACCGTCATCGACGCGCCAAACTGGGCCGGCATCGTCGTCTTTGACGCGGCGCTTGGAAACCCCAACGACATGCCACGAGAGATCCGCGGGCTGCTGCCAGGGATGGTCGTGACCAGGACCACGGCCGGCGTCGGCGGGAACAGCTACAGCGCCGCGACGAACCGGATGGACCCATCGTTCAAGGCACACCATCTGCGGATCGACATCGCGCACGTCAAGCAAGGTAGCGACAACTCGATCGAGGGTATCGAGAACAGCTCGATGTCGGCGCTGGTCGACTACACCAATCAGAATAGCCCAGTGACCGGCGTCTCCCGTTGGACAGACAATTCCAAGTCCGCAATCGAAGTGGATGCGATAGCCAACATCAGCGACTTCTCGTATCGCGTGAAGTTCATGCGCATCGTCTTCGAGAATTCGTACATCAAGAACTTCATCAGCGACGTTACCCTGCGCTTCCACCGGCTATTCAAGGAAACACCTGCGATCGTCGATCTGCCCGACGGCACGAAGTCGATCAACGTGATCGACCTGTCGGGCTCGCTCCAGCAGATCGACGGAATCCCGACCTATGTCTTCCGCTTCGGATGTGTTGACCCGCTGAAGAACAACTTCATTGTCTGCGCGGAAAAGGGCCTCGACAAGACCAGGGCAATCGTCAGGTTCCCAGACGTGAGCCCCGTCATCACCGAGATCGAATCCACCCGCGTTGACTACAACATGCTCCAGATCGGCATGAACGTCGGCGACTCCAACATCGCAGAGTTCGTCCTGGCCGGGTTTCTGGCGACTCGCGATCTCGGCGGACGTGACTTCTTCTCCTATGACCGCGTCGGCTTCGGCAAGCTCAGCCTCGCGCTGAACTACAACACGCTTGCGGAAGACAAGATGACCGATGATATCGCCAGACCAGAGGAGATGGGCAACCCGTTCTGGATCTTCTCGCCAAATACGATGCGGTTCGACACGGTGCGGGGGAAGGCGCGTGATGACAGCATCGTCAAGAAGGCGCCGCTAACCGTCAAGGGGATCGCGGAGTCCGTCAGCACCTTCTCGGCGGCCGACGCTGGCGTCTTCCCCATTCCGAATCTCGTGCCGATGTCGAAAGCGATGATCCCCTATCAGCCGGCCAGCACATCGCACGCCGCCGACCCAAGCCCTGTCACCTACATCATCTCGTACAACATCAGCACGGCGGGGGTTGGGCTCAACGTCTCTCCCGGCAGCTTGATCGATATAACCGTCCATACCGGCTGGAAAGAGGGCACCTGGGTCGAGTCTGGCGAGGGTGTGTTCTACACGGCGCTCCAGTGGGGGACGCCGCTGGCTGGCCTTGATATCGGCAAGAAGGGCATGTTCAAGGCCGAGCTCAAGGACTTCGGTTTCGGAGAGGTGCCGACATCGAGCAACGATCGGCTCTTCTTCATCTACGTCAACTCGCTGTCACTCACGATCATGCGCTGGACCGCGAAAGTGTCGCTGATGCTGTTCGCCCCGGTCCCCGGCGATGAGGGATTCGGCGGCGCATTCGGCGATGGCGGAAAGAACATCTCGGCATGGTTCGCGTCGTTTTCGGCCACCAAGGGCAGCAGCGGCACATCAAGCGTCGACATACTGCCCGCGCCGATCGTCTCGCCGGCAAAGCCGGGGGATCCAGTCATTGTGCTGGCCAACGCCGCGCTTCGGGTGTTGGTCACACGGAATCCGAAGAACCTGCCGACGCACTTCCAGCTGGTGGCGCATGGCTACGTGCAGAACACAGGCGGTATCGGCGCCAGCACGACGATCAACGTCAGGGCAAGACTGTTCGATGGCGGCGTGATTCGCTCAACGACAACGGCGCGGTCCATCGATGTCTCCTTCCCGCAGGGGTCGTTCAAAGGGTCAGAGAAGTTCGAGATCTTCTTCGCGCAGGAGCCATGGCCGAGCAGCGATGAGACATACACGGCCGACGTGCGCATTAGCGGCAATTTCATTGCCGACTCCCGAAGCAAGACCATCCATCTGACCAATACCATCAGCTTGCGCAGCGACGAGGGCAAGCCAGGCCGATCCGGCTCGCCAATCATCGAAATCGACTATGTGGCGATCGGGCGCGGCATCCGGCTGCGACGCGGCACGGCCGATGGCGGAGACCCCAATCTGAATGTTCGCCCCGAGGTTCGCACCGTCGGTGACGCGCTGGCGCTGATGCAGCAGATGCTGCCCGACGGGCAATCCGGCCCCGACCTGTATGACGTGCTGCGCGATATCTACGCGCCGTCAGCCGGGATGATGGTCGGCATCGACATTACGATCATGGGTTGGCTTCGGTTCGCCGTGATCGCCAACACGGCCGACGAGATCTACGGTGGTCTCATCGAGATCAAGAATGCCGACAAGCTGCCCCCATTTGCACAGAAGCTCGCCGGGTTGCGGATCGAGATCCTCTATCGCCGCCTATGGGACGACAGCGACCTCGGCGTCTACGAGGGCACCCTGATCCTGCCCGAGGTCCTGCGGTACTGGGACGTCGGTGGGTTTTCGATCACAGTGCCTGTCATCAGCCTGGCGATCTACACCGACGGCGGCTTCATGCTGGATCTCGGGTTTCCGAGCGGCAGCTTTGCCACCGGCTACGACTTCTCGCGATCGTTCGCCATCCAGGGTTTCATTGGGCCGTTCCCGGTGATGGGCGCGGTCGGGCTGTACTTCGGGCGGCTTAGCGCCGATGCCGAGTACACGATCCCCGATCTCGACACAATGTTTGGCGTGTGGAACTCGGTATGGAAGTTCGGATTCGCCGCGAAGCTGGGCTTCGGCAAGGCGTACAAGCGCGGTCCGCTCTCATTTGAGTTCTCCCTGACGGCACAGCTCGTCTTCCAGGGAGTCGCGGCCGCGATCGACCGGGTTGGTTCAACCAGCAACTCCGGGAAGCCTGCGCCGGCCGACTACCTGATGCTCGAGGCCAGTTTCGGCCTCGTTCTGCTGGCAATGGGCAAGTTCGAGGTCCGAAAGGCGGGCTTTGGCCTGTCTGCATCACTGAACATCAAGGCGAGCCTGGGCCTCCAGTTCCGCTACATGACGGCCGTCGATATCCGCATCCAGCTGAGTGTCACGCTGGAGGCAGAATTGACGGTTGAGCTCCATCTGGTCTTCTTCTCGATCTCGATCAGCTTCAAGTTCGAGTTCAAGTTCCAGCCGACCTTCACGATCAAGAACAACGAGCGCCCAGACTGGCTGGCGCATGCCAGCGGCTACCCTCCGAAGAGTGTCGATCGGGGCGACAACGTCCTGACCGGACAGGCTGCAGGCAATTCTTTCGGACCACACGCCGGCCGGGCACTCGCAGCCACGACCGTCACATGGACCGCGCCGGGCGCAATGTGGGGAGCATCGTTCGATCCAGCGTTTGTCTATTCGGGCGGCGATCTCCGCGCGGGTGGAAAGCTGCCGATCGACCTCGTCTTCGCCACGCCATTCACGATCGATGAGAGCGAGAAGCTCGTCGGCGCGGCCGGGTTTGTCATCTCCGAGCTCCACGGACGATTCCTGCAGGCCGGCATGTTCGCCTGGGCCGCGAAGACCGTCCTCGGCGCCAGCACCACTGGCAGCACAGTGCTGACCGCCAACGACCTGGTGACACTACGCTCAGCCATTGATGGAGAGCGGCAGGAGTTGGAGTATGCGACCCTGCGCGATTTCCTGGACGCGAACTTCGTGTTCACGATCCATCCGCCCACCGATGCGGCGGCGGTGCTGAAGCCAGCCGGATCCAGCCAGACCGTGGCAACGATCTTCCCGATGCGACCGGACTACAAGCTGACGTATGGTGAGACGACCGTCGTCTTCGCCGATCAGACGCTGCGCGACGCTGCCTTCTATGCCAATCTCGACGCCTACCTTCAATCACTGGTACTCCAGGTGGAGCAGCACCTCGGTCTCGGCGACGGGTCGACCGGGTCGAGCACCGTCACAACCAAGCCGCTCGTCACCCACGTCTTCGAGGCCTACTTCGAGCTTCTGCTCGAGGCCGGCGTCGAGAACACCATCGAGGACAAGGCGCCGCGCGCCGAGGATCCCACGACGATCACCGATACATGGTCGTTGGCCCAGATCATCAAGGACATCATCGACCGCGAGCACCCTGCCATCGTCAAGCCCGTCACCGGTCTGGTGTCGCGTCTGATGCTCGGCGGGCATCAGCTGCCGGGCACGTTCAGCGCTGGCGCGCCGCCCAAGCCATCGGGATTCCAGCCACTCTACGCGCTGACCGGGCAGCAGGTCCCGGTCGCCCTGGTGCTTCCGACGGTCGACGAGCCGAAGGACACCGACGTCGTCTGGAAGCTGACGCTCACCGACGCGGGCGGCGCTGCGCTGGCCTCGGCCACCGCCACGCGAGCCGACTACAACATGTTGACGGCACTGCCGGGCGACGTGAAAGACGCGATCGACTTCGGCGCAGGTGAGCCGGTGATCACGCGGATCAAGCCCTACCTCGAACGCAGCCCTGACTACCCGATCGACGAGCGCGTACCGCTCAACAGCAATGGTGGCAGCGCGTTCGGCAACGCGGTGATGCCATTCTCGACACCGCTCCTTGCTCGGCTCGGTGAGTTGGGCACGACAGACCGGCTGGCCTCCACAGTCTCCCGGGTGGTCTATGCCGATGAGTTTTCCAATGACATCATCAGCCGAACCGATCTGACGACCGGGCAGTATGACTGGGTGTTGATCGTGCCATTCACGGCTGGCAGGGTCGAAGCGCCACTCGTGTCGGGCTCAGCCGGCAATGGATCGCGAGTCTATCTGAAGGACACCTATACGTTCGGCGGCACTGACGAGCAGACGCGCGGACGAATCGCCGGCCTGATGACCGATCTGATTAACGGCTCGCCATCAATCGCCGGCGTGGACGTTCTGCATTCGACGGCAATCGACGAGGTCGGCGGGTTGGCCGGACTCTCCGATACCGCCCGGATTCTGAAAACGAATCTCTCCACGATCAGCGCCCCCCGCACAGCCCGACGCCTTGCCGGAGTCCAACCACCAGCCGAGAAGTTCTACGGCGACCTGAACGCCGCCGACATCTTCGCCAGCCTGCGCCTGATCTGGGAAGCGAGCATCGTCAATGCCCCCGGGTTCTTCCTGGAATACGACGGCAGCGACGGCCTTCCAGACGAAGCGTTCGGCACGACTGGCACCGCCAACCTCCTGCTGGTCGTCCGACTCTCGTCCAGCCAGGGACTTCCCGCATACGCGAACGGCATCGTCTACAAGGCCACGCCGGCCAAGCCGGAACGTTTCTACATCAAGGCGACCGACGCCGCCGCGAAGGTGGCAATACCGGTCGGCGCGGCCGGCACGGTCGCGTTCTATGCCGGCCGCGATATCTCCGACGCCTCAGCAACCGGGATCGTCAGAAGCACCGCAACGTTGTTCAATTTGTTGGCCTATCGCATCAAGGACGCTGGAGCGCACGCCGGCAAGTGGGCGGTCAGCAACGAAAGCTGGTCGATGCCTTTCGGCCCGCTGAAGCTGGACGCAGAACAGGCGCCGGCCAACATCGCGAGCATGCCATGGACGTACGAGGTCGTCGTTCCCTGGACGACATTCCTCACTGGCGGTCGCACGCAGTCCCCGCTGGTGGCCAATACCGGCGCGCGCAGCCCGTATGACCTCGTCGGGGACACCCTCGAGGTCGAGCTCGCCGCGCTCGACACGTTCGGTAACCTGTTTCCGGCGAAAACGAGCCAGTCATTCGACGTTCGCTACACCGACGCGTTGATCTCGATCCCGGAGTGGGCCGAGGCGAAGGCGTCGTATCAGGTCAACACCGCCGGCCAGATCGTCATCATTCTCGAGTTCGGAGCCGACAGCTTCACCGACCCGGCAACGGTCGATCGGGCGAGGGCGCTGCGGGCGCAGTACGAGACGATCTGGTTCCAGCTGAAAGACGAGAACACCACCGTCGAGCTGCACACGACGCTACTGAACGGCAACGCCTCGATCGCGCTTGCCAATGGCTCGTCGCTCAATGCGGAGCTGCTTGGCTGGGTCGAGGAGGTGCTCGCCTTCCTCAACGCGAAAGTCACAGGCGGGGCCGCGGCTGACCCGAGTATGAAGATCATTACGACCGCCACGATCAGCCGCGCCAGCCGCGATGCCCAGACGGAAAACATCCATCCGCTCACTGTCAGCGTCGTCATGTCTCGCCCGGGCAACAAGGTGGATGCCGACGCGACGGCGCGATTGGCCTCGATCGGAGCGGTGACATCGACGATCAAGCCGGACACAAAGGCGGAGCGCGATCTACCGCCACTGCCGGCAGACATGACCGTGCTCTCCGCCGATTCTCTCGTCGGCTTCGCCCAGAAGCTCGAACAGGCGTTCCCAGAGCTCCGCGTGGCAATTGGCGACTCCGACACCAACGATCAGGCGCTCTGGACGATCCGGATGGGCCGCGGTGTGGCGGCCGGCGGCACGGGCATTCACTACTCGATCGACCCCGATGGCCGCTCATACTTCGCCAACGCCCCGCTCTCGACGCGACTGGAGGCAGTCACGATCGCCGACCCGGACGATGCGGCTGCAACGGTCCCGTTCAGCAATATCGACATGGACAAGTTGGGGCGCCGGTTCGTTTCCATCGTGGACGACATGCTCTCCCAGGATCGGGCGGTCGCGCTGCGGCGGGCGGATTCCTCGAAGCTCGCGCGCATCCTGCGGGCCAAGGAGACGCTTGCATCAGGAATTCCGAACGGGATGCTGGCGATCTACCAGGGCGACGACGTCGCCGGCCGTCAGTCTGCGTCACGTGAGGTGTTCCGGCAGGCGCTGCTCAAGTCGCTCTCGGCAGCCTACGATGTGGACACAATCATTGCCTACGACGCAGCAGTCACGAACTCGGAGACGCCGAGCGGGGTCGTGCCGAATCTCTATGGCACAGTCGTCTCACTGGATCCTTCTGATGGCAGCGAACCGCCATTCGTCGTTGGCACGGCGAAGCTCCGGCTCGGCAACGACGCAACTGGCAACCCTCCGCAGCTGGCGTTCACCTTCTCGACCGATCACGATAGCGAGCGCGCTCAACTGCCCGCGAAGATGGCATATCAGATCACCTACGTTGAGCACAACATCCAGACGAGCAAGCCCGCCTGGGCGCCGCCGAGTGGTGACTATGAATATCGTTCCTCGTCGTGGCTGAAGCTGATCCTGCCGGACAATACGCGCATCCTGAACGACTCTCGGCTGCCCAACGATCCAACGCCATTGTTCGCCGCTGGCGCCGACACGAACGTCCCAGTCCCGTTGCGGGAATTCCCGATCACCCCAGCCGTGCTGCGGCAGTTCGGCACGCCCGAGACGGCGGCCGGCGAGTCGGTCACTCTCGACAAGGCTGCCGCGTGGGAATACGAGTATCAGATCGAGCGTCCACGCGCGGCGCAAGACCGCATCTACCTGCAGATTGCGTTCAACAAGAACCAGAGTATGCGCGCGCTCCTCGCCGAGGAGGAGACTCTCCTGCATGCGCTGTGCCGCTTTGACCTGCGGTATTCGCGCCTGGTTGGCGCAGACAAACCGGTTGCGGATCAGACTCAGCCAACGCCTGCCCAACTGCTGGGCCTGGTCGACGCGATTGAGGATGTTGCCGCGAAATGGGGCAGTTGGACACCGAATGTCCCACTCCAGCTGTATGACTGGCAGAAGGACGACTGGGCCTACTATCTGTCGGAGACGGTGGGCTACCCGAACTCGGACGCCCCGGTCGTCACCATCCGACTGAAGCCACTGGCAATCAAGGAGCCGATCGGGGGCAGGCTCTTTGGCGATTTCCCCGAGGTGCGCGTCCCCGACCCGCAGACAAACGGGCCGCAGGAGTTGACGCACTACCCCACTTCTGCCGCGCTCGGAGACCCGGTGACTTACTCGTTCAGCTGGTCGGGCGTGGTGCCCGACAATCAGACGCGGTCGTTCGTCTTCTCGAACCTGAACGTGCTTCGCACCGAGAACGCGCGCGGTCGGATGTGGCTCACGCGCAACGAGAATCTCGGCGAGCCCGAAGGACGGACGACGAACGAGCGATTCGTCTATCGCAGCGGCGCGAGTGAGTTCACCGACCCGTTGCAGCCATACATCGACCGGACCGTTCCCGTCGATATCGCCGCCAGCGTGACGAAGACTTCTGATTCGCTCGTGGGATACCTGACACCGATGTTCAACGAAATCTTCAAGATCGCGATCGACAACGGTTACCCCTGGCCGCTCACCAAGGTCGGTTGTCGCTACGGCCACGACCCGCGCAACGCGGCGTTCCCGGTTCTCGGGCCAGGCGTCGACGATCAGTTCTTCGTCTATCTGCCGGTCATGGATCACGTGCCGTTCCAGCCGTCGAGCGCATCCGCGTTTGCGAACGACGTCGCGGCTGTCATTCGGACCTGGGAGACAGCGATGCAGATTCCCAGCAGCCCGACCAAACGCACGGGCTTCTACGAGTTCGACCTGAGTGTGTTCAGCACGCTTAGCAATTCGATGGGCACGCCGGTGCTACGGCTACGTCGGATGTGGATCAAGCGCTTCGACTGATCGAAAGAGCGAGATCGAAAGGCGAGACAACTGCGTGGACAACATCATCATCGGCGAAGTCCGGCTCGCCGGATTCGACGGGGTACCGGATGGCTGGGCAGCCTGCGACGGACAGCGGCTCCCGATCGCCGAATATCGAGCTCTCTTCGCGGTAATCGGCACGACCTACGGCGGAGATGGGCGCACGACATTCGCGCTGCCCGACCTTCGCGGCCGGGTGGCCATCCACAACGACAGCGCGGGCCTTGCCCTCGGCGCATCTGGCGGCGCCGAGCGTCACGCACTGGCGCTTGCCGAGTTGCCGGCGCACCAGCATGAGCTGCTGCTCGCGCCACCGGCGGCGGACGGAGTCGGTAGCGAGGCAGTCAGCTACCTGACCGATTCCGCAGTAACCGAGATCGGATGGACTGACGCGCATCTCACGGCTGCGAGCGCCGCCGGGCACGACAACATGCAGCCGTATCTCGGCCTGATATTCATGATCGCGCTCGGCAGGTCACAGGCGACGCGGCACTGAGGAGGGAGTCGAGCGATGTCATATTCTGGGGAAATCCGTTTCTTCGCCGGGAATGTCCCACCCGCCGGCTGGGCGTTTTGCCACGGGCAGACGGCGCAGATCGACGCCGCGCGTCAACTTCATGCCGCGATCGGAACACGCTTCGGAGGCGATGGGCGGACGACATTTCGGCTGCCCGATCTGCGGAGTCGTGTGCCAGTCCACCGGTCGGAACGCATCGGTGTCGGAACGGTCGGCGGGGCCGAGTCCGTCGCGCTTGCTGAGGCAGAGATCCCGCGCCATACCCACGGCTTGCCGATCGCCACGAGCGTCGGGAAGGCCGGCCAATCGAGCAGCCGGGCGCTCCTTGTTACCGACGGTGGCGGCAGCGGAGTCGATGTCCGCCTCGGCGCGATGACGAGCAACGGCCTTGGCACGACCCACCCGAACATGCAGCCCTACCTGGCGCTGAACGCCATCATCGCCCTCAGTGACGAAGCTGACGGACCGTTTATCGGGGAAGTGCGGATCCTTGCCGGAGCGGCTGCGCCGGATGGCTGGGCGCGCTGCGATGGGCAGGGGCTGGCAATCGACGAGTTCGGCGACCTCTACTCGGTTATTGGCACAACCTTTGGAGGCGACGGGCGCAAGGCGTTCGCGCTACCCGATCTGCGCGGGAGAGTTGCGATCGCCGCCGGCCGCGGCCCGGAGCTCACGACCCGTTGGCTCGCTGAATCAGGCGGCGAGATGACGGTGGCGCTTCGCGAGGATCAGGTTCCGACCCACGAGCATGACGCGTCGATCCGCGTGGCAACCGCTCCTGGCACGCGGTCACTTATGGCGTCGTCGGCCGGCGTCGCAATCAGCGCGATCGGAGCGGCATCGCAACATGCTGTTCCAGTTGTCACCGAGCGCATCGGCGGATCGGACGGTCACTCCAATCTGCAACCCTACATGGCGCTGACCTACATCATCGCCTGCCGTGGCAGGCTACCCGAGCCGGACTAACGAGCCAGACGACGCGAAGAGGGGTCTGTAATGAAGGTTGATATCGGTAACGTCAAGCTCGCCCGGCGCGATTTCCTCAAGATCACGTCTGCGTCGGCAGTAACTGGGACACTGGTCGGCGCATCGGCATCGATCCAGCCGCTGCCGAGATTTGGCCAGATCGCCCACGCTGCGACAACAGCTGCGCCGCGCGTCGCAATCGGCTACTGGGATGGGCGGCTCGATTCGTCGTTCATCGACGCGAGAGAGGTCCAGCCGGCCCGCAGCGGAGCCACCACCGCGCACATCACCGTGACCGTCGGCTGCGATCCGTCGGAGCTCACCGGTTGGAATGGCTACCGCTCGACCGGGCTTCGCCTCGATCTGCGGCCAGCCCACGACGGCGCGCTTGATATCTGGCGACATCAGGCAGGGCCAGTCACAAACACAAGCCCGCTCGCCCGCGTCGACATCCCGCTGGACACGGAGGCCGGCCTGCGGGGCTGGATCGACTATCGGGCGGCAGATGGCACGGCGACAACCCCATTCAGGATCGGGGCCGGCGGCGAGCTGCAGAGTGGCGCCTATCTGATCATGCTATCCAGGCCACGGTCACTCGCGAGTGTGGATTGGTCATCACTACGCCTGCGAGCGATTGATGGCGGCAATGCGCTGGAGCTGCGAGACGGCATCGGCAAGGTCGTTACACAGCCACACGTCATCGCTGAGGTGATTCTCGGCTAGTAGGCTTGCCGCCGCGCCAGAACGGCACGGCGGCAAGCCCACTGGCCCTAGCTGGCGTCGAGTGGAGCAGTAAAGAAGTAGACCAGCTCCTTGGCGTGCGCGCGGGCATCGGAGAGGCGGATCGACTCGTCCGACCCGTGCGCCTT
>Ga0073899_10000523_pt1 | contig 35346 bp, 21 predicted proteins | sample KloWWTmetaKNB5Ph_FD_88975 | JGI IMG/M metagenome (GOLD analysis project Ga0073899, IMG submission 88975) | Active sludge microbial communities from Klosterneuburg, Austria, studying microevolution and ecology of nitrifiers - Klosterneuburg... | ecosystem: Engineered > WWTP > Aerobic digester >... | reverse complement strand
TCAGGTTGGAGCGGCCGTTGGGTACGAAGACCGAGGTCAGGTTGAACACCGGCTCGTCCTCGCCGGGCCACTTGATCGACAGGTAGTAGGGCGGCTCCTTGACCTTTGTGGTGCCCTTGGTCGGATCGTCGGGCACCTGCCACAGGTCGGAACGCTGGTACCAGTCGGCCGGCTTGGTCATGTGGTACCGGGTCAGCACGTCGCGCTGCACCTTGAACAGGTCCTGGGGGTAGCGCAGGTGCGCGAGCAGGTCGGGGGTGATCTCGCTGCGGGGCAGCACCGTGCCGGGGAAGGCCGCCTGGTACGCCGTCAGGATCGGGTCGGCCTCGTCCCACGCGTACAGGCGGACGGTACCGTCCGCGGCGTCCACCACGGCCTTCACCGAGTTGCGGATGTAGTTCACCTGCTCGTCGGCCTGCAGCCGCTCCTGGGCGTCCGCGGTCGAGGAGCGCAGCGAGACGAGCTGGCTGTTGGGGTAGCTGGCCGAGACCGTGTAGCCGTCCAGGATCCAGACCGTCCGGCCGTCGACGACCGCCGGGTAGGCGTCCTGGTCGACCGTCAGCCAGGGCGCCGCCTGCTGCACCCGCTCCTCCGGCGTCCGGTCGTACAGGATGCGGGAGGCGGAGTTCACCCGGTCGGAGAGGACGATGTTGAGGTCCATGAAGTGCGCCGCGTACACGAGCCGGGTGAAGGCGTCCCCGATCGGCACGCCACCGGAGCCGGCGTAGGTGTTGTGGACGTCGCCGCCGCTGCCGGCCGGGATGTCGAGTTCCAGGGGCGCCTGGCCCTCCTCGCGTCCGACGATGGCGAACTCGGTGGTGCGCTCGCCGAAGTAGACCCGGCTCTCGAAGTCGCCCAGCTCGCCCTGGGGCGGCAGGTCGGACTCGATCCACTGCGGCTCGCCGGAGGTCTGCCGACGGTTGCCGTAGGCCGCGACCAGGCCGTAGCCGTGGGTGTAGACGGTGTGCAGGTTGTTCCAGTTCTGGTCGGGGATCCCGGTGTAGTCGAGCTCCCGCACCGCGACCACCGCGTCGGTCTCGGCACCGTCGACGATGTAGCGGTCGACGTCGAGGATCTCGGGGAAGGAGTAGTACCCGCGCAGCTGCTGGGACTGCTCGAAGGTCGGGCTGACGACGGCCGGGTCGATCAGGCGGATGCCGGGCAGCACCTCGGCGTCCTGCCGCAGCTGTCCCGGACGGACCTGGCTGACGGCGTCGTACGGTTCGGTCTCGACGTCGGCAACCCCGAACGCCCGCCGGGTGGCGTCGATGTTGGCCTGGATGTAGGGGCCCTCCCGGTCGGGCTCGTTGGGCCGCACCTGGAAGGCCTGCACCACCTGGGGGTAGACCACCTGGAGCACCAGCCCGGAGACCAACATCAGCACGAGCCCGGTGACGGGCAGCACCCAGCGCGCCACGAAGACGTTGAGGAAGAACAGCGCGGCGCAGATGAAGGCGATGATCGCCATCACCAGCTTCGCCCCCAGGCGCGCGGTGGCGTCGGTGTAGTGCATGCCGGTGAACAGGGTGCCGTTCTCGACGAGGTAGCCGTAGCGGTCGAGCAGGCTCTGCAGGCCGTAGACCACGAGCACCAGCCCGGCGAGCACCGAGAGATGGGCGCGGGCGGCCGCCGAGGCGCCGCCGCGGTGTCCGGGGCGTCCCAGCGCGAGGCCACCCGTCGCGAAGTGGACGACCGAGGCTGCGAGCAGGCTGAAGAACAGGGCGCTCATCGCGAACCCGAGCAGGTCGCGCCAGATCGGAAGCTCAAAGACGTAGAAGCCGGCGTCGAGGCCGAAGTAGGGATCGACCTGCCCGAACGGAACCCGGTTGAGCCAGGCCAGCACCGGCATCACCTGGCTGGCCGCGGTCATCCCGGCCACCAGGCCGAAGAAGCCGGCCGGCAGGGCGATCGCGAGCAGCATCCGGTCGCCGAGCAGGTTCTGGTAGCGGTCGAGGACATCGCTCTGGCCGCGGGCCGCGCGCACCGGACGAAGGCGGAACGCGAGCCACATGTTGAACCCGACCAGCCCGGCCATCAGCAGGAAGAACCCGACGAAGAGCAGGATGCGCACGACCCACTCGGTGCTGAACACCGAGGCGAACCCGACCGAGTCGAACCAGAGCTTCTCGGTCCAGATCTCGGTGAACAGCATGAAGGCGACGATGAGCACCCCCGCCACCAGCAGGGTGGGCAGCAGTGGACCTCGACGGGTCAGGGAAGTCGGCACGACAGGTCTCTCCTCGGTGGGCCAGCTAGTCCAATGTACGTGACAGTGCCGCGAGCAGGCCGGGCGCCAGGTCGTCCCCTGCGATGAGCTCCTCGCCGCGGCGCAGCCGGGCCAGCCCGTGGCCGCCGCCGTCCCGGGTGGCGCCCACCACGAGCCGCAGTTCGAGCCGGGCCGGGTGGCCGGCGACGACCTCCGCGGCACGGTCGGGATCGGCCGGCAGGTCGGCCTCCAGCCCGGCGGGCAGGAAGAGCCGTTCGATGGCCAGCGCGCAGCCGTGGACGGCCGGGGGCCACGCGATCCCCGCCAGCGTCTCCCCCAGGTCGGCCCCGGCGGTGAACTCCTCCTGCTCGATCGAGCTCAGACCGTCCACCGGGGAGGCGGAGAGGTGCTCGGCGAGGCCGGGCTCGGAGGCGATCAGGTCGACGGTGCGCACCAGCGCGAACAACCGGGCGGGCTGGTCCCAACCGGACCGGCCGACGTGGCGCTCGACCTCCACCAGGGCGGCGACCAGTGCGTCGTTCACGAGCAACCCCGCAGCGCTTCGGCCCGGGCCGGGTCCTGGAGGTCCTGCAGGCCGCTCAGGGCGTCGCCGAGGTTCTCCACCGGGAGCAGCCTCATCCCGTCCGGCACCTCGCCCACGTCGGCACAGTTCCCGGTGGGCAGCAGGAAGACGGTCGCCCCGTCTCGGGCGGCGGCGGCGATCTTCTCCTGCACCCCGCCGATGGCGCTCACCCGGCCGGTGGTGTCGATGGTGCCGGTGCCGGCGACCACGGCTCCGTTGCTCAGCGATCCGGGGGTCAGCTGGTCGTAGATCGCCAGGGCGAACATCAGGCCGGCGCTGGAGCCGCCGATCCCCGCGTCGATGCCGAAGGTGATCTCGGGCGCGTAGGTGAAGCCGATGCTCATCGTGATGCCGACCACCGGCACGTCCGGCTCCTGCTCCGACGGCTTGGTGGTCACCGACTGGGCCAGCGGCACGTCCCCGCGGATCAGGTCGAACTTCACCACGTCGCCGATCTTGTGCTTGCGGATGGCCTCCCTGACCTGCTCGACGGTGGACGTCCTCGCGTTGTCGACCGCGGTGATCAGGTCGCCCGGCTCGAGCAGCCCGGCCGAGGGCCCCGTCTTGTGGACCGATTCGACCATCGGCCGCTCCACGACCCGGACTCCGGCCGCCCGTAGCGCGGCGACCGCGGCGAGCGACTGCGACGACCCCATCTGGCGGGCGCTGTCGTCCTGGATCTGGGCGGTGTCGAGCCCGGGCCGGTAGACGGCCTCGCGGGGCAGCACCTGCCGGTTCGGCAGCCAGTACGAGAACAGCGCCTCCGGCAGCGTGAGCGCAGCGTCGGAGCGGGTCACCGACACCGTCGCCATCCGCAACTGGCCGTCGGTGGGGTAGGTGTCGGCACCGGTGATCGAGATGGCGGGCTGGTCGGCGACCTCGCCGAGCAGGTCGTAGGTCGCGCCCGGCGTCCACACCACGAAGGGGACGGGCACCATCGCGATGATCGCGGCGAGCGCGACGAACACGAGCGCCGCCACCGCCGCCGTCCAGGTCTGCCTGGTCATGTCGCCTCCCCCCGCCTCGGACGTCCAAGGCCTGACCTTACCCGGCCCCACCGACGAGTTACGGCGGTGGGGGACAATGGGCCTTCAGTGAACGAAGGAGCCCCGGATGAGCAACCCCGACGACCCCCACGCCGGCGACGGCGGCACCGACGACGCCGAACGCGCCCTGCTGCGCTTCCTGGCCCAGTTCGGCATCACGCCCGGGCCGGACGGCAAGCTCGACCTCGAAGCCCTGATGTCGCGGGTGCAGGGCATGATGGGCGCCTTCACGAGCCAGCTGGCCAGCTATGGCCCCGACGACGGCTCCGGGCTGAACTGGGCCTTCACCAAGGACGTCGCCCGCAAGGTGACGGCGGCCACCGGCCCCGACCCCACCCCGACCCCTGCCCAGCGCGGTGCGATCCGCGACGCGGTCGGGCTGGCCGACCTCTGGCTGGACGACGAGATCGCCTTCCCCGCCGTCGCGACCCACGCCACGGCCTGGAGCCGGGCGGAGTGGGTCGAGGGCACCTTCGCGGTGTGGCAGTCGCTGATGCGTCCGGTCGCCACCCAGCTCGGTGCGGCCCTCGGCGACCTGCTGGAGGGCCAGGGCGCCGCCGACCCGGCCGCGTCGATGATGCAGCCGATGATCCGCGCCGCGGCCTCGGGCATGTTCGCCGCCCAGGCGGGCCAGTCACTGGGGGCACTCGCCACCGCGGCCGTCAGCAATGGGGACATCGGCCTGCCGCTGACCGCCCCGGTGGTCGCGCTGCTGCCCACGAACGTGGCCGCCTTCGGTGACGGCCTGGAGGTGGCCGCCGCCGACGTCCTGCTCTTCCTCGCCCTGCGCGAGGCCGCCCGGCAGCGGCTGTTCGCAGCGGTCGGCTGGCTCGGCCCCCAACTGCTGGCGCTGGTCGAGCACTACGCGCGGGAGATCCGGATCGACCCCGAGGCGCTGGAGCGGGCCATCGAGTCCCAGCTGAGCGCCTCGATGAGCCTGGAGGAGATCGAACAGGCCGGCCAGGCGGTCGCTGGTTCGCTCTTCGCGCCCGCCGTGAGCCAGGAGCAGCGTGAGGTGCTGGGACGGCTGGAGACCCTGCTCGCCCTCGTGGAGGGCTGGGTGGACGAGGTCGTCGACCAGGTGACCCGGGAACGCATGCCCTCGGCGGTGGCCCTCACCGAGACCCTGCGTCGGCGACGCGCCGCGGGCGGACCCGCCGAGGCCGCGCTTCGGGCGCTCGTCGGCCTGGAACTGCGGCCCCGCCGCACCCGGGACGCGGCCAACCTGTGGGCGGCGACCCGCGCCGGTCGCGGCTCCGACGCCCGGGACGCCGCGTGGGCCCACCCCGACCTGGTGCCCGACGCCGCCGACCTCGACGACCCGCTCGGCTTCGCCGAGCACGGCCACCTCGGCAGTTCTCCCGACGACCTGGACGCCGAACTGGCCCGGCTGCTGGAGGACGAGGGGCGGTGAGCGGCGGCCCGGCGGCGATCGACCTGAAGAAGCTCCTGCCCGGCTACTCGGCCCGGCCCGGACGGTTCGAGGTGCTCACGCTCCCGCCCGCCCGGTTCCTCATGATCGACGGCCACGGCGACCCGAACTCCTCCCCTGCCTACGCCGCAGCGCTGGCGACCCTCTTCCCGGTCGCGTACCGCCTGAAGTTCCTGAGCCGGGACGAACTGGGCCGCGACTACGTGGTCATGCCGCTGGAGGCCCTGTGGTGGGCCGATGACATGGACTCGTTCACCTCCGCGCGCGACAAGTCCCGCTGGAGCTGGACGGCCATGATCGGCACCCCCGACTGGCTCACCGCCGACCACGTGGCGGCCGCCCGCGACGCCGTCGGACGCAAGGGCGGGACCCCGGCGCTGTCGGACCTCCGGTTCGACACGCTCACCGAGGGGCTCGTCGTGCAGACCCTGCACCTGGGCAGCTACGACGACGAAGGGCCGGTGCTGGCCACGCTGCACCACGAGTTCCTCCCGTCGGAGTCGCTGGTTCCCAGCGGAAAGCACCACGAGGTGTACCTCAACGACGCCCGCCGCACCCCGCCGGAGAAGCTGCGCACCATCCTGCGCCAGCCGGTGGCGCGCGGCTGAACCACCCGTCGACAGGCTCAGGGGTCGTCAGGGGCTCGGGGCTCGGGGGTCGCCGGGGGCTCGGGCCTCAGGGGTCGATGGCGGGCTCGGTGTGCGTCCCGCGGGCGAGCCCGGTCTCGTAGCCCTCCAGGTAGCCGCGGGCGCGCTCGGCCCTGGGATAACCGCCCAGCAGCTCGCGGAACCGGGGGCCGTGGTCGGGCTCGACCAGGTGGACCAGTTCGTGCAGGATCACGCAGTCGGCCACCCAGTCGGGCAGGTCGCGCACCCGGCTGCTGATCCGGATCCGGCCCTCGCCGGGGGTGCAGGAACCCCAACGCCGGTTCTGGTTGTCGACCCAGGTGATCGTGAACCGCGGCAGCGGCGCACCCAGCCGTGGCAGCAGGAACGTCGCCGCCAACTCCTCGGCGCGGCGGTGCAGCGTCGTGTCGTCGGGGGGCAGGCTCCGCCTGGCCTCCCGGGCGAGCAGCCGGTCGACCAGCGTGGGCAGCAGTGCGTCCACCTGGCGCGCCGGGGCCCCCGCCGGCACCACCGCGACCAGCCGGTCGCCCTCGCGAAAGACCGAGACGGTGCGTCGCCGCCGGGCGCTGCGGCGGATCTCCAGGGCTGGTTCCTCCATGCCGGACACGGTAGACGGCCCGACTGACAATCCCCACCGTCCACACCCACTCCGGCACCCACACCGCGCCGCGTCCCTGCCCGCAGGTGACGTTCCCGCCCGACTACGGGCGGAAACGTGAGACGCCCCCGCCGGCCGGGATGAGCCGCAACGTTCCCGCCCGAGTACGGGCGGGAAGGTCGCACGGCGTGGGAAACAGTTCGGGTTGACCGGGCCCCGCGTTGTCGGTAGCTTCGCATCAAGCGGGGCCCTCCTGGGCCGCGCCGCACGCAGGGGAAGGCGAGCGGACGCGGACGGCGAGGGCCTTGCCATGTTCCGCGCCCGCTCGTCCCGCCCCGGAAACCGACGACGCGCTGCGCAGAATCGCTCCCTGCCCGCCGCTCCGCTCGTGTGTAGACTCATCCGGCAAGATGCCTGAGGCCACATCGCCCAGGCCCACCTACCATCGAGGAGAGATTGTGGCCAACGACAGCTACACGGGGTCGTTCTACTGCGTGAAGTGCAAGGACCACCGCGACGCGACCGGCGAGGTCTCCGTGAACGAGAAGGGCACCCGGATCGCCAAGGCGAAGTGCCCCGTCTGCGGGACCAACCTGACCCGCTTCCTGCCGAAGCAGGCCTGAGCGTCGCAGGACTCCAGGAGCGCCGACCCGTCCAGGGTCGGCGCTCCTGTGTTGTCCGGGACCGCCCGGGTGTTGTCAATCCGGCCTCCGGTGTTGTCCGTCTCCTCCGATCCCTTGCTCTGGCGACGCCGACGCAGTGGGATCGACCCGTGCCCACGAACGAGATCCGCTACCTGTTGCGCAGCCCCCTGCCGGTGACGCTCAGGGGCGGCCACCTGCTGCAGTTGGGACGCGAACCCGGCCGGGGGCTGCTGATCACCGCACCGCCCGACGCTCCCCGGGACGGGGGCGGCGCGGTGGCCGGGACGGGCGTCCGGGGCGCGGCGGTCGTCCTGGCCGCCCTGGAACGACCCCGTAACCTCACCGACCTGGAGCGCCTCGCCCCCGGCGTGCCGACCTCCTGGCTGATCGGGTTGCTGCACCGGCTGCGTGTGGCCGGCCTGGTGCTCGCCCTCGACGGGCAGCCGGTGGCCCCGCGCGTCGCCGTGATCGGTTCCGGCGCCCTCGCCGCGACCATCGCCGGGCTGCTCGCCGCCTCTCCCGGCGGGCTGGACGTGCTGCGGCTGGCCGCTGACGAGCCGCCGGCGCCAGGACCGCCGCTGGCACCGTTGCGTCCCGAGTCGGTGCCGCTGGTGCACTGGGGCCGGTGCGATCCCGACTGGCCCGCACTGAACGTTGTCGCCACCGGCACCGACGAGCCCGACCGGGCACTCACCGACGCCCTGCTGCGGAGCGACCGCGACCACCTCGTCGTCCGGCTGGAGCCCGGCCGCGGGGTGGTCGGCCCGTTCATCCGGCCCGGGGTGACCGCCTGCGTCCGCTGCCTCGACCTGACCCGCAGCCGGCAGGACGCGGGGTGGCCGCGGCTGCTCGCCCAGCTCTGCCTCACCCGCCATGACCCGCCGCCCGTGCTGCTCGCGTGGACCGCGGCCACCGCCTGCGCCCAGGTGCTCGCCGCGCTGGAGTCGGCGGTCCCCGACGCGCAGGGACGGACGGTGGAACTCGCCGCGCCCGAACACGCGATCGCCGCCCGGGCGTGGACGCCCCACCCCGACTGCGGCTGCATCGGGGAGTGGACCCGCTCCGTCGGCGACCTGGCCGCCGCCGGCTGAGGTCCCCGGCGCCGGCGGTGGACGGCCGGTGCGGGGCCGTTGGCTGGCGGGGCACACTGGCAGCGTGACTTCCTCGCCCGAACCGGCCACCGACCGCTCCCGCGTGCTGCCCGAGGGCAGCCTCGGCCGCAGCGCCCGGCTGCTGAGCCTGCCGCTGGGCGCGGTCGGGCGGGCCGGGGTCGGGATGGGACGCAAGCTGCTCGGCGCCCCCGCCGAGCAGGTGGACGCCGACCTCCGGGCCGCGGCCGCCGACCAGTTGTTCGCCGTGCTGGGAGAACTCAAGGGCGGGGCGATGAAGTTCGGCCAGGCCATGAGCATGATGGAGGCGATGCTGCCCGAGGACATCGCGGCCCCTTTCCGGGCCCGGCTCGCCGCGCTGCAGGACTCCGCGCCGCCGATGCCGGGCTCCCGGGTGCAGGGGGTGTTGAAGGCCGAACTCGGCAGCGACTGGCGTTCCCACTTCGCCGAGTTCGACCTGCGACCCGCGGCGGCGGCCTCGATCGGGCAGGTGCACCGGGCCCGGTTGGCGGGCTCCGGACGTCCGGTCGCGGTCAAGGTGCAGTACCCGGGCGCCGACACGGCCCTGGCCAACGACCTCAAGCAGTTGCAGCGGATGGCGGGCGCGGTGTCGGGGCTGAGCGGCGGCCTGGACGTGGTGTCGTTCACCCGGGAGATCGCCGAGCGGGTGTCGGAGGAGGTCGACTACACGCTCGAGGGGGCCAACCAGCAGCAGATGGCCGAAGCCACGGCGGGCCACCCCCGGTTCACGGTGCCGCCGGTGCGGCTGGCCACCCGGCGCGTGCTGGTGAGCGACTGGGTGGACGGCGCCAAGCTCACCTCCCTGGTCGGTCGTCCCGACGCCGTCCGCAACGCCGCGGGACTCGACTACGTCACCTTCCTGTTCGCCGGCCCGGCGCTCGGCGGCGTGCTGCACGGCGACCCCCACCCGGGCAACTTCCTGGTCACCAGCGACGACCGGCTCGCCGTCGTCGACTTCGGGCTGGTCTCCCGGCTGCCAAACGGGCTGCCCGCGCCGATGGGACGCCTGATCCGGCAGGCGGTCGAGCAGGACGCCGACGCGATGCTGGCCGGGCTCGTGGCGGAGGGCTTCCTCAAGCCGGGCGACGCGACCGCCGCGGACCTGCTCGACTACCTCAACCCGTTCGTGGAGCCCGCCCGCACCGAGCAGTTCCGGTTCAACCGGGAGTGGACCCGGGCCCAGTTCCGGCGGGTGCATTCGCAGTTCGGCCCCTCCGACGTGGCGATGAAGCTCAACATCCCCCCCGAGTACAGCCTGATCTACCGGGTGTGGCTGGGCGGCATCGCGGTGCTCGCGCAGCTGGACGTGACCGCCGGCTTCGCCGACGTGCTGCGCCGCTACCTGCCCGGCTTCGCCGCCTGAGACCCCGTCAGGATCGCCAGCACCGCGGTCGCGTACTGGCCCGCCTTGGCACCGCCCACGCCGGGGACGGCGAGCAGCCCGGGCAGGTCGGCCGGTGAGCGCTCGGCGATGGCGATCAGCGTGGCGTCGGTGAACACGCAGAAGGCGGGCAACCCGCGGCTCTTCGCCTCACCGGCACGCCACGCGAGCAGCGCTGCGTACGTCGCCTCGTCGTAGCCGGCGGGACAGTCGGCGTGCCGCTCGAGCTTGCGCTCGGTGCCGGTGGCCAGCGGGCCGCCGCACACCCGGCAGTGGACGGCGAGCGCCGTCCCCCGTCGCGGCGGGGAGGCCAGGGTCGTTGCCGCGCCGCCTCCGCCACCGGCCCCGGGCGCGATCCCGGCCAGGAACCGGGAGGGCTGCCGCGGCCCGCCGCCGCGCCGGGTGCGCGACCAGGTCAGCTGCAGGTGGCGCTTCGCCCGGGTCACCCCGACGTAGAGGAGCCGGCCCTCCTCGGCCAGTTGTGCCGGGGTCGCGGCCAGCGCCAGCGGCAGCGTGCCCTCGTGCAGGCCGACCAGCGCGACCCCGTCCCACTCCAGGCCCTTGGCCGCGTGCAGCGTCGAGAGCGTCACCCCGTCGGAGGCGGGCGCGTGTTCGGCGCTCGCCCGCTCGCCGAGTTCGGCCACCAGCGCTCCCAGCCCCGCGCCCGGACGGGCAGCGCCGAACTCGTCGGCAAGGGCGAGCAGTGCCGCCAGCGACTCCCAGCGCTCGCGCTGGCGTCCCTGACCGGCGGGTGCCTGCGCCGTCCAGCCCAGCCGGGCGAGCACCCCCCGGGCACCGTCGGGGGCCGGGACGTCGGCGTCCCGGCGGGCGGCTTCGGCCAGCGCGCCGAGGGCCTGGCGCACCTCGGCACGCTCGTAGAAGCCGTCCCCGCCCCGCACGCTGAACCCGATCCCGGCGGCGGCCAGGGCCGCCTCCAGCACCGGCGACTGGGCGTGGATGCGGTACAGCACGGCCAGTTCGCGCCACGGCACGCCCTCCTCGTGGCGCCGCACCAGCCAGTCGACCACCGCCTGGGCCTCGGCCTCCTCGCCGTCGCAGGCGACCAGCACCGGTTCGGGCCCGGGCCTGGCCTGGGAGAGGAGCCGCACCGTGCCGGCGAGGCCGACCCGGCGCGAGAGCTGGTTGGCCAGCGCGACAACCTGCGGGGTGGAGCGGTAGTCGCGCAGCAGCCGGATCGTCCGGGCGTGCGGGAAGCGGACGGTGAACCCGGTCAGGTACTCCGGGCTCGCGCCGGCGAAGGAGTGGATGGTCTGCGCCGGGTCGCCCACCACGCAGAGGTCGTCGGAGGTGCCACGCCAGAGCTCGAGCAGCGCCTGCTGCACCGGGCTCACGTCCTGGTACTCGTCCACCACGAGGTGCCGATAGGCCCCGCGCACCTGTGCCGCGACGTCGGGGTGCTCGCTCAGCAGCGCGCACGCGCAGAGCAGGATGTCGTCGAAGTCGATCACGCCCCGCTCGGTCTTCACCTGCTCGTAGCGGCCCAGCACCCGGCCCACCCACGCCGCCTCCAGGCCGGCGACCTCCCGTCCGGCCGCGGTCGCGATGCCGGCGTACTCGGCCGGCGACACGTTGTCGACCTTCGCCCACGAGACCTCGGTGAGCAGGTCCCGCAGTTGCGCGGAGTCGGGCTCCAGGCCGAGCCGGCGGGCGGCCTCCGCCACCAGCGGCAGCCGGCGCTCGCTGACGGGCGGCAGGGCGGAGCCGGTGGCCCGCGGCCAGAAGTACTGGGCCTGTCGCAGCGCGGCGGAGTGGAAGGTGCGGGCCTGCACCGTCGGCACACCCAGCCCCCGCAGCCGGGTGCGCAGTTCGCCGGCCGCCCGGGTGGTGAAGGTGACCGCGAGCACCGCCCTGGGGTCGTAGGCGCCGGTGCCGACGCCGTAGGCGATCCGGTGCGTGATGGCCCTGGTCTTGCCCGTCCCGGCGCCCGCGATGACTCCGACGGGCACGCCGAAGGTCGTCGCCACCTCTGCCTGCTCCGGGTCGAGCCCGTCCAGCAGTCGGTCCACGTCCGCCACCCTGCACACCCTAGACACCCGCCCGGACGGAGTTGTCAGTCGCTGGCCCTAGGGTGGGAACACCATGCAGATCCACCACGCCCGCAGCGCCAGGCACCTCGTCGAGGTGCTGCTGGCGGCGTGGTCGCAACCCCGTCCGGACCCGTTCGACTTCGACCTCGCGGTGGTGCCGGGCGCCGGGTTCCAGCGCTGGCTGTCGCAGCAGCTCGCCGTGACCGGCGGCGAGGACGGCATCTGCGCGGGGGTGGAGTTCACCTCCCCCGCCGGCCTGGTGCGCCGCGTCGCCGGAGAGGACGACCCGTGGCGGCCGGAGCGGCTGGTGTGGTCGGTGCAGCGGCTCGCGCTGGCGAGCGAGGGCGAACTGGCCGCCGACCCGGCGCTGGAGCCGTTGCGCCGACACCTGCGCGCCTCCCGGGAGTCGTGGACGGCGAGCCGCCGGATCGCCCGGATGTTCGACGGCTACGCGAGCCACCGACCGACCATGCTGCGGGCCTGGGCGACGGGTGCCGACACCGGCCCGACGGGCCTCCCACTCGCTGAGAACACGTGGCAGGCCAGGCTCTGGCGGGGTCTTGCGGCCGACCTCGGCGATCCGCTGCAGGCGCGGGAGCGACTGCTCACCCGGCTGCGGGAGGCCGCTGTCGACGGCCTGCCGCAACGGGTCGCGATGCTCGCCCCGCCCCGGCTCGACCGGGCACTGGTCGAGCTGCTGGAGGCGCTCGGCAGCCACCACCGGGTCGACCTGGTGCAGCTCACGCCGACGCCGTCCCGCCGTCCACTGCCGGCCCCGGACGGGCTGCGCCGCGCCGAGTTCCGGCGGCCGACCGGGCACCCCCTGAACGACTCCCTCGCGGCCGTCGCCGACGAGACGGCCCTGCTGCTGCCCCCGTCCGAGGGGCTGGGGCCCGAGCCGGCCCCCGACACCCTGCTGGGCTGGTTGCAGCACGACCTGCGGCACGATGCCGAACCCCGGCCCCGGCCGCTCGCCGCCGGCGACCGCTCCGTCCAGGTGCACCTCTCGCACGGCCCCGACCGCCAGGTCGAGGTGCTGCGGGAGGTGCTCACGTCCGTCCTCGCAGCCGACCCCGGCCTCGAACCCCGCGACGTCGTGGTGGTCACCCCCGACGTCGAACTCGTCGCCCCCCTGCTCGGCGCGACGTTCGGCGGCGACGCCCACCCGGCCCACGAGTTCCGCGTCCAGCTCGCGGACCGCTCGGTCGCCCAGACGAACCCGCTCGCCACGCTGCTGCTCGAACTGCTCGAGGTGGCCGACTCCCGCTTCGAGGCCACGACCCTGCTGGAGCTGTGCACCCACCCGGCCATCGAACGCCGGTTCGGCTTCGGCCCGGACAACCGCGACCGGCTGGTCACCCTGGTCGGGCAGTCCGGGGTCCGCTGGGGTCTCAACGCGGCGCAGCGGGGCGGTTTCGGCCTGGCCGGGTTCCCCCAGAACACCTGGATCGCCGGCCTGCAGCGGCTGCTGCTGGGCGTGACGCTGTCGGAGCGCGACCTCGTCACCGCCGGCACGGTGCTGCCACTGGACGACCTGGACTCCTCCGACCTCGACCTGATCGGCGGCCTCACCGAGCTGGTCGGCAGGCTGTCCCGGCTGGTGGCGGAGTTCTCCCGACCCGCGCCCCTGGCCGAGTGGGCCAGGCGCTGCCGCGACGGGCTGGGCACGCTGGTCCGTCCGGCCAGGGGTGAGGAGTGGCAACTCTCCGACCTCGTCGCGGGGCTGGCGCGACTCGCCGAGCGGGATCCCTCCGGGACGCCGCTGAGTCGCCCCGCGGCGGCCCGGGCGATCGCCGAGGAGTTCCGTGGTCGGCCCGCGCGGGGCGCGTTCGGCAACGGCGCGCTGGTGGTGTGCGGGCCGGGGTCGCTGCGGCACGTCCCGCACCGGGTCGTGGTGCTGCTGGGGTGGGACGCGGAACGCTACCCGCGGCTGGGCCGTCGGCCCGGCGACGACCTCACGGGCGCCGAACCGCTGGTGGGCGACCCCTCACCCGCCCTGGACGACCGCCAGGCGCTGCTCGACATGCTCCACTGCGCCGGGGAACGCCTCGTCGTCGTCGCCCGTGGACGCAGCGGCGCGACCAACGAGGAAGTGCCGCTGGCAGCCCCGCTGACGGAATTGCTGGAGGCGCTCGACCTCACCGCCACCACCGCCGACGGGACGCCGGTGAGCCGCGCGGTCACCGTGCAGCACCCGCTGCAGCCCTTCGCACCCGAGTACTTCGACCCCGCCCGACCCGACCTGGCCAGCGCCGACGGCATCTCGCTACGGGCGGCCCTGGCCCTGCGCGGGACGCCGGCGCCCATGCCCGAGCGGTACGCCTTCGAGGCACTGCCCGCGCCGGACCTCTCCGGCGGGGTGACCCTCGATGAGGTGACCGGTTTCTTCAGCTATCCGGTGCGCACCCTGCTGCGGGCCCGGGCCGGGCTCTACCTCGATGGCGGCCCGGAGGATTCAGACGCGATCCCCATCGACCCGGGTGGCCTGGAGCGCTGGCAGATCGGCGACCGGGTGCTGCAACGGCTGCGGGACGGCCTCGACCCCCTCGTCGTGGAGCGCGCCGAGTGGCTGCGCGGCAGCGTGCCACCCTTCGAACTCGGGCAGTCGCTGCTGCGGTCGGTGGTCGGCGACGCCCGGGAAGTGGCGGCGGCGCTGCCGCCGGGCAGGCCCGAGGTGCACGACCTCGCCCTTACCGTGGCCGTGCCCGGGCACGGCCGGGTGCCGCTGGTGGGGCGGGTCGCCGTCCACGGTCGCGAGATCGTGCAGGGACAGGCGTCGCGGTTGCAGGCCCGGCACCGACTGGTCGCGTGGCTGCGGCTGCTCGCCCTCGCGGCGGCCGAACCGGGCCCGTGGCGCGCCCGGGTGGTCGGCCGGGACGAGGCGGCCGGCTACCTCGCCCCGCCGCAGGCCGAGGCGGCCGGGCTGCTCGGCCGCTACCTCGGCCTGTACGCGCTCGGCCTGTCCCGTCCGCTGCCCGTGCCGCCGCGGTTCGGGGCGGCGTGGGCCGGGTTCCGGCTGCGCGGGGAGGACCCCCGCGGCTCGCTCGCCCGGCAGCAACTGGAGACCGCCTGGAAGCTGGACACCGCCAACGACCCGAGTTGGCGGCTGCTCGGCTTCAGCTTCCCCTCCGTGCTCGACCTGGACCCGGTCGGGCTGCCCGCCCTGCCCGGGGCCGATCCGTCCGAGACGAGCCTGGTGGGGGCGCTCTCCGGCAGCATCTGGCAACCGCCGCAGGCCTGGGGGCAGTCGACGTGAAGCGCTACGACGAGACCGCCCCGCTGCCCACCGGCACGGTCGTGCTGGAGGCGAGCGCCGGCACCGGCAAGACCCACGCGATCGCAGCCCTGGCGACCCGCTACCTCGCCGAGGGCGTGGTACCCGCCGACCGGCTCGCGGTGATCAGCTTCAGCCGGATGGCCTCGGCCGAACTGCGCTCCCGCGTGCGGGAGAGGCTCCGGGCCAGCCTGGCCCTGCTGCGCGGCCACCTGTCCGGCCGGGCGGTCGAGGCCTCCGACGGCGTGGACGCGCTGCTGCTCTCGGGCGGGCGGGAGGAACTCCTGCGGCGCGAGGCGCGGCTCACCCACGCCGTCGCCGGGCTGGACGCGGCCAGCATCATGACCATCCACCAGTTCTGCCAGGCGATGCTGGACGAACTCGGCGTGCTCGCCGACCAGGATCCGCAGGCCTCGCTGGTGCCTGACGCCGGGCTGCTGCTGAGCGAGGTCGTGGACGACCTCTACCTGGCCCGCTACGCCCGCGGCCCGCAGCCGCCGCCGCTCAAACTGGCCGAGGCCCGGCGGGTCGGCGCCGACGTGCTCAGCCTGCCCGACGCGCCCCTGGTGCCCGCGACCGCGACCGGCAAGGCGGCCGAGCGCCTCGCGTTCGCCGCGGCCGTGCGGCAGGAGGTCGCCCGCCGGAAGTCGAACCTGGGCCTGTTCACCTTCGACGACCAGCTGAGCCGCCTGCGGGATTCGCTGCGCGACGGCGGGGGCGGCGCCGGGGCGGCCGCCGCGCGGTTGCGGCAGCGCTGCGCGGTCGTGCTGGTGGACGAGTTCCAGGACACCGACCCGGTGCAGTGGGAGATCCTGCGCGACACCTTCGGAGGCCACGTGCCGCTGGTGCTGATCGGCGATCCCAAGCAGGCCATCTACGCCTTCCGCGGCGCCGACGTGCACAGCTACCTCGATGCCGTCGAGACGGCCGCCGACCGGTTCTCGCTCGACACGAACCGGCGCTCCGACGCGGGGGTGGTGGCCGGGGTCGGAGCCCTGTTCCACCACGTGATGCTCGGGGAGGGCATCCCGGTGCCCCCGGTGGCCGCGAGCCACACCCGGTCCCGCCTGCTCGCCCCGCCCGGCTCGCCGTGGGCCGCGCCGGTGCGGCTGCGGTGCGTGGCGGGCAGCGAACCGCTCAGCGTCGGTGCCGCCCGCGACCGGATCGCCCGCGACCTCGTCGCCGAGGTGCTGGGACTGCTGTCGGGGGGCGTCCGGCTGGAGACTCCCGAAGGCGTCCGGGCGGTGCAGGAACGCGACATCGCCGTCCTGGTCAGCACCAACATCCGCGGCCAGCGGCTCACCGAGGCGCTCGCGGCGGCCGGGGTGGCCGTCACGAACTCCGGCTCGGAGTCGGTGCTCGCGGCGCCGGCAGCCCGGGACTGGCTCGCCCTACTGCGCGCACTGGAACAGCCCACCCAGGCGAACCTGCGGCAGGCGATCCTGACCGACTTCGTCGGAGCCGACCTGATGGGGCTGGCGACGGCCGGGGAGGACACCTTCGCCGGCTGGGTCGGCACCCTGCAGCAGTGGTCGCGGGTGCTGCGCGACGCCGGGGTCGCGGCCCTGTTCGCAGCGGTGCAGCAGGCGTCCCCGGGCGACGGGGGGTTCGGCGACACTGCCTCCGGGAGCGGGACGGTCGGCGACGGGACGCCCGCCGGAGGCCTGGCCGAACGGCTGCTGGGACGGTCCCGGGGCGAACGGGACCTGACCGACCACCGCCACCTGGCCGAGCTGCTGCACGCCCAGCACGCGGGCGGACTGCGCGGCCACTCCCTGGTGGCGTGGCTGGAGGACGCGGTCGAGCGTGGCGAGAGCGCCGGCGACCGCACCCGACGGCTGGAGACCGACCGGCTGGCCGTGCAGGTACTCACCGTCCACAAGGCCAAGGGGCTCCAGTTCCCGATCGTGCTGGTGCCCGAGGCGGCCGATCTGCGGGTGGACGAGCGCGAGCTGGACCAGCGGCTGGAGTTCCACGACGGGCATCGCCGGGTCGTCGACCTGGGCGGACGCTACGCCGCGGGACGCCGCGACCGGCGCGCCCGGCACGCGGCCGAGCAGGCCGAGGACCGGCTGCGCGCGCTGTACGTCGCCACCACCCGGGCCCAGTCGCAGCTGACGCTGTGGTGGGCGCGCACTCCCCGGCACACCGCCGAGTCGCCGCTGCACCGCCTGCTCTTCCGCGACCGCCGCGAGGCGGGTCCCCCGCTGGCCGGCTACCCCGTCGACGCCCCTCCCGGCGACCGGCACCCGCGCGAGCTGGAGTGGCTGGCCGGCTCCGGCATCAGCGTCGAGGACGCCGAGCCTGACCGGCAACCGCCGCCGCTGGTCCGTCCGGAGCCGTCGGCCTCCCTGGCCGCGCTGCCCTGGCGCCGCAGCATCGACCGGCGCTGGCGGCGGACGTCCTACTCGGGGTTGACCGAGGCGGTGCACGCCCGTCCACCCGTGGTCGTCGAGACGGCCGAGCCGGTCGTCGAGGACGAACCCGTCGGTGACCCCGCCGTCGCGGCGGAGAACTCCGGACGGCCCTCGCCGATGGCGGGTCTGCCGGGTGGCACTGCCTTCGGCAGCCTCGTCCACCACGTCCTGGAACGGCTCGACTGGTACGCGCCGACGACGGGTGACCTGCCCGACCTGCGGCGACGGCTGCTGGCGGCCACCACCGAGGCCACCGGACGGTTCGCCGTCGACGGGGTGGCGTCCGACCAACTCGCCGAGGCCATGCTGCCCAGCCTGCTGACCCCGCTGGGGGGCCTGACGGACGGGCGGGCGCTGGCGCAGATCCCGGTACGGGACAGGCTCAGCGAGCTCGATTTCGAGTTCGCGCTCGGCAACGCCGGATCGACCACCACCCTCGCCGAGGTGGCGACGTTGCTGCGACGCTGGCTGCCCGCCGACGACCCCCTGGTCGGCTATCCCGACGAGCTCGACTCCCCCGCGGTCGCCGGCCAGGTGCTGCGCGGCTACCTCACCGGCAGTATCGACTCGGTGCTGCGGGTGCGTCCCTCGGGAGGGCACCCGGGGGACGCAGGCGGGGCCGACACGGACCGGTTCGTCGTGGTCGACTACAAGACCAACAGCCTCGGCCCGGTCGACCACCTCACCCTGGAGCACTACACGCCCGCGGCCATGACCGCGGAGATGCTGCGCAGCCACTACCCGCTGCAGGCGATCCTCTACTGCGTCGCGTTGCACCGCTTCCTGCGGCAGCGGCTGCCCGGCTACGACCCGGCGCTGCACCTGGGCGGGGTCGGGTACCTGTTCGTCCGGGGCATGGGCGGGCCGGACGCCGGGAGCGGCGGGGTGTTCGAGTGGCACCCGAGCGCCGGTCTGGTCTGTGGACTCTCCGACCTGCTCGCCGATCGGGGGCCGCGATGACCGACCTCGCCACCAGCCTGCCGCCGGGCCTGCTGCTCGACGTCCATGCCACCGGGGCGCTGACGTGGGCGGACGTGCACGTGGCACAGAAGGTGGCCCACCTCTACGGCGAGGCCGACCAGCGGGTGCTGCTCGCGCTGGCGCTCACCGTCCGGGCGCTGCGCACCGGCTCGACCTGTCTCGACCTGAGCACGGCCACCGACCTCCGCTTCGGGGCCGACGACGAGTGGGTCGTCGTGCCGGCCGAACTGTGGCCCGAGCCGCGGGCCTGGCGGGCGGCGATCGAGGCCAGCCCCCTGGTCACGCCCGGCCCGCGGGGTCGCGGGGAGCGGCCGCTGCGCCTGGTCGGTGACCTGCTCTACCTGGAGCGGTACTGGCAGGAGGAGACCACGGTCGCCACCGAACTCGACCTGCGCCGTGCCGCGGTACCGGCTCCGGTGCCGCCCGAGCGACTGCGGGCGGCACGGGCCGAACTGCTCGCCGCCGGCTCCGACCGCTACCAGGTGGTCGCCGCCCTCGTGCCGAGCCTCACCCCGGTGTCGGTGATCGCCGGCGGGCCCGGCACCGGCAAGACCCACACCCTCGCCCGGGTGCTCGGGGTGCTGGCCCGGACGTCTCCCACTCCGCCGCGCATCGCGCTGGCCGCGCCGACCGGCAAGGCTGCGGCGCGGATGGAGGAGGCGCTCTCCCACGCGCTCGCCGAACTGCCCGACGACCTGGCGACCGACCTGGGACGGTTGCGCGCCACCACGATCCACCGGCTGCTGGGCCCGCTGCCGGGCTCCCGGAGCCGCTTCCGACACGACCGCAACAATCCGCTGCCCCAGGACGTGGTGGTGGTTGACGAGGCCTCGATGGTGTCGCTCACGCTGATGGCCCGGCTGGTCGACGCGCTGCGGCCGGACGCCCGACTGGTGCTGGTCGGTGACCCCGACCAGCTCGCGCCCGTGGAGGCCGGCGCGGTGCTGGCCGACATCGTCGACGCGAACTGGCCCACCCCCCCGTCCCTGGCCGCCGGCCTGGCCGCCGTCGGGGAGTCGCCGGCCGGGCCGGTGGTGCGCCTGCTCCAGAACCACCGCTCGTCGACGGCGATCGCCGACCTGGCCGCCGCGGTGCTGGCGGGCGACGCAGGCAAGGTGCTGGCGATCGCCGCTGCCGGCACCGCGGCCGTCCGTTTCGCGCCCACGGTGGAGGAGACCGACCTGCGGCAGCGGGTGACGGCGAGTGGCGCGGCCCTGATCGCGGCCGCCGAGGCCGGCCGGGTCGGCGACGCCCTGGTGGAGCTGGACCGGCACCGGCTGCTCTGTGCGCACCGCGACGGCCAGTTCGGGGTGGCACCCTGGTCGCGTCGGGTCGAGGACTGGCTCGTCGCCGCCGTGCCCGGCTTCGACCCGACCCGGCCGTGGTACCCGGGCCGTCCGCTGCTGGTCACCCGCAACACGGCCGACCTCGGCCTCTCCAACGGCGACACCGGCGTGGTGGTGCGGCACGGCGAGCAGTTGCGGGCCCACTTCGCCCGCGGCAGCGGCGTGATCAGTGTCTCCCCCGCGCTGCTGGACGGGGTGCAGACCATCCACGCGATGACCGTCCACAAGGCCCAGGGCAGCCAGTTCGACGCGATCACCTTCGTGCTGCCCTCGCCGGAATCTCCGCTGCTCACCCAGGAACTGCTCTACACCGCGATCACGAGGGCGCGCGACCAGGTCACCCTGATCGGCAGCCCCGAGGCCCTGACGCAGGCGGTGCGGAGCCGGGCGCGCCGGGCGTCCGGACTGCGGCAGCGGCTGTAGGCGACTGCGGCAACTCGCGGCTCCCAGCACCCGGCCCGGGCCGTTGCCCGCTGCCCGCCCTCAGCCGCGCTTCAGCCGCTCCCGAAGTTGCAGCAACTCCCGCCGCTGCGCCTCGCTGAGGCCGCCGATGCCCTTCTCGTTGATCAGGTCGAGCAGGTCGTCCAGCCGTTCCCGGTCGGTGCGACGGCGCTGCTGGTCGCGTTCCTCGCGCCGGGACGATCGGGGAGTGCTTCGCCGGGTCGTGGGCCGCCCGGCCGCCCGTCGACGCGTCGTGCGGCCGCCGGGGATCCACCGGTACTCCGCGAGCAGCCCGGCGGCCCGGGCCGCGATCGCGACGAAGACGAGGCTGACGAGCAGGCTGAGCAGGTTCCCGACGTCCCGGGAGGCGAGCGCGGTGAGCACCTGGACGCCGACCAGCACCAGCCCGACCACCCAGGCCGGGATGCCGAGGAAGAAGCGCCGCTGCGGGTACTCGGCGATCCACAGCAGCAGGATCGCGAACTCGACGAGGTTGATTCCGGCCAGACCGACCAGTCCGGGCAGCAGCAGGCCGACCACGAGGGTCGCCGCGGTGAGCGCCGCCCAGATGCCGACCAGCAGCCAGATCATCCGCTGCCGTCCGATCTGGCGCTCCAGGTCGGTGCCGAAGTACCACAGGAAGAACGCGGTGAGCACACTCCACAGCCCGATCTGGTTGGCCAGCGGCCAGGTCAGTGCCCGCCACCACTGCCCGGCGCCCGGCAGGCCGGGCGCGAAGTACAACTGCCCGGGCAGGCTCGGGACGATGACGGCGGCGAGCCAGGTGATCACAACGACCCCGACCACGAAGGCGGTCGTCGTCACCTCCACCCGTCCCAGCCGGAACCAGGGTTCGCTGTCGGGCCCACGGGTGGCGAAGAAACCGCTCATGCCGCCAAGGGTGCCAGACCACTCCCACTCCGAGGAACCGGTGCCGCGCAGGCCGGTCCCGCGCGGCCCCGTCGCCCCGGAGGGGTCAGCCGAGCCGGCCCTGCTGCCAGGCGGTGATCATCCGGTGCGCGATCGAGGTGGTCATCGGCAGGGTCACCTCACCGCCGGCCAGCGCCGCGGCCAGGGCGTCCCGGCTGAACCAGCGCGCCTCGACGATCTCACCGGGGTCGAGCACGAGCTCGACCCCGGCCGCACGGGCCGCGAAGCCCAGCATGAGCGAGCGCGGGAACGGCCAGGGCTGCGAACCGAGGTAGCGCACCTGCTCCAGCGGCAGGCCGACCTCCTCCAGCACCTCCCGGTGCACGGCCTGCTCCAGCGACTCCCCGGCCTCGGTGAACCCGGCGAACACCGAGACCCGGCCCGGCGCCCAGCTGTGCTGGCGGCCGAGCAGCAGTCGGTCGTCGGCATCGGTGATGGCCACGATCACGGCCGGGTCGACGCGAGGGTACGACTCGCGGCCGCACCCGGTGCAGCGGCGCGCCTGCCCGGCCAGGGCGGGGACGGTCGGCGCGCCGCACCAGCCGCAGAAGCCGCTGGCGGCGTGCCAGCCCACGAGCGCCGTCGCGGCGAACGCGCAGGCCAGGTCGTCAGCGGCCAGGGAGTCCATCACCTCGCGCAGGGTCGGCGCGTCGGGGAGCTCGCTGCGTTCGGCGAACACCCCGGCCGAATCCAGCAGGCCCAGCAGCACGTGCTCGGCCGGCCGGTACTCCCCCGCCGTGGCCCGGAAGGCCGGCGCCCGCCCGTCCCAGTCGAGGCGGCCCGAGGCGTCCACCGCCAGCACCCGGGCGGTCGGCGCGGCCCAGGCACCGGCAACCCACGCGGCGTCGGCGCGGCGGTCCTCGGCCTTGTCGAGGCGGCTCGGTGCGTCCCAGCTGATCACCCGCGCCACGCTAGATGAGGCAGTGGCAGCGCCGCCACCAGCGCCTCCAGGCCGGCCCGGTCCGGCAGCGCCCCGGGACGGATCACCGCCCCGGTGCCGACCTCGCAGAACACGGCATCCACCTCCGCCACGTCCACCCCGGCCAGTTCGGCCCACGCGAGCCGGTAGTGGGCGAGCTGGAGCGGGTCGGCCGCGGCGGCACGGCCCGTCTTCCAGTCGACCACCTGGTAGCGGTACCGGCCGCTGCCGGGGAAGACCGCGTCGATCCGGCCGCGCACCAGTTCCCCGCCCAGCGCGAGGGTGAACGGCACCTCGACCGCCACCGGCTGGGCGTCCGCGTACGGCCCGGTCAGGAAGGCACGCACCAGGGCCTCGTCCACCTCCTCCGCCCCCGGTTCGAGGTCGTCGACCAGACTCGCCTGCCCGGCGAAGCGGTGCTCCAGCCACCGGTGGAAGGCGATCCCGGCGCGCTGCTCCGCCCCGACCAGCCGCGGCATGGGACGGACCCGGTCGGCGGCATAGCCCTGCGGGTCGTGGCGCAACCGCGCGACCCCGGTCACCGACAGGTACTCCGCCGCGGGCACGCTCGCAGCCCCTGCGGCCCGCGCCTCGGCGAGCAGGACCGAGGCCCACCTCCGCCACTGTGCGGCCTGCTCGCTGTCGTCCAGCTGCCCGAAACCCTCCGGTTGCCCGGACTCATCCGGGTGCCCGAGCTTCTCCGGCCGCCCGGGGTCCTCCAGCGGGACGGACCCCGGCACCTCCACCCGGCCTCCCGCGCCGGCCTCCCGCGCCGCCCGGACCAGCGCCGCCGCCTCCGCGCGGCGCTGCTGGTCGGCCAGCTCACCCAGCGCGGGCCAGAGCCGGATCGCCTCCCCGGCGAGCGGGTTCACCTCCGGCACCTCCGGGGCCGGGGCGACGACCCCGGCGTGCCGCAGCAGCGCCTCCAGGTAGTCCGAACGCCGGCGCGGCCGGGCCAGTTGGGGCGCCCAGACGTGGCTGGTGCCCACCAGCCGCCGCCGCGCCCGCGTGACGGCGACGTAGGCGAGCCGGTCCTCGCTGAGCCGCTGGTCGGCGGTGAGCGCCTCCCCGTACCGCGTGAACCCCTCGTTGCTCGTGACCCCGAGCTGCGGCACCGAGGCCGCGTCGCCCCGCAGGGGGTAGGGCAGGACCGCGGCGCTGCGCAGCCAGTTGCCGCTCACCCGGTCGGTCGGGAACACGTCGGCTGCCAGCGCGGGCAGCAGCACGAGGTCCCACTCCAGCCCCTTCGCCTTGTGGACGGTGAGGAGCTTCACCGAGTCGGCGTCGGAGACCACCACCTGCTCCAGCCCGGCACCGTACTCCCGTTCGGCGTCCAGCCAGGCGAGCAGGCCCGAGAGCGACGCCTCGCCGTCGGTGTCGGTGTAGCCGGCCACCGCTTCGACGAACGCGCGCAACTGGGTAGGGTCACCGCCGGCCGCGCCGAGTTCGACCTCCAGTCCCAGCACCTCGATGATCCGGACGGTGAGGTCGACCACCGACTCCGACGCCCAGCGCCGCAACGCGGCGAACTCGGCGGCGAACCCGGCCAGCCGCTCCCGCGCCCGGGCGCTGCAGGGCAACTCCCCCGGCGAACTGACGGCCTCCAGCAGGCTGACGACCCGGGCCGGGTCGAGCCCGGCGAGGGTGTCGGCGAGCGCCTGCACCAGGTCGGTGCCGTCGCTGCGCGGCACCCGTCCGGCCAGTTCCACGGCCCGGCGGCCGAGGCCGGCGAGGTCAGCGATCCCGATCGCCCAGCGGGGCGAGGTGAGCAGCCGCACCAGCGCCGGGTTGTCGCCGGGGTCGGCGAGCAGCCGCAGGGTGGCCACCACCTCCGCGATGGCGGGCAGGTCGAGCAGCCCGCCCAGCCCGACGATCTCCGCCGGGATGCCGCGCGCTCCCAGCTCGGCGTAGAGCTGTCCGATGTGGGCGTTGCGGCGGGTCAGCACCGCGATGTCCGACCACCGCCGCACCTCACCGCCGGCGTGCGCGGCGGCGATCCGGTCGGCGACCCAGCCGAGTTCGTCGGGCCAGGTGGCGAACTCGGCCACCTCCAACTCCGCCGCCGGGGTGTCCGGCGGGCACACCAGGTCGAGGTCGAGTCCGGTCGCAGCCAGGGCCGGGTCGGAGCGGATCGGCCCGGCGACATCGTTGGCCGCGTCGAGGATCCGCTGGCCACTGCGGCGGTTGACGGTGAGCGCGTAGACCGCCGCCGGCTCGCCACCGACAGTCGGGAAGTCGCCCGCGAAACCCAGGATGTTGCTGGCCGCGGCCCCCCGCCACGTGTAGATCGCCTGGCACGGGTCGCCCACCGCGGTCACGGGGTGGCCGCGTCCGCCGTCCGCATCCGGGCCGGAGAACAGGCCGCGCAGCAGCGTGGCCTGCGCTGCGGAGGTGTCCTGGTACTCGTCCAGCAGCACCACGGCGAACTCCTGCCGCAGCGCCCGCGGCACGCTCGGCACCTCGGTCGCAAGCCGGGCCGCCCACGCCATCTGGTCGGCGAACTCGACGTAGCCGAGCTCCTGTTTCAGCTCTTCGTAGGCGACCACCAGCCGGGCCAGTTCGAGCCGCTCGCCCGCGACCGCGCGACTCCGCTCCAGCGCGGCGTAGGGCTTGCCCCGGTTCGTGGGGGCGCCGTCGAGCTGGGCCAGGAAGGCGGCCGCCTGGTCGGCGAGCCGGGCTGGCTCGACCAGGTGCGAGCGCAGGTCGGAGGCCAGCTCCAGCACCCGCTGCGTGATCGAATCCGGCCGCAGCCGGGAGAGGTACTGCCACGGCCCCGGCGCGTCGGCGACGACCCGGGCCGCGAGCCGGAACCGGGCGGCCCCGGTGATCATCCGCCAGCCGTCCTCCAGTCCGAGCAGCAGCCCGTGCTCGGCAACCAGCCTGCCGGCGAACGCGTCGTAGGTGAGGACGAGCTCCTCGCCGTCCTCCCCTCCCAGCACCCCCGCCCGCGCCAGCGCCGTCCTGACGCGGTGGGAGAGCTCCCCCGCGGCCTTGCGGGTGAACGTGAGCCCCAGCACCTGCTCGGGACGGACGGCGCCGCTGCCCACCAGCCACACCACCCTGGCCGCCATCACGGTGGTCTTGCCCGAGCCGGCGCCGGCGATCACCACCCCCGGTGCGAGCGGGGCCGTGATCGCGGCGAGCTGTTGCCCGGAGAACCCGATCCCGAGCGCCTCGGACAGTTCGGCCGGGTCGTCGAAGAACCTCGCCATCACACCACCTGCTCCCCGCGGCCCGACGCCGGGCAGCTGTCTGCGAACGGGCACCGCCGGCAGTGGGCCCCCGGCGCGGCCGGGAACTCGCCCTCGGCGACCACGCGGGCGGCCCGCCACACCCGGTGCTCCACCCAGGTCGGGAACTGCCGCGCTTCGGCGTCCTCGGCCAGGTGCGGCACCTCGGCGAGGGAGTCCTGGGTGAGCACCTTCGGCAGCTCGTCGCGGGCTCCCGGGTGGCGGAGGTAGACCGCCAGGGCGCCGGCCGTCCCGCGGCCGCCCAGCACCCCGGCCTGGACCGCCAGCTGGTAGATCCCCAGCTGCTCCATGCCCGCCACCTCGCCCCGGCTGGGCACCGTGCGGCCGGTCTTGAAGTCGACCACGCGCAACCGGCCGTCGGCCACCCGCTCCAGCCGGTCGACGGCACCGACCAGGCTCACCTCCAGCTCCCCGAGCCGCAGGTCGAGCTCGAAGGGCACCTCGACCCCGACGACCTCGGCCGCGGCGGTCTCCCGCCAGGCCAGAAAGCGGCCGATCGAACTGGCCGCCTCGGCCCGCTCCACCGCCGACAACCAGCCCGCCTCGAAGCGCAGGTGCTCCCAGGCGGCGTCAAGGTAGCCCTCCTCCTCGCCGGGCGACAACCCGCCCGAATTGGCGTGCTGCACCAGCAGGTGCAGCACCGTCCCGAGCGAGGCGCTCGCCGCCGGGGGCGGCCCGGCGTGGGCGGAGCGGTTCAGGAAGTGGTGCCGCGGGCAGGTGAGCAGCTCCCGCACCTGGCTCGGGCTGAGCCGGATCGGCCCGGCGGCCGGGGCGCCGGCACTGGACACCGTCCGCACCCCCCACCACGACTCCGGGTCGGCGGCGGGCGCCAGCGCCCGGCCCTGGTCGTCGACCCGGGTCGACAGGTCGGCGAGCACCCCGGCCGCCGCACCCCTCAGCGTGTCACCGCTGCCCGGCTCGAGCAGCACCCGCCGCAGCCGGGCCGTCAGCTCCGCGAGGGTGACGGGTGGCCCGGCCTGCGGCTCCCCGGCCGGCACCCCCAGCTCGGCCAGGAACCGCGACGGCTGGTTCGCCTCGCCCTCGGTGCCCGCCGCGGCCGTCACCACCAGGTGGTCCCGAGCCCGGCTGCACGCCAGGTGGAAGAGCCGTCGCTCCTCCGTGAGCTGCTCGCGCGGGTCGGGTCGTGGGCCGATCCCGTCCGAGCCGAGCCGGAGCGGCTCCAGCACCCCGGCCGCCCTGCGGGTGGCCGGCCAGGCGCCCTCCTGCACGCCGGCCACCACGACCAGCGACCACTCCCTGCCCTTGGCGCGGTGCGCGGTGAGCACCTGGACGCCGCGCGCACCCAGCCGCGACTCCCGCTCCCGGTCGGCCGGGATCTGCTGGGCCGCGACCTCGGCGAGCAGGGCCCGGACGCCGCGCTCCCCGCTGCCGGCGGACGACTCCGCGGCCAGTTCGAAGAAGGCGGCCACCGCGTCCAGGTCCCGGTCGGCGTGCCGGGCCGCCGGGCCGCCGCGCAGCGACTCGGCCCGCAGCCGCGCCGGCCACCGCGTTCCCTCCCACAACAGCCACGCGACCTCGTCCACCCGCCGGCCGGCCCCGCAGGCCTCGCGCGCGGTCTGCAGCAGCCCTGCCAGCTGTCGCAGCCTGGCCTGCTCCGGGGTGTCGGCCTGCGCCCAGTCGGGTTCGGCCAGCGCCGCGAGGAACACCTCCTGGCTGGACGGCGCGGTCACGTCCGGGTGGGCGGCGCGCCACTGCCGCAACAGCCGGCGCAGCCCGACCGGGTCGAACCCGCCCAGCGGCGAGGTGAGCAGCAGCTCCGCCTCCGCCGGCTCCAGGCTCCCCCGCCCGACGACCTGGAGCGCCAGCAACAGGGGCCGCACGGCCTGGCTGGCGGCGAGCACGATCTCGTCCGCCGCCACGGCGACGGCGATCCCGGAGGCGGCCAGCGCCCGGGCGATGGCCGGCAGCTGCCCACGCCCCGAGCGGACCACCACGGCCATGTCGGAGAAGTCCGTCCCGTGCTCGGTGTGGACCCGCCGCAGCTCGGTGGCGATCGCCTGCGCCTGCGCCACCTCCCCGCCGCACCGCAGCACCCGGACGCCGCCTGCCCGCCCGCTCGGCACCGGCTCCAGGGGAAGCCCGACCGGCTGCGGCAACCGCTCCCCCAGGCTCGCCAGCGCCCCGGCCAGTTCGCCGCCGTGGCGAAGCCCCTCCGCCAGCACCACCACGGGCGCCGGGGTGCCGGCGACCGCGAAGATGGCGGGGAAGTCGGCCACGATCCGGGGGTGCGCCCCCCGGAACCCGTGGACGGCCGCGCGCGGGTTGGCCGTGGCGAGCAGCCGGCCGCCGTCACCGGCCAAGTCGCGCAGCAGCCCGACCTGGGCCGGGTCGAGGTCGTCGAGGTCGTCCACCACGACGGCTCCGATCTCGGCCCGCAGCCGCTCGGTGACCTCCGGCTCGGTGAGCAGGATCCGCGCCCGGTGCACCAGTTCGGAGTAGTCGAGCGCCTCCTCGGCGTCGAGCACGTCGAGGTACTCGGCGAAGAAGGCGCCCATCGCCACCCATTCCGGGGCGCCGGCCGCGGCCCCGAACCCGGCGACCTGGTCGGGGTCGAGCCCGAGTTGACGGGCGCGGGCGAGCACACCGCGCACCTGCCGGGCGAAGCCGCGGGTGCGCAGCGCCGGTCGCAGCACGTCGGGCCAGCGGTCGGCCGCGCGCGGCCCTCCCAGCAGCTCCCGGACGCGGAACTCCTGCTCGGGCGCGGTCAGCAGCCGCCGACCGGCCAATGGCGAGAACCGCTCCAGCAGAATCCGGCACAGCGCGTGCACGGTGGTGACGCCGAGCTGGGTGGTGCCGCCGAGCGTGCGGGCGATCCGGTTGCGCAGCAGTGAGGCCGCCGACCGCGACGGCGCGAGCAGCAGCGGCGGCGGGCCGTCCCCGGAGTGGGCCGCGACCGCAGCCAGCCCGGCGAGCGTGGTCTTGCCCGTGCCCGCCCCGCCCACCACCAGCAGCGGCCCGCGCCAGGCCGCCAGCGCGGCGGCCTGCGCCGGTGTCGGGCTGGGCAGGGCAGCTGGTTTCGGCATGGGACCATCGAAGCACCCGCCACCGACAGCCGGCTCCCGGACCACGCCGGCGGCCGATCCCGGACGGCGGCCGAGCCCGGCCACGGCGCCCGCCCCACCCGGGGATCGAATCCGCCCGCCCGGTTCAGGGTTGTCCCCCACGCCTCCCCGGCACCCGGCGAAGACACCCGCGACAGCCGGCTCCGGGGCGCTCCCGGGCCGTTACAGTGGGACGCAACGCCCACGACCCGAGAGGCACAGATGAGCACGCCCGCACAGCCCTCCGCCGGCGCGGCCCAGGCCGCCCCCCTCGCTCCTCCCGCCGCGATGCTCACGCTCACCGCGCCCGAGCCGCCGCAGGTCGTGACGGCCACGCAGGCGCCGGCGCTCGCGCCGCAGGTCGAGGCCGCGCAGGTGCCGGTGCTGGACGCGAAGGTCGACGAGTTCCTGACCGCGCTCGGCGCGGCGGAGGAGAAGTCGCCGTCGTTCTCGGCCCAGGCCGACGCGGTGCGTTCCATGGGTGACGCCGACATCCGCAAGGCCGCCGAGACCTCCAACCGGCTGCTGCAGACGCCCGTCCGCGCCGTCGCGAACGGGGGGCTCGCGGAGGGCTCCAAGGTCGGCCAGACCCTGCTCGAGCTGCGCCGCACCGTCGAGGACCTCGACCCCGCGGCCGCCCGCGGCCACAAGTCGTGGTTCAAGAAGCTCCCCTTCGGCGACCAGGTGACCGACTACTTCCGCAAGTACCAGTCCTCCCAGGACCACCTCAACGGCATCCTGCACGCCCTGCGCTCCGGCCAGGACGAACTCACCAAGGACAACGTCGCCCTCAACCTGGAGAAGCAGAACCTCTGGCAGGTGATGGGACGGATGAACCAGTACGTCTACATCGCCGAGCGGCTGGACGCGCGCCTGTCGGCGCAGATCGCCGAACTCGGGGTCACCGACCCGGCCAAGGCCACCGCCCTCAGCCAGGACGTCCTGTTCTACGTCCGCCAGAAGCACCAGGACCTGCTCACCCAGCTCGCGGTGTCGATCCAGTCCTACCTCGCGATCGACATCATCATCAAGAACAACGTCGAGCTGATCAAGGGCGTCGACCGGGCGTCCACAACCACCGTCTCGGCGCTGCGCACCGCGGTGATCGTGGCCCAGGCGCTCGGTAACCAGAAGCTGGTGCTCGACCAGATCACCGCCCTGAACACCACCACCTCCGGCATGATCCAGCGCACCTCGGAGATGCTGAAGGAGAACTCCGCGCAGATCCAGGAGCAGGCCGCCTCGGCCACGATCGGCCTGGAGCAGTTGCAGGCCGCGTTCGCCAACATCTACGCGACCATGGACTCGATCGACCAGTTCAAGCTCAAGGCGCTCGACACCATGGCCGCCACGATCGGCACCCTGGAATCCGAGGTCGCCAAGAGCCGCGCCTACCTCGACCGGGTGGCGCAACAGGACAGCCGGGCCGGGCTGCCCTCGATCAGCATCGATCGGCAGTCCTAGCACCGATGGGCTTCCTCGACTGGCTGCTCGGCCGGGACGGCGACGGTGACCCCGACCAGCCCGTCGCCGCACCGCAGCTCGCGACCGCCCCGACCGCGGACGACGTCGCGACGGCGCTGACCCGGGTCGAGGCGCTGGTGAGCGACGGCGCTGTTCCGGCGGTGGTGCGCTCCCGGGCGCTTCGGGTCACCGACCTGGTGCGCCGGGCTCTGCCGCGGCTGGGCCTGCTCGGGGTCGGCAGCTACGACTCCTACGCCGTGGTCGCCACCGCCACCGACTACCTGCCGGAGGCGATCGGCGCCTACCTGCGGCTTCCGCGGGACTGGGCCGACTCCCGTCCGGTCGAGGGCGGCAAGACCTCGCTGCTGCTGCTGGTCGACCAGCTCGACCTGCTGGGGGCGACCATGGAGAAGGTGTACGACGCCGCCAACCGCACCGATGCCGAGGCGCTGATCACCCACGGCCGGTTCCTGCAGGAGCGGTTCGGGCACGGCCCGGCGCTGCCCGCCGCGCCGCCCGTCCGGCCGACCCAGCCGTCGGCCAACCCGCTCGACCTGGGCCAGCTGTGAGCCCCCGCGACCTCGCCGGTGCGCTGGAGCGGCTGACCACGGCGGCGGCCAGGGCCGGGATCGACCCGGCCGCGGCCAGGGAGGACGCAGCGTTGCTCGCCGCGGCGGTCGCGGAGTCCAACCGCGGCGCGTGGTTGCAGTGGTGCGAGGCCTTCGGACTGCCCGGACGGGCAGCCGCCTTCTACGACGCCGCCGTCCGTGGCCGCCGCTACCGCGGCTCGGCCACCCCCACGGCGAGCCGGGCCGCGGCCACCGGCGACAAGGCGTCGAGGGCCTACCAGCGGGCGCTCGTCGAGGTGTGCACGGCCGCGGCGGTGCTGGGCGAGCCCGGCCCGGCTGCCCTGGGAGCCGCCAGCCTCGCGGGCGCGGCCCAACTCGGGACCGCCTCGGCGTCCCTCCCCGTGGCAGGGTCGCCGTTCGCGCCCGGCATGCCGGGTGCGTCCCCGTCCGGCGCCGACGACGCCGCCCAGCGCGCGTTCGCCGCCAACGCTCCGGCGATCCTCACCGACGTGCTCGCCCGGCTGCACGACTCCCAGCAGGCGTTGCTCGACCTGAACCGGGTCGACCCCCGGACGGCCGGCGCGATCCCCGGTCTGGGCGGGGTGTCGTTCCCCGCCCCGACCCTCCCTGATCCGACGGGCCGCGACGCCGGCCCGGGCACCGGCGTCGTGGCCCCGCAGTTGCCGGCCGTCCCCGCGCCCCCTCCCGACCCGGCGGCGGCCCCGGCCACGCCGACCAGCCCGGACGAGCCCGAGCAGCCGAAGAAGTCGGTCGAGGAGTGGCTGGCCGAACTCGACGACCTGGTCGGCCTCGCCGGGGTGAAGCAGGAGATCCACCGCCAGACCGCCATCCTGCGCGTCGACGCGCTGCGCACCAAGGCCGGCCTGAAGAGCCCCACGATCACCCGGCACCTCGTCTTCACCGGCAATCCCGGCACCGGCAAGACCACGGTGGCCCGGATGGTCGCCGGCATCTACCAGGCGATCGGGCTGCTCAGCAAGGGCCAACTGGTCGAGGTCGACCGCTCCGAGCTGGTCGCCGGCTACCTGGGCCAGACGGCCATGAAGACCGCCGAGGTGGTCGCCAAGGCGATCGGCGGGGTGCTGTTCATCGACGAGGCGTACTCCCTCAACGGCGACTCCTACGGCGAGGAGGCGATCAACACCCTCGTCAAGGAGATGGAGGACAACCGCGACGACCTGGTCGTCATCGTCGCCGGCTACCCCGCGCCGATGTCGGTCTTCATAGCCCAGAACCCGGGGCTGGCGAGCCGCTTCCGCACCGAGATCGCCTTCGAGGACTACACCGACGCCGAGCTGGAGCAGATCTTCACCGGCATGGCCGGCAAGGCCGACTACGACCTCGGGGAGGGGTGCGCGGCCGAGTTCAACCGCCAGCTCGCGGGCCAGGTGCGGGATGCGACCTTCGGCAACGGCCGGTTCGCCCGCAACGTGCTCGAGGCAGCGATCGGACGGCACGCCTGGCGGCTGCGGGACGTCGCCGAGCCCACCCTGGAGCAGCTCCGCACCCTGCTTCCCGAAGACCTCGCCCCCGAGCCCGCGCCGGTGGTCGACTGGGCGCCGGTGCCGGAGGTGGGACCGGATGCTCCAGCTCCTGCTCTGGACGCTGACGCGACCCTCCGACAGGCTCAGGGATCGTCCCCGGAACCGGCTCACGGGACGGACGGGACGGCGTGAGCGGCCCGCTCACCGCCTCGGCCGCCCAGCCGACCGCCCCGGGCGCCGGACGGGCGCCGCTGCCGACCCCCGCGCCGCCGGCCCCCACCGGCAGAACAGCCTCGACACCCCGTCGCTACCGGATCTTCCAGCTCGTCGTGCTCGGCCTGGCCGCGGCCGTGGCGACGCTCGCGGCGCTCGCGGCTTCCGCCGGCAGCAGTGCGCTCGACACCGCCCGCGGCCAGGTCGGTCCCTATGTGGCCGCCAGCCGGGCGGAGTCGCTGCTGTGGCGCGCCCACGCCGCGACCGCGGCGGCCGTCCTCGACCCGGGCGAACCGACCCACGCCGAGCAGTCGCGCGGCCTGCAGGCCGACGCCGCGGATGCGCTCCTGGGGCTGGCCGCCGAGGCCGGCGCCACCTCGCCGGAGCTGGTCGCCGCCCAGTCGGCCCTGCTCGGCTACTCCGGTCTCGCCGGTCACGCCCTCAACCTTCCCGCGGCGCAGGCCCGGCCGGCGCTCGCGGCCGCTGCCGACCAGCTGACGGGTGAGGCGGTGCCCGCGCTGGAGGCGCTCCGCGAACTGCACGCCGCCGGTGCCCACGCCGATCCCGCGCCGGGGTGGTCGCTGGCCCTGTCGATCGTGGCGCTGCTGGCAGCGGTGGCCCTGGTCGCGATGGCGTGGTCGGTCGCGCTCTCCAGCCACCGGGTCGTCAACCTCGGCCTGGCGGTGGCCGTGGTCGCGCTGGCGGTCATCGTCCCGACCGCCGGCAACGTCGCGAACCAGGGCGCCGACTCCTCGGCCTTCGACCCGCTGCGCCAGGTCACCGCGGGACGCATCGCGATCGCCCACGCCCACGCGGCGCAGCTCCAGGGCGCCGCTGACCGTTCGTGGTCGGCCGCCGACGCCACCGCCGTCGCGGACCTCCTCGACACCGCCGCGCTGACCGGTGAGCTCCGCAGCGGCCCGGTCGTGCCGGTCAAGACGGTCACCACGGTGGTGCAGGCGACCGACGCGCTGCTCGCCGCCGGCGACTTCGAGGCCGCGGCCACCGCCCTCACCGGCGACGGCACCGGCGACCAGGCCTCGGTCGTGGCCGGGTTCGACGCCAGCGCCGCCACCGCTGTCGACACCGCCGCGGCCGACTTCATCGGCTCTCTGCGGGCGGCGAGCACGACGGCCGTCCTCGCGGCCTGGGTGTTCGCCGGCCTTGCCCTGCTGGCGGCCGTCGCCGGCTACCTCGGGCTGGGCCGCCGCCTCAAGGAGTACCGATGACCACCACCTACCCCACCCCGCCCGGACGGCTCGGCCAGGCGGCTGCCACCACCGAGGTGCTCGACCACCTCGGCAGGCTGCAGGCCTGGCTCGGCCAGCGCCGGGAGGAGCTCGACGCGCTGGAGGCGCAGGTCGTCGCCACCGGACGGCAGGCGGAACTCACCCCCGACCTCGCCCTGGCCCTCGCGCTGTGGCAGGCGGTGAAGACCCGCCAGGAGACCATCCTGCGCACCTGGGATTCCGGCCGGGTCGGCCAGGTCGAGCTGGAGAAGCTGTCGGGCCTGTTCTGGGGACGGCTGGACACCGCGACCGCCGACCTCGCGCAGGTCCAGACGATGGCGGTCTCGCCGCCGGAGGCGGGCAGACTCTGCGACGCGCTCGTGTCCCAGCTGCGCACCGCGCTGAACACCGACCCCGGCGCCGAGCAGCAGCAGATCCGGCTGCGCGACCTCCGGGCCCAGGCCGAACGGCTCCGGGACCAGGTCGCACTCGAGCCCGCAGCGCTGGCTCCGGCCGCCCGCAGCACGCTCGCCGGCCTGGCCGCGAGGCTGGACGACCTCACCCAGCGGCTCGCCCGCGGCGGCGACATCGGCGGGATGCTCGGCCCGCTCGAGATCGACGCGGCCCACTTCGAGCGTGACCTGATCGTCGGCGCCGCGAGGCGACGGGAGGCGCGCGACCTGCTCGGTACCGCCCGCGGCCTGCGCACCGCCCTCGCCGCCCGGGAGGACGCCGTGCGCGCCCTCGCCCGGAGCACGGCCGCGGAGGTGTGGCCGGCCCCGACACCGGCGATCCCGGCCCTCGCCGACCTCGGCCCGCTGCCCAACACGAGCGCCGCGCTCGCACCGCACGTGGAGCAACTGCGGGCCCTCGACCTCCGGCTCGCGGCAGTGGAGCGGGAACTCCGGCAGGCGGCCACCGGCGCCCGGCAAGGCCGTGACCTGCTCTCGGCGCTGCAGGTGAAGGCCGGCGCGCTCGGCCACGCCGCCGACCCCGTGGTGGCCGGGCTGGTCGGCCTCGCCGGCCAGGTACTGGCCACCGCACCCGTGTCGGCGACCGTCGTCGAGCACCTCCTCGCCGCCTGCTCCGCCCGGCTGGAGCAGCTCGCCGCCGGGGTCCGCCAGTGAGGTGCCGCCAGCCCGGGTGCACCGGCACGATCGTGGACGGGTACTGCGACGTCTGCGGGATGCCGGCCGCCACGCCCACGATGCCGGTCGGCCAGGCCCGGCCCGGCGCCCGCCCGTCCGCCACGGCGACCGGGCCGTGCACCCAGCCCGGCTGTCGGGGCCGGATCCTGGACGGCTACTGCGACGTCTGCGGCGCCCCGGCCGCCCCGGCGACTCCGGCCGGCGGTGACCCGGCGCCGGGGACCGGAGGCAGCAGCCTCACCCGGGCCTCCACCCGGCTGGGCAGTACCGCGCTCGGCTCGGCCCGGGCCAGCTCGTTCGGCGGCGAGGTGCGTCGGCGTCCGGGAAAGGGTCCGCGCTCGGCCCGGATCGGCGCCGGGCTCACCTACGTGCCGCCCGCCCCGGCGATCGACCCGTCCAAGGCGGTGCTGATCGACCCGGCGGTGCCCGAGGACCGCCGCGTCTGCCCTCGGTGCGGTGCCCGCGTCGGCCAGTCCACCGCCGACGGCTCCGGGCGGAGCGAGGGTTTCTGCCCCAACTGCCGGGCGCCCTACTCGTTCACCGTCAAGCTCCACCCCGGCGACGTCGTCGCCGGCCAGTACGTGGTGCAGGGAGTACTCGCCCACGGCGGCATGGGCTGGATCTACCTCGCCCGCGACACCAACGTCTCCGGCCGCTGGGTGGTGCTGAAGGGCCTGCTGAACGCCGGCGACTCCGACGCGCTCGCCGCCACCATCAGCGAGCAGCAGTTCCTGGCCCGCGTGGAGCACCCCCTGATCGTCGAGATCTACAACTTCGTCACCCACGACGACGCCGGCTACATCGTGATGGAGTACGTCGGCGGCCGCTCCCTGAAGCAGTTGCTGAAGCAGCGGATGACGGCCAACAACGGCGAGCCCAACCCGCTCGGCGTCGACCAGGCGC
>Ga0073899_10000520_pt1 | contig 35447 bp, 28 predicted proteins | sample KloWWTmetaKNB5Ph_FD_88975 | JGI IMG/M metagenome (GOLD analysis project Ga0073899, IMG submission 88975) | Active sludge microbial communities from Klosterneuburg, Austria, studying microevolution and ecology of nitrifiers - Klosterneuburg... | ecosystem: Engineered > WWTP > Aerobic digester >... | reverse complement strand
GTGGGTCCCGTCCGCCAGCCCCTGCTTGGCCAGCGACCGCACGCACCCGCGCAGCTGCTCCTGATCCAGCGCGCGCGACAGCTCGACCAGCCGCTGCCGCCGCGCGGTCGCCGTGCCGGTCGCCGCCAGCGCCGGCTCGGCCTGCGCCAGCGCCACCGGCCGCTCGGCGGTCGCGCCGTCGAGCTCGACCCACTGGCTGGCCGCCCGCCCGTCGCGATCGCGGGCCTCGACCAGGTGGCGCCCCGGCGGCAGCCGCCGCCACAGCGAGCCGACCCCGGCCGGCACGCCGTCGATCTGCACGGCGTGGCCCGCGGGCACCACCAGCGGCAGCGCCGCGGTGGTGCGGAAGATCGTCGCCGGATCGGTCCACTGCGGCAGCGCCTCGGGCCGCGCCGCGATCAGCTCGCCCAGCTCGGCCTCGGACATCGGCCGCACCTGGCGCGCCAGCACCGGCTCGCCGTCGGCCACCGCCAGCGCCTGCCCGGCGCCCAGCTCGACGCCGTCGGCGCCGTCGGCGGTCGCGACCGCCACCCGGCCGTGCTCGCACGCCACCGCCACCCGCGCGCCGTCGCGCTCGACGCGGAACGCGGTGCCGCGCACCTCGACGGTGCGCGGGCCGGCCCGCACGACGAACCGCTGCTCCGCGGCGCGGTGGCTGACCTCGATGTCGATCCGGCCGCGCTCGCCGAGCACCAGCTCGACCGCGCGGGCGTCGAAGTGCGCCAAGGTCACGCTCGAGTGCGGCCCGACGGTGATCGTCGACGCCGGCCCGAACTGCGCCGCGACCCGGCCCTCGGCGGTGGTGATGCGGTCGCCGGCGCCCAGGCCGTGGGCCCCGACGGCGCTGCCGCCGACCAGGCTGGCGCCGGCCGCGGTCACGACGGCGCCGCTGGCCTCGACCAGCGTGACCACCGCGGTCATCGGCGCGGCGGGCGCGATCACCGCGGGCGCGGGCGCGGGCGGCGCCACCGCCACCGCCGGCAGCGGGCCGACCGTCGACGGGGTCAACGCGAACCACACGCCGGCCGCCGCGACCGCCAGCCCGAGCGGCGCCGCCAGCCACGGCCACCGCCGCGGCGGCGCCGCGGCCACCGCCGGCATCGCCCAGGCGCCGATCGATGGGTGCGACCCGGTGCCGAGCTGCCAGTAGGTCTGCGCGCGCACGCGATCCCAGCGCAGCTCGGGCGCCGGCGCGGCCGCGACCTCGGCGAACGCCGCGTGGGCGCTGCGCACCTGGTCGAGCGCGCGGCGGCAGCGGGCGCAGCCGTCGACGTGGCGGTGGGCGCGACGCGCGGCGCCGCCGGTCAGGCGACCGCGCACCAGATCGGCCAGGCGGTGGGGCGCGACGTGGCTCACGGCTCGCCTCCGCCCGCCGCGCCGGCCTGGCCGGTCAGGATCTTGTAGAACTCGCGGCGCGCGTAGAACAGCCGGGTGCGCACCGTCACCGGGTTCGAGTCGACGAGGTACGCGATCTCGGTCAGGTCGCGCCCCTCGATCTCGTGCAGGTACAGCACGATCCGCTTCTTGGGCGGCAGCTGTTCGAGCGCCGCGTACACCCGCGCTTGATCCTCACGCCGCTCGAGCGCGCGCTCCGGCGACTTGGGCCGATCGGTCGCGCTCGACTGGTTCGACGCCTGCTCGAGATCGGCCACCGCGATCGGCGGCGGCCGGCGACCGCGGCTGCGCATCCGCCCGAACGCCACGTTGACGCAGATGCGGTAGAGCCAGGTCGCGAGCTGCGCCTCGTGGCGGAAGTTCGCCAGGCCGCGGAACGCGATGACGAACACCTCCTGCACCAGATCCTCGAGCTCGCCGCGATCGCCCAGCACCCGGTAGAGGTTGGCGGCCACCACCCGGCGGAACCGGTGGTACAGCTCGTCCTGGGCGGCGCGGTTGTTGGCCTTGCACCGGGCCACCAGCTCACGCTCCTCGAGCGACTGGAGCGGACGCTCTCCGGACCGGGTCGGTCCAGATGCATCGCTGGGGTGCTTGGCCACGAGGGAGAGCATAGCGCTGCGGGTTTCGGAAGTTGGTGTCCGGACGGGGCGCCGAGGTTCAAGCGCGCCGCGATTCTCCCCGCTCATCGAGATCGCGCGAGTGGTTTCGAGCAGTTGCATTGTCACGGAGGCAGCGGTACGGCTTGCCCTATGCCCCTGCCCTCGGTCGTCGCCGACACCCGCCACCTCCTCGACCGCCTCGGCGTCGGCGCCGCCGCCCTGGGCGACCACGGCGTGCCGGCGCGCTCGCCGATCACCGGCGAGCTGCTCGGCCACGTCGCCGAGACCGCCGACGTCGGCGCCGCGGTCGGCCGGGCGGCGGCGGCGTTCGCCGCGTGGCGCGCGGTCCCGGCGCCCCGGCGCGGCGAGCTGGTGCGGCGCTTCGGCGACGTCCTGCGCGCGGCCAAGGACGACCTGGCCCGCCTGGTGACGATCGAGGCCGGCAAGATCGCCAGCGAGGGCGCGGGCGAGGTGCAGGAGATGATCGACATCTGCGACTTCGCGGTCGGGCTGGCGCGGCAGATCGGCGGCCACACGCTCCCCAGCGAGCGCGCCGATCACCGGATGATGGAGACCTGGCACCCGCTGGGCGTCGTCGGGATCATCTCGGCGTTCAACTTCCCGGTCGCGGTGTGGGCGTGGAACGCGGCGCTCGCGCTGATCTGCGGCGACCCGTGCGTGTGGAAGCCGTCGGAGAAGACGCCGCTGACCGCGCTGGCGACCCAGGCGCTGTTCGCCCGGGCGTGCGCCGGGTTCGCCGACGCGCCGCCGCACCTGGCCGACGTGATCATCGGCGGGCCCGCGGTCGGCCAGGCGCTGGTCGACGATCGCCGCGTGCCGCTGGTGTCGGCGACCGGCTCGACGGCGATGGGCCGCGCGGTGGCGCCGCGGCTGGCGGCGCGGTTCGGGCGCGCGCTGCTCGAGCTGGGCGGCAACAACGGCGCGATCGTCGCGCCCTCGGCCGACCTCGACCTGGCGCTGCGGGCGATCGCGTTCGCCGCGATGGGCACCGCCGGCCAGCGCTGCACGACGCTGCGCCGGCTGTTCGTCCACGCCGACGTCTACGACGCGCTGGTGCCTCGGCTGATCAAGGCCTACGCCTCGGTCAAGGTCGGCGACCCGCGCGACCCCGCGACCTTGGTCGGCCCGCTGATCGACGCCGGCGCCGGCGCGGCGATGGCGGCGGCGATGGCCCGGGCCGGCGCCCACGCCGGCCGGATCCACGGCGGCGACGCGGTCGAGCTCGGCGGCGGCGTCTACCGCCGGCCGGCGCTGGTCGAGCTGCCGGCGCAGGCCGGGCCGATGCTCGACGAGACCTTCGCGCCGATCCTGTACGTCACCCGCTACCGCGAGCTGGGCGAGGCGATCGCGCTGCACAACGCGGTCGATCAGGGCCTGTCGTCGTCGATCTTCACCCGCGATCTCGGCGAGGCCGAGCGCTTCCTCGGCGCCCGCGGCTCGGACTGCGGCATCGCCAACGTCAACATCGGCCCGTCGGGCGCCGAGATCGGCGGCGCGTTCGGCGGCGAGAAGGACACCGGCGGCGGCCGCGAGTCGGGCTCCGACAGCTGGAAGGCGTACATGCGCCGCGCCACCAACACGATCAACTACGGCCGCGCGCTGCCGCTGGCCCAGGGCGTCCGCTTCGACGTCGACGGCTGAGTCACCGCCGCGACGGCCGCGCCTCGAACGCCAGCTCCTCGTCGACCTGGCAGCGCAGCACGTCCTCGTCCTTGTCGACGGCGAGCCGGCACGGGATCTGGTCGTCGCCGGTGTCGGGCTTGGGCAGCTGCAGGGTCAGCGCGTCGCCGGTCGCGGCCCAGGTGCCGCGGTAGGTGACCTTGTCGCGTGAGCCCTGGCAGCTGGTGCGCAGCTGCAGCGTGAAGCGGCGATCGCGCCTCAGCGTCAGGCGCAGCTCGGGGCGATCGCACGGCGCCAGCGGCTGCTCCCACTCGCCGCCCAGCCCCATCAGCCGCTCGTAGGTCGCGGTCGCGGCGCGATCGAAGCCGACCGCGGCGCGGAACCGCGGCGCGCCGACCAGCTTGGCGAACGCCTTGTCGAAGCGCGCGTCGACCAGCCACTCGAGCGCGTCGGGCGCCTTGGACTGGGCCAGCGCCTCGAGCCGCGCGATCGCGGCGTCGGCGCGCTTGCCGGCCGCGTCGATCGCCGCCAGGCGGTACAGCGCCTCGGGGTGATCGGGCGCCAGGCTCAGCACGATCAGCCAGCCCTTCAGCGCGGTCTTGCCCTTGGCCTTGCGCGCGGCGGCCACCACCCGGGCCAGCTGCGGATCGACGACGGCGGTCGGCGGATCGGTCGGCGGCGGGGCGGTCGGCGGCTCGGTCGACGGCGGGGTGGCCGGCGGCTCGCCGCGGCCGAGCCCGCGATCGAGACCGACCACGTCGTGCAGCTCGCGGCCGGCGCGGCGCACGACGAACTCGACGACGATCAGCCGCCCGGTCGGCGACTGCCAGACGTCGACGACGCGCGAGATCGTGTCGGCGCTGGTCCAGGTCGCGACCGCCGCGCCGTCGGCGCCGGCGACGGTGAGCGCCCGGCCCTTGGCGGTGGCGGTGAGCGCCGCCTTGGGGCCGCGCTCGGCCGACGGCAGCCGGGTCGACATCCGGGCCACCTCGTCGGCGGGCGCCGCGTGGCACGCCGGGCTGCCGGCGGCGGCGCCGGCGGTGACGACCACCGGCGAGCACACTCGGCTGGCGCCGACCAGGTAGCTCTTCTCGTTGGCGGCGATGCCGCCGAACGAATCGGCCTCGGCGACGCCGACGGCCAGGGTCAGGGTGGCGGCGACGGCCGCCGCGCGACCGAGGGCGATCATGATCCTGGAATAGCACGACGACCGATGCCGCGCCGCGGCGTTCGTTGTACGGTGCCCGGCGTGCTTCGCGACGTGTTCCGTGCGGTGACCCGCGCCTCGGCCGCCCTCGATCGCGGGGTGGTGCGGGTGATGGAGCACCGCATGGCCGGGCCCGCCGCCCGCAAGGACGCGGTCATCCCCGAGGACGCGCACCGCCGGCTGGTGGCGCTGGCCGACCGCTACCGCGACGCCACGCTCGGCCTGCCCAGCCGGTTCTTCCCGGCGCCGCGCCGCCCCGAGCTGCGCGCGCGGGCGATCGGTCAGGCGTTCGGCGGCACCGTCACCGAGCTCACCTGGGCCTCGGGCTACCGGCCGTTCTTGCCCGAGTACAAGGACGAGCACCACCGCTGGGTCGAGAACCACACCGCCCACGCCCGGCGGTATTCACGCGCCGGCAACGGCGCTGGCGGCGCGCCGCGGCCGGTGATGGTGCTGCTCCACGGCTGGGGCGGCGGCGCGTGGTGGCTCGAGGAGCGCGCCTTCGCGGTCGGCTACTGGGTCGCGCGCGGCTTCGACGTCGTCGTCTTCCAGCTGCCGTTCCACGGCGCGCGCGCGCCGGCCGGCGTCGGCCGCGGCCCGCGCTCGGGCGCGCTGTTCCCGTCGGCCAACGTGGTGCGCACCAACGAGGCCTTCGGCCAGGCGATCTGGGATCTGCGCGGCCTGGCGCTGGCGCTGTACGCCGACGGCGCGCCGGCGGTCGGCGCGATGGGCATGAGCCTGGGCGGCTACACCACCGCGCTGTGGTCGACGATCGATCCGACGCTGGCGTTCGCGGTGGCGATGATCCCCGCGGTCGACATGAGCGACCTGATGTGGCGCCACGGCGAGGACAGCCCGGCCCGCCGGCGCGCGGCCGCGACCGGCGTGTCGTCAGCGCTGCTGGCCGAGGTGTTCGCGGTGCACGCGCCGACCACCCGCCCGTGCCTCACCCCGCACGCGCACCGGATGATCGTCGCCGGCCACGGCGATCGGATCACGCCGCCCGATCAGGCCGAGCGCCTGCGCGCCCACTGGGGCGACTGCGCGATCCACTGGTTCCCCGGCGGCCACCTCGCGCAGATCGGGCGCGGCGACGCGTTCCGCGCCGTGCGCCGGCACCTCGCGGCGGCCGGCTTCGGCGCGCCGTCGCCTCACCCGACCGCGCCCAACCCTCCGAGCTCGCGATGAAGCCGTTCCTCCACACCCTGGCCGAAGGGCCGATCCTGTTCGACGGCGCGATGGGCTCGCTGCTCTACGACCGCGGCGTCCTGCACACCCGCAGCTACGACGAGCTGGTCACCGCGCAGCCCGACCTGATCGCGCGGGTCCACCGCGACTACATCGACGCCGGCGCCCAGGTGATCGAGACCGACACCTTCGGCGCCAACCGGATCGCGCTGGCCCGCCACGGCCTCGCCGATCAGATGGCGACGCTCAACAAGGCCGCGGTCAAGCTGGCCCGCGAGTGCGCCGCCGGCCGGGCCTACGTCGCCGGCGCGGTCGGGCCCACCGGCGTGCGGTTCGCGATCGCCTCCGAGAGCGAGCGGCGGCGCGCGCGGATGGCGCTGGCCGAGCAGATCGACACGCTGGTGATCGCCGGCGTCGATCTGATCCTGCTCGAGACCTTCCCGTCGATCCTCGAGCTGGAGCTGGCGATCGCGGTGGCCAAGGAGCGCGGTCCCAAGGTGCCGGTGGTCGCGCAGCACGTCTTCGATCTGCAGTGCAAGGGCGACGGCGGGCTGGCCCCGGCCGAGGTCGCCGAGCGGCTGGTCAACGCCGGCGCCGACGTGATCGGCGCCAACTGCGGCGTCGGCCCGGCCGAGCTGTACACCGTCGCCACCGGCATGATCGGCCGCGGCAAGCCGGTCATCGTCCAGCCCAACGCCGGCATGCCGGCCGCGGTCGAGGGCCGCACGATCTACGTCGCCAACCCCGAGCACTTCGGCGTGTTCGCGCGGCGGCTGCTCAAGAGCGGCGTGCGCGCGATCGGCGGCTGCTGCGGCACGACGCCGGCGCACATCCAGGCGATGCTCGGCGCGTTCCGGATGCTGGGCGGGGCCCGGCTCGACGACGCGCCGACGCCGACCCAGCAGGTGCCGTCGATCACCTCGGGCGCCGCGGCGCCGCGCCCGGCGGCGGTGCCGCTGGCCGAGCGCAGCCGGCTGGGCGCGCGCATCGCCAAGGGCGAGTTCGCGGTGTCGGTCGAGATCACCGCGCCGGCCGGCACCGACCTGACCAAGACCAAGCAGCAGGTCGCGACCTTGCTCGCCGCCGGCGTCGACATCGTCAACATCGCCGACGGCCCGCGCGCCTCGGCGCGGATGGGCAACCTCGCGGTCTGCGCGCGGCTGGCCGCCGAGACCGCGGTCGAGCCGATCCTCCACGTCTGCACCCGCGACCGGAACTTCCTCGGGCTGGTCGCGCACCTGCTGGGCGCGCAGGCGCTGGGCCTGCGCGACCTGGTGATCATCACCGGCGACCCGCCCAAGATGGGCGACTACCCGTTCGCGACGCCGGTCTACGACGTCGACTCGATCGGGCTGCTGCGGATGGCGGCCGGGCTCAACGCCGGCGTCGATCCCGCGGGCAAGCCGACCGCGCCGACCTCGTTCGTGCTGGCCACCGGCGCCGAGCCGGGCGCCGCCGACTACGACCGCGAGCTGCGCCGCCTCGAGGAGAAGAAGGCCGCGGGCGCCGAGCTGGTGATGACCCAGCCGGTCTACGACCCGCGCACGCTCGAGCGCTTCCTCGACGACACCGCCGGCCTCGGCCTGCCGATGATGGTCGGCATCCTGCCGCTGGCCTCGGCCAAGAACGCCGAGTTCCTGCACAACGAGGTGCCGGGCATGGCCATCCCCGCCGACATCCGCGCCCGCATGGCCAAGGCGGGCGCCGGCGCCGAGGGCCGGGCCGAGGGCCTGCGCATCGCGCAGGAGGCGCTGGCCGCGGTCAAGCACAAGGTCGCCGGCGTCTACATCATGCCGCCGTTCAACCGGGTCGAGGCGGCGATCGCCGTGCTCGACGTGGCCCGCGATCGCTGGCAGCCGGCGGTGGCGCCGTGACCGCGGTCGCGACCGGCGCGATCGGCGCGATGACGCCGGCCGAGGCCCGGGGCTTCCACGACGGCGCGGTGGTCACCGACCTCCACGCCGACACCGCGAAGCTGATGGACAAGCTCGGCTTCGATCTCGCCGAGCGCCACGAGCGGCCGATGCCGGGCCGGCTCAACTACGTCGGCCACGTCGATCTGCCGCGGCTGCGCGACGGCGGCGTCGCCGCGCAGGTGTTCGGGCTGTGGACCGTCCCCTACCCCGAGCGCGGCTGCAAGCACGCGGTCGACACCCAGCTCGACGCGCTCGACGAGGCCATCGCCAAGCACCCCGATCAGATCGCGTGGGCGCTCACCGCCGACGAGGTCGCGGCGTGCAAGGCCAGCGGCCGGCTGGCCGCGATGGGCGGCATCGAGGGCGGCCAGGCGCTCGAGGGCGACCCCGCCAACGTCGAGCACTTCGCCCGGCGCGGCGTGCGCGCGATCGGCCTGCTCCACTTCAGCGCCAACGCGCTGGGCGCGCCGGCCAAGGGCAAGGGCGCCGACGCCGACGCCGGGCTCACCCCGATCGGGCGCGACGTGATCCGCGAGATGAACCGGCTGGGCGTCGTCGTCGATCTCGCGCACATCAACCGCAAGGGCTTCTTCGAGGCGCTCGCCCTGACCACCGCGCCGCCGATGGTGACCCACACCGGCGTCGCCGGCGTCCACCCGCACTGGCGCAACATCGACGACGCGCAGCTGCGCGCGGTGGCCGACAAGGGCGGCTGCGTCGGCATCATCTTCGCGCGGCGGTTCCTGGGCGGCGCCGATCTCGAGGCGGTGGTCGATCACCTGCTGCACATCGTCGACGTCGCCGGCCCCGACGTGCCGGCGCTGGGCTCGGACTTCGACGGCTTCGTCGTGCCGCCGGTCGGCCTCGAGGACGTCGGCTGCCTGCCCAACCTCACCGCGGCGCTGTCGCGGCGCGGCGTGGCGCCCGAGGTGCTGGCCAAGATCCTCGGCGGCAACGCCCAGCGGGTGCTGGCCGACGTGCCGCCCACCTGCTACCTCGCCCAGCGCGACCATGCGTAGCGCCACCCTGCCCGTCGCGGCCGCCCTCGCCGTCGCGCTGCTCGCGGCCTGCTCGTCGAAGCCCCGCGACAAGGCGGCCGGCGCCGGCGCGCGGGCCACCGCCGACGGCGGCGCGATCGACGCCGCGCCTCGCCGCGCCGATGGCACGGTCGCGCTGCCGCCCGCCCCGCCGGTGCCGGCCACGCCGCCCGGGCTGCCGCCGCTGCCGGGCGACGTCGCGCCGACCCCGGCCGAGGTCGCGCTCGGCGAGCTGTTGTTCCACGAGCCCAAGCTCGGCGCCGACGGCACCACCGCGTGCGCCAGCTGCCACGACCCGGCCCGCGGGCTGTCGGGCACCGAGCCGCACCCGGCCACCGCCGCTGGCCGGCCCAGCCTGCGCCGCGCGCCCGCGCTGGTGAACCTGGCGTGGGCCACGGAGCTGGGCTGGGACGGCCGCGGCGCCGGGCTCGCCGGCTGGCTGCCCAGCCACGCGCGCGGCCAGCTCGACCGCACCGTCGACGACATCGCGCTCAAGCTCGGCGCCAGCCCGACCTACCGCGCGCACCTGGCCCGGGCCAGCGCCGGCCGCAGCGACCGCGACACCGTCGCCGCCGCGCTCGCCGCCTACGTGGTCACGCGGTTCGCGGGCGGCAGCCCGTGGGACGCCCACGAGGCCGGCACCGCCGGCGCGGTCGGCGACGACGTCGTCGCCGGCTACCAGCTGTTCACCGGCAAGGCGCTGTGCGGCAGCTGCCACCCGCCGCCGCTGTACACCGATCACGACTTCCACCGGCTCGGGCTGATCGCCTCGCCCGACGACGGCCGCGGCCGGGTCGATCCGGCGCAGGCCGGCGCGTTCAAGACCCCGGGGCTGCGCGGCGCCGCGGCCCGCGCGCGCTTCTTCCACGACGGCAGCGCCGCGTCGCTCGACGCGGCGATCGACTGGCACCTCGCCGGCGGCCGCGGCCAGGGCGCCGATCCGTCGGTGATCGATCCGGGCCTGTCGCCGGTGACGCTGACGACGAGCGAGCGCGCCCAGCTCGGCGCGTTCGTCGCCGCGCTGACCGCCGGCGCCGCGCCGGCGCGGCCGACCCTGCCGAGCGACCTGCCATGAGCCTGGCCCGCCGCCTCGAGATCCAGCTGGGCGCGGCCCAGATGCGCACGCTCGAGCGCGCCCTGGCCGCCGCCGCCGGGCTGGCCCGCCGCACGCTGGCCGTCGACGATCTGCGGCTGACCGCGCTCGCGCGCCCGGGCGCCGGCACGCCGGTCGTGCTGATCCATGGCTTCGGCGGCGACAAGGAGACCTGGCTCCTGATGGCGCCGTGGCTGCGCGGGCGGCCGATGCTGATCATCGACCTGCCCGGCCACGGCGGCTCGACGGTGATCGATCGCCGCCGCGCCACCCCGGCGGCGATGGGCGCCGCGGTGATCGGCGCGCTCGATCGCGCCGGCGTCGCCCGGGCCCACCTGGTCGGCAACTCGATGGGCGGCGGCATCGCGCTGTGGATCGCCCGCCACCACGCCGCGCGGGTCGCGTCGCTGACGCTGGTCGCGTCGGCGGCGCCGGAGCTGGCCGAGAGCGAGCTGACCCGGGCGCTGGCCCGCGGCGAGAACCTGCTGATCCCCGGCGCCGAGGACAGCGAGCGCTTCATGCGCATGGTGGTCGAGAAGCCGCCGCGGGTGCCGCGCGCGGTGCAGCGCTACGTCGCGGCCCGGCGCGCCGCCGCCCGGCACACGCTCGAGGAGATGTTCCGCGGCTGGGTCGAGGCCGCGCCCGCCGACGCGCTGCCCCGCGACCTCGACGCGATCGATCACCCGACCTTGATCATCCACGGCCGCTGCGATCGCATCATCGCGGTCGACACCGCGCGCAAGGTCGCGGCCGCGGTCCCGCGCAGCACGCTGCGGGTGCTCGACGGCATCGGCCACGTGCCGCAGCTCGAGGCGCCGCGCCGGGTGGCGCAGCTGCTCGGCGATCACCTGGCCCGCGTGACGCCATGACGGTGCGGCCGTCGGCGGTGTGGCGGCGGGTGCGCTGGGTGCTGGCGTTCCTGGCGCTGTGCACGCTGGCCACCTGCCCCGCGGCGATCCAGCGCTGCCGCGTCGAGGACACCGCCCGCGAGGCGCCGACCCTGCTCGGCTACCTGGTGACGCAGGTGCGGGCCTACGTCACCGAGCACGGCGAGCTGCCCGACCTGACCGTCGGCCCGTCCCCGCCGATCGGCACCTGCTGCGCCACCCGCCACGAGTGCCGCCCCGACGCCGACCTGTGGCTGGATCCGGCGTGGCGCGCGCTGCGCTTCTCGATCGACGGCGCCCACCGCTTCTCGTACCAGGTCGAGCGCCAGGGCCCGACGATCGTGCTGCGCGCGATCGGTGATCAGGACTGCGACCAGGTGCGCGCGGTCTACGAGGTGACGCTCACGCTCGACGGCGGCAAGCTCACCGAGACCTGGCAGCGCGACAACCCGCTCGAGTAGGCGCTCAGCGCGGCGCCGGCGCCCCGCCGGTGGGCCGCGGCTGATCCGCGACGTACGGGCGCGGCTCGCTCACGCCGCCTTGCGCAGGCCCCAGTCCTTGGCGGCGTAGTCGGTCAGCTCGACCTCGAGCTGCCGGCGAGCGCGGAACAGCCGCGACATCACCGTGCCGATCGGCACCGCCAGCGCGTCGGCGATGTCCTTGTACCGCTCGCCGCCGAGGTCGGCGCGCTGCACCACCTCCCGGTAGTCCGGGCCGAGCCCGGCCAGCGCGGCGGTCACCTCGTCGGACAGGAGCTCGGCGGTCAGCGCCTCGGTCGGATCGGCGGCGTGATCCTCGGGGGTGCCGTAGACCGCCATGCGGGTGTCGCCGGGCCGCTCGGTGGCGAACCGCTGGTGGCGGCGGCGCTTGCGGTAGATGTTGATGAAGCTGTTGGTGAGGATGCGGTAGAGCCACGCGCGGACGTTGGTCCCCTCCTCGAAGCGGCCCCACGCCACCATCGCGCGGAGCAGCGTCTCCTGCACCAGATCGCGGGCGTCGTCGGGGTTGCGGGTCAGCCGCAGCGCCGCGGCGTACAGCTCGCCCGACATCGGCAGGCAGGCCGCCTCGTAGGCGGCGTGGTCGACCCGGCGCAGGGTGCGCGGGGCGGCGGCGGTCTTGCGGCGGAGCGTCGAGTGGGCGGGGACGGTAGGCTCGGTGGTGGGCTTCGTGCGCGGCATGCGGCGAAGAAAAGCAACCCCGATGCCACACCCAACCAGCTGACATTACAGGGATTCAGATCGCGTGGCGCCAGGGAGACACGATCGTGCGTCTCCGCGTGGACGCGCCGACACGGCCGCGCCCCGCCAGCTCCGGCTCCGCTCACCGCGAGAGGCGGGCGATCGCCTCGGGGAGATCCGACGCGATCACCCCCTGCCCCAGGGTCTCCGCCAGCGCGTCGCCGGCCGCCCCGTGCAGATACGCGCCCAGCGACGCGGCGATCGCCGGCGGCTGCGCGGCGGCCAGGAGCGCGCCGATCACGCCGGTCAGCACGTCGCCCGAACCCGCCGTGGCCAGCGCCGGCCCGCCGGTCGGGTTGATCGCGATGGCGTCGCCGGCGCGGCCGTCGCACACCAGCGTGCGCGGGCCCTTGAGCAGCACCACCGCGCGGGTCGCGGCGGCCAGCGCGCGCACCGCAGCCGGGCGATCGGCGTCGATCGCGGCGGCGGTGGTGCCGAGCAGCCGCGCCGCCTCGCCGCTGTGCGGGGTGAGCACGACCCGCCCGGCGGCCGCCGCGACCGCGTCGAGCCGACCGATCAGGTGCCCCAGCCCGGCGGCGTCGATCACGCACGGCACGCCGGCGGCCAGCGCGTGATCGATCCACGCTCGCCCGCGGGCGTCGCCCGGCATGCCGGGGCCGATCGCCAGCGCCTGCTTGCCGGCCAGGAGCGCCGCCAGCCCGTCGGCGTCGTCGAGCGCCGCGGTCATGATCGGGTCCGGCGCCGCCAGCTCGCCGCCGCCGCTCGGCCCGGCCAGCGTCACGAGCCCGGCGCCCGCGCGCAGCCCGGCGATCGCCGCGAGCCGCCCGGCGCCGCGGGTGCCGGGCGCGCCGGCCACCACCAGCAGGTGGCCGCGCCGGTGCTTGTGGGTCAGCGCGTCGCGCGGCCGCTGCCACGCCGCGACGTCGGCGGCCTCGACCAGCGCGGCCCGCGGCGCCATCGCGGTCAGCACCGCCGGCGGCACGCCGATGTCGACCACCACCACCCGGCCGGCGTAGGCGGCGCCGGGCGCGACCGCGATGCCGAGCTTGGGCGCGGCCATCGTCACGGTGACGTCGGCGCGCACCGCCACGCCGCGGACCTGGCCGGTGTCGGCGTCGAGGCCGCTCGGCAGGTCGATCGCGATCCGCGGGCCCGGCGCGCCGTCGATCGCGGCGATCACCGCCGCCAGCCGGCCCTCGACCGCGCGGGTCACGCCGATGCCGAACAGCGCGTCGACCACCACCGCGGCCCGCGCCGCCGCGGCGGCGATCAGCGCCGGCCCGTCGTCGCCGCTGGCGTCGACCAGCGCGCCGCCCGACCGCAGGTAGACGCCGAGGTGCACGACCGCGTCGCCGGTGACCGCGCTCGCCGGCACCGCCAGGAACGCGGTGGCGTCGACGCCGGCCGCGCGCAGCACCCGCGCGACCACCAGGCCGTCGCCGCCGTTGCCGCCGCCGCCGCACACCACCACCACCGGCCCCGGCCGCGCCGCCAGCGCCCGCTGCACCTCGGCCGCCACGCCCCGCCCCGCCACCTCCATCATCACGACGCCGGGCAGGCCGACGTCGGCCATCGTCACCCGATCGAGCGCGCGCGCCTCGGCGGCGGTGACGACCGGCTGCACGTCAGGCCCGACACGCGAGGACCAGCGCGTCGGCGATGGCCTGGGCCCGCTCGCGGATCGCGCCCTCGTCGGGGCCCTCGATCATCACCCGGGCCTTGGCCTCGGTGCCGCTGTAGCGCACCAGCACGCGGCCGTCGTCGCCGAGGTCGCGCTCGACGGCGCGGATCAGCTCGCCGACCGCGGCCAGCTCGTCGAGCGGGCGCTTGCGATCGACCTTGACGTTGACCAGCACCTGCGGCGTCCGCTGCATCACCTGCGCCAGCTCCGACAGCGGCCGGCCCTCGCGCACCATCACCGCCAGCACCCGCAGCGCGGCGATGATGCCGTCGCCGGTGGTGGCGTGGTCGAGGAACACCAGGTGGCCCGACTGCTCGCCGCCGAGGTTGTACCCGTGCTTGCGCATCTCCTCGACGACGTAGCGATCGCCGACCTGGGTGCGCACGACCTTGCCGCCGGCGGTCTTGATCGCCCGCTCGAGGCCGAGGTTCGACATCACGGTGGTGACCAGCGTGCCCTTGGCCAGCCGGCCCTCGCCCAGCATCCGGGTCGCGCACAGCGCCATCACCGCGTCGCCGTCGACCACCTCGCCGCGCTCGTCGCACAGCACCAGCCGGTCGGCATCGCCGTCGAGCGCGATGCCGACGTGGGCGCCGTGCTGCCGCACCGCCGCGCACATCGCCTCGGGGCTGAGCGCGCCGGCGTGGTCGTTGATGTTCTTGCCGTTGGGCGCGCAGTTGATCGCGATGACCTTGGCGCCCAGCTCCTCGAACACCGCCGGCCCGACCCGGTAGCCCGCGCCGTGGGCGCCGTCGACGACGATCGTCAGGCCGTCGAGGGTCAGGTCGGCCGGGAAGGTGTTCTTGCAGAACACCACGTAGCGGCCGCGCGAGTCCTCGATCTTGCGGCTGTAGCCGACGTCGCCCGAGCTGGCGCGCTGGCCCTCGAGCCCGGGCGACTCCATCAGCGCCTCGATCTCGGCCTCGACGGTGTCCGGCAGCTTGAAGCCGTCGCGGGCGAACAGCTTGATGCCGTTGTCCTCGAACGGGTTGTGCGACGCGCTGATCACCACGCCGGCGTCGCAGCGCATCGAGCTGGTGATGAACGCGATGCCCGGCGTCGGCAGCGGGCCGGTGACCCAGACGTCGGCGCCCATCGACACGATGCCCGACGCCAGCGCGGTCTCGAACATGTAGCCCGACAGCCGGGTGTCCTTGCCGATCACGATCCGGGTGTGGCGCCCGGGTTGCCGCAGCCGCGCCGCCACCGCCATGCCCAGCCGCATCACGGTCGCGCCGGTCATCGGCTCGAGGTTGGCGACCCCACGGACGCCGTCGGTTCCAAACAGCCTGCGCTCAGCCATGTCCTTGGGTAACACGGCCCGGACGGGGCGCGCGAGCGAGGGCCCCGCGAAAGCCCGGCCGGCGGTCACCGCCTGTGAGTCCTTCGGTTGAGCACCGGTCGACGCGCCTGGAGTCTCGCGTCGCGGGGGGAGGCTCGTCGGGGGCATCCGACGTCCCCGGCGAACATCTGTGATTCGTGCGGAACCGTGAACCACCTGCCTCCACCTGGGCTCGGCGACGAGCCCCCTGGAAGTCAGCGCTTGCCGACCCGGACCTCGGTGGGCCGCACCACCACCTGCACGCCCGACGGCACGCCGTCGACCGCGACCTCGGCCACCGCGCCCACCGCGGGCCGGCTGGCGAGCCGCGCGGTCGGGTGGACGCCGCTGGCCAGCAGCCGATCGATCGCGTCCTTGGGCCCGGTCAGCTCGACCTCGACGGTCGCCGGGCTCAGCGTGATCTTGGTCGGGTCGATGCCATCGCCGGCGGCCACCACCCGGGCCTGGCCGGTCCACCGGCCGGTGATCGGCACGTCGACGGTGACGGTGCCCTTCCACTCGACCTCGACCCAGGTCGGCGGGATCAGCGTGGCCTCGGTCTGGAACGTCCGGCTGCGACCGTCGACCGGCAGGTCCTGGGTGTGGACCTGGCTCATCGCGGCGATCACACCCTCGGGGCCGCGCACCTTGACCCGGCGCGGCTCGACCCGGATCTCGCCGGCCACCACCGCGTAGCCCAGCTCGGGCTGGCCGATCAGCACCGGCGCCACGTCGACCTCGCGCTCGATCCGGTTCTCGAACGCCACCACCACCGCGGCCGGCGTCACCGAGGTCACCTCGAGGCCGTCGGGGACGTCGATCAGGTCGGCGGTGATCGGGACCTCGCCGCCGCGCACCTTGGTGACGTCGAGCGTGATCCGATCGAGCTCGCGCTCGTCGAAGCGCTTGATCCGCCGCCACGGCCCCTTGATCGTCACCTTGACCTCGTCGATGCGCTCGCTGACCAGCACCTTGCCCTCGGGCAACGCGTAGGCCACGCCGACCCGGGCGGTGATCTCGCGCGGCTCGTCAGAGCCGACCAGCAAGAACACCGTCGCGGTCAGCAGCGCCGCCAGCACCTTGACCCCGAGGTGCTCGACGAAGATGGCCTTGAGCAGGCCGGGCCGGGCCGGCTCGCGAGCGCCGGCCGGGGTCACGGGCCCTCCGTCGCGCGCTCGCGGGATCCCAGGGACGCCACCGCCGACCCGATCTCGGCCGCCGCCTCGGCCTCGCGGGCGCCGCCGCCGAACAGGTCGTGCAGCGCCCGGCGCAGGGTCTGGGCGTCGAGGTCGGCGGCCAGGTGGCCGCGGTAGCACACCGAAACCTGGCCGCGCTCCTCGGACACCACCACCGCCACCGCGTCGGTGTCCTCGGTGATGCCCAGCGCCGCGCGGTGACGGGTGCCGAGCTCGGGGCCCAACCCGGTGGCCTTCGACAGCGGCAACAGCGCCCGGGCCAGCTCGATGCGGCGGCTCTTGCCGATGACCACCGCGCCGTCGTGCAGCTCGTTGTCGGCGGTCGGCACGAACAGCGTCACCAGCAGCTGCCGGCTCAGCCGGGCGTCGAGGCGGGTGGCGTCCTCGACGAACGTCGCGACGTCGGCGTCGCCCTCGACCACGATGATCGCGCCGCGCCGGGCCCGCGCCAGCTGCGCCACCGCGGCGGCGACCTCGTCGATCAGCTCGCCGGCGTCGCCCGACCGCGCCCGCGGCAGCACGCCCTGGCCGAGCCGGCCCAGCGCCCGGCGGATGTCGGCCTGGAACACGACGATGACGATCAGGATCAGGTAGTTGATGACGTTGTCGAGCAGCCACGACACGGCGGTCAGCTCGAGGCGGCGCGCGGCGTAGAAGCCGGCGCCGACCAGCACGATGCCGACCACCATCTGCGCGGCGCGGGTGCCGCGGATCGTCAGCAGCGCGCGGTAGATCAGGTAGTAGACCAGGATCAGATCGACCGCGGTCACCCACGCCGGGCGCGAGCCGAGGCGGTCGAGGATCGAGGACACGGGGCCGGGCATGGCGGATCGAGCCGCGCGGCGCGCGGTGCTCCTGTTTCGGCTTACACGGGCCCGCGCGCCGAGGCAACGAAACTCGGCGCGGCGGCGACGAAGATCGTCAGCGCCGCGCGCAGCCGCGCGACGTCGTGGACCCGCAGCGCGTGGGCGCCGGCGGCCACCGCCGCGAGGCAGGCCCCGACGGTGGCGGCGTCGAGCGCGGCCCGGTGCGCGGCCGGATCGGCGGGCGCCCCGCCGGGCGGCGTGGCCAGGCCCAGCAGCCGCGCCAGGAACCGCTTGCGCGACGGGCCGACCAGGATCGGCCGCCCCACCGCGGCCGCCAGCGCGCCGGCGTGGGTCAGGAGCGCGAGGTTGCCGGCCGGGTCGCTGCCCTTGCCGACGCCCAGCCCGGGGTCGATGAACGTGCGGTTGACCAGGCTGGCCGGCAGCCGGCTCACGCGCTCGCCGAGGTCGTCGCGCACCGCGGTCCACGGCAGCGGCGCCTCGGCGGCGAACACCTCGGCCAGCGAGCGGCCGCGCAGGTGGCCGAGCACGTACCCGACGCCGGCGTCGTCGGTGACCGCCACGATGTCGGGGTCGAACAGCCCGCCCGAGACGTCGTTGACCAGGTCGGCGCCGGCGGCGATCGCGGCCCGGGCCACCGCGGCCTTGGTGGTGTCGACCGAGATCAGCGCGCCGGTGGTGGCGGCCAGGCCGGCGATCACCGGCAGCACGCGGGCCAGCTCGACCTCGGCCGACACCGGCGCGGCCCGCGGGTTGGTGGCCTCGCCCCCGACGTCGAGGATGTCGGCGCCGGCGGCCCACAGCGCCTGGCCGTGGGCGATCGCCGCGGCGGCGTCGGCGAGCTGGCCGCCGTCGGAGAACGAGTCGGGCGTGACGTTGACGACGCCCATCACCAGCGGCGCCGAGGACGAACCGGGGGCCGCGAGCGGCACCAGCCGCGCCGCGCACGGGTTGCCGCGGGCGCGGATCGCGAACGGCGGCAGCGTCATCGCCCGCCCCCCACCTGGGCCAGGGCCGCGCGGATGGCGTCGACGCCCGGCCGAGCCGCGGGGTCGGCCGTGGCCAGCCCCAGCGCGCGGGTCAGCGCGGCGCGCGCGGCGGGCGCGTCGCCCCGGGCCGCCGCGACGCGGCCGGCGATCACCAGCGGGCCCACCACCGCGACCGGATCCTCGAGCCCGTCCCACAGCTCGATCGCCCGCGCCGCGGCGCTGCCCGCGCGCGCCAGATCGCCCTGGTCCAGCGCCAGCGCGCTCAGCTGGCTGTGGGCCAGCGCGGCGTCGCCCTCGTGGCCGGCCCCCGCCGACGCCGCGACCGCCTGCTCGAGCGCCGCCCGCGCGCGGTCGAGGTGGCCCAGGCTGACCTCGGCCGCGGCCACCGTGCCGAGCACGTACGGCAGCCGATAGTCGGCGGGCCCGAACCACGCCTGGTAGATCGCGATGGCGCGCTGGGCGGTCGCGATCGCCGCCGCCGGCTGGCCCTGCTGCTGCTCGACGAAGGCGCGCAGCGCGAGGTAGCGCGCGACGTTGGCGTGGTCGGGGCCGTCCTCGGCCTCGGCGAGCCCGATCGCCTCCTGCAGGATCGGCCGACCCTCGTCGAGCTGGCCGGCGCCGATCAGCGCGCTGGCCAGGTTGTAGTGATCGCGGGCCGGCGAGCCGATCGCGCGGCCGCCGTCGACCGCCGCCACCAGCTCGCGCATCGCCGCGATCGCGTCGGCGTGGCGGCCCGCGGCCTGGGCCACGAACGCGGTGGTCGACAGCACCTTGCGGGTCTCGGCCGGCGGGCGCCCCAGCCGCTCCCAGAGCGCGCGGCCCAGCGCCAGCATCCGCGCGGCCTCGTCGGCGTGCGCCAGCGCGCCCAGCGACCACGCGGCGTCGAGCAGGTTGCGCAGCGCGACCCGATCGCTGCCGCCGGCCAGCGCCAGCTCGGTGGCCTCGGCGTACAGCGGCACGGCCTCGGCGGCGCGCCCGCTGTCGAACATCACGTTGGCCTGGCTGGCCAGCGCCTCGGCGATCTGCGGCTTCCACCCGCCGGCCCGGGCCGCCGCCAGCGCCTGGGTCGCCAGCGCGTCGTCGCCCGGCTTCATGTCCTCGACGGTGGCGGCCTGCGCCGCGGCCACCAGCCGGGTGGCCTCGCCGACCTTGGCCCGCAGGGCCGGATCGGTCGGCATCGGCTCGGCCGCGGCCAGCCCGGCGACGTCGGCGCACACGTCCAGCCCGGGCAGCCCGTCGAGCGCCGCCGGCGCGCGCAGCCCGGCCGCCGGCCCGCCGCGCTCGATCGCGTCGAGGGTCGCGCCCAGCGTCACCCGCGCCCGGTCGAGGCACGCCATCCGGCGGTCGAGCAGATCGTCGCTCTGCGAGCGCGCCACCCGGGTCGCGCGGCAGGCGTCGCGGTGACCGATCACCCAGGCCCGGCCGTAGGCCGCGACCCGGCGCTCGACGCCGGGCCACGCCCGCGCGCCGACCGCGGTCGCCAGCCGCGCCGCCCGGGCCGGCGACCAGGTCGGCGCCAGCGCCGCCTCGGCGTCGGTGCACGGATCGGGCGTCGACCGCGCGCGCAAGGTCAGCGGCACCGCGATCGCCGCCGCCAGCGCCGCGCCGCCCAGCGCCAGGCCCACCCGCTGCCGCCGCACCCGCGGGTCGTGGCGCAGCGCCGCGAGCAGCGGCGCCATCGCCGGCCAGCGATCGTCGCGGCGCGGGGCCAGCGCCCGGCGCAGCGCCTCGGTGACGTGGCGCGGCACTCGCCGCCCCTCGCCCACCGCCGGCGGCGTCGACGCGATCGCGGCGCGCAGCTCGGCCACCGTCGCGCCGGCGAACGGGCGCCGCCCGTGCAGCGCCTCCCACAGCGCCACCGCGAACGCGAACTGATCGGCGCGCGCGTCGACCGCCTCGCCGGCCAGCTGCTCGGGCGGCATGTAGCCGAGCGTGCCGACCACCGCCCCGGTCTTGGTCGCGACCACCTCGCCGCTGGTCGCGCCCTCGTCGTCGCCGTCGCCCGCGGCGATGGCCCGGGCCAGGCCGAAGTCGGCGACCCGCGGCCGGCCGTCGTCGCCGACCACGACGTTGTCGGGCTTGACGTCGCGGTGGACCATGCCGGTCGAGTGCGCCGCCGCCAGGCCGTCGCCCGCCGCGGCGTACAGCGCGACGATCTCGCGCCAGGTGCGCGGCCGCTCGCCGACCCACGATCGCGCGGTGCCGCCGCCGACGTACTCCATCGCCAGGTAGATCCGCCCGGCGTGCTGCCCGACCTGGTGCACGACGACGACGTTGGGATGCGACAGCTGCGCCAGCGCCGCCGCCTCGCCCTGGATCCGGGCCAGCGCCGACGACGACCGCGCGGCGCCCAGCTTGATCGCCACCGCGCGCTCGAGCCGCAGGTCGCGCGCCAGGTAGACCACGCCCATGCCGCCCGCGCCGACCGCCCGGTCGATGCGGTACTGGCCGTCGATCACCGTGCCCGCGGCCAGCGGCGCGCCGGCGCCGGTCGCCGCCACCTCGTGCAGCAGCGACGCCATCGAGCCGACGTCGCCGCCCAGCTGCGCGGTCGGCGCCGTGGTCTCGACCGGCGGCTCGTCGTCGTCTGACGGGTGCGCGCTCACGGGACAGGCCCGCTCAGGTCTCGGCCCCGCTCAGCTCAAACCGGCTCGGGCTCGGCGCTGACCGGCGGCAGCACCGCGGGGCGCTTGTCGTCGCTGCCCTTGGCCGCGTCGGCCTTCTTGCGCGAGACCGGCAGCGGCCGGGTCAGCGGCTTGCCCGACAGCAAGAGCCCGATGTCGTCGCCGTCGATGGTCTCGTAGTCGAGCAGCGCCTCGCTGACCCGCTCCAGCTCGGTGCGGTGCGACGACAGGATCTCCGTCGCGCGCTCGTACTGGTGCATCACGATGTGGCGGATCTCGGCGTCGATCCGCTGCGAGGTGTCCTCGCTGTGGCGATCGCCCGACGCGAAGTCGCGGCCCAGGAACACCTCCTGCTTGGCCCCGGCGAAGTTGAGCGGCCCGAACTCGTCGGACATGCCCCACTCGGTCACCATCGACCGCGCCAGCTCGGTGGCCCGCTCGATGTCGTTGCCGGCGCCGGTGGTCTTCTGGCCGTAGATGATCTCCTCGGCGACCCGGCCGCCCATCAGGATGCAGATCGTGTTCTGCGCGAACTCGCGGGTCATGCTGAGGCGATCCTCGACCGGCAGCTGCTGGGTCAGGCCCAGCGCGCGGCCGCGCGGGATGATCGTCACCTTGTGCACCGGGTCGGCCTCGGCGCCGACGAACCGCGCCACCAGCGCGTGGCCCGCCTCGTGGACCGCGGTGGTCTTCTTCTCCTTGTCGGAGATGATCATCGACCGCCGCTCGGCGCCCATCAGCACCTTGTCCTTGGCCTCCTCGAAGTCGACCATGTCGACCTTGTCCTTGTCGCGGCGAGCGGCGATCAGCGCCGCCTCGTTGACCAGGCTCTCCAGGTCGGCGCCCGAGAACCCGGGCGTGCCGCGGGCGATGACCTCGAGGTCGACCGACGCCGACAGCGGCACCCGGCGGACGTGGACGTTGAGGATGCCGATGCGGCCGCGCAGATCGGGGCGCGGCACGACGATGCGGCGGTCGAAGCGGCCCGGGCGCAGGAGCGCCGGGTCGAGCACGTCGGGGCGGTTGGTCGCGGCGATGATGATGACGCCGTCGTTGGACTCGAAGCCGTCCATCTCGACCAGCAGCTGGTTCAGCGTCTGCTCGCGCTCGTCGTGGCCGCCGCCCAGGCCGGCGCCGCGGTGGCGGCCGACCGCGTCGATCTCGTCGATGAAGATGATGCAGGGCGCGTTCTTCTTGCCCTGCTCGAACAGGTCGCGGACGCGGCTGGCGCCGACGCCGACGAACATCTCGACGAAGTCCGAGCCCGAGATCGAGAAGAACGGCACGCCGGCCTCGCCGGCGATGGCGCGGGCGAGCAGCGTCTTGCCGGTGCCCGGCGAGCCCATCATCAGCACGCCCTTGGGGATGCGGCCGCCGAGCTTGGTGAACTTCTTGGGGTCCTTGAGGAACGCGATGATCTCCTCGACCTCCTCCTTGGCCTCCTCGACGCCGGCCACGTCCTTGAACGTGATGCGGTTCTGGCTGTCGGTCAGGAGCCGGGCCTTGGACTTGCCGAAGCTCATCGCCTTGCCACCGCCCGACTGCAGCTGCCGCATGAAGAAGAAGAAGATCGCGATCAAGAGCAGCATCGGCAGCCACGACAGCAGCAGCTGCGGCCACACCGAGCCCTCCTCGGGCTTCTCGATCTTGTAGGGGATGCCCGAGGCCTTGAGCGCGGCGATGTCGGCGTCACCCCAGGTGCCGTGGACGACCTCCTTGGGCTTGCCGTTGCGGTAGGTGATGACGAACTTCGCGTCCTGCCGGTCGCCCGGGTAGACCTTGATCAGCTCGTAGTCCTTGGACGCCTGCTCGGGGTGCTCGGCGCGCAGCTTGGCCTCGGCCGACAGCTTGCCGTTGAAGGCGTTGGCGTCGACGTTCTGGGTGTTGCTCGAGCTGTCCGTGAAGATGTTGTACACACTCACGAAGACGACGATCAGGATCAGCCAGATGAGGATGGTCTTGGTGGACTGGCGCAAGGGACGAACCGCCTTGGCGTCGGGAGGACGCTCCGGCCGAGTATACCCGGGACGCCCCGGGCGACCACCGACGATCGCGGCGATCCGCCGGTCCGCGGCATTCCCTGCCCGATCAGGCGGGCCCGTCGACAGCGGGCTCGACGCGCACCACCTCGGTGGCCTGCCACGCCGCGCCCACGTGCTCGGCCCAGACGATCGCCCCGCTGGCCGCGATCACCACCCGCGCCCGGGCCCGGGCCGCGCGCGGCAGCTTGAGGTCGCCGTACAGATCGGACAGCTTGCGCGACTGGCCGCGCAGCCGCGCCGGCCGCATGCGATCCCCGGGCCGCCACGCCCGCACCTGGTATGGGCCGTCGGCGCCCAGCACGGTGAGCGGCGCCAGCGGCGGCCCAGGCGCGTCGTCGATCGCCAGCCGGTCGTAGACCCGCGCGACCCGACCGCCGCCGACGTCGACGCCACGGGTGCCAGCGGCCGGGCCGGCGGCCAGCGCCAGCACCGCCGCCACCGCGGGCAGCTCGCTCGACCGGCCGTGGCGCGCCAGCCACGCCGCGATCACCCGCCGCGCGATCGCCGGCGGCGCCGCCGCCAGCGGGGCGCAGGCCAGGCCGCCGTCGAGCTCGGCCGCCGCCGCCAGCGCGTCGACCTGGGGCGCCAGCGCGGCGCGATCGTCGGCCGCCAGCTGCGCCAGCTGCGCCAGCGCGCGCTCGAGCTGCGGGTTGTGCGCCACCAGCGCCGGGACGATCTGCTGCCGCAGCCACACCCGGGTGAACCGCGGGTCGTCGTTCATCGGGTCGCGCCACGGGTCGAGCCCCGCCGCGGCGACGTAGGCCTCGATCTCGGCGCGGGTGTGCGCGAGCAGCGGCCGCACGAACGGCCCGCGGCGCGGCGCGATCGCCGCCAGCCCGTCGGGGCCGGTGCCCCGCACCAGCCGCATCAGCACGGTCTCGGCCTGATCGCTGGCGGTGTGGCCGGTGGCGATCAGCTCGGCGCCGGCCAGCTCCCGCAGCGCCTGCTCGCGCACGGTCCGGGCCTGGGCCTCCCACGACGCGCCGGCCGGCACGTCGACCGCGGCCACCGCCAGCGCGACGCCGCGGGCGTCGGCCCACGCGCGCAGGTGCGCCACCGCGGCGGCGCTGGTCGGCTGGCGGTGATCGACGTGCAGCAGCCGCACCTGCGCGGCGCCCAGCGCGGCGATCGCGGCGTCGGCCAGCGCCAGCGAGTCGGGGCCGCCCGAGCACGCCACGTCGAGGCAGCGCCGGCCGTGGCGCGCCAGCGTCGCGGCGACCGAGGCGCGGATGGCGGCGAGCGCGGACACCGCCGCAGCTTACGGCCTCCCGGCGCCGGTCGCCTTGCTTCGGCGACGAGCCGGCCCTACCTTGCGCGGCCGTGCCCACCCCCGACGCCCCGACGCCCCTCGCCCACCTGCGCGCCCAGCTGACCGCGCCGCGCGGCCGCGCCCGCGTCGAGGCGCTGCTCGAGCGGCCCGACGCCGCCGACGCGGTGGCGGCGCTGGCGCCCAACGCGCTGCACGAGCTGGTGACCGCGGTCGGCATGGCCGACGCCGGCGAGCTGCTGGCGCTGGCCACCCCCGAGCAGGTCCAGGGCTGCCTCGACCTCGAGGTGTGGGACCGCGACCGCATCGAGCTGAGCCAGGCCCGCCCGTGGGTGGCGACGCTGCTCGAGCTGGGCTTCGAGAAGGTCGGCCAGGTGTGGGCCGGCCTCGACGCCGAGTGGCGCGCGCTCTACCTGCAGGGCCACACCGTCATCTACGATCTCACCGGCGGCGAGGATCCCGACCACGACATCGACTACGTCGAGGATCCCGACGCGCCGCCGGTGTGGTTCAGCCCCGACGGCGCGTTCGCGGTGCGGCTGCTCCACGGCGAGGACCCGGCGCGGCTGACGATGGCGCTGCTCGACGATCTGTACCGCGCCGATCTCGGGCTGGCCCGGCACACGCTCCTGGCCGCGCGCAGCGAGCCGACCGCCGAGCTCGAGGAGCAGAGCTACCGCTGGCGGTCGGGGCGGCTGGCCGATCTGGGCTACGTCGACTTCTACGACGCGCTGGCGCTGTTCGCGCCGCTGACCGTCGAGCAGTACGCCGCCGAGCCGACCGCGCCGGCGACGCCGCTCGAGGTCGACGCCGCCCCGCTGCCGGTGGTGGTGGCCGAGGCGCTGCTCGGCAAGAGCTTCCTGGCCCGGGCCTGGGATCGCGCGGTCACCGAGGCGCCGGCCGCCCACGAGCGGCTGCAGCACGCGCTGGTGACGCTGGTGAACACCGTGCTGGCCGCGGCGCGGGTGCGGCCCGGCGACAGCTCGGCGCTGGGCGCCGCCGCCACCTACGCCACCGCGACCCTGTCGCTCGGCCTCGAGTCGGTGAGCCGCGGCGACCTCGCCCGCGCCGCCGCGCTCTTGCCCGACGCGTCGCTCAACCGGCTGCACCGGGTCGGCTTCACCGCCACCGCGCGGCTGGCCAAGGTCGGCGCCGCGCTGGCGCCGCGGGCCACCACCGCCGACGACACCGCCCGCGCCGTGCTCGACGCGCTGGCCGCGCCCCGGCCGCACCTGGCGCGCGCCGTCGACGATCCGCCCGGCGTCGGCGCCCGGCCGTTCGAGGCGCTGATCGATCTGCGCCGGGTCGCCGAGGTGCTGGCCGAGCTGGCGGTGCGCATCGCGATCGCCGAGCGGCTGGGCGTCGCGCTGATCGCCGGCACCGACGTCGCCGAGCGGCCCGCGCTCGACGCCCACGTCCGCACCGCGCTGACCCGCTGGCTCGCCGGCGGCGCGCTCGACGCCCGGGCGCTGTCGGCCGCCGAACTCAAGGCCGCCCGCGCGGCGCTGGCCGGCGCCGTCGATCGCGCCGCCGCGGTGGCCGCGGTGCGCGCCGTGGTCGGCGAGGACGGCGGGCTGTCGCCCAAGCTGGCCGCGCTGGTCGACGGCTGGCTCGACGAGATCGCCGACACGCTCCTGGCCCTCGATCCCGACGCCGCGATCGATCCGCGGTTCATCGACGGCCTGCTCGTCGCGGCGCCGATCCGGGCCTGACGGCGCCGCCGCCGGCGCGCTACCCGACGTTCAGGCCTTCGAGCTTGAACGCCGCCGCCGCCGCCGCCTGCTGGTCGGCCGACTTCTTCGACGTCCCATCGGCGCGGGCGTACAGCTCGTCGCCGATCCACACCTCGACCACGAACCGCTTCGCGTGATCGGGGCCGAGTTCGGCGACGACCTTGTACACCGGCGACAGCTTGAGCCGGGCCAGCGCCATCTCCTGCAGCCGGGTCTTGAAGTCGTAGAAGCCGGTGTGCTCGACGGTCTCGATGCGCGGCGCCAGCAGCCGCTCGACCATCTCGGCCGCCGCCGGGTAGCCGCCGTCGAGGTACACCGCCGCGACCACCGCCTCGAAGGCGTCGGCGAGGATCGATCGCTTGGTGCGGCCGCCGCTCTTGTCCTCGCCCTTGCCCAGCCGCAGCCACTGGCCCAGCCCGAGCGCGCTGGCGATCTCGGCCAGCCCCGCCTCGCTCACCACCTGGGCCCGGGTCACCGACAGCTCGCCCTCGCGCAACTCGGGGAAGCGGGTCATCAGCCGGTGGCCGACCACCAGATCGAGCACCGCGTCGCCCAGGAACTCGAGCCGCTCGTTGTCGCCGCCGGAGGCGCCCGGGTGCTCGTTGAGCCACGAGGTGTGGCGCAGCGCGACCTCGAGCGTCGCGCGGTCCGCAAACGCGTAGCCCAGGACTCGCTCGAGGGCGCCGAGGTCGTTCGGGTCGGTCACCCGCCCACCATAGCAAAGCCTCCGGTACACTGCGGCCCGTGGAGGCGCCTGCGCGCATCGGCCGGTACCACGTGCTGGGACCCATCGCCCGCGGCGGCATGGCCGAGGTGCTGCGGGTCAAGAGCGTCGGGCTGGCCGGCTTCGAGAAGGTGCAGGCGCTCAAGCGGATCGCGCCGGCCCAGGCCCGCGAGCCGCGGTTCATCCGGTCGTTCATCGACGAGGCCCGCATCGCCGCCGAGCTCAACCACAAGAACATCGTCGCGGTGTTCGATTTCGGCGAGGTCGACGGCGAGCTGTACCTGACGATGGAGCTGGTCGACGGCCTCGACCTGCGGGCCGCGCTCGATCGCGGCGTCGCCGCCGGCCAGCCGCTGCCGCGCGACCTGGCCTGCCTGGTGATCGCCGAGATCGCCGCCGGCCTCGACCACGCGCACCGCAAGACCGACGCCCGCGGCACCCCGCTGGGCATCGTCCACTGCGACATCTCGCCGGCCAACGCGATGATCTCGCGCGAGGGCCACGTGAAGATCCTCGACTTCGGGATCGCCCGCGCCAGCTTCGCCCACGCGGTCGAGCGCCGCCGCCTGCGCGGCAAGCCGCGCTACATGGCCCCCGAGCAGACCCACGGCGAGCGGCCGACGGCGGCCACCGACGTGTTCGCGCTGGCGACGGTGGCGTGGGAGCTGTTGACCGGCCGGCCCCTGTTCGACGGCGCCGACGTCGCCGCGACGCTGGCGGCGGTGCGCAGCCAGCCGCTGGTGCCGATCGATCGCGTCGTGCCGGGCGTGCCGATGGCGGTGGCGCGCGAGCTCGACCGCGCGCTGTACCGCGACCCAGCCAACCGCCCGACCGCGCTCGAGGTCGCCCGGGCCGCCGCGCTGGGCGCCGCCGGCGCCACCGCGCGCAGCCTGGCCGCGTGGCTCGATCGGGTCATCGCGCTGGCGCCGCCGCCGCCGCCGTCGCCGCTGGCCGCCGCCACCGCCGACACCATCACCCGCGTGCCGCTGCCGATCGCGGTCGCCGCCACCGCGCCGCAACGCCGCGGCGCGCCCGGCTGGATCGACCACGAGGCGTCCGACGCCGAGACCTCGCCGTTCGAGCACGAGGCCACCAGCACCGACCTCGGCGTGCCGTGGCTCGACGACGCCGCCGGCCCCGCGATCGGCACGCTCGACGTGACCGACCTGATCGACGCGACGATCGACCTGCCCGAGGACTGAGGTTCAGCCCACGCGCGGCCGCGCGACCCAGCCGCCGCCGACCACGCGATCGCCGGCGTAGATCACCGCGGCCTGGCCGGGCGCCGCGGTCACCGGCTCGGCCAGCGTCACCCGCACCTCGGCGTCGACGGTGACCTCGGCCGGCACCCGCGCGCCGCGGTGGCGCACCTGGACGGTCAGCCCGTCGCCCAGCGGGCCCAGCCAGCGCGGCTCGTCGAGCGTGAACGCCGCGGTGGTGGCCTGGGCCCGGGCGCCGACGGTGACCGTGCCGGCCGCCGGATCGAGCGCGGTGACGTAGCGGCGATCGTCGGGGCCGACGCCCTTGAGGTTGCCCAGCCCGCGGTGCTGCCCGATCGTGAAGCGGTGCACGCCGGCGTGGTGGCCGAGCACCGCGCCGCGGTCGTCGACGATCGCGCCCGCGGTCGGCAGCGGGCGGCCGCGCTTGAGCGCCGCGGCGGCGACGAAGCCGGCGTGGTCGCCGTCGGGGATGAAGCAGATCTCCTGCGACTCGGGCTTGGCCGCGTTGGGCAGGCCCAGCTCGGCGGCCAGCGCGCGCACGGCCGGCTTGGTCAGCCCGCCGAGCGGGAACACGACGCGGGCCAGCGCCGCCGCCGGCATCGAGAACAGGAAGTACGACTGGTCCTTGTCGTCGTCGATCGCCCGCCACAGCGCCGGCGCGCCGTCGGGGCCGGGCGCGACGCGGCCGTAGTGGCCGGTGGCCAAGAGGTCGGCGCCGATCGCCTGGGCCTGGGCCAGGAGCGGCGCGAACTTGAGGTGCTGGTTGCAGCGCACGCACGGGTTGGGCGTGCGGCCGTCGAGGTAGGTCGCGACGAAGTCGTCGACCACCGCCGCGCCGAACTCGGCCTCGAGATCGATCACGTAGAACGGGATGTCGAGGTGCTCGGCGACCCGGCGCGCGTCCTCGATGTCGCGCGGCCCGCAGCAGCGGCCGCGGGCGCCCGCGGTGCCGCGCGCGTCGTAGAGCCGCATCGTCATGCCGATGACCCGGTGGCCGGCGCGCACCAACAGCCCGGCGGCGGCCGCCGAGTCGACGCCGCCCGACAGCGCGACGACGATCGTGCGCGGCGGTGCGGCGGGGACGGCGACGGCGACGGGCATGGCGTGCTACCCATGCCAGAGATGTCCGCCGTCGGCAAGCCGCCCGTCATCGCCGTCACCGCGGCCGACCTCGACGACGACGGCGCCGGCGTCGGCACCGTCGCCGACCGGCAGTGGCACGTGCCCGACCTGGTCCCCGGCGAGTCGGCCGAGGTCGCCGCGGTCCACCACAGCCCGCACCAGCCGGCGTCGTGGGGGCGGATCGTCGCCCGCACCTCGCCGCCGTCGGCCGATCGCGCGCGGCCGGTGTGTCCGGCGTTCGGACGCTGCGGCGGCTGCCCGTGGCAGCACGTCGCCTACCCGGCGCAGCTGGCGGCCAAGCACCGCCGGGTGCAGCGCGCGCTCGGCGACCTGGCCGAGGTGGCGCCGCCGATCGCCGCGCCCAGCGAGATCCACTACCGGGCCAAGGGCAAGTACGTCGCCGGCCGCACCGACGGCCACCTCGCGCTCGGCGCCTGGGCCCGCGATCGCCACGCCTTCGTCGACACCGCCGGCTGCCAGCTGGTCATGCCGGTGATCGATCGGGTGCGCGGCGCGATCGTCGCCGCCGCCGCCGGCGCGCGGCTGGCGCCCGCCGACGAGCGCCGCCGCACCGGCCACCTGCGCTACGCGATCGTGCGCGCCGGCCGCGACGGCCGCGTGCTGGTCGGGCTGGTGGTCCACGGCGCGACGCCGCCGGCGATCATGGACGCGACCGCCGCCGCGCTCACCGCCGCCGCGCCCGAGGTGGCCGGCGTGGTCCGCCTCGACAACGATCGCACCGACGGCGGGCTGCTCGATCAGCCGCCGACGCCGCTGGCCGGCGCGCGGACGCTCGACGAGCTGATCGCCGGCGTGCCGGTGGCGCTGGGCGCCAGCGAGTTCGCGCAGGTCAACCCGGCCCAGGCCGACGCGCTCTACGCCCACGTGGCCGCGCTGGCCGAGGCCACGCCCCAGACCCGCGCGGTCGACGTCTACGCCGGCCTCGGCGGCATCGCGTTCGCGCTGGCCCGCGCCGGCGCCACCGTCACCGCGATCGAGCGCGACGCCAGCGCGATCGCCGCGCTCACCGCCGCCGCGACCCGGGCCGGCCTGGCCGTCACCGGCGAGGTCGGCGACGCCGCGCGGCTCGCCGGGTTCCCGGCGGTCGACCTGGTCGTCGTCAACCCGCCGCGCAAGGGCTGCTCGCCGGCGACCCTGGCCGCCGCCACCGCGTCGTCGGCCCGGCGGATGATCTACGTCAGCTGCGGCCCCGAGTCGCTCGGCCGCGATCTGGCGGCGCTGGTCGCCGCCGGCTGGCGCGTCGATCATGCGCAGCCGTTCGATCTGATGCCGGCGACGTCGCAGATCGAGACCGTCGTGCGGCTGGCGCGGTAGGCGTCAGCGCCGCTTCTTCGGCGGGGACTCCATGCGCTCCGCCTCGATCAGCTTCACCGACGCGGTCGCGCGCACCGGTCGCCCGCCCGGCATGAACATCGTGTACTTGGTCGACACCGACTCGACCACGCCGATGAACTTCTGCATGTCGTCGCCCCACACGACCATCGCCTTGGGCGGGCGCCGCTCGGCCTCGCTGCCGTTCGGGTCGATCACCAGCAGGAACTCCTGCAGGACCTTGATGAACGTCTTGTGCACGTCGAGCGGCTGACCGTCGCTGCCGCTGGTCTCGTAGGTGTCGAAGAACAGCTCGAGCGTCAGGCTGCGGGCGGCGGCCGACGTGAACTCGATCTCGGGCGCGTTGCCGGTGTTGGTCTCCGACTGCTTCCACGTCGCCGCCTTGTCGACCTGGATCTCCCGCGGGTTGTACTGCGCCGTCACGCCGCCGCCGCGGTCCAGATCGAGGATGCTCAGCTTCTTGAGGCCCGGCGGGCCGTAGCTCGGCGTCGCCGGGTTGGCCGGGAGGTCGACAACGACCTTCGACCGCACGCTGTCCTTCGCCACCTTGGCGGCGGCCGCGAGGTAGTCGGACGAAGCGGTCAGGATGCGATCGAACGGGGAGCTCATTTGCCGCGGGTCTCGACCGCTCGGCGCCGCGGTTGCGTGATCCGGTGATTTTTTTGCCCGCTCCGGCCGGCGCTCCTACGATTCCGCGTATGTGGCGCCTGCTGGTGATCGCGACCGCGCTGGGGGCCTGCGGCCCCCGCGCCCCGGTCGGCCTGCGCGCGCCCGCGTCGCCCCCCGTGGCCGAGGTCGCCGCGGCGCCGGTGGCCGCCCCCGCCGACGCGCCGCGCGCGGTCCCGGCGGTCGTGGCCCCCGCCTACCCCAGCGTGCCCAGCGGCATCGTGATGTCGCGCCTGCCGACGCCGCACAAGGACGCCGCGCGGCCGACGCCGCCGATCGACGCGGTCGACGACGCCCGCCGGCTGGTCGGCCGGCGCGACCCGCGCCCGCCGCTGGTCGCCGCGCTGGCGTGGTCCGCGGCGCTGACCCAGCGCCCGGCGCCCGAGGTCGCCGACGCCGCCGCGCTGGTGGCGTGGGCCCAGGCCGCCGGCGCGTGGCGCGCCGTGCCGGCGATCGCGCCCGGCGATCTGATCGTCTTCGATCGCGCCGTCGGCGGCGCCCGCGCGTCGCTGATCGCGGTGGCGCTGGGCCGCGACGCCCGCGGCGTGGTCGAGGTGCTGTACCTCGGCGCCGGCGTCGTCCGCCGCGGCTGGTTCGACGTGACCCGCCCCGCGTTGCGCCGCGATCGCGCCGGCCGGGTGGTCAACACGCCGCTGCGCCACAACCGCGACCAGCCGCCGCGGGGCACCCACTTCCTCGCCGGCGAGCTGTTCGCCGGCGCCATCTCGACCGCCCCGCGCTGACACCCGCGCTTCCCTCGCCCGCCCGACCGCGCTACAAGCCGCCCATGGCCGAACGCGTGCACCTCCCGGTCGTCGAAGGGCCCGCCGCCGCCGAGCCCGCGCCGCGGCGCCGCCACCCCGCGTGGATCCGGGTGCCGCTGCCGACCAAGCCGACGTTCTTCGAGGTCAAGCAGCGGGTCGGCGAGCTCAAGCTGCACACCGTCTGCGAGAGCGCCAGCTGCCCCAACATCGGCGAGTGCTGGAGCCGCCGGGCGCTGACGATCATGATCATGGGTGACATCTGCACCCGCTCGTGCCGGTTCTGCGACGTCACCACCGGCCGGCCGCTGCCGCTCGATCCCGACGAGCCGCGCCGGGTCGCGACGATGCTCGGCGAGCTCGACCTCGAGCACACCGTCATCACCTGCGTCGATCGCGACGACCTGCCCGACTTCGGCGGCGCCCACTGGGCCGAGACCATCCGCGCGGTCAAGGCGGCGTGCCCGACGATGACGCTCGAGGTGCTGGTCGGCGACTTCAAGGGCGACACCGCCAACGCCGACATCGTCCTCGACGCCGCGCCCGACGTCTTCGCCCACAACCTCGAGACCGTGCCGCGGCTGTCGCGGCAGGTCCGGGTCCAGGCCAGCTACCCGCGCAGCTACAAGATCCTCGAGCACGCCCGCCGGCGCGGCGCGGTCACCAAGACCGGGCTGATGCTCGGCCTCGGCGAGACCCAGGACGAGGTGATCGAGGTGCTGCGCGAGGTGGCCGGGCTCGGCGTCGACATCGTCACGCTCGGTCAGTACCTGGCGCCGTCGAAGTCGCACCTGCCGATCGAGCGCTACTGGTCGCCCGCCGAGTTCGCCGAGCTGGGCCGGATCGCCACCGAGCTGGGCATCGCCCACGTCGAGAGCGGCCCGCTGGTGCGCTCCAGCTACCACGCCGATGGCCAGGCCGCGCTGGTGCGCGACCTCCGGGCCCGCGCCGCGCAGCGCTGAGCCCGCCGCGGGCGGCTAGCCGCGGGTCGCCAGGTAGGTCGCGACCACCGCGGCGATCGACAGCGCCAGCACGATGGCGAACACCAGCGGCGCCCGGCTGGGCGGATCCTCGCGGCGCAGCTTGCCGACCAGATCGGTGGCCCGGGCGTCGGGCGTGCCGCGGCGCTCGCCCTCGCGGCGCTCGCCGTCGCGGCGCTCCTTGGGCGCGTTGCGATCGGCCTTGCGGGTGTCGAGCAGGCGGGTCGGATCGTCGTCGCCGGCGCGGCCGCCGCGCGCCTCGATCACCGGCGCCACCGGGCGCGACGGCTTGGCCGTGCGCAGCGACACCTCGCGGCCCGCGGCGGCCGGCGGCAGATCGCGGCGGGTGGTCACCTGACCGACGTCGGAGTCCTCGGGACCGCCGGCCACCGCGGTGGCCTCGTCGTCGGGCTCGAGGTCCTCGGTGCGCAGCGACTTGGCCGGGGCGGTCGCCGCGGTCGGGCGCGCGGTCACCGAGGCGTGCATGCCGCCCTGGACCCGCTCGTGGGGCACCTCGTCGCCGGCCAGCGCCATCGGCGTCACCAGCGACTCGCGCAGGCACTTCTCCCAGGCGCCGCGCAGCGCGGCCTCGGCCTCGGCGCCGTCCTTGTAGCGGCGCTGCGGCGACGGATCGAGCGCCACCATGCACACCTCGGCCAGCGGCAGCGGCACCGACGCGTCGTGGTGGGTCGGCGGCGGCGCGTCGCCCTTGCACACGTAGCCGTTGGTGGTCTTGGTGTCCGGCCCCTCGTACGGGATGCGCCCGCATAGAAGCTCATATAGAAGCGCGCCCCAGGCGAACACGTCGGCCTGGGCGGTGTAGCGCCCTTCGCGGATGGCCTCGGGCGGCGCGTAGCCCGGCGTGCCCATGAAGATGCCGACCTGGGTCAGGTCGCTGTCGGGCATGCGGGCGATGCCGAAGTCGGCCAGCTTCCACCGCTGCTCGCCGGCGTGCAGCACGTTGGCCGGCTTCACGTCGCGGTGGACGATGCGCTGGCGGTGCGCGAACGACAGCGCGCTGGCCAGGTCGAGCGCGATGTTGACCCCACGGCCCAGCGGCATCCGCACCCGGTCCAGGCGGTCGGCCAGCGACTCGCCGGGGAGGTACTCGAGCACCATGAACGGCGCGCCCGACGGCTCGTCGACGCCGACGTCGAAGATCGTCACGATCGCCGGGTGCGGCATCTTGGCCGCGGCCTTGGCCTCGCGCTGGAACCGCTCGAGGTACGCCGAGCGGATGCGCTTGCCCGAGCCCTGGGGCGAGACGATCGTCTTGACCGCCACCGTGCGATCGAGCAGCGGATCGCGGGCCTTGTAGACCACGCCCATCGCGCCCTTGCCGAGCACCTTGACGATCTCGTAGCGGCCGATCGTCTTGTGGGCCTCGCCGCCGTCGACCTCGAGCCCCGGCGGCGCCACGAAGCGCAGGCGCGACACCGTGCGCGGGCGGGCGGCGGAGTCTTCTCTCACGGCCGGGGCAGCGTATCACGCGGCGCCGGCCGCCAGGAGATGGCGCGTCGCGCCGGCCGCGCGCGGCCGATCCGTCGGCCGATCAGTCGCGACGGGTGTGCGCGCCCGCGACCCGCGCGCCGGGCGGCACGCTGGCGGTGACCCAGGCGTTGCCACCGATCACCGAGCCCGCGCCGATCACGGTCTGGCCGCCGAGGATCGTCGCGCCGGCGTAGATCACGACGTCGTCCTCGATGGTCGGGTGGCGCCGCGCGCCGGCGGCCGGCCGATCCTCGGAGCGCGGCACGCTGAGCGCGCCCAGCGTCACGCCCTGGTAGATCCGCACCCGCTCGCCGATCAGCGAGGTCTCGCCGATCACCACGCCGGTGCCGTGGTCGATGAAGAACGACCGGCCGACGCTGGCGCCGGGGTGGATGTCGATCCCGGTCTTCTCGTGGGCCAGCTCGGTCATCATCCGCGGCACGATCACCGCGCCCTCGCGCAGGAGCGCGTGGGCGATGCGGTACACCGAGATCGCGTAGAAGCCGGGGTAACACACGACGATCTCGTCGAGCCCGGTGGCCGCGGGGTCGCCCTCGAACGACGCCCGGATGTCGGTGGCCAGCACCTCGCGCAGCGCCGGCAGGCGCTCGAGGAACCGCCCCACGATCGCGGCGGCCCGGCCGGCGCAGTCGGCGCAGTTGAGGTCGGCGCGCCCCGCGGTCAGCTGGGCGCGGTGGTTGAGCGCGCGGTAGACCTGCCGACGCAGCGTCACGCCCAGCTCGCCCAGGCGCGCCCGCACCTCCTCGCGCAGCTCGCCTGGCGGCAACCGCGTCACGCCGCCGGTGAAGCCGGGCAGCAGCAGCTCGCGGCACTGCTCGACCACGGTCGCCACCTCGGCCGGCGACGGCAGCTCCGAGCCCGAGAGGTGCAGCTCGCCGCCGTCGCGCTGGTAGCTGTCGACCAGGCGCTCGACCAGATCGTCGACGTCGGAGTCACGGCCCGTCATGGCCGCGTTGTAGCACGCGGCAGGGACCGCCCCAGGTCTCCCACGTGGGGACGGCCGGCTCGACCTTCCACGTGGGGACGGCCGGCTCGACCTTCCACGTGGGACGCCACGACGCTTCCCACGTGGGACCGCCACGCGATCTCCCACGTGGGAGGCCGCCCTCGCCTCCCCCGGAGCCGGAGCCGGAGCCGGAGCCGGAGCCGGAGCGCCCATCTCCCACGTGGGACACCCTGCCCATCTCCCGCGTGGGACGCCGGCCTGGCCTACTCGCCGACGTCGACGACCGCGGTCGGGACCGGCGGCGGGGCGTCGTTGATCACG
>Ga0073899_10000519_pt1 | contig 35510 bp, 31 predicted proteins | sample KloWWTmetaKNB5Ph_FD_88975 | JGI IMG/M metagenome (GOLD analysis project Ga0073899, IMG submission 88975) | Active sludge microbial communities from Klosterneuburg, Austria, studying microevolution and ecology of nitrifiers - Klosterneuburg... | ecosystem: Engineered > WWTP > Aerobic digester >... | reverse complement strand
GTCGTCGGCACCGGCGCGCAGCGCGTCCACCTTGAACTCCACGCTGTCCTGCGCGGTCAGCACCAGCACCGGCATGGTGAGGCCGCGATCCCGCAGCGTGCGGAGCACCTCGAGCCCGGTCATGCCGGGGAGCCGGAGATCGAGGATCACCAGGTCGTATGCCGCCGCCGACATCAGCCGCAACGCCTCGGCGCCGTCACCGACCCAGTCCGCGAGATACTGCTGCTCCTCAAGGCCGCGCTTGACGTACTGGCCGACGGTCTTGTCGTCCTCCACCACCAGGAGCTTCATGCGGCACGTCCGTCGCGAATGATGGGGAGCGCCATCGTGAAGACCGTGCCGCGCGACGGCTCACTGCGCACTTCGAGCCGACCCTGGTGGTCCGAGACGATGCCATAGCAGATGGCCAACCCGAGACCGGTGCCGCGCGACGGTCCCTTCGTGGTGTAGAACGGTTCGAACACCTTGGGGAGAACATCCGGTGCGATGCCTGGGCCGTCGTCCTGGAACTCGGTGATGACGAAATGCCCTTCCAAACGGGTGCGCAGCACCACCTGGCCACGTCCGCCCGTCGCGTCGGCGGCGTTGAGCAGGACGGCCATCGCCGCCTGGATGAGCCGCTCCCCATTGCCGAGCACCAGCGGCAGCCCCTCGGCGAAGTCGCGACTCACCTGCAGGCGCCGGAAGCGCTGGTGATGCTTGAGCAGGTAGAGCGTGCGATCCAGCACATCGTTGACCGACGTGGGCTCGAACGAACCACCGCCGCGGCTGGCGCGCGAGAAGTCGAGCAGGCCGTCGACGATGTTGGTGCAGCGCACGACCTCGCTCTCGATGATGTCGAGGTACTCCCGCACCACCGGTTCGGCGGCCGCGCCGAGGCGCGTGGTGATGGCCGCGACGCACGCCCCGATGGTCGCCAGGGGATTGTTGATCTCGTGCATCACGCCGGCCGCGAGCTGGCCCACGGCGGCGAGTTTCTCGTTCTGCTGCATCGCCCGCTGCAAGTGCCGCGTGGCCGTCACGTCCTCGCCGATGGTGACCACGTGGCTGATCCCCTCGCCATCGAGGCGCATCGGGAGCCGCGACGTGTGGAAGATCCGCGGCTCGCCGTCGGCGACGACCTCCTGCTCGCTCTCGTGCGTCTCGCCGGTGCGGAAGACGTGATCGAACTCGGCGAGCAGCGAGGCGGACTCCTGCCGGTGCAGCACCTCGGTGACGGTGCGCCCGAGCACGTCGTCCCGGCGAAGGCCCTGCGTGCCGGTCTCGCGCTTGCGATTCCAGGCGACGATGCGGTGGTCACGGTCCACCACGTACAGTCCGACTGGCAGGGAGTCGATGGTGAGGCGGGCGAGGCGGCCTTCGAAGCCCTGCCCCGATTCACCCTCGTCTTCCAGTTGCGGCAGCACGGCGGCGAGGAGCGCCGCCACGGCCTCGAGGATCGGGCGCAACTCGGCGGGCGTGCGTCGCGATCCGAGCACTTCGAGGACCGCTGGCCGATCGGTACGCCACGGGACGGCGACGGCCAGGATCTCGTCGATCGGCTCGCGCGGTCCCGACGCGTTCCGGCGCTCGCCCGATCGGAGACGCACCTCCTCGGCCGGCAGCGTCTGGCGCAGATGCTCGCAGAGGGTCCGCAGGCGCTCCGCCGGCGTGCCCGACGCGCCGAGCAGACGCGCGGCGCCCACCACCACGGCAAGCGGCGGGGCAACCAGCGGCGGCGCGCTGGTCACGGCGCCGACCGCGCCCGCCATCCGCCCAACTGACTGTGCGCGATCCGCCATCCCCCCTCGCGTCGACCCAGGGTCAGCACATCCGTCGCCTCGAGCTCGCCGGCACCATCATCACTCGGCACGACGAGCACCACCCGCACCACCGCCATGCCACCGTCCATGCGCACTTCGGTCCGGACCTGACGCGGGGCCGTGCCCAAGGTCCGTCGTTCGGGCACGGCAAGCAGCGCGGTGATCGGGACGAGGGTGACCGCGTCGCCGGTCGCATCGAGCATCGCGCTGCCGGCGAGGAAGGTCGTGGCACGGAGGGCGCTGCTGTCGCGCGCCGCGAGGGCGCGGTAGAAGTCGGTCACGACCACGCCGACCGCGGAATCGTCGCGCCGGGAGCCGCTCGGCGGCCGAGTTTCCAGGTCACATCCCCCCACCACGCCGAGGAGGGCAAGCAGTCCTGCCCTCCCCAGCGCACGGGCGGCCCTGCGTGCAATCACCCGAGGGCCGCGAGCTGTGCCAGCAGCTCGGCGTTCTCGCGCCGATGCCCGAGCTCGCTCTCCACGAAGGTCCAGCGGACCACACCGGCCTTGTCAATCAGGATGTACGCCCGTCGAGCGACGAACGCCTCCTCGAAGTAGGTGCCGTAGAGTCGCGACACCGTGCGCTTCGAATCCGAGAGCAGGTCGAGCGCGATGCGTTCGCGCTCCTTGAACGCCTTGAGGGCCGGGATCCAATCGGTGCTGATCGGCAGCACCATCGTGTCGGCGGACGTGAACTGCGAGTAGTCGTCGGAGAAGGAACAGAGCTCCGCCGTGCACACGCCACTGAAGGCCGCGGGGAAGAAGGCCAGGATGACGTTGTGCGTGCCGCGGAAGCTCGACAGCGTCACGTCCGACCCGGCGGTGGACGGCAAGGTGAACTCGGGCGCGAGGGAGCCGATGGCGGGAACGGTGTTGCTCGTCATCGTGCTCACCGCGCCGCCGCGAAGCGTCGCGCGACCTCGGTCCAGTTCACCACGTTCCACCAGGCGGCAACGTAGTCCGGGCGCCGGTTCTGGTAGTGCAGGTAGTACGCGTGCTCCCAGACGTCGCAGCCGAGGAGCGGGGTGCGACCCTCCATCAGCGGCGAATCCTGGTTCGCGGTGCTCTCGACCACCAGCGTGCCGTCGGCCGCGCGGGAGAGCCAGCCCCATCCCGAACCGAATCGGGTCGCACAGGCCTTGGCGAACTGCTCCTGAAAGCCCGCGAAGGAGCCGAACGCCGCCTCGATCGCGCTGGCGAGCTCACCCGTCGGCGAGGTGTCACCACCCGGGGCCATGATCTCCCAGAACAGGGTGTGGTTGGCATGCCCCCCGCCATTGTTGCGGACCGCGGTCCGCTTGGCCTCCGGCACGAGGTGGAGGTTCGCGATCAACTGCTCGATCGGCATCGCCAGCAAGGCGTCCTGGCCTTCGAGCGCGGCGTTCAGGTTGTTGACGTAGGCGGCATGGTGCTTGTCGTGGTGGATCCGCATGGTCTGCTCGTCCACGTGCGGTTCCAGCGCGGTGTAATCGTATGGAAGAGGGGGCAAGGCGAATGACATGGTGACTACTCCTCAGGAGGGAAACGGACGCCCTCGAATATGGGCCACGCCGCGGACGAGAGCAACGCGCGGCGTCCCTCCCTACCGAGTCCGGCCTGCCCTGCCATCTTTGTGCGGACTCGGACGTGGCATCCTTCCACCCGACTCGCGCTGGAACCGATACTCAGGACGTCCCTTTTGCCCCGGAACCCGACGCCATGGCCCTCTCACTTCGCTTCGCCCTCACGACCCCGGGTCGCGCCGTGGTGGCGCTCGAAGCGGACGACTTGCGCGTGGCGATGCAGGCCACCGATGAGACCGATGCCCTCGGCGACCTGACGCGCGCGGTGATCATGCTGCTGGAGGGCGAACCGAGGGCGACCGTGGTCCTGGAAGACGCGCCGGGCGTCCATGAATGGACCTTTGAGCGGCAGGACGATCAGGTCCAGTTGCGCATCCACAGCTGGGCCGACCGCCGCTCGGGCAGTGCCGACATGGTGCTCTCGCAGGAACGGACGGTCGCGATTGTCTGTCCGCTGGCCACCATTGCGCGCGAGCTCGTCCTGGTGCTCGATGTGCTCTGGGTCGGGCACGGTGAAGAGGGGTGGACCCGGCTCTCGCCGCGCCACCCCTACCCGGCCCCGGAGCGCCGACGGCTGCGCCAGCTGCTCTCGGTCGCGGCGCGGCGAAATGCTGAGCAGCAAGGGAGCGGCGACAGCTCACTCCCCGAGAAATAGCTCCGCGGCGCCCTCGGGCGTCAGCCCGTCCACTTCGACCACCTTCTGGCGCGACGACGCCCCGCGGATCAGGCGGACGGCCCGTGGCGCCACCCCAGCAACCTCGGCCACAAACGCGAGGAGCGCCTCGTTCGCGCGCCCATCCACGGGCGGCGCGGCGAGGCGCACCTTGATTGCATCACCGTGTTGCCCGGCGAGGGCGGTGACCCGGGCGCCGGGCTGGACGTGCAGCAGGAGCTGCACCCCACCGGCGACCGGGCGGATCATCGTCACGGCGCCGCGGGAGCCCCCGGGGCCTTGCCGGTCGGCGCGGGCGCCGCTGGGGCCGTCGAGTCGTTGGCGTGGAGTTCTGCCCAGAGCGTCTGCGTGGCCTTGAGCACGGCCGCGATGGCATCGTTGTTGACCGTGACCGGGATTCGCGCGCGGAGCACGCCACCGAGCGCGCCCGGCAGCGGCCGGTACCGCGCCGGGCCGTTGATCAGCGAATCGACAAAGGCGGTCGCCGCGGTGGCGCCGCTCGCCGAGGCCGTTCGCCGATTGAACTCTTCGGTCACCTCGGCCACGGCAGCCTTGAATTGCGGCGCCAGCAGGCCGCGCGCCTTGGGCGACACCTCGTGCGATGCCCCCGCAAGGCCGAGAATGATTTCGCGCTGGGCCAGCTCGCGGATCAGCGTCTTCACCGCCGAGTCGGACGCCCCGGCGAGCGCCGCGCGTTCGGGCGCCTGCAGCATCACCAGCCAGGTGCGGGCCTGCGACGGCGAGAGCTCCCCGCCCTGCCAGGTCGCGAGCGGACCGCCCTCGGCGACCTTCACCGGCTCGGGCGCCATGCTCCGAATCCGCTCCACGGCATCCGCCGGGATGACCACCTGCCGCGCACGCGTCACGGAGTCGACGAAGACCGAATCCGCGCGGCGGCTGAAGCGTGGCGCGAGCCAAGCCTTGTACCCGACCCGCGACTCGGCCGGCGTGGCCCGACGGACAATGTGCAGCCCGAGGCCCGACGGGATGATCACCGAGACCGCGCCCGGCTCAAGACCCCACGCCACGTTGCGGATCGGTGCCGGCAGGTCCTCCCGGCTGATCGCGGGGAGGTAGCCGTTGCTGCCCAGCGTGGCGGAATCCTGCGACGCTTCCTTGACGAGCGCGGTGAAATCCTCGCCTGCCCGCGCACGCTGCAAGATGCCACGTGCCCGGTTGGCGATGCCGACCACCGTCATCGAGTCCGATCCCTGCGGGATCGCGAGGAAGAAGTGCTGCAGCACCCGCACGTTGTCCCGCTTGCCGAGGGAGTCTGCCTGGGCATCGGTGACCGCAGGCCGCGCCGACGCGCGGCCAGCCCAGAACTCCAGGATGTTGCCGCGCGCGGCGTCGGGACCGATCGCCGCGTCAACCAGCGCCGAATCGTCGAGCGCAATCCCCTTGGCCTTGGCCTCCTGCAAGAGGGCGGCGTCGATCCAGGAACCGATCAGCAGCCCGGCCGTGGTGCCAACAGGCGGCGTGGGTGACTTGAGGAGCCATTGTTCCAGCATCTTGCCAGTCAGCTTCGATTCGCCGACCTCGACCACGACGGCATCGAGGGCGTCCTGCGGGACGGCATCCTTGCCACAGCCGGTCAGGAGGACGGCGACGGCGACCGCCGAGGTGGCAGCAACAAACGGGCGGAAGAGGGCGCGCATGGCGGCTCTGGGGCTCGAGGAAGGGGCAGTTGCCCCGGACCGAAGGGAGATGCAGTGAAAGGTGGTCACGGAGCCCGATTCGGCAAAGGCCGGGCCACGGCCTCCCCGAAACGACTCGCGACCCGAGGAGTCCCCCCGGGTCGCGAGCAAAACGTTGGATGGCCCCGGATGATTCAGGGGACCGGGCGACCCGGCGGTGCCGGCATCGGCTTCCGCGGCAGCTTCTCGTCACGCTGCGCCGCCTGCCAGGCAAAGGCCGCGAGCACGGCGGAGTTCCACTTCATGTCGTCGGGCTGGATCTTCTCGTAGACGTCCATGTTGGTGTGGTGGGTCCGGGTGCCGTAGTCGAGGCCGTCCTGAATGAACTGGAAGCCCGGCAGCCCGACACCGTCGAGGGACTGGTGGTCCGTGCCGCCGGTGTTGGAGAGGGTGAGCGTCTTCATGCCACCGGCGTTGAAGGGCGCCATCCACGCCTGGAAGATCGGACCGACCGCGGCGTTGCCCTGCTGGTAGACGCCGCGAATCTTGCCGCCGCCGTTGTCGACGTTGAAATAGGCCGAGAACTTCTCGTGCTCCGGCAGGTACTTCACGCCGCTCGAGTCGCGCGTGGCGTAGTGCTTGGCCACGTAGGCGCGCGACCCCATCAGGCCCTGCTCCTCGCTCGTCCACAGGCCGATGCGGATGGTGCGGCGCGGCTTGAGGTCGAGCGCCTTGATGATCCGCATCGCCTCCATCATCGTCGCCGACCCGGCGGCGTTGTCGGTCGCGCCGGTGCCGGCATGCCACGAATCGAAGTGGCCACCGATCAGCACGACTTCATCCTTGAGCGCCGGATCGGTGCCGGGAATCTCGGCGATCACGTTGAACGACGTCGAGTCCTGCGGGATGAAGCGATTGAGCATTTCGAGCTCGAGCTGCACCGGCACGTTCTTCTCCGCCATGCGCCAGATGCGGCCGTATGACTCATAGCCGACGTGGACCATCGGCACCTGCGGTGCCTTCAGGTTCCGCGACGCGCCGTTGTCGGTGAAGATGGTGCCGTCGCTGCCGCGCGCCATCATCAGCACCGCCGCGACCCCCTGCTCCTCCATGAAGCGGAGCGCGGCCGTGTCCGTGGTGACGTTGAAGCGCCGCACGCCGCCGAAGCCACCGCGCCCACCACCGGCCGGTGCGCCACCCCGCCCGCCGCCAGCGGCCGGCGGTGGGGCCGCCGCGAGCTGGGCCAGGCTCTCATCGGTGTGTCGCGACGCATCCGCCGTGAACTTCTGCGACGGCAGCCCGTTGGGCTGGGTGAGCAGCATGAACCGGCCGCGGATCTTGCCGGCGTACTTCGCCTTGAAGGCGTCGAGGGTCATGGTGGTGTCCGTCGGCACGATCACGACGCCGCCGGTGACCTTCCCCTTGGTGCCGGCCGACCAGGCGCGCGGAGCGGCCTGGATCTGGAAGAAGTTCGGCGCGGTCGAGACGAAGGTGAAGCGCTGGTTCTCCCAGCCGAGACCGGCGGGGGTGCTCCACGGTTCGAGGGCGACGTTGCTCAACCCCCAGCCCTTCATGGTGGTCGCGGCCCACTGGCCGGCCTTGCTGAGGTTGGGCGACCACGCGAGGCGCGGCCCGTACACGTCCGTCATCCAGCTCATGATGTCCATCACCTGCGAGCGATCCATCGCCTCACTCTTGATCCGCTCGATGGTGGCCACGTCGACGCGCTCCTGCGCGGCCAGCGGGGCGGCCGCCAGCGCGCAGAGTGCCAGCAGGCGTGCAGAGCGGGTGAGACGTGGCACGAGGGCGTGCAGCATCGGTGACTTCTCCTGAGAGGGGGCGTGGGAGGAGGATCGGCGCAACCCAGTGCTACGCCCGGCGCGCCGTCGGGGTTGCAGCCGGGTGGCGCGATCGCGAGACGATTCCCGCGATCGGCGCGCAGGGCGCGTCGCACGAACGGCATTCGCCCCCGGGGCGTCGGCCGCGGGGGCGAATGCTGTGGTGCCTGATGGAGCGGAGGGGAATCGAACCCCTGACCCCCTGCTTGCAAAGCAGGTGCTCTCCCAACTGAGCTACCGCCCCGACCGGGGTGAAAGTAGCGGCTGACGGTGGGAATCGGGAGAGCGGTCGGTCTCCGGTCGGCCGGAGGAGCATCGCGAGCACGCAGGGCACCGTCGAGGAGCTGGAGGCGATTGTGGCGCTGCTGCACGATTCTGTCGCGCAGGTTCCACGCTGCCTGGCCTGAAGCGCCCCTTATCGGCGACTTCCCGCTGGCATAGTTTCCGCGGGACCGGCGGCACACCTTGGTCGATTCTGTCCCTCCCCACTCCCTGGAGATCTGCCCCATGCGTCTTGCCCGCACCGCGTCCCTCCTCCTCGCCACCCTCCTTGTCATCGGCTGTGGTGGTGACGGCGGCACCGGTCCCGACGGTGACGACAACACCATGACGGCCTCCGTCGCCGGCGCCGCCTGGAACGGTTCGCTTGCCGTGCAGGCGAGCCGAGCGGGAAACGTTTTCTCGGTGAGCGGCACCAACGGCACCTACCAGATCCAGCTGACGGTGCCCAACGTCACCGCGACCGGCACCTACAATTTCGGGCCAGGCAACGCCGGGATCGCTCAGGTAGTCCAGGTCACCGCCGGCTTCGCCGCGTGGACCTCCGCGTTGGTCGGCGGTACAGGCACGCTCACCATCGCGACGCTCACGGCTGAAGGCGCCACAGGCACCTTCACGTTCAACGGCATCGCCTCGCCCGGCACGCCGGCCACGGGAACGCGAGCGGTGACGAATGGGGCGTTTGAGGTGTCGTTTTAGGCGTGAGTCCTGAGTCGTGAGTCGTGAGGTGTCGTAGGTCGTAGGTCGTAAGTCGTAAGTCGTAGGTCTTAAGTCATCCCGAGCGAAGCGAGGGATCCGCGTGGTGGCTTCCGCGCAGGTCCCTCGCTCTGCTCGGGATGACGAGTCTCATGACCTACGACTTACGACCTACGACTTACGACCTCCCAGCTACCGGCTCCCATTCTGCATCCGCCGCGCCACCGTCTCCACCTCGCCCATCACCCGCAGCAAGTTCCCCGACCAGATCTGCGCGATCTGCGATTCCGAGTAGCCCCGGCGCACCATTTCCAGCGTGACATTGAACGTCTCGCCCGCGTGGCGCCATCCCTCGACGCCGCCACCGCCGTCGAAGTCCGAGGAGATGCCGACGTGGTTGATGCCGACGAGCTTGACGACGTAGTCGATGTGATCGACGAAGTCGGCGACCGTCGCGGCCGCATCGGCCGGATAGCGCCGCGCCGTGATCTCCTCCTGTGCGGCGAGGTAGCGGTTCCGGGCCTCCGGGGCGAGCGCCTCGACCTGGGCGGTGACCTGCGCCTGCTGGGTGGCGGTGATGCCGAACTGCTTGCGGAGGTCGGCGATCGCCTCGCGCCGAGCCGCGTCGCGCGCGGTCGCCTCGGCGCTGCACTTCACGTAGCTGTTGAAGGCCACCAACTGCACCACGCCGCCATTCTTCGCGAGTCCGCGGAGCTGCTCATCGTCGAGGTTGCGACTGTGGTTGCAGATCGCGCGCACCCCGGAGTGGGAGGCGATGATCGGCGCCCTGGTCAGCGCCAGCGTCTGCATCATCGACGTCTTCGACGGGTGCGAGATGTCGATCATCATGCCGACACGATTCATCTCGGCAATCACCTGGCGACCGAGGGGCGAGAGACCGTTGTGCAGCCAGACCCCGTCGCGTTCGCCGGTGTTGGAGTCCGACAGCTGGGAATGCCCGTTGTGCGCGAGCGACATGTAGCGACCGCCGAGCGCATGGAACTTGGCGACGTTGGTGATGTCGCTGCCGATGGAGAAGCCGTTCTCGATCCCGATGAGGATCACCTTCTTGCCCTGCGCATGGAGGCTGTAGGCATCGGCGGCCGTGCGCGCGAGGCCGGCGCGAGTCGGGGCAATACTGTCCACCAGCCGATGGATGGCGGCGAATTTCTCCAGCGCCTGCGCGTTGGCACGGGCGAAGCCGGCCTCGGTCAGGTCGGCGGACTGCCCTACGTACACGATCAGGAAGGCCGCATCGAGACCACCACGCTCCATCTTGACCAGATCGACCTGCTGACGACCTGGCAGATCGTCGCCGTAGTTCGGAGCGCCAAGGCGGAAGGCAGCGGGCGAGATGTCGACGTGCGTGTCGAGAGCGAGGACGCGATCGTGGACCGCGCGGGTACGGGCCGTGAGGCCGGCGTCGGGGACCGGCGAGGTGGTGGGTGACGCGGTGGCGCAGGCCGCCAACGCGAGGAGGGCTGCAGGAAGCGTTCGGCGCGAATCGGACACAGGAGACTCCAAGGTGATGGGGCGAAGGCCGAAACGTGACGGTCTCAGGCGAGCGATGCGGCGAGACGCTCGGCGGCGCGCATGCCACCGAGCATGACGTCGTGGACTCCAGCTCCCCCGTGCCAGCACCCGGCGAAGGCGAGCCGCGGCTGCGAGGCCTCGAGCGCCTGGACCGGGGCCATCCGGGCGGCATGGCCGGCGACGGCAAGCGGATGCGAGTCGTGCCACCGCCGCAGCTCCCGGAAGACCGGCTCGCCGGAGACGCCGAGCAGCGCGTGCAGCTCGGCCCGGACGACCGCCACCAGGTCGTCGTCACCGAGGCCGGACACTTCGGGGTTGCGCATCCCGCCCGCGAAGGTCGTCAGGAGGACGTGACCCTCGGGAGCGCGTCCCACGAAGAGCGACGACGGGAAGAGCACCCCGAGGATGCGCCGCTGCTCGCACGAGGGGGCGAGCATCCCGAAGCCGTCGAGTGGGTGGGTCACGTCGCGCCGCCGATAGCCGAGTGAGACCGATGCGAGCGAGGAGTGGGGAATGGAGGCCGTGGCGGCCAGCGCGTCGCCCCCGGGCACGGCCACGTCAATGTCGGCGAACGCGCGCGCGGGGGAGGCGAAGCACACGGCATCTGCCCCCTCGACGGCGCCAACGTCGCTGGTCAGGAGGAAGCGTGCGCCATCCGTCGCGACGCGTACCACCCGCCGACCGAGCTGCACCCTCGTCCCGAGTGCAGTGGCGAGGTGCGCCGGCACGTCGCCGAGGCCGCCCAAGCAAGTCCAGAGACTGCCGCCGAGCACCTCGCCTCGGCGCCGTGCCTGACTGCGAGAGCGCATGGCCCCCTTGAGGATCGACCCTGCGGTACGTTCGTACTCGACCAGCCTGGGGAAGGCGTAGCGAACCAGCACGCGAGCGGGATCGGCACCGGTGGTGCCGGCGATGAGCGGATCGAAGAGCCGGGTGGCCACCTCGTCGCCGAAGCGACGGCGCGCGAATGCTTCCACCGTCTCGTCGGGATCGTCGTCGCCCCTGGCGACGAAGGGCTCCTTGAGCAGCCGCAACCGACCCGCCACGCTGAGGATCGGTGTGGAGACCAACTCGCTCGGCGAAAGCGGCACCGGGACTGGGGCGCCGTCGTGGACGAGGTAGCGGCGTTTGACGGCCGGCCCAGGACGAAGAATCCGCTCCCCGAGGCCGACTCGCTCGAGCAGCGCGCGTACCGCCGGCTCGGGCTCCATCACCGTGTTCGATCCGGCTTCGGCCAACCAGCCGTCACGGGCCACCGTCTCGATCGCGCCGCCGACTCGAGAGGTCGCCTCGAGCAGGACTGGGTCGCACCCCAGCTCCATCAACCGGCGCGCGGCGACCAACCCGGCGATGCCACCGCCGACCACCACCACTCGACGAGCGCTCATGCGCCACGCCGTGCGGACGGCCCTGCGCTGAGCGCATCGGCCGCCGAGGCGGGGATGCCAAAGCGTAGCGCGGCGCGGCGCCGAGGCCGGCGAGGGCGATACGGAAGGTCCACGACTTGACCTGGGTCTGGAGTGATCGGGAGACCACCAGCGTGCGGTGGCGACCCAGCGAAGATAGCTTGGACCGGCCAAGGGGGAATCGGCAGCCGAGGGATCCCAATTCCGGCGCCGAGCGTATGGGGGGTGTCCCCCCAACATCCCACATCGCCTGGAGTCGTCCGTGCCGCTGTGCCGCTTGCTGCTTGCCGCCACTCTCGTCCTGCCCACCGCCGCCATGGCGCAGGCCACGGCCTCGCTCGTCGGTACCGTCCGCACCGAACAAGGCGAGCCCTTGGGTGACGTTGACGTGCGATTCAACGACGGTGGACCGGGCCGGACCGATGCACGGGGGAGGTTCCTGCTGCGCGTCGCGCCGCGCACCGCCGGGACGCTCGTCTTCCGGCGTCCGGGATTCGGCGCCGTGACGCGCCCGGTCACCAGCGGGGAGGCCGGTTCTGCGGTGCAGGTCGCGGTCACCATGCCGTCTCGCGTCGTGCTCGATGCGCTCACCGTCGTGGCGCGCCGCGAGCGGCCGCTGCTGAACACCGAGGACGCGAGCACCGGCGGCGCCATCGAGGCGGCCGAACTGCGGGCGCTCCCCACCGATGCGCGCGATCCCCTGACCCTCGCCTTCAACATCCCCGGCGTGGCGCAGGCCACCGGGTTCTTCGGCGACGCACCGCCCCTGAGCATCAACGGCGCCAACTCGATCACCACTCCGTACCTCGTCGACGGCCTCGACAACACCGAGGGCTTTCTCGGAGGCCCCCGGGTCGAGATGCCCCTCGGCGCACTCTCCCGCCTCAGCGTCTTCGCCAACAGCTACGGCGCAGGGTTGGGACGATCGGCCAACGGCGTGGTGGACCTTCTGACGGTGGCGGGCGGCAATCGCCGCCAGGGCGAGATCTTCGCGACGTGGCGGCCGGGGCGCCCCTTCGACGCGCGCAACAAGTTGCCCGACGGCGGCGATCCCGCAGTGATCGCGGCGCAGCAGGAGAGCTTCGGGCGCCTGCAACTGGGCGGCTCCGCCGCGGGGGCGCTGCGCAGGGATCGCACCTTCTATGCAGTGGCGGCCGAGTATGGCCGCGAGACCGAAAGCCGCGTCGCCTCCACCGCGCTCACGACCTTCACCGGGTCCGAGCTGCGGGAGAAGGTGAAGCTCTTCGGGCGACTCGACCACGGCTGGTCGCCGACGCAGACCACCACGCTGCGCACCGCCGTGAGCGACGTGCAGCGGGCCGGCGACGGCAGCGGGATCGTGGTGCCCGAGGCGGACATCACCACGCGGCGGATCGGTTCCATCACCGCGCTCACTCACCGGAGCGCATTCCGCGGCAACACGGCCTCGAACGTCGTCTCGCTCCAGTACGGCAGCTACCGCTGGTACTTCCCGCCGACCCGCAGCGATTTCTCGCGGCCGCAAGTCACCATCGTGGCCCCGGACGGTACGCCGCAGGCGGTGGTCGGGTCGAGCAACTTCATCTTCGACGAAACCGAGCACCAGTGGCAGCTGCGGGACGTGCTGACGCTGCCGATCGGGGCGCGGCACACCCTCTCGATGGGGGCCGACGTGATTCGCGGCGCATTCCGATTGACCGGCGCCTCCACCAATCCCAACGGCGCCTACACCGTGTACAACGATGGCAACATCACGCCGGCGGGGGCGCTGCCCTCGTTCAGCGACATCCCGTCCAACGTGCGCGTCCGTGACTACACCATCGACGCCAATCCGCAGCAAGTGAACCTGACGCAGACGGTGTATGGCGCCTTCGTCGAGGACCGCTGGAAGGTGCGGCCCAACCTGCTCGTGATCGGCGGCCTGCGGTGGGACTACGACGACATCACCTCGCGCGGCGAGAGCGGCGCGGACCTCGACAACATCCAGCCGCGCCTCTCCTTCAACTGGTATGCGTCGCCGACCACCGTGGTCCGCGGTGGCATCGGCCGCTACACCGCCAAGCTCCCCTACGCGATCTATTCCGACGCGGTCCAATTCGGTCCCGAGGGCAACGCGGTGGTGACCTTTGCCGAGGGCACGGCCTTCCCTCCGCCGGCATTCGGCGCCGGGCCGCGGGCGCAAGACCTTGATGCCCTGCGCGGTCAGCTCCCACCGCGCGAGGTCCGCGAGACCTTCTCGCTTGGGCTCGAGCAGCCGACCGCGTGGCAGGCCACGCTGGGCTGGCAACGGCAAGTCGGCACGGCGTGGGCCGTCTCCCTCGATCTGGTGCTCAACGAGACGCGTGGTCTGCCGCGCTCGTGGGACCTGAACCCGATCTCGCGTCCGATCACGACGGCCGACTCGGTGGATCGCAGCACCGCCTTCGGCGACCCTTTCCGCCCGGTCACGCCGGTGGCCGGCGCGTATCGTCGACTCACCACCACCGAGTCGGGGGGAAGGAGCCGTTTCATCGGGCTCTACACGTCGGTGCGGCGGGCCTTCTCCGCCCGCTGGACCATGGATGCCAACTGGACCTGGTCGGGGGCGAAGAACGACACCGAGGACATCAACTTCAACGCGACCCAGGGAAATGACTACGCGGCGGAGTACGCCTGGGCCATCAACGACCGACGGCACAAGGTGACCGTGCGTTCGCTCATCGAAGCCACGCCCAACCTCTCGCTTGCGCTGATTGCCGACTACCAGACCGGGCAGCCGGTGAACCGCGTGGCGAACTTCCGCGATCTTGACGGTTCGGGGGCGATCTTCGGCAACGGGTTCGTCGGCAATCACGATCGTTTCGCCGGTGTCCCGCGCAACGGCGAGCGCCTCCCCGCCTTCTTCGAGCTCTCGGCCAGCGCGGCCTACCGGCTGCCGCTGCCGAGCGGCGCCCTCGAGCTCCGTGCGGATGTCTTCAACGCCCTCAACGGCACCGAATGGGGAAATTTCGCCAACGGCATTCCCGGCGGTGGCTCACGCACCCAGGTGGGGCGACCGGGGGATCCGATCGTGCTGCGCAATCCGGGACGTCCCCGCCAGGTGCAGTTCTCCGGCCGTTATGCGTTCTAGGCATCTCATCCTCGCGGCCGCCGTGGCGGTCCTCGCGTGTGGCGGCAGCGAGCCGGCGCCGCGGGTGGATGCCGCGCGTTGGGAGGACGTGGTGGCGAGTGCGCGCGGCACCACGGTGCGGTGGCGGATGTGGCGGGGCGACCCCTCCATCAACGCCTACGTGGACGAGTGGGTGACCCCACGCCTGGCCGAGCGCTACGGCATCACCTTGCAGCCGATCGAGGGACTCGGCCCCGACATCGTCACGCAACTCCGCGTCGAAGCCCAGGCGGGTGCGGCGGGGACGGCCGATCTCGTGTGGATCAACGGCGAGACGTTCGCAGCGCTGCAACGCGACTCCCTGCTGCATGGGCCATGGGTCCAGCGTCTCCCTTCCGCTGCGCTCATCGATTCTGCCTCGCCGATCGTGGCGCGTGACTTCGAGCGCGACCCCGCGGGCTTCGAGTCGCCCTGGGGTCGCGTGCAGTTCGCCCTCATCTACGACACGCTGCGCACGCCCTCGCCGCCCCGAAGCGTCGCGGAGCTCGAGGACTGGATCATGGCGCACCCCGGTCGCTTCACGCACGACCAGGGGTTCACCGGGGCGACGCTGCACAAGATCATCCTGTATGCGGTCAACGGCGGCGTGGACTCACTGCAAGGTGGCTTCACCGAGGCACGATGGAATCGGGCCAGCGTGCCACTCTTCGCGTGGCTCGAGCGCACCCGGGGAGCATTCTGGCGGGAGGGCCGCGCCTTTCCTCCGGGCGTCGCCGACCTGCACCGCCTCTTTGCCAACGGTGAGGTCGATTTCTCGATGAGCAACAACCAGCACGAAGTGCTCACCAAGGTGCGTGAAGGCGTGCTGCCGTCCACGGCGCGCGCGCTGCTGCTGCGCGACGGGACGATCGCCAACAGTCACTTCGTTGGCATCCCGCGCAACGCACCGAATGTCGCGGGCGCGATGGTGGTCGCCGACTTCCTGCTCTCGCCCGAGGCGCAATACGAAAAGTTGCGCCCGGAGGTCTGGGCCGATGGGACCGTGCTCGCGGTCGATCGTTTGCCCGAGCCGTGGCAGGCGCGCTTCCGCGCCCTCGCGTCGGTGCCTGGCAGCATCCCGGCCGACTCGCTCGCGCGCTACGCCCGACCGGAGATCGCCGGCGAGTGGCACGAGCGGCTGGTCGCCGAGTGGCGACGACGCATTCGCGAGACGGCGCCATGAACTGGCGACCGCTCGCCGCGACCATCGCCCTGCTCCTGGCCGCACCGGTCGTGGTCGGTGTCGGCTATGGTGTGGTGGCCGCGAGCGGCGGCTTCGACGGCGAGTTTGCTCCCGCACTCCTCGTGACCCGGCTCACCGCGCCGACGCTCTGGCGCAACCTGATCTGGACGCTGGCGGCGGCCACGGCCGCCACGGCCCTCGCGACCGCGTTCGCGCTTATCGTGGCGTTGACCTTTCGCACGACGGGACCTGCCGACCGACTGGCACGCCTCCTCGCGTCGCTCCCCCTCCCGGTGCCACCGGTGGTCGTGGCGACGGCCGGCGTGCTGCTGCTCGGCCAGAGCGGCGTCCTCGCGCGCCTGGCAGCGACGCTCGGGCTCATCGAGGCGCCCTCCGAGATGCCGGCGCTGCTCTACGCGTCGCACGGGATCGGACTGGTGCTGATGCTCGCGTGGAAGGAGCTCGGATTCCTGTCGATGCTCGCGTGCACGCTCGCCTCGCAACTGGATCCCGAGCTTGAAGCCGCCGCCCGTTCCCTCGGCGCCGATCGCCGGAGCATCCAGCGCCGCGTGGTGCTGCCACAAATCTGGCGCGGACTGCAGCCCGGCATCGTCGCCGCGTTTGTCTTTGTGGTGGGCAGCTACGAACTGCCGCGACTGCTCGGACCAAGCCGTCCGCAGGCGCTGGGGATGATGATCCTCGAGCGGAGTCGCGATGCCGACCCGCTCGCCTTTGGCGACGCGCACGCCGCCGCGCTGCTGAGCTTCGCCGCCGCGGCCGTTGCGGTCCTGGTCCACCAACGGCGACGCGTGCCGCGATGACCACCAGGCCAACGCGACTCGTGCTCCTGGTCGGCCTCGCCGCGGCGATGGGACTCCCCTTCCTGTCCCTGCTGCTCTCGTCGCTGGCGACCGGGTGGTTCTACCCGGCACTCCTCCCCGCGCAGTGGTCCAGCGACGCATGGCAGCAGCTGGGACGCGGTCCACTCGGGGCGGCGCTGGCCACCTCGCTGCTGCTGGGCACCGCCACCGCGTTGCTCGCCACGCTGCTCGCGCTCCCGATCGGTCGTCTGGTGGCCCGCGGCGAAGGGCGCACGCGCGGACTCCTCACGGCCGCTGCATTTCTCACCGTCGCCGCGCCTCCCGTGGCCATCGGCACCGGCCTCCACCTCCTGGTGCTGCGCGCGGGATGGGGCGGCTCCGCAGTCGGGGTGCTGCTCGGCCACCTCGTGCCAGCCACCGGCTATCTCGCGCTCTACTTCGCGGCGGTCTTCGATGGCGTGGATGCCGAGCTCGAAGCGACCGCGCGCACCTTGGGGGCGACACCCCTCCAGGTAGCTCGTGGGCTCCTGCTTCCGCTCCTGCGGCGCCCCGTCGCCGAAGCACTCGCCCTCGGCTTCCTCATCTCGTGGGCACAGGTGCCGTTGACGCTGATTCTTGGCGGAGGTGCGGTACGCACCCTGGCGCTGGAGGTCACGGCCTACGCGCAGTCGGGGCAGGACGGGCTCGCGGCAGCCGCGGGGCTCCTGCTGACACTCCCTGCAATCGCCGCGTTCTGGAGCATTCGACGCTTCGCGGGCGTCACCCGCGTGGTCGCGGCATGAGCGGCCTGCATCTCGAACGCTTCGCGGCGGCGATCCCCGGTGCTCCCCGCGTCGCGCCCATCGACCTGACCGTGGCGCGGGGGGAGACGATTGCGCTGCTCGGTCCCTCAGGCGCGGGCAAGAGTTCGTTGCTGCGGGCGATCGCCGGTCTCGTCCCCGCGGTCGGCGAGATCACGGTCGCGGGGCGAAGGGTCACCGATCTGCCCGCCGAGTCACGACGTGCGGTCTATCTGCATCAACTGCCGCGACTCTTCCCGCACCTCGATGTGGCGGGCAACGTCGCGTTTCCGATGCAACTGCGAGGCCTGCCGCGCAACCTGCGCACCAACGAAACCAGTGCGCTGCTGCGCCTCGTGCAGCTCGAAGCCTTTGGCGCGCGTGATGTCGGCTCGCTCAGCGGCGGCGAGCGTCAGCGCGTGGCACTCGCACGGGCGATCGCCGCTTCACCCGAGGTCCTGCTCCTTGACGAGCCCTTCACGGCGCTCGATCCCTCCCTCCGCGCCGACGTGCGCGACGCGCTGGCTCGCCTCCTCACGCAGGCGACCCCCGCGACCGTCCTCGTCACGCACGACGTCGAGGAGGCCGCGGCACTTGCCAGCCGCATCGCGGTCCTGCTTGATGGCCGCATCGCGCAGATCGCGTCGCCGAGCGTGCTCTTCCGACACCCGGCGACCGCGAACCTGGCTCGCTTCCTGGGCGTCGAGAACTGCTGGTCCGCAGGGGATGTCCGCGAGTTGTTGGACCGCGAGGCCGTCCGACCTGAGGGCGCGGCCCAATTGGCGCTGCCGGCACGCGCCCTGCGCGCGGCGGGAGATCCTGCGGGGACGCACCGCGTCACCCGCGTCAGGATCACTCGGCATGGCCAAGATGTGGAGGGCGCAACGAACGGCGTGGCGTGGGTGGCAACGGCACCCGGTGGCGCCGAGGTGGGCGACATGGTTGCGCTCGATGCGGACGCCGCGGCATGGCTTGCCTACGACGCGGCCGGAGACCTCATGGGCGCGTGACCAGCGACGCGCCCCACTGCGCCGCATCGAGCAGTGCGAACGTGGTCGCATCCGCCACCTGGTCGATCCGAATCACGTACCGCGTCGCGAGCGCAACATCGGGGATCTGCAACACGGCGACCACTCCGCCGTCCAGCGCCCCCACGAGAAGCAGGTGTGTCCCATCCGCGTCGGCCGAGAGTGCGCCCTCGATGCCATTCGCGGGCGTGAGTCCCGAGATCGGTCCCCCACTCACCGTCAGCACCATCGCCCCAGGCGGCGTGCCCGGCGCGGTCAGTTGGATGGCGAGTTCGCCCGGGGTCACCGGCACCGGGTCGGTGCCGCCACAGCCCACGAGCGCCAGCAGGCAGAGCAGGCGGAGTCGCGTCATCGCACTGCCCCCACGGAAAGCGCCACGCGCTTGAGCGCGGAGGGAACCGGGCGATTGGTGCGCCGGAGCCACGCGAGCAGGTCGCCGACATCGTAGCCGCCGTTCCGATTGCCGGTGGCATCGAGATAGAGCCGCGCCGCGGCATCAAGCGCGGGGCCGCCAAGGATCGCCGCGGTGGCCGCGACCGCATCCACCGCGGCGACCTGCACGAAATCGGCGATCAGGTCGTAGGGCTTCTGCACCGAGAGGTCCACGATCGCGGTGGTCGTGCTGCTGTCGCCACGCCAGCCGAGGAACTCGACACCGGGACCAGCCTGCGCCTCGAGGCGCACGGCCGTGCCGACATCGAGATAGCTCCCCTGCGTGATGGTCCCCGGTCGCGACGAAGTGACCACCCCGGGGCCATTCACCGTCACGCGCACGCGATGCGCCGTGGCAAAATCGGCGAAGAGCGAATCGGGCGGACCACTGCGCGTGGTGAGGAGTTGGCTCCGTGGCCCATCGTTGCTCCATCGGAGCCAGCGCAGCGCACTGCGCCCGTCGAAGGAGGCCTGCACGGAGTCCGCGCTGATTGTCAGGAGCTCCCCCGGCTCGTACACCTCGCGGAACGTCTGCGCAGCCACGCCATTCACGCGGATGCGTGCCTCGGCGCTGCGGGAGACCACCACCGTCGGTTCGCGACGCACGTAGCGAAGGGAGATGCGTCCGTCGGGAGACTGGGTGATGCGATCCACGCGAACCGAGAGCGCGGCGCCGTCCCACCGGACCGCCGACGGCGTGGTCGCCAGGCCGAAGTCGCGGTTGTTGGTGTTGCCGGGAAACGGATCGCCGGCGTCGCCGCGGTTGCGCACACCGACCACCGCCGACCGCAGCTGATTGAGGCCGTCGGCCTGCATCAGTGCCACGCCCTGGCGCAGGCCGGTGTTCACCGTGTTGCTCAAAAGTCCGTTGAGGACCTGCACGGCATCGATCTGCCAGATCAGCAACCCGGGTGCCTTCGCCCGGCCGAAGGCGGGGTTCATCATGGCGGTGTCGCTGCCAATCCGCTGACGATTCTCCAGCAACAGGTAGATGCCGGGATCGACCGTCGCGGCGAGGAACACCGTATCGCCCGTCTGCACGGCCGGCACGGAACGCTCGGCGCCATTCACGAGCGTGTCCACCGTGATCCAGCCGAGTTCCGTGAGCGACCACGCGTCGAAGGACGCAGGCGACCACGGACGTGCGTAGTTGCCGGCGCCCATCAACCCCCACTCGCCGATCCCCTCCGTGTCCGAGAAGGCACTGGTGTCGTAGAGGTCAGGGAGGCCGAACGCGTGTCCCGTCTCGTGGGCCACCGTGCCGATCGGCATCAGCTGCGATGCGCTGCAGGCGGTATTCCCACCGACGGCGCTCTGCAGCGTGTAGGAGTTCACGCGCAGGAACTGTCCCGGCAACGGGACGCCGCCAGCACCGCGCCGCGGCGTCCTGGTCAGGTATCCCTGACCGCTGTTCCATCCCGAGATGCGAAAGCGGTGGGCCCAAAGGCCGGTGCCGCCGCAGGCCCCATCCACCTTGGCCTGCAGGAAGGTGACGAAGTCGACGATCCCGTCGTCGTCGCCGGAGTTGGGGAGTCCGTCGGGGCCATCGTTGTCATAGGCGTGCCAGACGGAGGCGGAGTCCGCGCCGAGGGAGACCGCGTCGAGCGCCCCGAGGAGGAGGTCGGCCATCCTGCTCCGGGGGCGACTCGGACAGGGTCCGATCACGCCGATCCCGTTGCAGCCGTCCTCGTAGAACGCGGCCGCGCTGTCGAGGGTCACCCAGTCGAAGACGGCACCGTCCATGGTGATCCGGCGGCGGGACTGCGCTTCGTAGTAGCTCTTGAGGCTGGCCGGCTGGCCCTCCGGGACGTCGGCGAACAGCAGGGTTTGATATTGCGAGACCGGAAACGGTGGCGCGGCATCCCGAAACGCGATGGGGACCACGGGGACGAAATAGTTGCCCTGCACCACCATCGACGCGCCGCCGGTGTTGAGCCGAGCCACAGCCCCCTCGCCGAGCAGGAAGGCCCGACCCGCCATGATCTGCCGGGTCCGGCGCCGCCAGGCCCCATCGACGGGGAGGTCGAAACCGCGGACCTCGAACTCGCCCAGGCGGGCCCGGGGATACTGCGCGCCAAGTGGCATGACGGCGGCCAGAGCCCAGCCCCAGAACAGGAGGGCGACGGCCCACGCCCCGCGCCGGCCCCGCGGGGCCTCCCAGTTGCCTTGTCTCGCCCTGCCGTCGGTCATAGCTTTCCCCATTGGCTGCCTGCAAACTAGGCCAGCCTCCGCTCGAAGTTCCACCCGTACTCCGCGAGGAACCGTGGCAACTGAGACGCTCCAGACGCAGGAGGCCCAGGTGATGCTCTTCGACAAGTGCCGCCAGTTCACGCAGGCACGGGAAATCCAGGCCGCGGGCCTGTACCCCTACTTCAAGCCGATCTCCGAGTCCGAAGACACCGTCGTGGTCATCGACGGCCAGAAGCGGATCATGCTCGGCTCGAACAATTACCTCGGCCTGACGCACCACCCGAAGGTACTCGAGGCAGCCACCAAGGCCCTGCATCGGTACGGTTCGGGTTGCACCGGCTCCCGCTTCCTCAACGGCTCCCTCGACCTCCACGAGCAGCTCGAGACCCAGCTGGCCGCCTTCCTCGGGAAGGAAGCCGCGTTGGTCTTCTCGACCGGATACGGCGCGAACCTCGGCCTGATCTCGGGCCTGCTCGGCCGCGGCGAGACCGTGTACCTCGACAAGCTCGACCACGCCTGCATCGTGGACGGCGCCAAGCTCTCGTACGGCGAGACGCAGCGCTTCAACCATGGCGACCTCGAGCACCTGACCCGCCTGCTGGAGCGCAACACCACCGGCAAGGGGACGATGATCGTAGTGGACGGCGTCTACTCGATGGAAGGCGACATCGCCGACATCCCGGGCCTCTCCAAGATCGCCAAGCGATTCGGCGCCGCCCTCGTGGTGGACGATGCCCACGCCCTGGGTGTCATCGGACCGCGCGGTGACGGCACCGGCGCGCACTACGGCATGCAGAAGGACGTGGACATCATCGCGGGCACCTTCTCGAAGTCGCTCGCCTCGGTCGGTGGCTTCGTGGCGGCCGACGAGTCGGTGATCCACTTCCTCAAGCACCACTCGCGCCCGTTCATCTTCACGGCGTCGCTCCCGCCGGCCAACACCGCGGGCGTGCTTGCGGCGTTGCAGGTGATGCAGGACGAGCCGGAGCGCCGCGACTCGCTGTGGGCCAACGCCAAGCACCTCGCCGACGGCTTCCGCGCGCTCGGCTTCGAGATCGGCGAGACGGTCACCCCGATCATTCCGGTGTTGATCGGTCCGCTCGAGACCACCTTCGTCTTCTGGCGCAAGCTGTATGACGCCGGCGTCTTCACCAACCCGGTCGTGCCGCCCGCCGTGCCGCCCTCGCAGTGCCGGCTCCGCACCTCGGTGATGGCGACGCACACGCCGGCACAGATCGACACCGCGCTGGAGGCCTTCGGGCGGATCGGCAAGGAGTTGGGGGTCATCTGAGCAACGCGCCGGTCATCCGGCGAGTCGAGACCGCCAAGGACCTCGCCGCCTTCATTGCCCTGCCCTATCGACTGCATCGGCGGGACCCGAACTGGGTCCCGCCGTTTCGCGCCGAGGTCCGGAAGCTGCTCGACCGCGCCCAGAACCCGTTCTTCGCGCACGCCGAGGCGGAGTACTTCCTCGCGGAGCGTGACGGCGAAGTCGTCGGCCGCATCGCCGCGATCCACAACCGGCTGCACAACGAGGTGCACCACGACCTCGTCGGCTTCTTCGGCTTCTTCGAATGCATCAACGACTTCACCGTGGCCGCCCCGCTGCTCGACGCAGCCTCGGCATGGGTCAAGGCGAAGGGCCTCGACACCATGCGCGGCCCCGCGTCGTTCTCGGTGAACGACGAGTGCGGCCTGCTGGTGGACGGGTTCGACACGCCGAACACGCTGATGATGCCGCACAACCCACCGTACTACCTCACGCTGCTCGAGACGGCCGGCTTCGCCAAGGCCAAGGACCTGATCTGCCTCGAAGGCGGCTCGGCGGAGCATCCGCTCGAGCCACCCGAGCGGACGGCCCGCGCGGTCGAGCTGCTGAAGAAGCGCTACGGCCTCACGGTGCGAGCGCTCGACATGAAGCGCTTCACCTCCGAAGTCGAGCTGGTCAAGAAGCTCTACAACGCCTGCTGGGAGCAGAACTGGGGCTTCGTCCCGATGACGGACGCGGAGATCGACGCACTCGCGGCCGGCTTCCGGCCCGTGGTGATTCCGGACCTGGTGCCGTTCATCGAGAAGGACGGCGTGCCGATTGCCTTCGGCCTCGCGTTGCCAGACCTCAACGAGGCGCTCCGCGGCAACCGCTCCGGCAACATGTTCCCTGCGTCGCTCACGATGCTGTGGAAGTTGAAGACGAAGAAGATCACGCGCGCGCGCATTCTCCTCCTCGGCGTGGTGCCGGAGTGGCGCGGCAAGGGGATCGACTCCGCCCTCTACCACTGGATCTGGAGCCGCGCGGCCGCGCTCGGCATCGGGTGGGGCGAGGCGGGTTGGCTGCTCGAGGACAACGCCGCGATCATCCAGGGACTCACCAAGACCGGCTTCACGCCCTACAAGACCTACCGGCTGCTCGACCGGGCCACATGAAGGCGCTCGTCACCGGCGCGACCGGCTTTGTCGGCGGCCACCTGGTGGACCGCCTGCTGGCCCGTGGCGACGAGGTCACCGCACTCGTGCGCGCGCCCGCCAAGGCGACCGACTTCGCCGAGCGCGGCGTCCGGCTGGTCCGTGGCGACCTCGGTGACCACGGGGCCCTCGCCGAGGCCGTCAGCGGGCAGGACGTGATCTATCACTCCGCCGCGCTCACCGGGGCGGTGGACGAGGCCGAGTTTCTCGCCGCCAACCGCGATGGCACCGCCAACATCATCCGCGCGGCCCGCGACGCGGGCACCACGCCGCGCTTCGTGCTGGTGAGCTCGATGGCCGCCGGCGGTCCGGCCGATCGTGGTCAGCCGCGCACGGCCGATGGCCGCGATGCCCCGGTCACCATGTACGGTCGCAGCAAGCTGGCCGGCGAATTGGTGTTGCGCGACGAATCGCTGCCATGGGTCATCGTGCGTCCGCCGACGGTCTACGGGCCGCGCGACCGCGACAACCTCATCACCGTGTTCAAGGCGGCGCGCTTCGGGATCGCACCGGTCTTCGGGGACGGCTCGATGGAAATTTCCGTGGTGCATGTGGAGGATCTTGCCGACGCGATCGTGCTCGCCGGCACCACCGAGGGGATCGCCGGCCGCACGTACTACGTCAACCATCCCGAGGTCGTCTCGTCGGCCGACCTGGTGCGCGGTATCGGCCGCATGATGGGGCGCGACGTGGCACTGGTGCCGATTCCGGAATGGGCGGCACGCGTCGCGCTCTCGGCCACCGGCGCCTGGGCCGCCGCGCTCCAGCGCAAGACGATCCTCCGTGCCGACAAGGCCAACGAATTCTTCCAGGCCGCCTGGACCGGCGACCCCGCGCCGTTCATGCGCGACACGGGGTGGGCGCCGCGCTACGACCTCGCCCGCGGCCTCGCGCACACGCACGCGTGGTATCGCGACGCCGGATGGCTCTGAGCACGACCTCGCGCTGGCGCCGCGTGGACCTGATGGTGGCGGCCTACGGCGTCTTCGTGGTGGCGCTCGGGGTGGGGCGCTTCGACCAGCGTGGCGTTCCCTACATCGTCGCCGCGCACCTCGCCTTGCCCTTCCTCGCCTGGCTCGTCACCCGCGCCTCCGAGGGCGTGGTCGGCCGCACGCTGCGCGGCGCCTATCCCGTGCTGCTGCTCGCGGGACTCTACTCCTCGATCGACATCATGAACGGCTTCGGCGGCGCGGCCACCTGGGACGCGCCGCTGCAGGCGATGGATGCCTGGCTCTTCGGCGGCCAACCAAGCCGCGACTGGTGGCGAGCCGCGCCGAGCGCCTTCTGGTCCACGTTGCTGCACGGCGTCTACTTCTCGTACTACGTCATCGTCCCGCTCCCGATCCTCGTCTTCCTTGCGACGCGCCGACCGGACGCCCTCGAGCGCTACCTCGACGGCGTGATCGCGACCTTCCTGCTCTGCTACGTCTGCTATCTGTTGGTGCCGGTCGCCGGCCCCTATTACGAGTTTGATCGGCCGACGGGCGCCTTCGTGGCCAACGGTGCGGCGCAACTCGTGTATGCCACCCTTGCCAAGGGGAGTGCATTCGGCGCGGCCTTCCCGTCGTCGCACGTGGCCGCGACCGTCGCCGCCACCGTCGGCGCGTGGCTCGGCTCGCGTCGCCTGGGGATGCTGCTCGCCGTGCCGACGGCGCTGCTCGCGGTCGGCGTGGTGTACTGCCAGATGCATTACGTGGTGGACAGTGCGGCGGGCGTGGCGCTGGGGCTGATTGTGCCGCTCGCGATGGCGAGGGGCAGACGCAACGCGGGAGCGCCCGATGGGCGCCCCCGCGCGTGAAGCATACCGCGTCCGCTGCTTACTGGACGGTGATCTTGCCGTGCATGCCCATCGCCATGTGCGGCAGGCAGGTGAAGCGGTAGTCACCAACCGGCGCGCCGGCGAACGAGATCGAGATCTCCTCGCCCACGTTCACGAGCGCGGAGGCCAACGGCCCCTGCTTGTTCGAGATCGCGGCGTCGATGATCGCCTCGGCCCCAGCCGGGATGCTGTCCGCATGGAACTGCACGTTGTGCAGGCCGCCCGACACGCTCTTGAACACCACGACATCGCCAGCCTTGATCGTCAACTCGGCCGGGACGTACTTGAAAGCGGCGCCGTCCTGCACCATCTCCACCGTGTGGGTCGTGCCCGTCGTCGCCGGGGCCGCAGTCTCGGTCGTCGCCGGAACTTCGGTGGTCTCGGTCGTCTCGGTCTTCTCTCCGCCGCAGGCCGCAAGGACCAGGGCCACTGCAGCAATCATCGCAGGAACGCGCATTGTCGGTATTGCCTCATCCCTGGTGTGTGATGTGTGCGTCGACGCTGCCCCCCGGCAGCACCGGCCCCCGGCCACCAGGAGCACGGGAAGCCGGAAGGATAACCGCGCGGGAGCAGATCGTGTAGCGGTACCCTCCGGCGACGCTGGCAAATTCGCTCGCACGGGCTACTTTCCGCCCGTTCCGTTTCGCATCGGCACCCACCACCCGGACTCTCATGTCGCTCCCCCCCTGTCGCTCCCTCGGTAAGCAGTGTCGGGCGCTTACGGTGACCCTGCGGGTCGCCGCCATCGAAGGCGACGAAGACCACGATGCCACCTGGCTGTTCGGGCACACCCAGCGCCTCGACTTCGGCAAGACCTTCGAAGACGACGAAGAGCTGTGGGTCGAGACCACGATTCACGTGCCATGTCGCCACCTGCAACAGCAGGACGACGGCACCGTCCGATGTGGCGGGTACGGGTACCAGGGTCGAGTGGCCACCCCGCGCCGGCCGGCGGCACCGCGGCGGCTCGGGAGCGACAAGTTCAACATCGTCGAGAAGAAGCGCCTGGTCAGCCGCACGCTCCTGGCCTCTGCGCGGATGTTGCCGGTGCTGGAGCACGACCTCGCGCCCGACGCCAACCCCTGCGCCACTGCGCCGTGCCGCACCGCCGACCACACGCGCCACGCCGCGTGCTGCCGCGACCTGCAGGTGGACATTCGCTGTACCCCGAAGCAGACTCGACTCGAGCTGCTGCTGCGCAACCGGAAGTCGCCCTACCTCTGCAAGGTGGAACGGGAGGACGATGACCTCCTCAACGCCGAGATCATTTCGGCCTGCAACTACCTCAAGGAGGACGGGCTCCACTGCGACCTCCACGGCCGGATGCGAGCCGACGGCCGGCCCGCCAAGCCGCTGATGTGTTCACACTGGCCAGAAAAGAGGACAGGTCTCCACCCGGGCTGCGCCTTCCGGAACCGGCGGATACCACTCTAAGTCGTTGCTTTACAACATGTTGGGTGGGTGTGTGCATACTGGCCCACCCCGTGCGTCTCCTAGTTGGCGAACCCCGCCCCCTGGAGGACGGAATGGCTTTTGACCTCGAAGGTCTCTACCGCACCACATATGACTCGGTCGTGCGCTTCCTGTATCGCAAGGTCTGGGACGCCGATCGTGCCGAGGACCTGGCGCAGGAAGTCTTCATGCGCGCCTTGGCCCACCAGCCCGAAAAGCCGCGGTCCTGGGTGTTCGCCGTCGCCGCCAACATTGCGCGCGACGAAGCCCGCTCGGCCATCCGGCGTCGCCGTCACTTGGTGCTGTTGACCCACGAGCCGATCGCATCCCCGTCCCCGGGGAAGGAAGTCGAAGAGCGGATGGAGCAGGAGGAGCGCCAGGCCGAAGTCCAGCGCGCCCTCGACACGCTTTCGCCGCGCGATCGGGAAGTGTTGCTGCTGTGGGACTCGGGTCTCTCCTACCCCGAAATCGCCGAGCAGAGCGGCTTGGCTGTCGGCGCGGTCGGTACCACCCTCGCCCGGGCGCGCAAGCGGCTCGTGGCAGCCCACGACATGTTGGAGGGATCGAGTGAGCCGGTGCGCGCGTCCGCACGTGCCTGAAGAGGAATTCCACGCTTGGCTCGACGGCGCCCTCTCGAGGGCGCAGTCCGCCGAGATCGGGGAGCACCTCCTGGGCTGCCTGCTCTGTCGGGCAGCCCACGCCGACGCGGTCGCGACACGCGACCGCGCTTCGGCGCTTCTGGCGTTGGCGGTCCCGGGTGGGATCCGGCGCCAGCTCCCCGGCACGCGGCGAGCGACCAGCATCACCCGGGCCCGCATTGCCGCCGGCGTGGCGGTGCTCGTTGTCGGCGGTTGGCTGGCCAACCAGCCCGCGACCCTCGCCCTCCCGACCCCGCGCCTCTCGACGATGGCGTTTGTCGCCCCGGCGATGGATGCCAGATTCCGCGATGTCGGCGGGCTGGATGGGGAGAGCCTGCTCGACCCGGGCCAGCTGACGCATCTGGCCGCGCTGCGCCCCCAGGTGGTCACCTCGGCGAGTCTGGTCACCGTGACGCCCCGCACCCTGCCGCTCGCTCCTGCGGCCGACGTGGACCCGGCGATCGGTTGGGAGCAGATCACCTGGGACGACGCCCTCGTGGCCGCTGGCGGCTCCCTGGCGCGGCTTGAGGGGCTTCCCGTCGCCGGCGTCCGGATCCAGCGGAACGGCTCCGGCACCCGGCCGACGTTCTTCGTGAAGCAGCGGCTCCCCGACGGCCGTGCGGTCTGGGTCGTCGAGGGCCCCGAGGACCGCGTGGAACCGGTCCATGCCGCAATCGAGGCCTCGGGACTCACCTCCTCGCTCGCCCTGCGGACCCGCCACGACTACACGGGCAGCGAGGAGGCGCCGATGCGCACCTTGCGTCTGGTCACGGTGGCCGCGGCGCTGGACAAGGATGCGGTGGATGCGTTGACGGTGAAGTTGAGGTTGGAGTAGTCCTGAGACATGAGTCCTGAGTCGTGAGAGGTGCGGGGCCGGTTCCTCTGTGAGGAGTCGGCCCCATTTCTTTCGGACACGAAGAGAAGAGGCCGGTCCCGAAATGCGGGGCCGGCCTCTCTCACTCTCACTCTCACGACTCAGGACTCACGACTCACAGCTACTAATGCCCCCGCTCCTTCTCCAGCGTAATCATCGCCAACCGCGGACTCACCATCGGATACGTCCGGGCGAACCAGGCGTAGCAGAGGAAGAAGAGGCCGAGGAAGAGCAGGATCGGTCCGACTTCCGGAAGACCGAACACCGGGCCGGCCTCGGCCGTGACCGAGGGCATGATCATCAGGTAGCGCTCGAGCCAGAGCGCGCACAGCGAGATCGTCGCGAAGAGGCCGAGCGTGAGCGGCATCTTCTTCGGGCCCACGCCCAGGAGGCCGGTGAACGGAATCACGAACATCCCGAGGAAGACCGCGACGCCGACCGGGCGCCAGGGACCCCAGAGGCGGGCAAAGACGAAGCCGGTCTCTTCGGGGAGGTTGCCGTACCAGATCACCAGGAACTGGGCCCACATGAGGTAGGTCCAGAACACCGTGAAGCCGAAGCAGAGCTTGCCGAGGTCGTGGCGCTGCTTGGCCGAGATGAACTCGTCGAGGCCGACGGCCTTGCGGGCGTAGATCATCATCAGGGCCAGCAGCATGTGGCCGCCGAGGAACGACCCCATGAAGAACCAGCCACCGAGGAGATTCGAGAACCAGTGCGGCTGCAGCGCCATGATGCCGTCGAAGGCCACCATGGTGAAGACCATGGCGTAGGTCGCGGCGTAGATCGGCGCGAGCTTGTACGTGCTCGTGTGGTTGGCGGCCTCGTCGTAGCCCTCGAGCATCTTGTCGAAGCGCGCCTGCCGGGCGCCGGCCTTCCCCTTCATCAGCGCCAGGTCGGCGAGGATGTCGGTGCGGATGAGGCGGATGCCGATCCAATACAGGAGGGCCAGGCCACCGATCAGGCGGACCGCCATCCAGGTGCGGGAGAGCCAGAGCGCCTTGCCGTGAGACAGGCCGTGGAGCTCCTCGGCCATGTGCCCGTAGATGTCGTGGTAGCCGACCGTGAGCACGAGCACGGCGCCGATGAGCGACACCGGGATCATCGCCGACATCGCCTGCGACAGGCGGATGAGGACACCCGACCACTTGGCGTTGGCGATCTTGTGGACGGCGGTGATGGCGATCGAGCCCCCCGTGAGGCCGGTCCAGAAGACCCAGTTCACGTGGAAGGTCTGCCAGGCGCGGTGCGAGCCGTCGCCCATGAGTGCCATGCCGAAGAGCGCCAGCCCGATGATGGCCAGCACCGCGCCGATCATGTTGAACACCTTGTAGTCGGCGTTCAGGCCCTTCTCGATGAGGCGGTCGCGCGTTGCCGTGAGATCAGCGGCCATTACTTGGTCCCTCCGGCAGCGGCCGGGAGCGGCGACGCGGCCTGCAGCGAGCGGACATAGTCCACCACCGCCCAGCGCTCGTCACGACGCACGATCTTGTCGCCATACTGCGGCATGATGCCGCGGCCATAGCGGATGATGCTGTAGAGGTAGCCGTCCGACCAGTTGCGGGCGATCGGCGTGAGCAGCGACGGCGCGGCGATGTAGTTCGTCACGGTCCCACCCTGCGCGCCCTTGTCGCCGTGGCACATGGCGCAGTAGGTGATGTAGAGCTCTTCGCCACTCCGCGCGCCCGGAGGCGGCGGCGTGGTCGGCCGCGTGGTGCGGTTGGCGACCGTGGTGTCGAAGCCGTACTGCGGGAACGCCGCCGTCGGATCGCCGACGCGCCAGTCGCGCTCGCCGCCGCCAACCGGCACGGCGCCCGCCGGGACGTTCCGCGGGATGTCGGTCCGCTGATACGGGTGCACGGCCTTCGACTGGATCATGTGATCGAACCAGGGCACGACGTGCATCAACTGGTCCGGTGACGGGACCTCGTTGTACCACCAGTTGCAGCCGCCGGCGCCCAGCAGGACGACAGCGAGGAGGGCCTTACGCATCACGGGTGACCTCCACGGAGCCATGCCCCGTCAGGAGCTGCTCGACCGCCGCGGCCTGGTCGGCGCGGCACGGGACGAAGACGCCGATGTGGTCGTCGCTGAACTTCGGGTGGTAGGGACGCCCCTTGAGCGACTTCATCGCCGAGAGCACGATCACGGCGAGCACGGTGGCGAGCGAGCCGAAGAGAATCGTCAGCTCGAAGCCGATGACGACGAACGACGGGATCGCGGTGATCGGCTTGCCGCCGACCAGGAGCGGCCAGTCGCTCGACATCCACACCGCGAGCGAGAAGCCCGCCGCGCAGCCCGTCAGGCCGGCGAAGAGGGTCCAGAGCCGGACCGGCGAGACCGGATCACCGATCGCCTCTTCCAGCTCGTGGTTGTGCGCGGCACAATAGACCGTGAGGTCCTTGTGCCCGGTCGCCTTGAGCTCGCGGATCGCGTCAGCGGCAGCGTCGACATGGGCGAAGTGCGCCAGCACGCCCGGCACGGAAGCGGACATCAGTGCGCCCCCCCATGCGACGACTTCCGGCGGGGCATCGGGATCATTTCCTTGATCTCCTGGATCGCCACGATGGGGAAGTTCTTGTAGAACAGCGTGAACCACAGGCCGAACCAGCCGAACGACCCGAGCAGGATGCACCAGTCAGCCCAGGTCGGGTTGATCTGGCCCCACGCGTACGGGACGTAGTCGTTGGCGAGCGACGAGACCACGATCACGTAGCGCTCGAACCACATGCCGAGGTTGATGAAGATCGAGATCACGAAGAGCGACGTCAGGTTGACGCGGATCTTCTTGAACCAGAGCAGCTGCGACACGAACGCGTTGCAGATGATCATCGTCCAGCCGGCCCACCAGTTCGGGCCGAAGGCGCGGCGCCAGAAGGTGGTCTGCTCGAAGGTGCTCCCCGAGTACCAGGCGACGAAGTACTCCATCGCGTAGGCGTAGAGGAGGATCGAGCCGGTGAAGAGCGTCAGCTTCGACAGGTTGTCGAAGTGGTAGTCGGTGATCATGTGCTCGACCTTGAGCACCTTGCGCAGCGGGATCATCAGCGTCAGCACCATGCCGATGCCGGAATAGATCGCGCCGGCGACGAAGTACGGGGCGAAGATCGTCCCGTGCCAGCCCGGCACGATCGAGACGGCGAAGTCCCACGAAACGACCGAGTGCACCGAGAGCACCAGCGGCGTCGCGAGGGCGGCGAGGTAGAGGTACGCGCGGCTGTAGTGACGCCACTGCGAGTCGGCACCCGTCCAGCCGAGCGAGAGCGCCGAGTAGAGCTTCTTGCGCCACCCGCTCACGTGGTCCCGCACCGCCGCGATGTCCGGCACCAGGCCGACCATGAGGAAGGTGGAGGACACGGTCAGGTAGGTCGAGATCGCGAAGACGTCCCAGAGCAGCGGCGACTTGAAGTTCGGCCAGAGGTAGCGCGCGTTCGGGTACGGCAGCAGCCAGTAGAAGATCCACTGGCGCCCGATGTGGATGATCGGGAAGAGCGCGGCCGTCATGACGGCGAACACCGTCATCGCCTCGGTGGCGCGGTACACCGCCGTGCGCCACGGCGAGCGGAACAGGAAGAGAATCGCCGAGATCAGCGTGCCGGCGTGGCCGATGCCGACCCAGAAGACGAACGTGGTGATGTAGACCGACCACATGATCGGCGGGGCGTAGCCGGCGAGGCCAAGCCCCTCCTTCATGAGCAGCGTCACGCTGCCGAGCAGCAGCAGCGTCAGGATCGCCATCGTGCCGAGGAGGTAGTAGTACCCCTTGGTCGGCTTCGAGGTGATCGTCGCCAGCACGTCACGGGTGACTTCCCCGTGGGTCTGGGTCGGCGTGGACGGATCGTGCGCGATGACGGCCATCTCAGTGGCCCTCCCCGGCGGCGGCCGGTGCGTGGGTCACGGGCTCCTGGTGGAGCACCTTGGCGAGATACGTCACCGCAGGGAGCACGTTGGTGGCCTCGAGCATGGTGTAGCCGCGCGGGTCGCGCTTCTGCTTCACGACGGCCGCCTCCGGATCCTTCACGTTGCCGAAGGTCATCGCCCCCGACGGACAGCCCTGCACGCAGGCCGGCACGATCTCGCCGTCGCGCACCGCCCGATCCTCGAGCTTGGCGATGTTCTGCTTCTCGCGGATGCGCTGGACGCAGAAGGTGCACTTCTCCATCACGCCACGCGCACGGACCGTCACCTCGGGATTGAGCTGGAGGTTGAGCGGCGCCGGCCAGGCGGTCTCGTTGTACTTGAGCCAGTTGAAGTAGCGGACCTTGAACGGGCAGTTGTTGCTGCAGTAGCGCGTGCCGACGCAGCGGTTGTAGACCTGGCCGTTGAGGCCGTCCGGCGTGTGATACGCGGCATACACCGGGCAGACCGGCTCGCACGGCGCGTTGTCGCAGTGCTGGCACATGACCGGGGCGAAGCGGGCCTCGAGCGGCTCGCCATCTTCCCCGCCCTCCCAGTACCGCTCGATGCGCATCCAGCTCATCTCGCGGCCCTTGAAGATCTGCTCCTCGCCGACGGTCGCGATGTTGTTCTCGGCGTAGCACGCCGTGACGCAGGCCGAGCAGCCGGTGCAGCGCGACAGGTCAACGGCCATGCCCCACTTCGGGGTGGCATCGTCGGCGTAGTCGCCGAGCTTCCACCGCTCCTTCTGCGCCTCGTACCAGCCATCAATCGCCTCGATCTCCTTCGGCGTGTTGATGGTGTGCAGCTCGTGGCCCGAGGCCGTGTACGCCTCCTTCGGCGTCATCCCCTTGGCGGCGTAGGCCAGCGGCATCGCCTCGATGATGCCGCGCCCGAGCTGCCGCGGATTCCCTTCCGTCTTGGAGACCTTCCGGTAATCACCGGTGGTCTTGGCCGACACCTTCGTGGCGACGTACGGCAGGAAGCCCTGGCCGTCGACGGCGCCGAGGAGGTCGAGCGGGTTGGCGCCGCGTCCCTTGGCGTAGCGGCCGTACTCGGTGTGCCCGAGGCCGAGCGGCATCGCCAGCACGTCCTTGTGCACGCCGGGGAAGACGTAGACCTGCGCCTTGAGGGTGCCGTGCGGCGAGGTGAGTTCGAGGAACTCGCCCTCGCGCACGTCGATCTTCTTGGCGGTCTCCGGATGGACCTCGATCCACGACTGCCAGGTGATCTTGGTCATCGGATCGGGATTCTCGAGCAGCCACGGCTTGTTGGCACCGCGCCCGTCGTAGTACATCGAGGAGGCATACGGCACCAGCGTGTAGGCGCCGTCGCCGTCGAACGTCGGAGCCTGCCAGGCCGCCGTGCCCGCCGCGGCGGTCGGCTGGGCCGAGGCCGGCGCGGCCTCGTACGTGCCACCCTTGCCGAGCGTGTCGCGCCAGGCCGACTCGAAGTCGGCGGCGGCGAGCCGCGTCTGCCACGCGCTCTTGAGATAGGTCTCGAAGTTGGCGGCCGTGAACGCCGCCAGAGGGCCGCCGACCTTCTTGGCAGTCTCGAGGAGGACGTCGCCCGTGTGCTTGGCCGCGAACACCGGCTCGGTGACCGGCTGGAGCAACCCGCTGATGCCGGCGCGCGGACGGAGGTCGTCCCAGCGCTCGAGGGCATGCAGGTTCGGGATGATGAGGTCGCACGCCGCCGCGGTCTCGTCGAGCACCTGCGCGGTGGAGACCTTGTAGCCGACCTTGGCAAAGCGCTCGGCGAACTTGCCGCTCTTCGGCAGCGCGTAGAGCGGGTTGGCCTCGTGCACGATCACGACGGCGACCTGGCCGCCATCAATCGCGCTGAACAACCCCTGCACGCCCGCGTACCCATCGCTCGGCGCCGGATCGGCCCCGAAGACCACCGTGCGTCCGACGTTGCCGGCGACGGTGTTGAGCATGTTCACCGCGGCGCAGAGGTCCACGGCACCGCGATGCTGCGCGGCAATGCCACCGGCCACCGCGAGCGACGGCTCGGCGGCGGCGAAGGCGTCGGCCAGCGTGGTGAGCTGCTGCTTGGTGACCCCGGTCTCCTTGGCGACCATCGCGGGGGTGTACTGCGACAGCGAGCCGGCGAGCGGATGGTTCCGCTTGGCGGCCACCAGATGGGCGAGGCCGAGCGCGACCAGCGTCTCGTGGCCCGGCGCCACCTGAAGGTACAAGTCGGCATTCGCGCCGGTCAGCGACATCCGCGGCCCGACGTACGTGTGCTTCGACATCGTGCCGTCATGGAGGCCGTGCGACGTGGCGAAGCCGCGCTGCTGCTCGATCACCGGACCCCAGGTCTCGAGGAAGTCTGCGCCGAAGGAGACGATCTCCTTCGCGGCGCCGAACTCGAAGACCGGCAGGTCGCTCCGGTTCCAGGTGCGCAGGTTGGCCTGACGCTCCGCCTCGCGGCCGAACGGCTCCCACTGCACCACCTGCCCACCGATCGCGGCAACCCAGTCGCGCACCAGCCCGGTGAACGTCGAGGAGCCATAGCCGTTGAGGAACGCCACCTTGCCCGGCGCAGCCGAGACCTTGGCCGCGAGCCGCGCGATGGCGTCTTCCCAGGTGATCGGATCGAAGCCGCCGGCCGCATTCCGGGCCATCGGCGCGCCGAGCCGGTCGGGATTGTAGAGGGACTGGAGCCCCGCCTGACCGCGGCTGCACAGCGTGCCGGCGTTGGTCGGGTGCTCGGGGTTGCCCTCGAGCTTGATCGGGCGTCCCTCGCGCGTCTTCACGTGGAGGCCGCAACCCGTCGCGCACTCGGTGCAGGTGCTGGCGTACCACGTGGCCACGCCGGGCACCTGCTGCTCCGACTGCACGAGGTACGGCACCAGCTTGGCCACGCGGTCGGTCGAGCAGCCCGTGAGGGCCGCCGTACCGGCGCCGGTCACGCCGAGCACCTTGAGGAACTGCCGCCGGTCAACCCCGGTGGATGCCTGTTCGTCGGCCATCGCCGCTCCCTGATCTGACAGTCGCGTCGTCATGCTAGTAGTGACACACGGAACAATCGCGCGAGACGTTCCGCTCGATGTGACAGTTGATGCACCAGCCCATGTTGTTCACGTTGTTGGCCTGGAAGACCTGCGGCATGCGGGCGACGTTGCCGTGGCACGTGGCGCAGGCGTTGTTCCCGAGGGCCTTGATGTGACGCTGGTGGGGGAAGTGCACGTGACGGGCGAGCGAGTGGATGCGGACCCACTCGATCGGCTCCTTCTTGTTCCATGCATCGCGCAGCTTCTGGATCTCGGCCTTGTTCTCCGGCGTCTTCCCGGCGATCGCGGCGTGACACCCCATGCAGGTCTGCATGCTCGGGATGCCCGGCTCCGAGGAGACGCCGACCGAGTAGTGGCAGTACTGACACTGCATCTTGAGCTGGCCGGAAT